>Ga0206821_10198_pt1 | contig 13155 bp, 9 predicted proteins | sample Alteio_BWOrgCont_85_FD_152860 | JGI IMG/M metagenome (GOLD analysis project Ga0206821, IMG submission 152860) | Enriched cells from forest soil in Barre Woods Harvard Forest LTER site, Petersham, Massachusetts, United States -... | ecosystem: Environmental > Terrestrial > Soil > Temperate forest >...
TAAAAGAAAAACTACACATATAAGTGTGAATTGAGTTAATACAGTAAAAATACGGTTTTTTTCCACGGCAGGAGGCATATGTTAACTATAATAGAATTAGGAGTGTATTTCCAGTCCCTCATAGTACGAATTAATAATTTTACAATATGTACAGTAAATATATCTAATAATTACCATAGTAATTGACAAACAGAAAATAAATCCTATAATATTGAACATGACTGGTGAGACTCCAAATACTGCTGGTGTACCAGGCGCTCCAGGCGAAGTTCCGCTATTTATTGACGGTCCTGCATATAAGAGATATGATGCACCTTCATCTATTATTAATCCTGAAAGTCTCGCTGCTGAAAAAGTTACCCTTTTTGGAACATTTGCAGGACTTAAGAAACGTTATAATCATTCACAGTTTCTCCTACGGGCAGAAGCTCCTGTAGTAGGAGTGGTTAAAAAATGGGAGGCAGCAGGGGAAGAAGCCGGTTTAATTACCAAATATGCAACTAATCCAAGTTCAGAGCTTCATCATCAAGCCTTACTGCTTCTTGTAGGAGGAAGTTTTTTACATGTTAGAGAGCTATCTGACCGAATGGAAAGTTTATTCGTCGCTAAGGGACAAGAAAATCTTTCATTACAAGCAATCCACGATCAGGATAAGAGAAATAAGCTCCCACTAGCTTCGTTGCTTAGATATTATATGGAAATGCGAAAAGTATTAAGCGGTCGGTTACCTGTTAATTTCGATCAGGATAATGAGTCAGTTTTAGGTACTCAATATCCATCTGTAGTCAGATCTAATTTAGCAACTGCGGTAAGTCTGGCTATTGCAGGTATTAACGGTATTGTTGGATTTGGAGAAAAAGAATATAAAGAAGTTAGTGGTGGATTTCCACTTGTTGCACCAAGAGCAAAAAGACTTATTGGTAAAACTGCAGAGTTTCATAACAGGCTTTTTGGTACCGTAAGTAATCCTGATGATGAAGAATTAGTAGAAATTAAGCCTGTGATTCAGAATTATATAGGTGAAACAGCTTCTATGAGAGGATATCTGATCCATTTAATGACATTAGGTGAATTAGCTAAGGTACAACAGATATATCGGAAGGCTAAAGCTATGAGAGGACATGTTCATCATGGCGAATTTTATTCTCAGCTATCTGATATGCTTCTTCAGTATTCTGAAATACACCCGGATTTCACTCAATTACATACACAAAATGATTTAGCAGAATTATATTCCCCTAATGGAACTGTTTTTGATGATAGCACACCTACAATGGAAGATTTTCGACAGCAAGTAGCTGGGATAATAAGTATTAAACCAAGAGACGTCTATGAATTTTCATTTGATCAGGAGATGCTTGATACAATTGAATGGGGAGAGGTAACAGCACCTCAATCCGCAAACCTTACATTTAATAGTCAAAAAAGTATGGCTTTGAGTGTAGTTTTCTATTATGAAGGCGAAATTGAACAAGCGAAGGTAATTTTAGGAATGTATCCAAAAACCGGTATATTTGATTGGAATTTTATTGAAGATCCTCAGGATCCCGAAATGCAACAGTACTCTAATGCAGTGAAGATTGTCATAGGTCAAATATTGGCTAATGTTCGTAACAGACTTTCAGACCAACGTCAAAAGAAACGTGCTGACAACAATCCTGCACCTCCAAGTATAAATTCACCTACAAAAGGTGATACTGTATATGAAGTACCAGTTGAAAAAACAGAAGATACAGAGAATGGAGGGCAAGCCATTTATAAAAGACCAAAAGCTAAAGCGAGTAAAGCAGGAGATACAGCTGGAAGCACTCCGCATGCTGAAATGGAACAAGAAGTCAAAAGAACAATCGTCATCCCAGAAGGCGAAATATTTGAAGATTTATTAAGTCCTCTTTCACCAGAAGATCAAAGAAGAGCAAGAGCTGGTATTGTGGAGGCTAACAATCGAGGCGTTGCAGGAATTAAATTGATTGAAACTGCGAAATATGAAAGGTTATGGTCGTTGAGAATAGGTAAAGGAATAAGAGTTTTATTGCGAGAAGCAGGTGTTGAAGATGGTTTGAGTAAGTATGAAATTATAGATGCAAGACGCAGAGGTGATATATATAAAGCAAATAAGAGGATAATTAGAGAAACTTAATAGTACACTTGAACAATAATTACAAAAATAATCTATTAGATTAAAAATTTTAATAAGATTATGCGGAGAGGGTGGGATTCGAACCCACGGAAGGCTTGCACCCTCAGATGTTTTCAAGACATCCGCACTCGACCACTATGCGACCTCTCCTGGCGTAATTACTTATTGTAACCTTTCTTATTATAATTTATAAAATGCTTTGCTAAATATTATACCATTTCTTGACATCCCATTTCCAATACGATACAGTGAAATTATGGATAAATATGATATGGAAGAAGATAATATTGATTTCAATGATGACGAAGAGTGGATGGATCAATATAATTATGAAGAAATAACTACATTTTTGTCCTGGCATGCCCCTGGCAGGCCGTATAAAAAGCATTCAATTGAGTATTTTACAAACATATTCCTTATAGTGATGGCTGTTGAGATAATAATTTTTCTATTTCACCAATATTTATTTATGGCATTAGTTTTTTCACTTGCGTTTTTGGCATTTGCACTTGCTGTTGTACCCCCACGTAACCTTTTTTATCGAATAAGTAGCCAAGGGGTAAGAATCGAAGATCACTATTTTATTTGGGATGAATTGTATGATTTTTATTTTATGAAAAATCATGGACAGGACATACTTTATATCCGCACAAAGGATTACTTTCCGGGTGAACTTACAATTGTACTCGGAGATATATCTGCTCAACAGGTAAAAAAAGTATTATTAAATTTTTTGCCGTATCGTGAATATGTTAAACCAACGTTTATAGAAAAAGCTGGAAATTGGCTTGAAAAAAATTTTCCTCTTGAAAGACAAATCAACTGATTATAATGTTAAAAATTGCAAGTTAAGTTTGTAATTGCTAAAATACAGCTAGCGCTTAACTTTCTGCTTTCAAAAACCCACAAGATCTTAATCCTGAATTATACTAATAGTAGAGAGTTAATTGTTTTATTACCAGCACCCGTAGCTCAGTTGGATAGAGCGCAACGTTGCGGACGTTGAGGCCGGAGGTTCGAATCCTCTCGGGTGTACATAATTTTACAAATATTTATTATAAATATTTTTTTAATATAAAAGAATTTATTTGGAATCTCTGGAGAGATGCAGGAGTGGTTTAACTGGCAGATCTGGAAAGTCTGTGTGGTCGTAAGATTACCGTGGGTTCGAATCCCACTCTCTCCGCTAATATTGTTAGATTTAAATTACTAAAATAATCAATATCATTCGGAATGTAATTCGAAGCAAATTCTGGCTAAAATAACAATAGATTCATTTATTTGTCATAATAAACTCGACAAAATTTTCTAATAGTTTATCTGATTGCTTTTTCATTAACATTTCTTTTTCTTTTGCTTGTTTGAGTAGATTTATTTCGTCTATATCAATATCCTCATGCAACCATTTTTTATCAACTTCGCATAGTTTCTTTACCATTTTTGTAGTTATTTCAAAATGGAATTGTAAACCAAAAATATTGTTATATGAAAACGCTTGGTTGTGACACAAGGGTGAAGTAGCAAGTAATTTTGCATTTTCAGGTAATTCACATACATCACCATGCCACAAAAAAACTTCCATTTGTGAAGAAAATCCTTTAAAGAAAGGACTTTTTTTACCTTCTGCAGTTAATTCGATAGTATAATAACCAATTTCTTTAACTTTTTTATTACTAATTATATTAGGATGAACGTTAGCACCCAAAACATTTGCCAGCAGTTGATGTCCTAAACAGAAACCAAACATTGGCACTTTACCTAATCCTTCTAAAATTGTATTTATTTCATCATTTTTAGAGGGATATTCAGTACTTCCATTATATACTCCCATTGGACCGCCCATGATAATTAATGCATCATAATCAATAATTGATGGTATTTGATACTGTTTCCAAAGTTCTATAATATCTAGTCTAATTTTATGAGTTTGTGCAAAATCGGCAATAAAACCTACATGTTCATGAGGTACATGTTGGAAAACAAGAAATTTCATTCTATATTATTCTTAAATAATTATATAGAAGAGTACTTTTATAAACAAGTCTTCCAATAAAATAAGGAATAATTTTCAAATTTATATTATATGTTGAATATTTCTATATCTGCAATTGCTAATCGTAAGAAACATTATTAGTAGTAGTATTCATCAATAAATCTTCAAACGTAAGATACAAAATATTTCTTTTTATTGTGTGAATTTAAATAGTTATATTTAAATTTAATGAGGAATAGTTTATTGAACAATTTCACTTACTTCGACAACAGTCAACCCATTTCTTGAAACTGGTGATCCAAATACTGGAGACGCTGGAGTGTAATTTGGTCTGGAATTATACAGTTTAAAGTAAAATACAACGTTCAAATAATTATCAGGCTGCGGATTAATAACAAGAGGTAGGATCTGTTGTGAAGCTTGCTGATTAAAGTACGTCACAAAAGCAAATGGTGTTGTTATATGCTCCTGAGCATAGCTTACTAAATCTGCAGTTTCTTTACTATTAAGTCCAAGCTGATGTGCATAATTTGTAATTACACTTGAAGCGTTTTCAGGAGTTACTATTGATCCGTAAGAGGGGATAGTTGGACTACTAAGCGGTTGATAATCATAACTTATACCATTGTACAGTGTTCCACCTACAGACATTTGACCGTTTGCTAAAGTTGTTACATCATATCCATTCTGAGAATATTGAGCATTTGAATTTGAAATTGGTGTTTGTACTCCTACATTGACGTGTACTCCCGGATTGCTACTGTAAACATAAAGTGGAGAATCTGCACAACTATTCGTGCCTGATGATCCGCCGGAATTTGGCGTGCTGCCCGTATTCGATGGGGCTGAAGATACTGCAGGAGACACACCTGATGCCGGAGCACCAGTAACACTGCTACCTGATCCACCTGATTGTTGTCTTACACAATGTCCATATGGTTGTGTGCCTAGCTGTAAGCCTTCAGCCTGACATTGTGCATTAGGTAAATTACGGCAGAGGTTACCACCACTACCGGAAGCTCCTCCTGAGGGCGATCCTGAAGCTGCACCAGCAGGGGGATTAGGATTGACATCAGAACTAGTTGTATTCGATTGAGCGGTGAAACGTGTTTGTGCAAGCGCTGTTTTAATAAAGAACGTCATAAGCTGAATAGGATTATCAGAAGAATTTACAGATGTAGTAGTACCAAGAACTTTATTAGACTTAACAATTGTATTTGTAGTACTAGCAACAGTACTTGCTCCTAAAACAGCTGGGAAATAATTAACAGGTAATACTGAAATAAATTGAGAATACACATCAGGAATATTTAAGCGCATTGTAACAGTAGGTGATCCACCAAGTAGTTCAATTTCCTGCAATGATGATGCATATGAACTGCCAAGATTACCTAGGGAAGAGTCTCTATCATCTGGTACACCGATGAGTAATTTATTATCAGGTAACAGTGAAAGTAATGAAGGATAAGAAATACTATTATCAGGGAGGTTTATACTCTTTATAGATTCGTTATTAACATTGTAAATATAATTACCAGTTTCATCTTCAGATTTTGAAATTACTGAAATAATAAGATTTCCCGATTCATTGTCCCAAAGAACATGTGAATAAATATTTTTGTTAGGGAATATATTTATTTGCTGACTTTGTAAAGTATTGGTGTTAAGTAGTTCAACAGTATCGGGTGTCAAAATAGATTGGCGGTACCCATTATCCATAGCTGTACCTACCCCTCGACTACCATCATAGCCTGCATATGCAAGATATTTTCCATCTGGTGAAAGTTGAGGTTGGGTACCATAATCACCATTTTGTAATTGTGGAATATCTTGTTTAGTTTTACCATCAAAACTTATTACACTCGTGCCATAACCCCATCCTGTTCCACCTTTGGGATCATTTGGCAAGAATTTATCAGTAAAGACTTCACCATTATTTAATACTGCTAGCGGGTAATGTGCAGGATTTGTAAATGTTGCTTTATCGCTATATAACAGTTGTTTGTTTTGAGGTTGGGAAAGTTTGGTAACATATACTCTGGATTGTGCACCCTGCATTGCATTGGACCCAGGTGCAAATTGTACTTCCCAGGTTGATACATATTGATTGTTTGGTGATAATACATAATCATCAATTCCAAACCCGGAAGCAGCTGGAATCTCAGCTACTGGTTGTTTTGTTTTAATATCATAAATAACAAGTTGAGTACCATGATCGTATTGATCAGTTTGATCAATATAAATTAAATGATCCGGATCAATAACACTGACTTTTTTAATATTAATTGGTAGTGTAGCAATTGTTCGATTTGAGTTAGAAGAAAGATCGACGGATTTAATAACTGAATTTTGACCTGTCCAGGATCCATAAACAAGAGTTGCGTTCGATGAAAGTGATGCTTGCCCGACGGGGAGTGTTTGTGGAATTTTATTTTGTTGACTTACTTGTCCAAGATTTATAATAGACTGGCTCCCATTTCCCTTTTGATTTGGAATGATATTAAATACCATTAGAAGAACAATAATAACAACAATAATTCCACCAACTATATAATATAATTTTTCTTTAGTACGTTTTTTATTTGATGATGGTTGATTATCATCAGTAAAGGGAGCAGATTCTGATTTCATTTTTTTAATTTTTCTCAGCCTTAATAAAATGATAGTTACAACTAATGTGTTTGTCAATATATTAATAATTTGTTAACGACTTAATTAATATAAGTATTTATCTATAAATTATTTAGTTTGATTAATAATACAACTTAATATATAAAGGTAATGAAAATTATTTGAGTCTTAAATGTTATAATACCTGAAGGTAAAATATAATCAAAAATTGAGTATATTTTGATTAAAATAACTAAAAATCAATTTGTCACTAACAATGGAGGAGTCGCATAGCGGCCTAGTGCAGCGGTTTACTAAACCGCCAACCTGTCAAAGGGTTCATGAGTTCGAATCTCATCTCCTCCGCAAAGCTCAGAGACCGTTTCAAAACAGGCGCTTTTTTTCGTCAGATAGTCTGCTATAGCAATCTAAATATAGGATTTCACTAGGTGAAAATCATGTCCCGCATGGTATACTAACTCGGTGAAAAAAAGTACCTTTGCACATATTGTCATAGCGATAAAACTGTTCGTCGTGGTGTAAGGCGAGGAAAACTACGCATTCGCTGTCTCACATGTACAAAGTGGTTTCATCTTAATCGCCAACAAAAGAAACCTACCACATCTCTTCTTTTTCAACATCTTAGAGGAATATCGTTCCGCTCTCTTGCTTCAGAATATGACATCAGTCCTGCCACAGCATACAGAAGATGTCTTACAGCGCTGAAAAAACTTCCTCATAATGCAGATGTCTCACGCGATTACTGCGCAAAGTTTTGCGGTATTCTCGTCGTAGATGGAAAATATATTAAAGTCAAAGGATATGAACGAAAGATCCCTGTTCTGTATGGTATTGATTACTTAACTCATGATATTCCAACCTATCTTTTTTCTCAGGGAGAAAACTATCAAACGTGTCATTCCTTCTTTACCTCACTTCGACTCTTAAAATACCCCTTACAAGCAGTAGTCTCAGATGATAATGTGAATATTTATCAGGCAGCACAATCAGTATATCCTAAAGTAGTTTCGCAAATTTGTCATAATCATTACAAAGAAGGTATTAGACAAAACCTCGGTGTACGAACTGATCCAACGTATGTACCATTTATGCGGGACATTGAGTTGCTCTTTGCAAAACGCAGATCAAAAGAAGAATTTGCTCACGTTGCAGGGAAGATTTTCTACCACTACAAACATGATCCTCGTTGTGTCGGTGTGCTTGTTGATATCCAGAAAAGACTCCCGCAACTCACCGCATATATGTACCAACCACATATTCCCCGGACAACAAACCTGATTGAAAGTTATAATTCTCATCTTGAAGGTAGACTCAAAACGATTAAAGGGTTTGAATCGTTTACGCATGCTGATCAGTGGTTAAATGCTTACTTTTTAAAAAGAAGATTGCAGCCGTTTACTGATTGTACAAAACAATTCAAATCATTAAACGGCACGTGTTCGCTTGAACACACACTAAGATTCCCTTCAACTACTGCTTAATTCTTGAAATTACTCCAATAAAATTTGTGGCTAGATTAATTTAAAAAAGCGCCCGTTTTGAAACGGTGTGCAAAGCTCAGCAGTTTTTTGATACCTTTAAATTTTATAAGTTCTTTACCCTCTCTCTGTTAGCATGGCTGAGGATATGGTGTGTGGTATTCAGAATTTGAGTCGTCGTCGCACTGCACATCATCAATAAGCCACTCAGTACCAGTCCACTCGACTATTAAATCGTAGGATGGAGGTTGATAAGAGAACTGCAGAGTAATTTTTATATCCACCTTCCCATATCCCATCGGCGTAACTGAATCAACTACTGCGGGTGCACTATTCTGATCCCGAAAAATTGGCGTATAGGTATAAGCTCCTGGGGTTACCTCTTGAACTTTATTAGCATAATTAATTGCCGTGGTTAATGCAGTATTTAGGCGAGGTGTAAATGGACATGCAGGGACATTGCATTCTTGTCCTTGAGGATTAAGTTTTGTAATAATTGATATAACTTCATTTCGGTTAAGGGAAGGAGTAACACCTGATATTACAACAGTGGAAGGCAGAATGGGTGCAACGGTTGGCTGCAAAGATATTATATTGCTTGGCTGTGTTCCATTTAATAAATAATGGGGAGATGGAACAATTGTAACATTTCGAGGTAGTGTTACACTTTGAGAAACTATCTGTTTTATTATGTGAACCTGAGATAAAGAATGTGTATGAGAGTTTTGTTTTAGGATAAGTACACTTATCAAAATAAGCATAAGAAGAAACAAAATGCCTATAACTAGGATAACAGACTTCTTTTTTAAAAAAACATGTGGTGTTAACTTTGGAACAAGATTCTGGGGTTCTTGCTTTTCTTCTTGCACTGTACTATTTTCCATTGTAATATCAGTTTATTCTAGCAAGTTATAGGCGTCAATGATCAAAAACTTATCTTAGACGACAAAAATAAATAAAAGTATTTTTATAAAAGTTTTGAGTTATAATATTCATGCGGGTTTTTAATGAGGAAAGTTCCAATATCGTCCCATCTCCTCCGCAAAGATTTGTTATCATACTTCTATGAAGGATATAAAACATTTATCCTTTAGCCTCTTATATAAGAAATATTGTAAAAAGAAACATAACTACTAATTTAGTAGAAACTAGTAGATAATTAGTAATAAGTGTGTTATAATCCCTTAACTACTAATTTAGTAGAAACTAGTAGATAATTAGTAGATAGAATAATGTTAAGAAAACCGCCAAATTGGAGAAAAGGTTTGACTGAAGATTTATTTAAAAAAGCATTAGCCTCTGATGAACTAAGGGATTTGGTCAAACATGCTGAGAAAGACTATGTTTATTGGGATCCTTTCCTGCATTATAAAATGCCCGAGGGATTTACCCCTGAAGAGGCTTGGTCATATCTGAAATTTACAAGGCAAATAAGCACAGAATCTACACCAATAACATCAAAAGAAAGTAAGCATTTTTCTATCAGTGTAACAAAAGGTATGTATAAAAAATTGAGTTTTATTGATTCAAATACGAGTGGCTTTCTAACTTCAAATATTGATAAACCAACTAATACTCAAAGAAATCAACTAATAATGAGTGGTTTGACAGAAGAAGCAATTGCATCGAGTCAAATAGAAGGAGCAAATACTTCTAGAAAAGTAGCAAAGGAAATGTTACTTACAAATAGAAAAGCCAGAACTAGAGATGAACAAATGATTATAAATAATTATCAAGTAATGCAAAGATTACTTGACTGGAAAGACTTAGAATTAAGTAAAAATATGCTTATAGATATACAAAAAAATATTACTGCAGGGACATTAGATGATGAAAAAGACACAGGTAGATTCAGAATAGATGAAGACAACATTGGAGTAATTGATAGATTGACTGGTGAAACAGTATTCACCCCTCCAACGGCTGAATTCGTATCTAAAGAACTAGACAAATTAATAGAGTATGCTAATACTCCAGATTCAGAAAATGATTTTGTTCATCCTGTTATTAAAGCAAGTTTATTACATTTTTGGTTAGCATATCTTCACCCTTTTGTAGATGGGAATGGAAGAACTGCAAGGGCTATCTTTTATTGGTATCTTCTTAGAAACAATTATTGGATGTTTCAATATTTATCAGTTTCTAGAGTAATAAAAAGATCGAAAAAACAGTATGATAATGCATACTTGTATTCAGAATATGATGACAATGATCTCACATATTTTATTCACTACAAATTGAGAGCTATTGTTCTTTCTATTAAAGATTTTGTTGAACATTACGAACGGAAACTCGCAAAAGAAAAAGTAATACAAAAAATAGTAGGGCAATTAGGTGAATACAATGAGAGGCAAATAGATTTATTGCAAGATCTTAATCTTGATAAAGATAAGACTGTAGATCTCTCTTATTATAAAGGGCATTACAGAATATCCTATGAAACAGCAAGAACGGATCTAACACATTTAACTGAAAAACATTTGTTAGATAAAATCATTTCAGGTAAAAAATACATCTATGTTCCTAATACAGTTGAAATTAAAAAACTATTAAACGAAGCGCCAGAGATTAAAAATCTTAATAAGGAGTAATTAATACTCTTGAGGGTTCTGAATTAGAAGAGTTCCAATATCGTACCATCTGGCCCGCTGATACAGATAGTTTCAAGAAACTATATACATTCATATAAATTAAAGTAATACTTGAATTATATGGTACCTCTGAATCGATTGGGTATTGACAATATAAACTTTAGGTTACAATGATCTTAAGTTTTGCTCAAGTATAATATAAATTTATGCCTATGCCTGAAGCCTTACAATTAAATAAAACCGCAGCAACTATTGCTCTACGTGGCTCAGAAGCAAGACAACAGCAAGCAACAGGAGATGGACCAGCTGCAATCAGAAATAAAAATTTAATTGCAGCAAAAGTAGCTGCTGCAGTTCCTTTAGAAATTAAAGCAGGTGGACCAGTAATGCAAATCCCAAAAGATGCATCCGGAGCTCAACCTCATGCAGATCAACTACAATCATTAGATACAAATAATGTTACTGTTTTTGGAGTTGATCGTATGGCTCCAATAATGGCAGATGTGACTTCAGGATTAAGAACTAATGATATGACCCGTTGTGGTGGGGCATCGGGTGAAGGGGAATAATAATACCTCATATTTTGTATGTCTAAACGACCCCAGATACTCTTTGTTTTGAATGAGCAAGATCTCCATTCTGAACTTGTTATACCATATTTAGATCGTGAACCAATTATCTTTGATCCAGCAAATATTCCAGATGGCGTTGAATTATCGTACTTTAATAAAGGTAATCAGCAATACATAATAATTGATGATAAAGTTATAGACAACGTAGGTGCGATATGGTGGCGTAAATTAATTGATCGTTCAACAGAAAATTTACCAGAAAAGAAAATTGAGAGAACATATGGTGACCGATCATTTGTTGAATATGTTCGTCATGCGATCCGCATTCATACTAGTAACCTTGGTGCTTTTTTTGGAAATGCTTATTGGGTATCAAACCCATACCATATGCTTCGGGCAAATAATAAAACTTGGCAACTGCGTGTAGCCTATTCTGTTGGAATGTCAGTACCACAGACTCTTCAAACTTCTTCAACAAAAAGAGCAAAAGAGTTTGTTAAACAACAAAGAGGAACATGCATTGTTAAAAGCGTATCTAATTATTTCCCTGTTAGAGCAGATGGTACAGAATTAATGTTTTGGTCACAAAAAATACATTCGGGACAAAAGATTTCATATGAAGGATTACATCTCGCACCAGCTATATTCCAGAAAGCTATTGATGGTATTGATATTCGCATAACTGTTGTGGGAGACAAAGTCTTTGGTTCCAAGATAACAATCGATGATAGTAAGTTAGGGGGTATTAGAGATTGGCGTGTTATTGGACAAGGAGTTAAAGGGAAACCATTATTTGAACCACATAAAGTTCCCGACAAACTCAGAATACAATGCCTCAATATGGTTAAAAAACTTGGTCTTTCTTATGGTGCCTATGATTTTTTTTTGATAAAAAGGGTACATATTGGTTTCTAGAAATAAATGCAATAGGTGCTTGGGGATTTATAGATAAAGATACAGGATTACAAATTGGGAAAGCATTAGCGGAATTATTAATGAAAGGTTCTATAAATAAATAATATCAAATCTAAATTATTTTGTGTTTTATAATCAATACAAGTTTCAATTAATAAGCTATTAACTTAAAATTCGTATATAAAATTTCTGTTGGTTTTGAGCGTAAAAAATTCAAACATGTTGCAAGTCTCCCGCACACACCGTTGATACCGTTATACAATGGGCGCTTTTCAAAAATAAACTAGCCACAACTTTTCATTTAAGTAATTGCAAAAATTTCGCAGTTGTTGAAGGGAATCGCATCGCATCGATTTTTTGGCTTCAAAAAAAGTCAACTGAGAAAATAAACCCGACTTTTTTACTAATACTTTGAAATGTTAATAAACGTGCTACTGCAAACGTGTTTGCAGAAATTTGGGGAAAAGTTTAAAGTTGATACTTCAGGAATATAAAATAAGCAGATTTTAGACTTCTTTAGAGGTGTCCTACGCAGGTGTTTCCATAATAAGCAATATATAGGTTTAGTTATAGCATAGGCGTAGTTAAATCGTGATATATTTGCGTGTTAACCGTAGTCGTTTGGTTAAGTTGCGAGACTGGGGAATTAGGGGCTCCTATAAACTGAAAATTATTGCCATTAAAATTTATTTGTGATTGAGCATTATTGAGTAGTTGTAAAAGTATTGCATTCTTCGGAAACTGTGGTAATGCTTTTTTTGTAATAAAGCTGATAGCTTCTTGTAGTTGATCATCGAGAATGTATGTGTGGGCTAAATTAAGATAAATTGGCAAC
>Ga0206821_10199_pt1 | contig 13119 bp, 22 predicted proteins | sample Alteio_BWOrgCont_85_FD_152860 | JGI IMG/M metagenome (GOLD analysis project Ga0206821, IMG submission 152860) | Enriched cells from forest soil in Barre Woods Harvard Forest LTER site, Petersham, Massachusetts, United States -... | ecosystem: Environmental > Terrestrial > Soil > Temperate forest >...
CGCGCTTTAGTGCAATTAGGAACGAGGGTTGCTCGGGCAGGCCGAGCCGAGCCTCATGCACGGAGGGCGGACCAGGGGAAAGCATAGGGAGGTTTTTATGCTTTCGACGTCGCCAAGACGAAGCACGCCGTGGCGATCACGGAAGGAGGCCGGGCCGGAGAAGTCCGGTTCTTGGGCGATATCGAGAAGTCCGCTGCCGATCGAGCGGAAAATCAATAGATTGGCGGAACGGCGCATCGGCGCTGGCTGGCCCTCAGAAGTTCGAGCATGCCGCGCAGCAGATCGTCTTTCAGGAGGGCATTGACGCAATCGAAGATGCGCACCACCGCCAGCGCCGTCTCGAGAAGCAACTCGCTCTCATCGTGCTGGATTGGTCCATGTGGCCCGCGTCGCGCCAAAGCCTCGCGCCACACCATTAAGGACCGAGCGCGCTCGGCGTCCGGCCGCACACGACGCAGGGCCGGGTTGTGACATATTTGCAGTGCCCCTTGTCGCGAAGCCGGATCATTTTTGCCGCTACGACGGCCAGGTGGCTTTTGGGGCAGAATGATTTGGGCCGCCGCTGAAGCATCGATCGTTTCCGCAAAAGCCGGTCCGCCCGCACTCTCGACGCCATCATCCTCTGCGAACTCCAGTTGTCCTTCGGCAACTGCAGGCGCTGATTCGAACGTTGACAACCTCTCGTTGAAACTGGCTTCCACACTGTCCGCATCGGCGGCCGCAATGTGTTCTTGACCGCAAGATTCGTGTGAACCCAGTCCGCCGCCTCATCAGACGATTGAAGCCGATTGGGGGTCGGCGATCAACTGGTCACGGAGCGTCGCCGATTCCTGCGTGCTGAAGCCGGGTTTTGCAGGAGGGGCGTGGGATCCTTGCGGTCGTTGTCGCTCTGACAGCGAGCCTTCGTTCGTTGGGACTCGTAGCGCTGGTTGAAATGTCGCGGCCGCCCCTTCCCGCGGACCCTCCGTTCCGCCTGCTTGGGCAGTTGCCACTTGCGCCGCATCCCCTTTGTTTGCGTCCACATCCTTTACAGGCGGCCCAACCTTCGGGTTGAGGTCCGGTGCGTCGAGGTCGTCCCTCCGACGATGCCGACCAGGGTGAAAAGGGCGTAGCGGCGAGCGTAGGTAAGCGCGGCCCCATCCGGCGCGGCGTCGCCGTCTCGCCGATCGCGCAGACCGGCCATTCCGACGACAGCCACTCGCCCGACGAGTGGGCGAGTGTGGTGGTGAGGCGGATGAGTCCGGCCTCCCTGTCGACAGCGGTGGTCTGCACTGTAGCGATCTCGTGGCCGCCGAGCGCCTTGCGCACGATGTCGAGGCCGCTCGAGAGCCACCTTCGATCTTCTCGACCGGGGGAAGAGCCATGCAGCTGTCTAGCGAGACCATCGGCGCGATCGCCGCCGGGATCGCCAAGGCGCGCCGCACAGCGGAAAGTCTGATCTTCTCGCGCGGGTTCGGCGCGCGGATGGTGGCGACGAGCGCCTTCTCTGGGGGGTGCCGTCAACGGCCCGGTCAGCAAGGAGAGGGGCGAGATCGTTTTCGACGAGGGCGAGCGAATGATCGAAGCGGCGTCTCTCGCCAAGCGCTACCCTCAGGCCAGAGTGGTCTTCACCGGCGGAGGCGGCTCGTTGGTTGGGGAGTCGAGGGAGGCGCCGGCCCTGGAGAGCTTCTCATCGAGTTCGGCGTCGATCCGGACCGCATCATTGTGGAGGACAAGTCGCGCAACACGGAGGAGAATGCGCAGTTCACCGCTGCGATTGTGCGCCCGGGACCCAAGCAGCGGTGGCCAGACACTGGCGTGCCCGACGCAGGTTTTCAAAGAACGCGCTCACGGTCTGGACGTCCTCCTTCAACCCGATGCCGTCGAGATGTTCGAGAGCTTGCCGCCTCGGCGACCAGGCGATCGCGACGCTTGTCTGGAATACAAATCTGGCTTGAAATAGAATAATTTAGTTCGTCGCCCGTGAAGAACTCTGAGGGGCCCTGAAGCTGGGCTTTTGCGGAGATTTGGAAGTATTCGTATTTGCCGGATTTATCGGTCGAGCGGGACGCGATCTTGCAAATTGAGTCGGGCGCTGAGGCGTGATTGCCTGTCGTCGGAGAGGCGACGGGAGCGATTCGCGATGCGGCCGAAGGAGCGTCGGGACAGCGGTCAGAGCAATTTTTTCAAGGCTCGGCTCGACCAGATCGTCGACCTGGGCCACCCGTTGGCGAGGCTCGCCGCGACGATCAACTGGCGCTTTCTCGAGGAGCGGTTCGGCGCGGTCTACACGGACAGGCCGGGCCAGCCGCCGCTGCCGACGCGGCTGATGGCGGGCCTGTCGATCCTCAAGCACACGCACGACCTGTCCGACGAGGAGCTGTGCGCGCGCTGGATCGAGAACCCGTACTTCCAGCTCTTCTGCGGCGAGGAGTTTTTCCTTTTCCGCCACAAGCTGCCGTTCGACCGTTCGTCGCTGACGCGCTGGCGCCAGCGGATGGGCGAGGAGAAGCTTGTCGCGCTGATCCAGGAAAGCCTGAGCGCGGCGACGCGGACCGGCGCGGCCAAGCCCTCAGACTTCGCCAGGGTGATCGTCGACACCACCGTGCAGCCGAAGGCGGCGGCGTTTCCGACCGACGCCAGCTCATGCACCGGGCGCGCGAGCTTCTGGTGCGGCTGGCCAAGAGGCACGGCGTGAGGCTGCGCCAATCCTATGCGCGGGTCGGCAAGCACGCGCTCATCGCCTACCAGCGCCACGCCCACGCCAAGCAGTTCAAGCGCGCCAACCGGGCGCTGCGCCGCGTGCGGACCTATCTCGGCCGGGTGTTCCGCGACATCGTGCGCAAGACCGGCGGCGACGCGGCCTTGCGCAAGCTCTTCGCCGAGCCGCTGTCGCTCGCCTTCCGGGTCCGCCACCAGCGCCAGAACCAGCGGGGACGAAAGGTCTATTCGCTGCACGCGCCCGAGGTCGAGTGCATCGGCAAGGGCAATGCCCACCGTCCTTATGAGTTCGGCGTCAAAGTTTCGGTCGCCACCACGCTCGCCCGCTCTAAGGGCGGGCAGTTCATCGCCCACGTCAAGGCGCTGCCGGGCGCCCCTTATGACGGCCACACGCTCGTGACCGTGATCCCGGAGATCGAGGCCCAGCTCGGCGCGAGCCTCGCCCGCATCGTCGCCGATCGCGGCTACCGCGGCCATAACGCGCCGCCCGACCACAAGATGAAGGTCTACATCTCCGGCCAGAAGCGCAGCGTCACCGAGGCGATCAAACGCGACCTGCATCGCCGATCGGCGGTCGAACCAGTGATCGGCCACGCCAAGAGCGAGCACCGCATGGGCCGCAACTTCCTCAAGGGAACCCATGGCGACGCCGCCAATGCCGTCCTCGCCGCCGCCGGCTACAACTTCCGCCGGCTCCTCGCCTGGCTCGCCGCCCTTTGGCGTGTCTTCATCATGGCGCTGCTCGCCGACGCCAACGCCGCCCCCTTACCCGGATCGGCGACGCCCGACCGTCAGACGACGGCACCGCAATCGCCAACGCCGCGTTCTTCACGGTCGACTAGTTAAAAGCTTGACTTATCTCGGTGTTAGATGGGGTACCGTTTACGATGCATGTATTAGATCAAGTATATTTCTATTTCGCAAATTCTTGGTTGAAACAGCCTACAACTCTTAACAGAGGGGAGAAGCTCATTTCTGCTGGACAGAAGCTGCGCAACTGTTTGTATAAAACGAAAAATTTTGCTCGCGATTTGGCGAAACGAACCCAATTTTGGGTGAGAATGCAGCGCATCGCGGCGATCTTGTCGTTATCGAGACGACTCCCAATGAATCGAAACCTGCCCATAGTCTCACTCGAAGCGCGCGATCGTGCTCAAGCGACTGCATCCGCGGCTTGTCCGGCAGAGCGGCCCGAGCCGGGGCCCAGGACATGGGGAACGCTTCCATAACTGCGGCAAAATTGGCGTCTCGTGCCGCGAGCATGAGGGGACATTTGCCAAAGATGGCAAACGCGAAGCCCCGGCCTGGCCTTGAAAAAGACGTCTTGGGGAGCTCTGCGGCTTACTTTGCGCTAGCAGCGCCCTGCGGCGCGCCGCGTAGCCTAGGGGGGGCTAACGGGGGCGACCGGAGGCGTGCCTGAGGAGTTGCTTGACGAAACGGCCACGGCAACGGCGGCGATCACGGCTACGCCGGCTACGCCCGCCGCCACAAGCGGCGCGCCCACTACCGTACCGCCTAGGCCGAAACCCTCAGTAATAAATGGCTCAGAGATGGCATTCAAAGGCGCCTCTGCCACCCCGATTTGGCTCGACGAGATAGTTGCCTCTTGGTTTGGAAGAAGTAGCGTTGTGCATGGGCACTTCCGCCTCCTTATCTCGCTCACGGTCAGATTTGCCTGTTCCACTTCGCGTCCTCTGCAACGCCTTCTAAGTTCTTCGACAGTAACATATTCGTTATTTTGGCGAAGACAGACGATCGCCGTTCCCTCTTCATTGATGACCTTAGTCTCGCCGGGAGTGACTTCAACCCTCAAAATTGTGCCCCGAACCCCGAGGGCGGCGGTTGGCGTCAAGATCGTGTACGCGCGTTTGTTGGCATAGCCGGTGATGAACCGAAGCGTGCCCTTCGCCATGTTGAGTGTGATCGTCCCCGGCTTTTGGGGACCCGCGTACACAAATTCGTCCAACTTAATCGTCGAACCCGGTCCGACCGTCAGATTGGTATTATCATTGAGCAGCAAATTTGCTTTGCTGTCGGGATTGCTTCGAAGGAACTCGTTTAGGAACACATTGTCGCCTTGAACTACAGGCACCTCATTTCCAGCCGAAAGATTACCTTCAACTACATTAATGACAACCTTTGCGTCGCCAATTTGTTCTTGAGACCGCGAGAACTGGGCACTGCCGAGCAGAATGCCGGCGGTCACCATCGGGCAAAATATCCAAGCTCGAGCAGTCGCGTTGAGTTCGCGCACCAAATGACTCAAATTTCACCCCCTCACATTCGCCGGGCCCGAATCCAGTTGTATTCCTTATTGCCACGAAAATGTCAAACTTTAACTTAACTTTAACTTAACAGGCATCGGTTGGAAAACCAAATATTGCACCTGTCGGGGTGTGCCGAAGCGCCGGGGTCCATATGGAGGATCCGCGCAACAACTTCCGTCTCAAGTGCGGCCGAGCAGGGAGTTGGAAGTCACCTTCTGCATCTGCTTGTGACCAAGCACCGGACGAAAAATCTCACGCGATGGTGCGCCTGGTGGGTCGGGTCATTAGTGTCGGGATCGAGACGGCGGACATGCTGGTGCGCGAGGTTCTGTCGCGCAATTTACGAGATCGACGAGCGGCTGCACGTTACGCCGGTCTGACCGGCGCACCGGACGAGAGCGGCTCGAAGCGGCGGGACAAGGGGCTTGCCAGGGCCGGTGACGCCCGAGTACGGCGCGGCATGATCCAACTGGCATGGCGTTTCCTCATGTTTCAGAAGGAACGCGCTCTCGCGCAATGGTACCGCGCCCGAACGGCCGACTGCCGCCAAGGGACTCGGAAATCGCTGATCGTCGCCATGGCGCAAGCTGCTGATCGAATTATGGCGTTTCGTGACGACCGGCCAAGCGCCGGTTGGCGTGGAGATGCGGCCGGCTTGAGCCGGCGAGAACACAACTCTTTCGGAGCCTGGCGCCTCGAGGTTGCTGGCATCCGGTAACGATCCGAGGTGGAGGTGACCCGAACCCACGAATGGCTTTCAAGCCGCCTTGCAGAATGGGCCCACCGCTCCGGAGCTCTGCCGCCGATGCGCATTACTGCATCATGGTCCAGATCCATTGGATCTCCCGAATACAAGTATGTGGGGCGAAGCTCCGCGCCAATTGGCCAGCGCCCCTCAGATCGTCCGCTACGGCGCTGACCTGTGGACAGACACCCAGCACCGGTACGCCGAAACAGGAAAGGAGTGCATTGCCGAGATTAGCCCTTGACGGCAACATCCCCATACAAGTCGTGGGTCAAGGTTCCGGCGCGGCCTTTCTTGAGCGGCATGCCTGGCTGGGTTCGGTCAAGCGCCTGGATCTGGCTCTTCTCGTCTACGCTGAGCACGACCGCGTGCGCCGGCGGATCGACGTAGAGCCCGACGATATCGGGCAGCTTCTCGACGAAGGCCCGGTCCTTCGACAGCTTGAACTGCCGCACCCGATGCGGCTGGAGCCCGTGCGCGCGCCAGATGCGCTGCACGGAACTGACGCTGACGCCAGCCGCCCGGCCATTGCCGAACCGGTCCCATGCGTTGAGGCGCCTCCATGGTCAGCGCGACGATGCGCTCGGCCACCGAGGGATCGAGCTTCGGGATGCGCGAAGGCCGCGTCTTGTCGCGCAGAAGTCCGTCCACGCCTTCGGCGGCGAAACGCTCTTGCCAGCGCCAGACGCAGGTCTTGGACTTGCCAGCCTCGCGCATGCTCTTCGTTCGTCCCGGCACCCTCGGCGCTCAGCAATACGATCTGCGCCAGACACGTTTCTGCGGCGCGTTGCGGTCTTTGACCAGAGCGCGGAGCCGAGGTGACGGAAATGGAAACGCCGGGTCGCATGCCGCAGACTCGCACGCCGCGAGGCGGCCGGGAATCCCCTCGGGATTCAAATATCAGACGCGATCCACTAGCCCTTGCCCTTTCCCCTGGCGTTAATATTTCTCAGGAATCGGATATTGCATAGGCAGCGACGACAGCAGAGCTCCCGCAAAGCTTTTGCTTGAATCGGCGCCAACCGACGTCCCCTCGCCCTTCGGATTCGCCCTCCGCTCCGATCTTGAAGCAACGGGTCGTTTTGCCCGTCAAGCAATGTGACCGTCCATTCGTGGTGGCGGAGCGTCAGCGAAGCTCAACCATCGGTCTCTAAATCCGTCCTGGCTTTTATAGCGTTATCTGTTGATTTGTTTTAGGATAGTTCGGATCGAGGGAGCGATTCGATGAAGGCTGAGGATTTTGCGGCATGGCTGTCGGCGACTTCGCGGATGAACGAGGTGCAGCGCGGGGAGGCGATTGCGGCGCTTGAAAAGGCGAGCGCGGTTGCGGCGGAGGCGAAGGCTGGCCGGCATAGCCGCCGGGAGGACGCGCTGGGAACGACCAGCCATGAGCGCGTCGCGGCGCATGGGTGTCCCCATTGCGCCGGGCGCGAGATCGTCGGTTGGGGCCGTTCGGATGGGCTTTTGCGGTTCCGCTGCAGGAGCTGCGGGCGCACCTTCAATGCGCTGACCAAAACGCCGATGGCGCATCTGCGCAAGAAGGAAAAGTGGCTCGCTCACGCCCGGGCGATGATCGAGGGCAAGAGCTTGGCCAAGACCGCGGCGCTGTGCGGCATTCATCCGACGACGGCGTTTCGCTGGCGCCATCGGTTTCTGCGCGCGCCTTCTTCCGACAAGCCGCGAGGTTTGCCCGGAATCGTCGAGGCGGACGAAATTTTCGTCCTGGAATCTTTCAAGGCCGATGGTCCGACCGGCGGCGCGCGACGCGCAACCGGGGCGGAACGGCCCGGCATCCGGGCTCCTATCAGGACAACATTCCCGTTCTCGTCGCCCGCGACCGGAAGGGCGCGACCTTCGACGCGGTCCTGCCTCAGGTCGACTGGGCTTCAATCGGAGCAGCCCTTGCCGGCGTCGTCACGCAGGACAACAATCTGATCGGCGATGGCGGACGGCCGATCGCCGCCTTCGCCCGCAGAGCCGGTATTCCGTTCCACGCCGTGCTCGCGCCAGGAAAGCCAGCCCCCGAAGCGCCTCATCTGCACATCAACAATGTCAACGCCTACCACAGCCGCTTGAAGCAATGGCTCGCCCGCTTCAACGGCGTCGCCACAAATAACCTGCCCAACTACCTGGGATGGCGCCGCGTCCTCGAAGCCTGGAACGACTCGACCCGCCAAACTGGATGGCCGGCGCCAGCGGAAACGGTCCATATCAACGGATGACGCTAAAGAATCTTCGTCCTAGCCTAGTGGTCCAAATCATACGGAAGAGTCCGCGCGATTCCGAGCAGTTTCGCCGTTTTCGGGCGGGAGCAGCGGGTTCGAAGCGTCAGATTCTATCCACTAGTCACGCTCGACTTTGCTCGCGAGAGCCAAGGCGAAGAAGGCGATCGTAGTCAAAGCCCAGATGGCGCCGCACATCGAGAGGATTAGCTCTGTCATTAGAGCACCTGCGCTTATTCGGTGTTCCTACCCTGCGCACCGATGAACTAAGACTACACGCCTCAGTGGAGATTTGTAAACTGACAAATATGGGGTGCTTAGCTGCTAAACTTTTGCTGTTTCACCCGGTGTTATAGCCACGTAGCCCATAGATTCCGCAAGGGAAGAGGTCCATCGCTATCGGAGCAGCACGTTACCCCGTAGTCCGTCAACTATCCGAAGTCGCCTGATTTTTAAGGTGTTTCCGGGGATCGGCGAGTCATTGCCTTTGCAAGAAAGGGGCGTCTGTCGGGTAGGGTCGAATGCATCGGCAAGGGCAAGGCCCATCGTCCTTATGAGTTCGGCGTCAAGGTCTCGCTCGCCACAACGCTCAATCGCTCCAGGGGCGGCCAGTTTCATCGCCACGCCAAGGCGCTGCCGGGCAACCCTTACGATGGCCACACGCTCGCCATCGTGATTCCGGAGATCGAGACCCAGATCGGCGCGAACCTTGCCCGCATCGCCGCCGACCGCGGCTATCGTGCCACAACGCCCCGACCGACCACACGTTCAAGGTCTATATCCCAGGCCAGAGACGCCGCGTCCCCGACACCATCAAACGTGAACTCCGCCGCCGATCGGCGGTCGAACCGGTCATCGGCCACGCCAAGGCCGAGCACCGCATGGGCCGAAATTACCTCGCCGGAACCCACGGCGACGCCGCCAACGCCGTCCTCGCCGCCGCCGGATACAACTTCAGACGCCTGCTCGAATGGCTGGCTTTCTTGTTGTCCGCAATCCTGGCCGCCCTCAACTCCGCCGCCACTCACGAAGGCCCGCTCAAACCGGCCTGATAGCGTTCATAGCGTTCTTCACGGCCGACTACCCCGGCTGTATTCCTGTCGGCGCAAGCGACGATCCCCGTAAAATCTGGCGTGCTAACATCTAAACACGCGGTCACGCGTGGGTTAATTTAATAGTCTTGCAATAGGAAGTCAGATGCTGCACCGATCTAACTGTCAGGGGTTGTTTCCTCGGTAGCCTCAAGTATCTCACCCTCCGGCCATCCAGCGCCAATTCAATTATTTTTGTTTTTTCCTAGAGTGTCCATTCCATAGCCGCCAACCTGACGCCTTCGCCACTGCTGACGTCGGGCGACGATTGATGATTATGATGAGGTTCGAAAACAGCGACCGCTGGTTAATATTCGCTCATTGAGGCCGGCGCGCCGCTTTCGAGCGCGGATATACAAGAGGCACAGTAGGTGTTGGTCGGCATAAGACGAACGGGCCGTTCGCACCGGCGACAGACCGTCGGCACGCTCTGTCGCTGAACGTGCTCAAAGAACGCTCGTTCCTCTCGCGCGCCGATGTGCCAGAAACCGAAATTGTCTTCGTAGACGGTAGCCATTGTTTACAGTTTTCTTCCGCTGCGTGGTTTCCGCTCCCAGATGAGTAATAATAACTTTTGATAAGCACCGGGCGCGCGGATAGCGTCTATGAAGCGCTTCAGTGCGATCGTCTTGATATTGCGGGCCAGAATATTGATTTTCGGGGCCGCGAGCATTCTTCCTATTCCCCGACCAAGCGGCCCTGCCGAGCCCTACGCTTACGCCGGAAGCGACCTCCTATCCCGCAGTGTGGACGGTGAACTGCCCGTCCAACGCCTGAAAGCGTGATTGAATGAGCTTGCCCCCTCGTACCCCAGCAACCAAGCGATCTGTGAAACCGAAATGCCCTGCTCTTTAACGTATTGAAGTGCGAGGCTTCGCCGCACTTCATCTACGACTTCCTCGTAACTCGTGCCCTCGTCGGCAAGCCTGCGCGCGAGCGTGCGCGCGCTCATGGCCAACGTCCTCGCGACGGTCTGCCTCTGGACCTTTCCCTGCGGCAGCAACTTTTCCACCTCGCTCTCGACCGAGCCGCGCAGCGGCCCTGTCGAGGTATGGCGCTCCCTTGCTGCCGCGTCGCAGACGGGCCGAAGCATCTCGAGCAAGTGACTATCTTCGGTGATCAGCCGTAGGGCAAGCATTTCGTCGGACAATGCGAACTGATTAGCCGACGCGCCAAACTCGACGGGGCAGCCGAAGAATCGCTGAAACTCACGGACGTTCGAGTTGCGCCCATGGACGAAAGTCACGTGCATCGGGGAGATGCGGCGGCCGGTGACCTCTCGCAATCCCTTCACCACGGCGGCGACCCCAAGTTCCATAATCTGTCTTCCCTGCTGCCGAGGAGCGCCGCCGAAGTGGACCTCGACACTGATGCCCTCCAGTATCGGCGTCAGTCTCACACGCATAGTTTGGTTGACAATCCGGCAGTACCGCTCAAAGAGCGCCAGCGCCTCGCGAACATTTTTCCCCGCTGAGGCAACATAGAACGCCAACCCGGCCTCGCGCGGATTTGCCTGCTCGATGAGGTGAAGTCCAAAGGCTCTGTCGCCGAGCGTCTCCGCTGCGAGTTCGAGAAACTTGCTCTGCGCGATCGCCGGAATGCGCAGTTGGCGATTTTCGAAGTTGCGTTCTGAGAGACCAGCGCGTTGCAGCAGAGGCGTCGGATCAATGTTTCGCTTCCTAAGGGCGACAATTGCTTGTTTGGCGGAAAAACCCGTCGCTGTCGGCAGAGCTTGCTGGATCGCGTGGTCCGTCAAGATCATCGCTCCGAACAGCCTCGGCTGATTGGCGCCCGTGGGCGGATGGTCGCCGAGTTAGCCGCGCAAACTAACCCCGCGCCCTCGAAAGGCGCGGGGACCCGTGCGCTCCGCGTGCGCAGGGAGGATGAGCCCGGAGCGCGGGCATTCAAGGATTGAGCCGGACGCAACGCGGCGTCAAACCAACAAACTTGTGGGACTGCACATGCAAACTCATTTGCCTCGACGAACCCTCGATGGCTCCCCGCGCTCGTTTTCTCGTTTTGCGCCGCTTAGCAACCAGCGCCAGTGACGTCGGTAAGTTCATTCAGCCTTGGCCGTTTGACGCCCGCCATTCACAGAAGCGCACTCAAATTGCTTCGCTAAGGGCGGCGACCTTTCACTTCCCGGCATTTCTTTGGCGGCAAGACTCTGCGGCGAGCCTCGCGTAGGCGGGAACGGGTGGACCAGTGTAGAGTGGAGTGGAGGGCGGCGCGGTGGCAGGATTTCTCGCGGTTTTTGGCTTTGTAACGTCACTCTGCTAAGGACGGCGGCCGACGCGGAGCTGGCATGCCTTGGGAGATCACATGGCTTTATCCGCTGTGAGTCTTTTCTCAGTTGCCCTGGCGACCGCGGCGCTGTCGCTCGGTTCGGCCGAGGGCGGGACGCTCGACGCAGTGAAACAAGTCAAGACCATCCGTCTTGGGGTACGCGACGATGCGCCGCCGTTCTCTTACAAGGATAAGACCGGCCAGCCGGCGGGCTTCATGGTCGATCTCTGCCGCGCCGTCGTGAAGCATCTGGCGGATGATCTTGGTCTCGGCGAGGTCAAGATCGTCTACGTACCTGTGACCGCTGTGGACCGGTTCGACGCGATCCAGGGCGGCAAGGCGGACCTTTTGTGCGAGCCGACGTCCGAGACCTTATCGCGGCGCGACCAAGTCGACTTTTCCATACCCACCTTTGTCGACGGCGGGGGCATCATGGTGAAGGGCGACGGCCCGAGCAACTTTGAGGCGCTGGCAGGCAAGAAGATCGGCGTCCTCGCCGGCACGACGACCGAACAGGACCTGCGCGACTCTCGATGCCGCCAACGTCAAGGCGGACGTGGTCCCGGCCAAGACGCATGACGAAGGGATCAAGATGCTCGACGCCGGCAACATTACGGCCTATTTCGCCCACCATGCAATCCTCAACTATCTCGCCGACAAGAGTCGTGAACCCGACAAGCTCCGCATCGCCCAACAGTACCTTTCGATCGAGCCCTATGCGCTCGCCCTGCCGCGTGGGTACAGCGACTTTCGCGTGGCGGTCGACAGGGCGCTGAGTCACATCTCGCAGGCTGTTGAAGAAGGGTCTCGTTTCGCCTTGAGAACGGCTTCGTCGCCGTTGTCGTAGCTGAATTCGATCTCGATCGTGCCATCGTCGAGGAGTTCGGCGGTTCCTTCGCCCTCGAACTGATCGCCTTCGTCGGATCCAGCCCAGCGGAAGCCGATCGAGTCGCGGGCGTATTCGACCTCGAGGCCGGCCTCCATGGCGCCGAAGGCGATTTCGCCGCCGTGCGCGGTGATGGTCAGCGTCGCGGGACCACAGAGGTCGAGGTAGTCGCGATCCCAGAGGTCGGCCTCGACGATGCGCCAGCGGCCGATCAGGCGGCAGTCGGCCGGGGCCTTCACGCCGGGACCTCCAGGAGCTTCGGCAGCCGCGCCAGATTGTAGGCGGCGGCCGCCAAGGTGAAGGCCCAGCCCACGCGTTCGCGGCCTCGAAACTTGGTTCGCTCCTGGCCGGCGACCGTCTTGATCCAGCCGAAGGCCTCCTCGATCCGCTTGCGAATGCGTTGGCTGACCGCGTAGCCCGCGTGACGGGTCGTGCGGCCGTCGATCGCCGACAAGCGGCCGCTCATGTTCTGCGCTACGTGGGGCGTCGCGTTCATCGAACGCAGCTCGTTGACGAAATCCTCGGCGTCGTAGCCCTTGTCGGCGCCGAGCGTGATCGGCCTCGGCCGCTCCGCGCGCGGCTCGATCATGTGCAGCGCCGCGATCCGCTCGGCGTGGCCGTTGGCTTCGGTCAGACAGGCGTCGACGACGAGGCCGTTGCGGTTCTCCATCAGCGCGTGCCCCATGAAACAGAGCTTGGCCTCCTTGCCCGGTCCCTTGCGATAGAGCCGCGCTTCCGGATCGGTCCTCGAGGCGTGCGTCTCGTTCGAGCGCTTCTGGCCATGGAAATTCGCCTCGCGTCCGTCCGTCGCCTGCCGGCGGTTCGCCCGAGCCGTCCTTCGGCCGAAAGCTCTTCATCGAAGCCCGGGCCTCGACCAGCGTGCCGTCGACCGAGAAATGATCCGTGCTGAGTAGGCGCTTCA
>Ga0206821_10200_pt1 | contig 13112 bp, 15 predicted proteins | sample Alteio_BWOrgCont_85_FD_152860 | JGI IMG/M metagenome (GOLD analysis project Ga0206821, IMG submission 152860) | Enriched cells from forest soil in Barre Woods Harvard Forest LTER site, Petersham, Massachusetts, United States -... | ecosystem: Environmental > Terrestrial > Soil > Temperate forest >...
GAGCTGGATCAACCAAAACTTACCAGGATCTCGAAGAGAAAACGAAGAGTGACGCTGCGACGAGCGCCAAACCGCCAAAGAACATCGGTCCGGCGGCGAAGCGGAGTTCAGGAATCCACCACGACAAGGGTAACGATATGAGCGACGACAGAGCCGGTACGAGCAAAAAGAACATCGTGACGAACCCATTGTCATTGTCCGTCACAGTCAAGGCCACTTGATAAAAGACGCGCCCAGCCGCAGCTGCAGAGAGCGTCCCAATCAAAAGAAGCAGGACGGCCTCTTTCCCATCGCTAGGGACGGCTGGGACAGACCAGAGATATGCGGCCAGAAGAGTGCCCGGAATGAGAACGGCCGCCGAGACAATGAAATTCGCCGCCATCGTCGCTGATTCGTCTAGTTCTCGGAACCAGTGTCCCACTAAGGTCCCGCTTAGCGCGAAGAAAATCGGAATTGGTGTCGCGTACTTCCAGCTGCCATGGAGAAGGCTCTTGAGCAGTTCGTCCGGTGAGGCGCTGCTCGAGTCTTCGATTTGGCTCCATGCGATCAGCATTGCGCCAACGAAGGCCACCAAGAAACACGCGCAAAACAGGAACGGGGAAATGGGAATCGCTTTTCGGGAGATAACTCGCGCGACCAACGCCGCCCAAAACGGAGACAGATTCAGGATTGCCGCAATGATGATTGGATGAGCATGGCGCAGGCCGAGATTGTAGAGCGCCAGGCCACTGCACCCGATGACGAAGAGAAGGGCCAGTTTGCTCCAATTTCGAGGCGCAGAAAGCAGGATAGCAAAATCATGACGACTTACGCGTCGGGCGGTTAGTTTAGAAGCGGCACGGCAAATAGGAGGCCCGCCTGCGTTATGCATACGAAATAGAGGGGATTGAGATGCTTTGCGGCAAGTGCGGAGAACGGCTCCTGTGTCGCGAGGAGCGCCGATGTGACCAGGGCGTAGAAGCTCCCCAATCGTAAGCTTGCGCTGCTGGAAGGCGCCATGGGGTTCCGTGCAAGGGACGACTATTATTGGCCGCCGCGCGCTGGAGCACCATGCCAAGAGCAGAAGCGGCATCATTGCGGGACGGATTGTTGGCTACGCCGAGTTCGAAACTATCCGGCCCGCCAAATAGTTCCTTGGCGTGTCTCACGCGGGCGTTAGGGATATCGAGTCCAATTGGCGGGAAGCAGACCTTTCTGCCTCTGATTTCTTGAACCCGCAACGTAGCCGCTGTTCGTGTCTTGGCGGGGCAAGAGCGTCAAAGCGCTGCGTCTTCTCGCCGCCTCGCCCTCATCGCGCCTACCAGCCATTCGCACACAAGCGCTGCGGTCTCGGGATAGGTTCGCAGCCGTCGACGCCAAGCGCGGTTGCCGCGGCAGTGTCGAGCACGAAGGTACCCTGGGCAGACCACGGCGTCCATCCGAGGCGCGGCGGATAGTTGGCCTCGTCGGCAGCGGGACGAGACGGCCCGAACAATCCAGCCGCGTGAGGATGCACGTTGCCATGTCTCTGACCGACAGGGCCGCCGGGTCGGCAATGTACTTTCCCGATAGCGTGGCTGCCCGGAGAATGAGCGCGCCGATGTTGGCGGCGGACGTCGTGGGAAACACGGACTGCCCGCGGTAGGCGAGAGGGATGGGCGATGGTGCTGCTCGGGTTCTCAGGTCTCGGCTACGCCGGCTATCGGTCGCGGCGCGCGAAGGTTGACGCGTTGGCCTGACGCGCTCGGCTGACCTCCACGTTAGGAAACGTGCGCTGACTGCCGGACGACCACTTTTGCGCCAACCTGGACGCGGTTGTAGAGGTCGATCACGTCCGCGTCATCGAGACGAATGCAACCTGACGACACGGCGTGCCCGATCGTCTCAGGTTGGTTCGTTCCATGGATGCGGAACTCGGTGTGACCAAGATAGAGGGCTCGTGCGCCGAGGGGGTTCCCTGGACCACCGGCCATGAACCGAGGCAGATAGGGTTGCCGTCCGAGCATTTCAGGCGGGGGAGTCCAGTCCGGCCATTCTTCTTTCCGGGACACGCGCTCGACCCCCGACCATTGGAAGCCGAGACGCCCGACGCCGATGCCATAGCGGACGGCCATATCGTTCGGCTGAACGAGATAGAGATAGCGCTCGGCGGTATCGACGATGATGGTTCCGGGGGCCTCGTTCGTATGGAAAGGAACCATCTGCCTGGCATAGGCTTCGGCCGGCTGATGATCAGGGGCAGGTTCGCTCACCGCCGGATCCTCGGTATACGCCGCGAACTGCTGAGCGACCGCGATCGTTCCGGAATAAGAGGTCGCAAGAACGGCCACCGCTGCGACCATCGCTGCGCGCAAGAGCAAATGCGATGTCTGAACCATCAAACTCTCCCGCTAGCTCCATCTTGCGGCGCGCTCCGCCGCGCTGTATCTCAAACGGCGCGGCGCGGAAGAGGTTCCGTTCCTTGTTGGGGGTGCTTGGCATGCTTAGCGAAACGATAACGCTGAGCGGCGAGCATAGAAGGCGATCGCTATTTGCGCAAACGAGGCGGCCAGCGTCGACGTAAAGCGGACGTTGTCACGGGCAATCGAACGTCGGGGATCGACTTAAACGCGAGCTTCGACAACGCGCGGCGGGTCGGCTTTCTGTCCGCGCACGTGCCACACCTCCATATGGTCGGCGCCCTTCACCTTGATGGTCCCGCGGGATTCGCAGTCGAATTGGTCCTTGATCAGGTCGTAGGTGCTGCGGGTGATTTGGATGGTCCCGGTCTCGCCGTGGGATTCCATGCGGCTCGCCAGATTCACAGCCGCGCCCCAGAGGTCATAGATAAACTTCTTTCGGCCGATGACTCCGGCCACCACTGGACCGGAGTTGATGCCAATGCGGAAGGCGAGCTTTTGGTCCCCGAATGTCCGGCTCGCCACCGCCTCCCGCATGTTGAGCGCGAGGCGAACGAGGGCGGCCGCGTGGTCCGGTCTCTCCCTTGGCACCCCGGCGGCTACCATGTAGCAGTCACCGATCGTCTTGATCTTCTCGAGGTCATATTTCTCTACAAGATCGTCGAAGCAGTGGAAGACGTCGTTGAGTAGATTGACCACACGCAATGGGGACATCGCTGCGGCCATCGGCGTGAAGCCGACGACATCGGCGAAGAGGACGCTGGCGGACTCGTAATGCGCAGCGATGGCGCTCCGGTCGGTTTTGAGCGCTTCCGAGATTTCCTTCGGCAGGATATTGAGCAACAGCGTCTCCGAGCGCTCCTGGAAGAAATTCCGCTGCCTGACGAAATAGTATAGCATCGCAAAGACGATGGCGATCACCGAGCCGAGGTTCAGCACAAAAAACCAGGTAACGAACGCCCCCGGCAGTCTGGAGGGCGTGAGATAGGGCTGAAGAATGCCGCTCACAATCAGGAGCAGGACGAAGCCCACAATCCAGAGCACGGTCTGGCGCAGATCCTCGACGAGCAACGAGACTAGAGGGCAGAGCGCCGCCCAGATGATCACGACGCTCGACTCCTTGAAGCCGCCCAGGCTCATCATCACGACCCAAGGCAGAACCAGCGTCATCAGAAGCTGGGTGAAGCGGTAGAGGCGGAAGTTGCGGGCCCAGCCAAGCACAGCCGTATTGATCGGGGTGACGACCGAATAAACCGCAGGAGCCGCGGCGGCGAGGGGCGCCCCGGCGGCGAAGTACGTCACCGACCAGAGGACAGTCAGCGGAAGCGTTCCAACGCTCATGAGGACGAGTAGCCGCCTTTGCAACGATGCGTCGCTACTCTCAAGAGGATCGGCGCCGATTCGCCCGGCTAGCGCGACCAGCCTCGCGGCAGCGCCGGTCGTCCAGCCGAACCGATGGATGTCCGGCGCCCCGTCCCTTTCCATCTGCGCCCTCCGGCGGGCCAGTTCGACAGCGAACTGGCGCGCTCGGAAGGGCTCCAATCCATACCAAAAGTCAACGTTGGGCAGTGACCGCTATTTCCCGCATTCCGGCCGGCTGGAATCGACGTTTAGCGGACATCGCGGGTCGCGGCCCTGGACGGGACAATTGGGCGGAAAGTGCGCTTACAGGGGGCCGTCCGGGAAGGCCCGGAGTCCGTGCCAAAGTTGCCATTCCATTGCGAGCTTGAAATGGGCTTCGCCATTGAAAGAAGACATGTCGGGAAGGCCCTTGGCCGATTTTGCTCCTAGAGAGGCCAATGGAATAGTCGGTAAAGAATCCGAGAGCCCGCATTGAGCAGTTTCGCTTTAGGTTGAGGGACAAGGCTTGACCGAAACCTGGGGCGTGTCTCTCTCTCTCTCTCTGTCTGTCTGTCTGTCTCTCTCTGTCTGTCTGTCTGTCTGTCTGTCTGTCTGTCTGTCTGTCTGTCTCTCTCTCTTTTGGCAGCGCCTTGGCAGAGCGCGCTCGTTTAACCGGGTAGGTTACGCCAAGTCGCGTATCCGCTATCCCGTCCAAACCGGCCACGCGAGAAAGTCCAGCTTCCATTCTTCCGAATTTTTCAGTATTGGATATTTGGGGGCGGGAGCCCTGAGCATGAGCGATCGCGCAGATAAATCATTAGGGCAAAGACCAATCGCTCGGCTCAGTGAGCTCCAAACCGCCCAGTTCATTAGTGACGCTTTGCGCGCGGGACGGCGGGCGATCCTCGTCACTGGCCGCGGCCAAGTTTCAATGCGGGTGCCCGAAGAAGCGTTGACTGCTTGTGGCGGCACCTCGGCGCGGGCGCAACACATTGGGCCGCCACTGCCTGAGCCGCCCGAGCTGCAGGAGATGATCGGTGCGGCCATCGGGGTCGCGGGAGGCCGTGAAATGACCCCGCAAGCGATGGCCCAACTGTTGCGGCTCGCGGATCCGAGGCCGAGTGTCATCCTTGCGATTGACGATGCGCACACGCTTTCGCATCGGTCGCTCGGCTATCTGACGCAAATGACTGAATTGCTGGCGTCGGAATCGCCTATCCTGCAGATTGTGCTTGCCGCCGGACCATCCCTACTCGATACGCTTGCTCAACCGGAATTTGAGGGGCTTCGAAACAGGCTATCTCGACCATTATTCGAGACGATCCATGCTTTACGCGGGAAGAGAGCTGATGGAGCGCTTCTGGGTTTGCGGAAGCTCACCTATGACCGCGCTACAGCTCGTCTAGCGCACGCCCAGAATGGCGGCCCCGCGGCGCTTTCGCGGCGGGGTCGTCGAATTGCGCGTCTCTGGGTTCGCGCAGCAGTAGGGCTCGTCGCGATCAGCGGCCTGGCCGCGATCGGCTATATCGCTTTGCCCGCCTTCATCGACCCGACTCTTCCGTCCATCCCGTCGCTCAACACCGATGTGCCCCGGAGGTTTTTAGCTCCGTCGGGCCCATCACAATCACTGGCGCAGCTCAGCCCTAGAGAAATTGACGACGCAATCGATCCGTTGATAGACGAAGCGGCGGATGCTATTGCGAGTGGGTCTGTTGAATTGACCACCACCCTGTTGAAGCGGATCGTAAACCTCGAATCTAGCGCATCGCCAGAGCTCAAATTGATGCCGACCTTGGAGGATCGCCTTGCCGCTAGGATGGCCGCCGCCGCGTCTGCCGGCCGGATTGATGAGGCGCGGCGTCTGGAGCAGGTCTTTCGTTTCGCCTATTCGGCTATTGGGAGGCTCGATCTCGCGGCGTCGAACCAGAGATCCGTTCAATCTCCACGTACAGCTATACCCGGCGCGTCGGGCGCCAATAGGATTGACGACCCAGCCCAGCAGAGAGAAGTTGCACAGCGGCCAGGGTTACCACCCAGCGGTTCGGCAGTTTCGGCGGAGCAACTGCGCGCGGCAGGCAACGGAGATCGTGCGGCCTTGTCTCCAAGCGCCGCTTCGCTAGCCCCGCCCAGCGCCGCCCCGGAGCAAAACGTCGATGGAGCGCCGCCGCAGATAGTGGCCGAGGCGCCGCCGCCCGATAGTCCCAGCACGCTTTCGGCCGAGCACCCAGGCGCGGCAGGCAACGGAGATCGTGCGGCCTTGTCTCCAAGCGCCGCTTCGCTAGCCCCGCCCAGCGCCGCCCCGGAGCAAAACGTCGATGGAGCGCCGCCGCAGATAGTGGCCGAGGCGCCGCCGCCCGATAGTCCCAGCACGCTTTCGGCCGAGCACCCAGGCGCGGCAGGCAACGGAGATCGTGCGGCCTTGTCTCCAAGCGCCGCTTCGCTAGCCCCGCCCAGCGCCGCCCCGGAGCAAAACGTCGATGGAGCGCCGCCGGCGATAGTAGCCAAGGCGGCGCCGATGGCACCCGCTGACCCCAAGACGCGGGTCGTCACGGGTCTGCCCACTCTTGCGCCGGTCCGGGTGGTTCTGAACGTAGCGCGCGGCGATGAGGGCCACGCCGCCGATATACAACACGCGCTAGTAGCCGCCGGGGTGCAGACCGATCTCGTTCCCGTCGCTGCTCGACGACCGACGCCAAGCATCGGCTATTATTTCCAGTCGGACCGCAATGCAGCCGACGGCGTAAGCCATTTGCTTACGCCTCTGCTCGGCGCCGTGGATCCGGTGGCGCTCCGAATCCGCGGAAGCATCCCCGAACCCGGCACCATCGAGATTGCGATCCCTTGAAAGCGCACGCTCCTTTTCACTGCCAAAAATTGCTTGATTTTGGCGCCCACGTGCGGATAGAGTTCTCAACCTGCTGGTTGTGGCCCAGCCCCTTGATCTGACGCGATATCGGTTGGGTTGGCTGGCGCAATCGGTACGCCTGTACATGGCGAACAGTCCATTCGGAACATTCGCTGTCATACACGTGTGGAATAGGGAGCGAGGTTCGAATATCGCTCCATAGTGGGAGGTAGCGGTGGGTTTCCCAACTCAAATCGTGTTCTGCGCCGCGCTTTTGGCGGGTGTATCAATGGCTGAAGCAGAGGATACTTCGGCGACCAATCCAGCCCCAAGCGCCCCCAGTTCGCTTGTGCTTCACTTCGACCCTGGCAGCGCGACAGTCAGGCAACAGGACGTAGCCCTGCTCGATCAAGCTGCCCGCCTCTATCGAGCAGGCAACCCGATCGTGATGATTGTAACCGGCAGCGCTGATACGACCGGCTCGGCGGCCGTCAACCTGCGACTGTCCGAACTGCGCGCCAACAATGTGCTTCAAGGCCTTGTGGCACGCGGAATCCCGGTCGAGCGGTTTCAGGTGACCGCAAAGGGGCAGACCGATCTGGTGGTGCCAACCCCGCCGGAAACGTCGGAGGAGCGCAATCGGCGTGTGGAGATTACGTGGCGTTGACCCGCGGTTGGGTCGGGCCGAACCACCGTTCGGCCCGGACGCAGCGCTGATCGCCCTGCTTGGTTTGCTCACTTTCACTCCCGCGTGCGCTTACGAGATTTCGCCGGACGCAAGGGCGGAGAGCGGCAACAATCCAGGTCAGTCTGCCTACGCCGCCGGTCGCTTCGTTGACGCCCTACGCATATGGCGGCCGCGCGCCGAGCAGGGTGATGTGCGCGCCGCGTTCGGGCTCGGGCTGCTTTACGACCTTGGCGAAGGAGTTGGGCAAGACGCGGCAGCGGCTTACAGTTGGTATCGTCGCGCCGCCGAAGCTGGGTATGTTCTCGCCGAGTTCAACTTAGCCGTGATGTGTGATAGCGGCACTGGCACGGAGCGCAACCCGGCCGAGGCCGCCTTGTGGTACGCGCGCGCCGCTGCGCATGGCTATGCGCGGGCCGAATATGACTTGGCGCAGCTTTATCAGGCGGGGGAGGGCGTACCACGCAATCTCGACATGGCGGCGAGGTGGTACGCTGTTGCAGCGAGTCATGGGCTGTCCGCCGCGGCTCTCAAGCTTGCGTCGCTGCGTGAGGAGAAACGGCAGGATAGGGTATCGCCTGCGTCAGCAAACCCGACGTTGGCCCCAGCGGTCCCCACCGGACCGCCCGTCACTTCGGCGCGGGGCACAGGCGAGAGCGTCCAGATCGAGTTGTCTTGGGATGCGCCTTCGCAGCCTGTCCCGGTCGACTTCTTCGTGCAGGTTCTCGCGCTGGACGCGAGCGGCGCCTATCGCGTCTTCACCAGCTTTTCAAAACAGTCGGCAGTGCTCGTGTCGCTGCCGCGGGTTCCCGCTGATTATGCCTGGCGAATCTATACCATCGCGGCGTCCGTTCCCGATTATGCGCCAAGCGCTTGGAGCTTTTTCTCCACACGTTGATCCGAGTCCCTCGGGCGAAGCCTTCGAGCGCAACAGGCTTGCTCTTTGGCGATTACCGCCGACTTGCGCGAAAGTTCCGCGGTCGGAACGGTATGCGATCAATGGTCGAGCTTTTCGTACCAGACACGGCAATAAGACGCTCGACGCATTCGGCTGGGCGACAGGCATTTTCGGATCTCCACAGCCGAGGACCGCTTTCTCGAGCTTACCGCTCGTTCATAGGGCCAAGCCGGAAGGTCGCCTTCGGGTCGAACTCTCCCGTTCGCCAAACCGTCGGCGGATGTCCGGTAATTGCGCGAAGCGGACGCCACGGTCCACATCCCGTACCCAGCATCCTTTCTCAGACGAGTCTTGGGACTTTGAATCCGTCAAAGGCCCGCCTGCGCGCCGCGCGCAGAACAACCTCTGCCACCGACCAGCTTTAATCCACTCCCAGAATCAGAGCTGCGTGTCCGCAGATGTGCAGGCCAGCGTCATCCTCAAAGGGAGGCGTTCCAGCGCCGCCGTAAGCCGGGTCCTCGCTCGACCAGATCGCGCGCCAGAAGCGGCTCTTCGGTGGCGCTATCAGAGGATCGGCGACAGAGCGCCGCGTGAGATCGCGCCCGAAGTTGACCAGCAACAAGCGATCCGAACCCTTATCGCAAAAGAAACGGAGCAGGAATGCCTCGTCACTCAACACGCCGCCGTCGACTTTCGTTCTCCCCTCGTCTGAGAAGGCGCGGTCGCAGCGTCGTAGCGCCAAGAGATCGCGGTGCAATGCGACGGCCGTTGAGTGTTCCGCTTCGCTCCAGTCCAAAACGCAGGCCTGGAACGTCTCGTCCAATGCCGGCGCGCGAAGTCGGGCTTGCGCCACATCAGACGCCAGGCTCGGGAACTGACGCAGGAAATTGGCACGGCCCTCGCGCACAGCCTCGGCAAGATCTTCCCCATGGTCGGCGAAAAACAGGAACGGGGTCGAGGCTCCAAATTCCTGACCCTGGAACAGCATCGGGGTGCCTGGCATGAGCAGCAGGAGAGCGGTGAGCGCCCGGAGCCGCCCGGGACTCGTGAGTCGGCCCAGGCGCTCCCCCGACCCAGTGTTTGCCACCTGATCGTGGTTCTGTGCGAAGGTCACGAAGGCCTGCGGCTTGAGGTCGAGCCCAGCCATGCCGCGGGGCTTGCGCTGGTGCACATAGGTCTGGCCCTGGAAAAGGTAACCATATTTCGCAGCTGAGATGAACTCCTGCGGCACACCCTGATGGTCTTCGTAGTAGGCCTCATTGCGACCGATGACCGCGACCATCGCCGAATGGTGCAGATCGTCGTTCCACACGGCATCGAGACCAAAGCCGCCCGCCTCGACCGGCCGCACGAGATCAGAGAGTTGCGGCTCGTTCTCGGCTATGATGATGATATTTCTCGACCCTGCGGCGAGGCGCGCCGCCCGGGCCAATTCGGCGATCACATGGGGCCGGCTGCGGTCATTGATGTTTTGGGTCGCGTCGAGCCGCAAGCCATCAAAATGGAACTCCTCAATCCAATAGGCGGCATTGCTGATCACGAGATCGCGCGGGCCGTGCGCGTTCGGCCCGTCGAAGTTCAGCGCTGCACCCCAATCGTTCTCGTAGACGTCGGTGAAATAATGCTTCGAGAACGAGGGCAGCACGTTGCCAGTCGGTCCGACGTGATTGTAGACGACGTCAAGGATGATCCCGATGCCAATCCGGTGAGCCTGGTCGATAAACGCTCGGAGATCGTCGGGTGCGCCATAGAGCCGCGTCGGCGCGAACCAGTCGACGCCGTCGTAGCCCCAGCCGAACCGCCCAACGAAATCGTTAACTGGCATCATTTCGATGACGGTGATGCCGAGGTCCTTAAGGAAATGGAGCTTGTCGGCGGCCGCCCTCCATGTGCCCTGCGGAGTGAAAGTGCCCACGTGCATCTCGTAGAGCACCTGATCATCGATAGTCAGACCGGCCCACTCCTGGTCGCGCCATCGATAGACCCATGGATCGACGACCTGCGACGGACCCTCAGGTCCCTCCGGCTGGAAACGCGAGGCCGGGTCGTGATAGAGGGCCGCCCCGTGGTCGAGCCGGAACTGGTAGTGAGCGCCAACTGCCAGGTCGGCGATTACGCCATGAAAATAACCATCCCGCTCTAATGCCAGTTCATGCTCAACACCATTGACCACCACCGCGACGGTTGTGTGCTCCGGCGCCCAGACCCGAAACGATATACCGTCTGGAGTAAGCTCCGCTCCGGCCGGAAATCGTCTGCCAATCGGCTTCTCAATCTTATCGTTCAAACGCGTATCCCCCATCCTCAGCGATGTTAGGAAGCCTCGAGCACGCTTGAAAATTCCCATCTTGACGGATCGAGTTTAGTGGAATCGGACATGTGGACGCGTCCTAGCGGGTGGGACAAATCGATGCTTGAAGAGACCTGGTGGAAGCGCGGCGTCGTCTATCAGATCTATCCGCGCTCGTTTCAGGACACGAACGACGATGGCATCGGTGATCTGGAGGGCATCCGCCGCCGTTTAGACTATCTCGTCTGGCTCGGCGTAGACGCTATCTGGATCTCACCCATCTTCGCGTCGCCAATGGCCGACTTCGGCTACGATGTCTCCGACTACTGCGCCATCCATCCGCTCTTCGGAACGCTGGAGGATTTCGATCGGCTAGTGCGGGATGCTCACCATCGTGGCCTCAAAATTATCCTCGATTTCGTTCCCAACCACACCTCGGACCGCCATCTCTGGTTCGAGGATAGCAGATCGTCACGGTCATCGTCTAAGCGAGACTGGTACATTTGGAGGGACGGCAAACCCGACGGCTCACCACCCAACAACTGGATTTCGAACTTCGGGGGGTCGGCCTGGACCCGGGATGAGCGAACCGGTCAGTGGTATCTCCACAGTTTCCTTCCAGAGCAACCCGACCTCAACTGGCGGAATCCTGCCTTGAAGGAGGCTATGTTCGGCGCGCTGCGTTTCTGGTTGGACCGCGGCGTAGACGGTTTCCGCGTCGATGTCATCTGGCTCCTGATCAAGGACGAGGCGTTACGAGACAACCCGCCCAACCCGCATTTCCAGTCCGGACAGGCCGAGATCAATCGTCTGATCCAGGCGCACAATGCCGATCAGCCCGAAGTGCACGAGGTAATCGCTGAGATGAGGCGCGTTCTCGACCACTACGGCGAGCGCGTGCTGATTGGCGAGGTCTATCTGCCGCTCGAGCGACTAATCGCCTATTACGGCAGGGACTTATCAGGCGTGCATCTGCCCTTCAACTTCCAGATGATCTTTGCGGCCTGGAAAGCCTCCGAGATCTGCCGGCTGGTGCTCGAGTATGAGCATGCGTTGCCAGAGGGCGGCTGGCCCAACTGGGTGCTGGGCAACCATGACCAGCCGCGAATCGCCGCCCGGGTTGGTGATGCTCAGGCCCGGATCGCTGCTATGCTCCTTTTGACATTGCGCGGTACGCCGACCCTCTATTATGGGGACGAAATCAGCATCGGAAAAGTGCAGATTTCCCAAGATGCCGTTCAGGACCCTTGGGAAAAAAATGAGCCTGGTCTCGGTCTCGGGCGTGATCCTTCGCGCACGCCGTTCCAGTGGGACCGCTCGGCCAATGCCGGCTTCACGAGTGGCACGTCGTGGCTCCCGTTGTCCCACGACGCTTCGGCCAGGAATGTCGAAATCCTGAAAGAGGATCCCCGGTCGATCCTAATTTTATATCGGAACCTGATCCAACTCCGGCGGTCACACCTCGCGCTCAGCGTAGGCGAATTCCAACACCTTCACACGGAGGGCGAACTTCTCATCTACGAGCGCCGCCACGGCGCCGAACGCCTCCTCGTCGCGTTGAACTTCGGCCAGGAGCCGCGCCCACTGCCCTTGTGGGGGGACCGAACGCAAGCCCGCGTATTGCTCTCAACGAGCTTGGATCGCGCTTCGGGAGCGGTCGGGCCTCCGATGCTTGAGGCCAACGAAGGCGTCGTTCTAGCAGTTGGCTTGTCGACGACCATCGCCCGATAAGTGTCGACGAGACGCTGGCCGCCGAGTATTTCTTCGGGCAACGGCCGGTCGCGATTTTTCTGGCCGCCCTTCCGGTAACCCGATTCGCGGTTCCCCTCAGCCCTCAATTCGGCAGCGGCCTCGGTTTTGGGGTATATCGGAGAATAGCCAGCGCGCAGCAGCCTGCGCCGTCGACCAGACATGGCCACTGAAATCGACAGAACATCCTCGCAAAGGCGTCTCGATCGCGGCGGTTCCAGGCCGCCATGTGCCGCGCTACGCCTCTTCGGAAGCTCTTTTGCTGGAGGCTCGAAGCGGATGAGATTCATCCTCGCCCCCCTCGACGCCCGCCTCGTCAGTCGTTATCGGCAGCGCTGCGTGGAAGTCGTACCATGAGCCCCATGAGTCTCTGAGCTTGTTCAAGCCGGGTGTTCGTCTCCACAGGCCCAAGCCCTTGGTCGAGCGAGCTGTCGGCATCCATGAGGACCTGCTCTCGCTCGCAGCGAATGCTTTCGAGCTTGGGCAGCTTGAGATTCGAGGATGGCAGGGCGAGCAAGAGCCGATTGCGGGTCAAATTTAATATAGCGCTCATACTTTCGAGAACGCGCGAAGTTCGCTAGGATTTCATGAGGAATCATTTTCTCCCAGTCACAAGAGGGCCAGGGAGTGACAACTAGAAGGCTCTCCTCAAGCCGAGGTTGGCTCATGGCATTCCGTGTATGAGCCGCTCCGAGAAAAGCCCTCCTACGGTGACTCCTCCACGGGCTATGGGACGACCGTCCAGCCGCGCGCCGGATCCGCACCTTCTGGAACATCTCCTCGCTGCCGTCGTCCTTGCGCAGTGTGACAGTCGGTCTTGCCAAAGTATGCATTGCTTTTGTCAGTGGGAGAATTGACGACTTCCGCGCTCGTGCGACGCGCCGCGCGGTAACGGAAGTTCGGCCGTGTCGCTTTTCGGTTCCTCG
>Ga0206821_10201_pt1 | contig 13070 bp, 12 predicted proteins | sample Alteio_BWOrgCont_85_FD_152860 | JGI IMG/M metagenome (GOLD analysis project Ga0206821, IMG submission 152860) | Enriched cells from forest soil in Barre Woods Harvard Forest LTER site, Petersham, Massachusetts, United States -... | ecosystem: Environmental > Terrestrial > Soil > Temperate forest >...
GACTGTGGGCGGCGGGGGCTGCGGAGGAAAGCCGGTTGCCCATGTTGGAGGGGGAACGGGCGCCACCTTCCAATCTGCGAACGCAAGGATGTAAATGAGCACCAGGTTGCCCATGGGGATGATGTTCAACAACGAGAGCCAGGGTGAGAAGCCCGCTTTCTTGCAGATGAACCAGAAGGGAACGAGGATGACTGCGAGGCAAACCAGAATAATGATGGGCAGGATTGCCATCATAGCGACAATCATCTGTTGGATTTGAGGGGTATCTGGCTGGGACTGGGCAAGGAGAAGAAACAGATGCATAGGTCATACTCCAAAGTAGGATGGTTGCTCGCTGCCAAGTTACCCTGAATTGCGCTGAACTGCAATGGAATTATTCGGTTATCGTCGGGGTTGTTATATTTTCGGCTCTGGGCCGGCCTTCCATTTCGAAAAGGCGACGAAATAGAGCAGGGCCAGGTTCACAAGAGGAACCATCATCAGCACCGAGAGAATCGGCTGGAAGCCCGCTTTTTTGAAGATGACCCAGAATGGAGGCAGAATGACCACGGTGACGGGCGCAAGCAGGAAAGCTATAACGACGAGATGCGCAGGCTGAAGTACATCGCCCATAATGCAATCTCCCCAGAGCAGATTTTTCGACGGGCAAATGTTAGCACGGACTGGTGGGACTTGAATGTGAGACGAGGGGATTGCCGGCCGCTGATCCCTCGTTCCCCGCTTTAGGTGATGTCCTCGGTGTCGTAAACGCTGGGCGTTACGCGGCGCTTTGGGACGCCATGGACGGAGGCGAGGAGGTCGTCGACAACGTCTTCAAGCTGGCGCTGGGTCTCAATCACTTCGCTCATTGCCTTGAGGCCTTCGGCATCCTGATTGCGTTCAAGCAATACGATGGCATGGCATTGTGCGACGTGGTCGAGGCCGAGGCCTTCGGGGGTTTTGGCCTTGATGCTTACGCGGTCGATGGGCAGGTTGAGCAGGTCGGCCACGCGGGAGCGCATTTCGCCGGCGATGGGCGAAATTTTGGGCGCGGCAAGCACCAGGGTGGTGTCGACATTGACGATGACGTAGCCGGCGTGCCGGATTTCTTCAAGGGCGAGGTTCAAAAAAATTGAGGAATCGGCATCTTTCCAACGGGGATCGCCGGGCGGGAAGAAGCTGCCGATATCGCCCGCGGCAACGGCGCCGAGCAGCGCGTCGGTAATGGCGTGCAGCAGCACGTCGCCATCGGAGTGGCCGGCCAGTCCTTCGGGGTGGTCAAGCGTCATGCCGCCAATGCGCAGCGGTACCCCGGCCTTGAATGCGTGTGAGTCCCAGCCAATTCCGATTCGTGTATTCATATCGATTTCGTACTTTCCCGACCGGTGTGCGATTGCCGGCTTGATCAAGAATCCCGCGGCCCGCATGGGGCAGGGGGATTTGCTGATTCCGCCAGCTCCGCTAAGCCCGCTGCTTCAGATAGAACTCGGCCAACTCCAGATCGCCGGGCTGCGTTATTTTCAGATTAACCTGAGTTCCGGGAACTACGGCAACAGAGTGGCCGGCGCGCTCGACGAGTGAAGCTTCGTCGGTACCTACAAAGCCATCGGCTTCAGCCTCGGCAAAGGCGCTCCGCAGGAGCCCGTACCTGAATCCCTGCGGCGTTTGCGCCAGCACTACGAACTCGCGGGGGATGGTGGCTGTAATGAGTGCTCCGTGCGCGGTGCGCTCGACCTGTTTGATGGTGTCAATGGCCGGCATGCCTACGATTGCGGCGCCGGTTTGAATGACCGCGTCAATGGTGCGATCGATTGTGGCCACGTCAATAAGGGGGCGAACCGCGTCGTGCACCAGCACAACGTCGTCGGGCTCGGCGGGCAGAGCGGCCAGGGCGTGGGCGACCGATTCCTGACGCTTGTCGCCGCCTTCAACCACTTTGACGCGGCCGGTGAAGCCAAATTCGGCAATCTGCGCCTCGACGCGCTCCACCTCAGGCTTGCGCACGGCAACATAAATGGCGGTGATGCGCTCAACCGCGGCGAAGGCGCGCAGCGAATGGATGAGGATGGGCGTGCCGTCAAGAGTGAGGAACTGCTTTGGCTTGGGCCCGGCCATGCGGGTTCCCAGACCCGCTGCTGGAAGGATGGCGAAGACTTGCATAACTCGCCGAGTATACAACTTTGCAGCCCCGATTTGGATCACAACGTTCGGCGCAAATGGCCTGGGCTCTTTCAGTGACGCGGATTTTGTTTGAGAATAGGTGGCAGCAAGCGGCAGCCGCGCGAGGGAAGCAAGGGCGGAAAGAAGGATTGATGATGAAGAAGACTGGCTCACAGAGTGACGACTCCGGGTCACAGGAAGTGGACGCAAGAACGCGAGGGTTGGGCGACTGGCGCGGGGAGATGCTTGCGCACATTCGTGCCGTAATGAAGCAGGCCGACCCTGAGGTTGTTGAGGAGTGCAAGTGGAAGAAGCCTTCAAACCCGGCGGGAGTGCCGGTGTGGTCGCACGATGGGATGATCTGCACCGGCGAGACGCACAAGAGTGTGGTGAAGATGACCTTTGCGAAGGGCGCGTTTTTGGATGACCCGGCGGGGCTGTTTAATTCGAGCCTTGAAGGGAATTTGCGTCGGGCGATCGATTTCAACGAGGGCGACAAGATTAATGAGAAGGCTTTGAAGGCGCTGATTCGCGCTGCTGTGGCGCTGAATAGGTCGAAGGCGTGAAGTGCTGCCAAGTGGCTTAGTGATTCTGCCGCCTGCTGATCCGGACGCCTGCTGATCCGGACTCCTACTGATCCAGCCGCATGCTAATCGAGCAGCCCTTTGCCATCGAGAATTTTGGGCATTAGTTTCATGACTCGCGACTCCCGGGTTTTTGATTGTTTCGGGGCGGAGAAGTGATAGATGTAGGCTCGTTGCCGCCCCGGCGTCAATCGATCGAATGCGGTTTTGAACTCAGGGAATTCATCGAGCATGGTTTGCAATTCGTCAGGGAATTTGAGGTCGGAGGTCTTTTTCAACTTCAATTTCACGCCGGACTTTTCTATCTCGATGGCTTCGCGGATATAGGCCTTCAAGACCGACTTCAACTCCGCAATTTCACGTACCGAGGCGAACTTGATCCAGCGAGTTGACTGCGAATTTTTTCCTGGCGCGGTCAAAACTCCGTGAACATCTTTCAGCAGCGCGCCTTTGAAAAATGCAAACGCGCAGGATTCTTTCATGCCGCTGATGACTACGACATTCTTGCCCCGGAAGGTATAACAGGGCTGGCGCCACTTGAATTCTTCGGTCAGCTCAGAGTCGAGGAGGATGGCTCGGAGTCGCTTCAGTTCTTCACGCCATTTTTTGGCGTTGTCGATAAACTCGTCGACCTTGGGATTGGTATTAGTTATTGTCATGGCAAGTTTTCAATGATTACGTTGCTGCCCCGTCGGCCGCCTCGGTCAGGCCAACTCTTCGATGACTCGCTCGAGGCCGCCGAGCATTTTGTGCCAGCCGTAATTTGCGCCGTTGTAGGCTGCGATTTGTTCGGGTGAGAAGCCTGACTGCTCCATGCGCACGTGGGTGCCGCCCATGGTTGGGGTCAGTGTCCACTCCACTACCCATTGCAAACCGCTGTTGGCGCCACCGGTGCCCCAGTTATAAGTAAGGCGATCGATTGGATCGACCAGCACTACCTCGCAGTCGACAATTCCATTCCAGTTGGGCTTGGGTTCGGAGCGGAATTGGAATTTTTTTCCAACTGCGGGCTCGAAGTCGTTGCTCATCATCCATTGCGCCAGCAGGGTGCTTTCAGTAAGCGCGCGCCAGAGTTTCTGTTGCGTGTGCGCGAACACCCTTTCGATTACGAGGCTGCGGGGACACTCTGCCTGATTGCTCATTAGTTCATCCTCTTCAACAAAGATTCGAGTCGGTCAAACCGCTCGCGCCAGAAAGCGCCGTACAGATCGAGCCAGTTGACCATTGGCGCAAGGGCATCGGGCTGCGCGTGATAGTGAGTCTCGCGGCCTTCGCGGCGATGCTTTACCAGCCGGGCCCGCTTGAGTACGGTGAGATGTTTGGATACAGCGGGCTGCGATACCCCGGCATGGCGAGTGAGAGCGTGCACGGTCTGCTCGCCATGCCGCGTCAACTGCTCAAAGAGGGCGCGGCGCGTGGGATCGGCCAGAGCCTTGAAGACATGGTCCGCTGCGGCAGGCATCGGTTTCTCCTGTGAATATTGGAAATGGTATCAGCCGTTTTACCAATCGAGATGCGTGATCTGGATAAGATTTCCGCAGCTATCGTCGAGCACGGCGATGGTTGATCCAGTTGTCTTGGTGGGCTCTTTGGTGAAGGTGACGCCGGATTGCTTGATGCGCTCGTATTCCGCTTTGACGTCGCCGACAAAGAAATTTGCCGCGGGAATTGCCTGCCTGAAAATCTGCTGCTGATAAGTTTTTGCGGCGGGATTCGTGTTCAGTTCAAGCACCAGCTGCACGCCTTCCGGTTCTTCAGGGGAGACGACGGTGAGCCACTTATATGTTCCGGCTGACAACTCGTGCTTTTTTTGAAAGCCCAGAATTTCTGTATAGAACTTCAGTGCCTTGTCCTGATCGTCAACAAATACGCTCGTGAGTTTGATTTGCATGGTATCTCCTTTTAGCTTGGCGCTGAGAGGAATCCGCGGTGATTGCGATGGACCGCGGAGCAGCGCCACGGATAGAACCATAACCAAATGGTTATGGATTGTCAAATGGGGCGGAGGCAATTTTCGAATGCCGCGTATAGAATTGGCTCGCAACGGGGCCATTGCGCTCGACCTGATTGAAGGAAGGATGCCGATGATGGGAATTCGCCTGTTTTTACCGGCTTTAGTGCGCCTGTTTTTACCGGCTTTGTTGTTGCTGCTGGCTCCGGTAACTTATGCCGCCGCACAAGCCGCGGATGCGCCTGCGACGGCGGGCCAACTTGCGAATGGCCGGTGCGAAAAGCTGGCCGGCATGGAGATTCCGAACGCCGTTATCACTTCGGCCAAATCGTTCGCCACGGGAACTTACACTGCGGCCGAGGCGAATGGCGGCAGCGAAATAGCCAAGTACGCAAACCTGCTGCCGGGGTTTTGCCGGGTGTTGGCGAAGGCCACTCCGAGCGCCGATTCAAACATCGTGATTGAAATATGGCTGCCGCTGGCTGGGTGGAATGGCAAGCTTCAGGGCACGGGCAACGGGGGCTTTGCGGGGTCGTACGATATTCCTGAACTGGCCGCGTATATGGCGAAGGGCTACGCGGCGGCAGCCACCGACACTGGGCACACCGGTTCGCCGATCGACGCTTCGTGGGCGCTGGGGCATCCTGAGAAGGTGGTCGATTTTGGACGCCGCAGCATTCACGAAATGACGCGCGTGGCCAAGCTGGTGATTGCGCAATTCTATGCTTCGGCGGCCAGCCACTCTTACTTCATCGCCTGCTCCGACGGCGGTCGCGAAGCTTTGATGGAGGCCGAGCGCTATCCCGATGACTACGATGGCATTCTTGCGGGAGACCCGGCTAATAACTGGACTTCGCTTCTTACTTCAGCGATTACCGACACGCAGGCGCTCATGGCGACCCCGGCGAGTTTTATTCCGCTGAAGAAGATTGCGACTATCGCGCATGCGGTACTGAAGCAATGCGACGCGCTTGATGGCGTTACGGATGGGATTCTGAATGATCCCCGGCAGTGCAGGTTTGACCCCGCGACGATCGAGTGCAAGAACGGCGAAGATACGGACCAGTGTTTAACCGCGGCCCAGGTTGCCGCGCTGAACACGATTTACGGTGGGGTGAAGGACGAACGCGGCCGGACAATTTTCCCCGGATATTTGCCGGGCGCTGAAGAGGGGCCGGGGGGATGGGGGCTTTGGATTACCGGGCCCGCGCCAGGACACAGCCTGATGGAAGCATTCGGAAACGGCTACTACTCCGACATGGTTTACGAGAAGGCTGACTGGGACTTGAAGACGTTTAGTGTTGAGGCCGGATTGCGGCTGGCCAGGCAGAAGACTTCGAGCGTGCTTGACTCCAACGACGCCGACCTGAAGCCGTTTTATTCGCGCGGCGGGAAGCTGATTATTTATCACGGATGGGACGATCCTGCGATTCCCGCGCTGAGCTCAGTGAATTACTACCAGAGCGTGGTCGATACGCTGGGTCAAGCTACTACCGATTCATTTGCGCGTCTCTACATGGTTCCCGGCATGCAGCATTGCGAAGGAGGGCCGGGGCCTGACACGTTTGGGCAATCGCCAATGTGGAAGCCCGACCCGCATTACAACGCTCGCACCGCGCTTGAGCTTTGGGTGGAGAAGGGAACTGCGCCGGCGGCGATTATCGCTACGAAACAAGTTGCCGGCGCGCAGGAAGCTGGGAGCACGCCAACTGCGCCTGTTATGACGCGTCCGCTGTGCCCTTTTCCGCAGGCGGCGAAGTACAAAGGCGCGGGCGACACTAACGCGGCGGAGAATTTTGTTTGCGCGGCGGAGAAGAAATAATCAGGAATCTGATCTGAAGGTTTCAGATTCGACGAGCATCATCTCGCCGCTGCGGCGGAAGCCTAACGACTCGTAAACAGGCCGACCGGCGTCTGAGGCATGCAGAGTGGTGACGCGGAGGCCTCTTCGACGGCTCTCGGCAACGGCCAGTTTCACCAGTCCCTTTGCCAGGCCCTTGCGCCGGTGCGATGGCTCGACCCAGAAGTTGAGCAGGTAGCCGCGGGCCTCGCTTGCAGGGTCAAACGGGTGGGGTGGCCATTCAAGTTCGAAGAAGCCGGCGGATGCAACCGGGAGTCCATCCTGCTCCACTACCCAGCCGACGTATTTTCCTGCAGCCATCAAGCGCTGAACCCACGGGCGGAAATGTTGACTCATGGTTTGAAGCGCTTCGGGAGTGCTGAAGCCGATCTCGGCAAACATGGCATGGCGGTGCTGAGTAATCATCGCGACGTCATCGGCGGTTGCAGTTCTAGTGGTCGGCATGATGGTGAGTATAGGAGACGTAAGGCGGTCTGACTTGTCAGGGATATCTGCGGCAACAGTCTATTGTGACGGCATGCGGCCACATTTCTTATGATTCATTGGTGCGGACTTCTGGGCCAACGCTCGCGCTGGACACATCGTTGCTGAAGCCGGGGATGCGTGTTGCTGTCGGACTTTCGGGCGGCGCCGATTCTGTGGCATTGCTTTGCGCGCTCGCGGCGCGGAGCAGGGAATTGGGCCTGGTGCTTCACGCGGCACATCTGCATCACGGCTTGCGCGGAGAAGAGGCGGACGGCGATCTTGCGTTTTGCCGCGACCTTGCCGCGCGCCTCGAGATTCCTTTCCACGAAGCTCGCGTCGATACCGCAGCCGAGGCTCGCGCCAATCCCGCAACCGGCAAGCCCCAGGAATCCATTGAAGAGGCTGCGCGGCGGTTGCGTTACGCGTGGTTTGCGAGACTTTTATCAAAAGAGCTGCTCGACGCAACGGCTGACGCAGTGGCGACCGCGCATACGCTTGACGATCAGGCTGAAACGGTTCTGGGCAAGTTTCTGCGCGGGGCGTGGACGGAAGGGCTTTCGGGAATCCATCCAAGACTCGATGTGTCCGGGGGGTGTGCGGGCATCATCAGGCCGTTGCTCAAAACGTCGCGCTCGGAGGTGGAGGCCTATCTCGACGCTATTGGGCAGCCATGGCGCGAGGACTCATCGAACCGCGAGCTAACGTTCACCCGCAACCGGATTCGGCACGAGCTGCTGCCGGAGCTTGAAAAGTGGAATCCGCAGTTGCGCACTCACCTGGCGAACATGGCGACGCTGGCCCGCGACGAAGACTCATGGTGGCAGGTGGAACTTGATCGCCTGGCGCCGCAGTTGATTCTTCGCGGGCGTCCTGTTCGCGGAGGAGGGCGCGCATCGTCAGAAGATGTGGCGCTGGATTGCAGCCGGTTCGCTGGCGTGGCTCCGGCATTGCAACGCCGGCTGTTGCGCCGAGCCGCCGCCGAATTTGGGGCACAGCCCGACTTTGCCGCCACTGAGGCACTGCTGGAGCTGGCGCTGCACGGCCATGCCGGCCAGCGGCTTGAGCTGGCCAATGGGCTGACCGCCGAAAGGACGTCGAGGGAGCTACGGCTCTCGGCTTTCCGCGGATCAGCTCTGCAGAGTAAAAGCACGCTAGCGCCGGTAGAGGTGCCGGTGCCGGGAAAGATGGACGCGGCTGGCTTTGGTCTCAGCATCGAAATAGATGTTCACGGCATCAAAAACCTTTCCAACCCGGCCGTTGCCATGCTCCGCAACTGGAAAGCTGGCGACCGGGTGCGGCTTCGCTATTCTTCGGGCCCCCGAAAGGTTAAGGAGGTGCTTGAGCATCTGCGAGTTACGGGTTCTGACCGGGCCATTTGGCCGGTGCTGGAATTTAACGGGCGGATTATATGGATGAAAGGTGTGGAAGCGGAGCCCGAGCCGGGAGTGGTGGTGACTGCGCTTCGGCTGGGGTCGGTCGAGGGGGTTTGAGCCTTCTGGCGCGGCCTGACTGGGCTGCCCAATTCTGGTCACAATTATGGTGCTGTCCTTGACGGCGCAGTTACCCCCTGGCCGCCCCGCCTTCGCCCTCTCCAACTTTTAATGCGGTCGGAGTACAATCGGGATACTGCTGATGTGAGCGGTATGCCTCTGGTGTGGGCTGCCGGGCATTTTGGCACTTTGTTGCCACTTTGCGCCGGGTTTAAGCGTCTAAGAAAAGGCATAGTAGTTCGATTAAGCGGATGTTGAAGAAATCCGCTTGCCGGAAACGAGGGAGTGCTGGTGAATTCGAGCGTAAGAACGATCATGTTCTGGGTCTTTATTCTCATCTGCCTCATGGTGCTGTGGGTGGTGGTCACCAAGGGCGCTATGAACAGCAAAGAGGTTGAGTATTCATACTCCGATCTCTTCGACAAGGTCCAGAGCAACCTGGTACTCGATGCCGTTATCCAAGGCGACGAGTTGAAGGGGCACCTGAAGTCCTCGCCGAAGGAAGAGTTCCACACCACGATTCCCACCAACTACGAAGACCTTGAGAAGGCGATGCTCGACCCGGCCCATAGGGTCAACTTCTCCATCAAGGAGCCGCAAAGCAATATTCTGCTGCCGCTGCTGTTTAACGTGGGGCCGTTTGTGCTGCTCATCGCTATCTGGTTCTTTATGGTGCGGCAGATGCAGGCCGGAGGCAACAAGGCTCTGAGCTTTGGCAAGAGCCGGGCCCGGCTGCTATCGATGCAGCAAAAGAAGATCACGTTCAAGGACGTGGCGGGCGTTGACGAGGCCAAAGAAGAGCTGAAAGAGATCATCGAGTACCTGCGGGAGCCGCAGAAGTTCCAGAAGCTGGGCGGTCGCATTCCCAAGGGCGTGTTGCTGGTTGGCCCTCCGGGAACCGGTAAAACGCTGCTGGCCCGCGCGGTTGCGGGCGAGGCTAATGTTCCGTTCTTCTCCATCTCCGGCTCTGACTTTGTTGAGATGTTTGTGGGCGTGGGCGCAAGCCGCGTTCGCGACCTGTTTGAACAGGGCAAAAAGAACGCTCCGTGCATCATTTTCATTGACGAAATTGACGCCGTTGGCCGCCATCGCGGCGCAGGTCTTGGCGGCGGACACGATGAACGTGAGCAGACCCTCAATCAGCTGCTGGTTGAAATGGACGGCTTTGAATCGAATGACGGCGTGATTCTTGTGGCCGCGACAAATCGGCCTGACGTGCTCTATCCCGCATTGCTTCGCCCCGGCCGTTTCGATCGCCGAGTGGTTGTAGGACTGCCCGACGTGCGCGGGCGCGAAGAGATTCTTCGCGTGCACATCAAGAAGGTGCCTGTCTCTGACGACACTAACCTGAACGTGCTGGCTCGCGGCACACCGGGATTCAGCGGGGCGGACCTTGCCAACATGGTGAATGAGGCGGCGCTGAGCGCTGCCCGCATGAACCGCAAGCAAGTGACGATGTACGACTTTGAACTGGCCAAGGACAAGGTGTTGATGGGCGCTGAGCGCAAATCAATGCTGCTGAGCGACGAGGAAAAGAAGGTCACAGCCTATCACGAGGCGGGCCACGCGTTGGTTTCGTATATGCGCAAGGATTCGGATCCGGTGCACAAGGTGACGATCATTCCCCGCGGCATGGCGCTGGGCGTAACGGTTTACTTGCCGGATGACCGCCATAATTACACGCGCGAGTATCTTGAAACGCGCCTGGCCACACTGTATGGTGGCCGCGTGGCTGAGGAGATCTTCCTTAACCAGATGTCGACCGGCGCGGGCAACGATATTGAGCGTGCCACCGAGTTGGCGCGGTCAATGGTGTGCGAGTACGGCATGAGCCGGCTGGGACCGCTTACTTTCGGCAAGAAAGAAGAGCAGATTTTTCTGGGCCGGGAGATTGCCCAGCATCGCGACTTCAGCGAGGAGACGGCGCGCCAGATTGATCTCGAGGTTCGCCGCCTGATCGACGAAGCTTACCAGGCAGCGCACAACAGCCTGGATGCGAACAAAGATGCGATGCATCGCATTGCCGCAGCATTGCTGGAACGCGAGACAATCGACCTTGAAGAGTTGCGGATGCTGATCGAGGGTAAGGAACTGCCTCCGATGCGGTCGGCGCTGGCATCGCCTTCAGATGCCGGTGGTCCACCGCCTCAGGTTCTTAAGCCCGAGAGCCCGCGCGGACCAGGGTTCCCCGAAGGATCGCCCTCTCCAGCGTAGACGTAATCAATCAGTAGTTCGGCAACAGGCCGCTCGAAAGAGCGGCCTTTTGCTTGCTCAAAATAGTCCGTTCAAATTTAGAGTTGCGGTGATGGAGCTTGGCTGTTTTGCGGCGAAACCAGGCTGGATTCAATCATCGGTTTGTATGGGAAAGCCCGTCTTAGCTGCTGCCGTTTACCCTGAGCAACGACTTCACAAGGGCCGCTCGAAAGAGCAGAGGGAAACTGCGATTGATTATTGAGGCGCATCTCGATTCCAGCGACCGTGCCTTGCATCACCTGAAATTGACCTGACTATGTTTATGATAGTAATCATGCGCGTCGCCTGACCTTCGGTCAAAGTGCGTTTTCTCCCTTCAAGCCAATAAAAGCCCGCGCGCAAAGATCGGACCCCCTGTGGAATCCTCCGTTAATAGACCTCGTACCGATACCCTGCAGGCGCAACTAGCGTTGTGCGAGCAGATATGCAGATCGCTGGCTGCCGAATACGCGAACGAGAAATTGACCGAAGCTCAGAAAGCGGCAATTGTCGATCGATGGAACATAACCACGATGGAACGCCACGAGCTTCGCCTGTTGCTTGAGTCGCAGGAGTCAGCAATCGAAGAGGAATTACTGGTGAAAACATCGTGCTGAAGAAGGGCTGCCAGTTGGGCGCCCAAGCCGCGATTGCCAGTGGTCGCTCCGAGGGAACGGGGCTGAGCGCGGGGAGTTGAAGACACAGCTGCGGTTTTTGTCGCGGAACTGACCTACTCTGCCCGCAATGCCTTGTTGGGGTCGATGCGGACGGCGCGAAGAGCTGGCAAAAAGGCCGCGAGCGCGCCAGCGCCGGCCAGCAGCAGCACTACGGCTGCGAAGGTGACTCCGTCAAAAGCAGAGACGCCCCAAAGCTGGGAACGCAGCGCGGGAACGAGCAGGAGTGCGGCGGCGAGGCCCAGGCCGATTCCTATGCCAACGACTTTGAGGCACTTGCCGAGCACCACCTCAAGCACATTGCCGGGGCGCGCGCCGAGGGCCATGCGGATGCCGATCTCGTGGGTCATGAGCGAGACGGTGTAGGCGGTGATGGTAAAGATTCCGATGAGCGACAGCAGCAAACCGACGCCGGCGCAGACTGCGAACGAGATGACGCCGAAGCGAGGCTTGGCGTAGGTACGCTGGTCAAGAGACTGATCGACTGTCATGGGCTCGGTGAGGGTGATTTCGGGATCAATATCCCACATGACGCGGCGCATGCTGTTAAGCAGCAGGTCGGGATCGGACTCGGTACGCACCAGAAAGCTTAATCCTGAGAGGAAGACGAATGAGTGAGGGATAACCGCCTCAGGCTCGGGAGGGTTCTGTATGCCTTGATTGGCAAAGTCATTGACCACACCGATGATGGAGAACGTGACATTGTGCGCCGTGTCAGGATCTTCATCGAGCGCCTTGAGTTTGATTTGGTGGCCGATGGGGTCTTGAGTGCCGAAGTACTTTCGCGCGAAGGCCTGGTTGATGACGGTGACGGGATGGCGGGCGGAGATGTCGTCTTGAGAGATGAGCCGGCCGCGCAGCAGCTGCAGGCCGAGGGTCTTGAAATAATGCACACTGCAACCGTCCATCATGGATGTCCATTTGCCCTGGTGCGGCTTTCCGACGATGGTGATTTCGCTGTGGCCGCCGCCTAAGAGCGGCGTGTTGAACGACTGAGCGGCGCTGATGACACCGGGAATGGACTCGAGCCGGTTCATCAACAGTTCGGCATACTGGATGCGTTCCTCGGGCGACTTGTAGAGGTCTTTGGGAAACTGCACCCATGCCGAGAGCAGGTTGGTTGGCTGGATGCCGAAATCGGCATGCATCATCGCGATGAATGTTCGCATGACGAGGCCTGCCGCTACGAGCAGCACAACCGATAGGGCGACCTGGCCGACAACGAGTGCGGAGCGGAAACCGCCGCCGCGAAAGCTTGCGTTGACGCCGACTCCGTTGCCACCCAGTTGCTTTTGCAGATTGCCGCGCAGAGAGACGATAGCCGGCGCGATGCCCGCAGTGAGGGTTGCGAAAAACGACACGCAAACTGCGACGGTCAGGGTTGGCCAGTTGAGATGCACGTCTGCTTCTCCAGCAAAAATGCCTGCGGCAAACCACTTTGAGATGACGTTGAGCGCGCCCCAGGTAAGCAGGCAGCCCATCAGGCACCCGACCATGGCGAGCACAAGGCTCTCAGCCAGAAACTGGCGCATGAGGCGGCGTTTGCTTGCGCCGAGCGCGGTACGAACGGCCATTTCTTTTTGCCGGGCGCTGGCGTGCACCAGCAACAGGCCAGCCGCATTGCTGCAGGAGATGATGAGCAGCAATCCAACGGCCGCGGCCAGCAGGTAAAAC
>Ga0206821_10197_pt2 | contig 13017 bp, 5 predicted proteins | sample Alteio_BWOrgCont_85_FD_152860 | JGI IMG/M metagenome (GOLD analysis project Ga0206821, IMG submission 152860) | Enriched cells from forest soil in Barre Woods Harvard Forest LTER site, Petersham, Massachusetts, United States -... | ecosystem: Environmental > Terrestrial > Soil > Temperate forest >...
ATTTTACTTCACCTTAAGTACGTAAAATTCCTGATGGTTGGTGACGGTGTTGGCGATGTTGGTAGACAAATTGCCACCGCTATCGAAAACGCCCGTGCGATTGGTCTGCCACTGGCTCAATGGCAGCGTTAGGTCCGCGCTCTGCAATAATGTCCATGAGCCGCCCACCGTGCCATTTATCGCTGAAATGGACAACGTAGTTCCACTCAAACTGATGTTCGTGATTTGCGGCGATAGCGGCTGCGGAACGAAAACGGCGGCGGCGAAGGCATTGGCCGTAGGGGTCCGGCCAGTAAGATTCCACGTGTATTGAATTGTGTCCGCGCCAGCACTGAGTCCTGACAGGTAGCCAAACGCAAAAGCACAGTTGTCACCGCTCGTGTCGTTGCCGTAATATACGCCGCTCGCATTGGCTCCGGTTCCACTCACGGCGACACCATTCACGCCGTATGCGCCAAGCACACCACCCACTGCCGCCCAGGAATTGGACGCAGCTATCACATTAAACGAGAGGCCTGTGCCGCTGATCGAGTTGGCAGCTCCGGTCGCCGGAGTAACATTAGTATCCACACCGCTCAATGTGTAAACGTCCAGATAGGTGCATACTGGAGTAGCCGTCAGAGTGCCGGTGATATTGGCCGAACCCGCAACCGGATTGTAAACATAATACACGGAGGCATCACGGTATAAAGAGCCATTATCGGCTGTATTTACGGCTCGGGTAAGAATGAGACCATTCCAACTCAAGGTTGATGGCGCGACACCTCCTTCGGTCGAACTTTTGTCGAGCAGAATAACCACCAGTACCTTTGCTCCTGCAGTGACCGTGAACGGCAGGCTGATGTTGGTTGATGCCAGCGGACTATTGGTGATGCCCACCGGACCATCTTGTAATGCTATTGTCGAGCCGGCCGTTAAAACCGTCAGCGCGGCCACGCTACTGGTCGTAACACCGTAGATGTTCGTTACGATGACGGCGTAATTTCCGCTGTCAGCAACAGTTACACTGGGAATCGTCAGGATATTTGAAGTTGAGCCAATACGGTTGGCATTGTCGTTCAAGGCCACCGTAACATTCGTGAGCCATTGGTAGAAGAGCGGCAGAGTGCCGGCCGCCGTGACACTGAATTTTGCCGTCTGCCCTGGAAATAGAGTCAATGATTGTGGTTGCGTAATAATAACAGGCGCCGGATTTGCCAACACCAATATTTGTCCTGAACCGGCTGTGAACGTGGAACCGGTTTGCTGCGCCCATGAAGCCGGAAACATTGCTGAATTGGTGCTGTTTAACATCGCGAATGAATAAGTGCCAGCAGCCAGCGGCACGCCATTGATCAGCACGCTTTTGAACGTATCGTTTTGGTGTAGAAACATCTTGGCGCTTGCGCCGAGGATGAGGCTGCCATTGGTATTATGGATGTCATACAGGGTTTCGACCGCCGCAGTCAATCCGTTCAGGCCAACCACAATGTTGTTCGTCCCTAGCGAATTGGTTCCGACACCCACCAGCACGCCCTGATCCACAACCCACTGACCATTGAAGGTGTTGCTCGTGCAGGTAATTTGCAGGTCATTGCCACTAAGCATGCCATTAAATTCATGCCAGAATAAATTTCCAGAACCCGTCAGCCATGAATCAACTTGACAGGTTCGATTAACACCACTCGAATCAACATAAATAGTCGAATTACTGGCAACGTTCATCTGGCCTTGAATGTCCCCAAGCGTATTGTCGCCGAGGTCGAGTTGCCCGCCGCTCAATACCAGTTTGTTGAAATAATTGGTCGAGGTTGCGTTGTTATTCTTGAAACGAAGCTCGCCCACGGCGTTCAGCGTGCCATTCTCAAAAACGCCGCTGCCGTCAATGATTAGCTGATTACCCGGGAAAATATTATTGGCCGTCGCGGCGGGAGTCCGCAGGCGCGCGCCGACCACGACTTCATATGTGCTGCCAGGATTGGAAGCTGCGGAAACGCTCGCGGGATTGCCGTCGCTCCAGCTGTCAGACGTATTCCAATCGTTTCCGGTCGCTTGCACAACTGGCGTGCCGCCGTAATTCAGAGTAAAATTCGTCGCCGGACCGGGAGCATAAATGGACAAAATGGCGGGCGCACTGGTCACAGAGCCGGTAGCATTAGAAACGATGACACTGTAGCCGTAAGTGCCCGCGGCAAAACCTGTGGTGCTTATTGAGAATGAATTACTACCGCTACCGGGGCTGATTGCTGAACCGATGTTAACACTATTTGACTGCCATTGATAGGTGAAAGGCGGGCTGTTTAGCGGCGGCAATAGGGTTTCAGCGATGATGACATTAGTTCCGGTTCCAACTGCCACGGTGTTCACAGGTGAAATGGTAGGCGTAGTGACCTGCGGCAGATTGTTGGAAACAATGTTCAGAGCAATGGAGGCAGTTCCTGAACCGTCTGGCGATACAGACACCATAAATAGGCGACCGCCGTTGAGATAGACCGGCCCGGCAGAACCATTATTAACTGTGACCTTTGGCGCATACGATGGCGTATAACCCAGCAAAGTCACATTGCTCTCACCAGCGGCAAAGGCAACCGTCACTTGAAGGCTGCCGGAATCTGACACCGCTGAAATCCGTTTTTTTCCTGCCGTAACAAACTTGTTCGCGTCTCCAATGAAAGCAAGGCCTGATACTCCAATGGGTGAGACAATGAAATAAGAGCCGCCAATTAGGGCGTCGGGAGTGGTAGTGGAGAAGTTAAAGGCGCTACTGGCCGCAACCACCATCCCGGTTTGGTTGAAAAAATCATACACGTAGGCGTTGCTGGACATTCCCAACTGTGCGGGAGTGAAGCTGGCATTGGGATTTGCGGATGTGCGGGCATAGGCAAAAACATAGTAATTTCGGAGGCCATTGTGATCTGTATAAGCGGACGCCACCATCGGAAGATTTTTGCCCTGAGCATCGTTTACGTAATTAAAATCCAACGGCACCAGCGCGGTATCCGGTTTCACGATCACTGAATCCGCCCGAACCGAACAGGCCAGGTTTGTAATATTGACCGCTCCCAAGGCATCACCTACGCCGACGGGCCCGGCTGAAAGCGTGCTCACTAGCAAACTTCGGATTGCGGAGCTGAAATACACATCCGTCCACGGCCAGGTTCCCATTGCACTGGCGAATCGTGAGCCATAAATAAACTGATCCCATCGAGCAGGAACAAATATGTCGTCGCTTGCGCGGGTGGTAAGCAAGTTATTATAGAGCGAGCCTTGAAGTATATGACGCGGCAAAGGCAGGCAATACTGCATATTGATCCCGTCGGAACTCGCGGCAGCGGCCATGTCATTCATAAAGGCAGGAGGGTCATTCAAGTTCATCGCCGTCAAAGCATATTGATTCAGCCAGTCCTGCTCGTAGGTAACTACTCCGCCAGATTGCAAGTAAGCCATCCTGTTCGTCCAATACGCGGGATCAATTGAAACCATGGTTCCCGAAGTGTTAGTTGACATCAAATACTGCAAATTATATGGACTAGCTGGATCAATCCACCGGGAATGAACAATGAGCGGCAGCCCAAGTTCCTGTTGAAATGAGGCCAGGCCATTGGTAAACAATTCCGGCGCGGCAATATATTGGTAGATGCCACCACGCTCGTTGCCGCTGCCCAGCCAGGTGTCCACCGCCCCCTTGGGATACCACCAACTATCCAATTGCATGTAACCTAAAGTTAAACCTTTGCTGACAAATTCATCCCGAACCGCCAACAGGGTGGCCGGGTAACTATTGCTGACGTAATTATAATAATATGTCGCGCCGTTATCTGTCCAATAGCCCAGCTTGTTCAATTCCACGGCAGCATCGTTCGCCGGCCTGACTTTTCCAGAAAGAGCGGTTAAGTCGTTGCCCCAGGTTTCAAACGTACTATTGATTCCGTTTTGAATCACCAGGATTGCCTGATGTGTAAAACCGGACGGCAGATTGGTGATGCCGGAGTTGATGCCACAGGAAATCGAACCATTTCCATTCATGGAATCATTGGCAATCATAAAATTGGCGTCAGGCGAAATAACAAATGAATTATAGTTAGTATCGAAGAAAAGCCACGGACTGTCCCCGTGTAAGGCAGTAAAATCATAGGTAAAAAACCCGACATCCTGATAGTCGACAAAATTCATGCCGGTGGGATAAGTCGTAAAATTCGGAAAGGCCAGATCATTGGTCGAAGCCGAGAGATAGGTATGCGTAAATAAAACCGTCGGCGAGTTTTGGTACAACCGAATTGACGCGCTCCGGCTTGTGCCGCTGACATAATTGAACGTTATTTGCGAATACTCGCCAATATTGTCCGCACCGGAATTGGTGGTTGTGCCAATCGGATTTACGCCAAGACTGCCGCCAAATGTCCATAGCGGCACTGAAGACAGCACGGTATAATTTCCATTCAGATCTAACGTGACAGATAAACCAGTCAAATTAGTAATAGTGGTTGCCGGCGAATGACAACATAGAATCGTTAAAATGCCGGTGATTGCCAAGGATCGACTGAACTTTATTCTTAACGATATGGCGGGTTGCTTTGAAATCATGAGAAACAATAAGGCTTTTATTGAGATTTATTTTTGAGTAACCACGTTATTTAATTGCGCCGTCTGGTTATAGGACTTAGCCCTCAATATCACGAGCACATGCCGCACAGGGTCAGCTTGAGAATTATCAGGCGGGGTTTGTAAATCGGCTTTTATTTCAAAGGCAAATTGTCCTGTTGCCTGATTGAAGCGAACCGGACCGGCGGAACCCGATTTCACCGAAATGGCCGGTGTGCCGATGGAATATCCATGGAGGATAATAGATTTTTCGGTCGGTGCGAACAAGACGTCGGCTGTTACTTTATCAGCATCAACATTTAAAGTATCTATTCGTTGTTTGCCGTTGGAGACGAATTTGTCCGCGTCACCAAGAAAAGCCAGCCCATGCTCAATGGGAGTGACAATATAATAAGCCGCTGCTTGATTATTAACCGATATGGAAAATGTCTGGTTGGCTTGCAGATAGCGGCCCATGCTTGAAAAATAGTTAAAAACATAGACCGGCGTATCAAATCCCAGGTCGGCAGGCGTTAAACGAATTCTGTTTGTTTCATCTAACGAGCGGTTAAAAGCGAAAAGATATGCCGTTTTAACATTACCTTGAGTTGTAAAGGCCGCCGCCGCCAACGCCGAATGATCGTGTCGGGCATCGGCAATATAACAACAATCCAATGGCATTGCTGGCACGTCTGGCTTAACGATTACACCGTCGGAACGAACTGCTTTGAAAAGGTCGTTCCTATTCTCGGAACCCAAAGCATCACCAATACCCACAGGACCAGAGGACAACGTGGACAGAAGCAGATTATTGCGCTCCGTGCTGTTGAAAACGTCCGACCAGGGACGGATCCCCATCGAATATGCCAAACGGGATGTATATAAGAAATCAGACCAGTGATTTCGACCAAACCTGTCCGGGCTGGTCCGGATGGTCGTCAGATTGTAATAACGACTGCCTTGGAGAAAGTGACTCGGATCAGGCATGCAATATTGCATGGTCATTCCCCGCTCCTGACACGCACGCGCCATATTGTCTAAGAAACTTTCGGCTGTATCGAGATTACTACTGAAAGCAGGAGAGCGTTGATAGATACTATTGAGCCAGTCCTGCTCATAAGTTTGTACGCCGGCTGCATGAAGATAATCGGCTATGTCATCCCACCATTTGGGATCCACGGCAGCAATACCAGAAATTTTATATCGCTGATGATATGGACTTTCCGGGTCAATCCATCGATTATGCGTAACCAACGGAAGGCCGATGGATTTCTGAAATGCTTCCAGTCCATCCGGAAAAACATAAGGATGAGCTTTGTATTCCAACAGGCCGCCATACCGGTTCCATTCACCATCAGGCAAACGAGGATTTTTTTTGCCATTCGAATCAACAGAGCCTTTTACAGTGCGGTCATCCAACAAGTTGACCGTTTTGTAATACCACCAGCTATCCAGTTGCAGATACCGGATCGGAACTTGTTCTTGCACATAGTACGAAACCAACGATTCCAGAGTAGCGGCGTAACCTTTGTTTAGATCAAAATTATAATAATAGGAAGCCCCATTATCTGTCCAATATCCCAGATATTTCAAAATGGCATCATTATCCGCGTGAAGCCACATGACGCCTTCGAAGTTACACAGCGATTGTCCCCATAAATCCCATGTTCGATTGATGCCATGTCCGAATGCCAGAATAGTTTGTTGTGAAAAGCCGACGGGAATATTGCGCAGTATTGGGTTGAAGCCGCTGGCTATTAAATTTTTTCCGTCGCCAATTAACCGTGTGACCATGAAGTGTGATGCAGGGGAAATTACCAGGGCATTGGCATCATCGTCGAATAACAGCCAGGGAGTGCAGCAATTCGCCGTAGCAAACTGCGGAGGGGCAAACGAATCCTGCCGGTAGCTAAACGCATGGAGACTTTGAGGCAAACTTGTAAACGCGGGAAATGGGTCAGGGGGCATTTCTTCGGCATTTTTGCAGGTCTCAGAAAAGAGAATGAGGGATTTGTCTTCGTAGAGCCAAATTTCACCACTCATGGCCGATTTGCGTTCAAGCCATTCGAAGGATATTCTTTGATACCTGCCACCCGTATCTTCGCCGGATCCTGCCGTCGCGCTTCTGAGTGGATGGCCTATCTCGCCACCAAACGACCAACCCGGCGTACGACAACTGACGGTGTATTTCCCGTTCGCGTCCATGGCCACTGACAGGCCTGCGGCGTTACTAACACATATTGCGTTTGCCCCCGCATGAACACAAAACAAAACAAGATAAATTGCTATAAGCGACTTTAGCTTTGCTTTGATCTTGGTACGCAGGTGAAGTCGGCTTGAAGCTACCGAATGTGCTTCAGTGAAAATATCCATCTTGTACGCTCCTAAAAGGACGGGTCAATATTAATTCGGTTTGTGCACCAGCCGTAAGGTACTGGTTCAGCGTGCCCGTCGGCAAAAGCCACATCTGCTTTTCCGTTGTGGCGTTTAGTCAAAACATCCCCCGTCCCAAGGGCACCAGAATACGATGGAGCCCATCGCCCATCAGCAATGACCCCCTTTGGGTTTCCCGGAATAGGGCTATCCGAGGAATTCAACGTGGCTGGCTCCTCAGCCAACATGATCTTTTGGGTCGGTGTGCGAACCGATGTGGATTTGAAATTCACGGGATTCTTTCCGGTCGTATCCCATTCCAGGCTCATACCTGGATTAAACCCATTAAAACTATAGCTGGCATAGTACGTAAAAGGGGGAGGGTACAGCGCTCTTCTATCAGAATCAGAGGTGTCCATGGGACAGCGAAACAAGTTGGTGCTGGAACCAGTGCGCAAGAGGGAAACGATTTGACTCTGCGCCAACGGAAGAGTAATGACGCCGGTAATGGGGTCAGAATACCCGGCCGGACGCCAATAAATCCAGTCTTCCAGATGGAAGCCCTCTTGATTTGAGGCCGCACCCGCAAAATAGTCGCGGTTATCTCCCAGATACAGTATCATGCCCAATGCCAGTTGCCTTTGGTCATTCAGACAATATATCTGTTTTGCCCTTTTGTTTGCCGCTGATAATACTGGCAACAAGATCGCTGCCAGAATCGCAATGATTGCAATCACCACCAACAATTCGATAAGTGTGAACCCCTTTTTTGCCTCCGATATTTCATCTCGGCCCAAATTGGGTTTCGAATTGCAGATAGCGGTTTTCATTTACAGTTTATTCAAGCTAATTATTGCAGTTTCAGGATGTAAAACTCCTGACGGTTGGTGGCGGTATTGTTGATGTTGGTGGACAGATTGCCGCTGCCATTGAAGTTGCCCGCGAGATTGGTCTGCCATAGGCTCAAGGGCAACGTGATGTTGGTGCTTTGCAATAATATCCACGAACCACCTGCTGTCCCGTTCGTAGCAGACAGGGCGAGCGAGCCGTTGCTCACACCGATGTGTGTAATGTAGGGCGATGAAGGCGAAACGTTGCCAACCACGATTTGCCCCGATCCGGTCGCGACGGTCGAACCATCCTGCACCGTCCATGTGGTCGGGAAGTTCGCCGGGAAGTTGCTGTTCAATGTCGCAAATGGATATGTCCCATTGGCGAGTGAAGTTCCGTTGATGATTGCAACGGCAAAATGATCGTTTTGGTGCAGGAACATCATGCCGTTGGCGCCGAGGATGAGGCTGCCAGTGGGATTGTTGATGTCATAGAGCGTCTCGACCGCCGCCGTCAGGCCGTTGGTGCCCACGATAATGTTGTTTGTCCCCAATGATCCAGCCCCCATGCCCACCAGCGCACCCTGATCCACAATCCACTGGCCGTTAAAGGTGTTCGTCGTGCCCGTCACCAGCAAATCCGCCCCACTCAGCCCCCCGCTAAATTGATGCCAGAAAATAGTTCCTGAACCAGTGAGCCATGATTCAATCTGGACGCTCCGGTCATTCGCGGCGGTGTTTTCAATATACATCGGCGTTGGAGCAAGTATGTCTATCTCCCCTTGCATGACAGCCGTGTCTGTCGAATTATCTACATTGGGTGCGTCAACTCCCGAGTTGTTAATTTGCCCTCCATTCATGACTAATTTCATGAAGTAATTGGTCCCCACCAAAGGACTGTGCTTCAACCTAAGTTCGCCAACATTGTTAAGCGTTGCATTTTCGAAAACCCCGCTGCCGTCAATCGTCAGTTGGTCGCCGGGGAAGGCGGCATAATTAGTCGTATCAGGCGTGCGCATGCGCGAGCCAATTACCACTTCATAAGTGCTGCCAGGGTTGGAGTATTTTGAGACCGACGCAGGGTTGCCGTCACTCCAGTTTGTGGAAGTATCCCAATACGCGCCGATTGGCTGCACGATCGGCGTGCCGCCGTAATTGAGGGTAATATTCAGGGGCGGCCCTTGCGGAAGCACGGTAAGCGTTGCCACACTGCTGGTCACTGCACCGTAGATATTAGTCACCACGACGGTGTAGTTCCCGCCATCAGCAAGAGTTGGATTGGGGATCGTCAACAGATTGGAAGTCGAGCCGATACGGTTAGCGTTGTCGGTCAAGACCATAGTGCCATTGGTAAACCATTGATAGCTGAGCGGTGGATTACCCGCAGCCGTGACGCTGAAGGTCGCCGCTGCCTGGCCAGGATATTCCGTTATTGATTGTGGCTGCGTGAGAATGACCGGAGCTGGATTAGCCAACACGGTAATGCTGCCTGATCCAGTATAAATCGAGGAGCCGTTTTGCTGCGCCCATGAAGACGGGAAGTAGCGAGGGTAGGTGCTGTTTAACGTCCCAAATGAATAAGTACCCGTTGCCAGCGGAATACCGTTAATAAATACGCTGCTAAACGTGTCGTTTTGGTGAAGGAACATTTGCCCGTAAAGAAGAAGGCTGCCGTTCGTGTTGTTGAGGTTGTAAGTCGTCTCCAACGCGGCATTCGTCGCGGTTGGCGAGCCAATCAAAATCGTGTTCGTTCCCAACGCACCAGGAGCGCTTCCGAGCAAGATGCCGCTGACAATGTTCCAAGTGCCTTTGAACGTGTTCGTCGGGTTGGAAATATTCAAGTTGTTAGTGAGTACATTGAATGGAATGCTGCCGGTGGTGTCACCGTGGTATTCAACCCTGCCACTGCCGGTCAGCCACGCTGCCAGGTTGTATCCGCAATTATCACCACCCGCGCCGTCATTATAGATTGGCGCGTTTGAGAAAATGTCCACCTCACCGCCCATCGTAACGTATCCTACCGGCGTCGCATCCGGTCCGTTATCAATCTGGCCGCCATTCATGACAAGTTTCGGGAAATTTATCGTGCCATCGCCCACCGGCAGTGCCTGGGTTTTCAACCGGATTTCTGACATGGACGAACCGCTGCCGGGGTTGTTAGTCCAAACACCATTGCCATCCGCTGTCAGTTGAATGCCAGGAAACATGACCGCTGGATTAGTCGGCGTGCGTAGTCGCGATCCTGCCAGTAGTTCATAGGTACTGCCGGGAAATTCCGCAGCAGAAACGGAAGCCGAAAGACCTCCCTGACCATCATTCCAGTAGCCTGCGGCATTCCAATCTGCCCCCACCGGCTGTTGCACAGAGAGGGTTATGTTCATCGGGGCGTTGGTCGCATTGACCGTCATACTCGCCGTGTTGATCGAACTGCTGTTGATCGTGCCCCAAGTATTCGACAGGATGACTTGATAATTTCCGGAATTGCCGCTGGTTGCGCCACTAATGGTCAGCGTCGCCCCGTTGGCGCCGGAGAATTGGCCGCCATTATTGATATTAGTGTAACCGGTTCCAGTATCCGCCTGCCATTGATATGTCAGCGGCTGACTGCCTCCGCCTGCAACCGTGAACGTGGCTGATTGGCCGACATAAACCGACTGACTGGCCGGTGGCGTCACGATGATTGGTGCATAATTCGTAAGTCCAGACGCCGCGTAAAACATCGCCGACAACTGGTCGCGTGTCAGCGCCTTGTTGAACACCGCCACGTCGTCAATAGTTCCCAGGAACGTCCGGGTGGCAGCCAAAGAATCACCACCAATCAAGGTGGGTCCATTAAAGGTTTGAGCCACGTGCGGATAAACATGCTGGGACGAAGCGATGCCGTTGGCATTGAGCAGATAAACCGTTGCATTGGTTGGCGTCACCGTCAGCGCCACCAATGACCATTGGCTCAATGGAACATATAGCTGTGAATCCCAGTTATAAGTGTTTTGATCGTTGTTCCACGTGTAGCCCAGCGAGTAGTCGGAACCGTTGAAATTAGGGCTAAAGTTAAAGCCGGCAACGACTCCTCCACTACTGTTCCGGCAAAAGACCACCCCCACATTGGCCCCTTCATGTATGGTCGGGTTAATCCAAGCCATGAAAGTCACTGTATTGGTGTTAAGGTTTAATGAAGGCAGGGTTACGGTCGAATTGAGATCGTTATTGATGGTCTGAACCGCGCTGTTGGTGCTGGTAAAGCCAGGGAACCCGGCTGAAGGGGTTGGACCAGATATACCGTTAAACCCATTCTGCGCATCAACACCATAGAGTCCGTTCAAAGCGTTGGCGTTGTCAAAGGCGGTCGCACCTCCAGCAGTTGTCGCAGGATTAGCTGTTTCATTTAACTGATAAAAGGCATAGGGGCCGAGATTGGCCACGGCGGATTCGTAAGGTTCGACCGGTGTCCGGATGCTGACGGTTACCACGGAACTGGTAACTGAGCCGTTGTCGCTGGATGCCACCAGGCTATAATTCGCTCCAGCGACCACGTTGGCAGCGCCGGGACCATAAGCGAGCGTGATATTCGTCGCCCCCCCCCAGCGGCACACTGTTGCTGAGCCATTGATAACCTGTTGCCCCAGCAACAATTGCTGATGGCGGGAACTACACCGTCGTGGTGACTAATATCTACGGTGCAGTGACCAACAGCGTTGGCCGTGGGATTCGGACTTGCCGGCAGTGTCCAGGAGTATGAGATGGTGTCCGAGCCGGCGCTAAGTCCAGATATATAACCAAACGAAAAGGCAGTGTTGTTGGCGGCGTTTGTCGTAGTTATGACCGCCGTGCCTCCTGTCCCGCTGACGGCGCTGCCCGCCGGAATTGTTGAGCCCAGAATACCACCTACCGCCGCCCAAGAATTGGCCGCCACAGTTACATTGAACGAGAGGTAGCTGCTCGTGCCGCTTGTCGAGTTGGCGGCTCCGATAACGGGAGGGACGTTGGTATCAACCCCATTAAGAGTAAATGCCTGTATAAGGCTCACAGTGACCGTCGTTGGCTTCAATGAGCCGGTGATATTGTGCGACAAACCGTCCGTAGTGGGGTTGAAAAGGTAATAGATCGACGCCTCGCGATATATCGACGCAGTATCAAAAGTATTCACTGCCCGGGTGAGAGTCTGGCCGTTCCAGCTCAAGGTGGTTGGCGCAACACCCCCTGAGGTCGAGACTTTATCAAGCAGCGTAACCACCAGCACCTGCGCCCCCGAAGTGACCGTGAATGGCATGCTGAGGTTGGTTGAAGTTGTTGGACTATTGGTGATGCCCACCGGACCATCCTGCAGCGCTATCGCCGCGCGGACGGACATGGGCAACAACATGGCAAGGCCGCAGAAAAGAAAGGCAACCAGAAGCCTCTGCGCCCTCCTCATGATAATTTCTGACACTGGATTAAATGAAACGAATCGCAGGGTTTTCATATAGCTTGGCAGATATTTTAGGTTTCAGAGTCGGTTCGGATAATTTCACGTCAAATTTCATTCCGAGCACTATCCCGGGAAACAGCTTCCAAAGTTCAAAGCGCACTCCCAGCCTCCACCAGATGACCGATGCCCCACCGCTGAATATGGCCAGCGAGGGGCATTGAATTCCGGAAGCGCCAAGGTGTGCATATCAAGACTGTTTATCATTCTGATTTGGGTTGTCTATTGCATATATTGGGCGCGGTAAAAGTCATTTCCTCCCGAGGGGGCGTTTGTAAAGATGAGAGAACCATTGTCAGCCGTCGTATTTGTCGCCACAGGGATCCAAATAATCGGCGCGGCAAGATTGGTCGTCCAGTCCAGCACGTATTGGACATCGGGGATGCCGGCAAAGCTCAATACTTCCTGGCCGCCCGCAAGCTGCGCACTAAGAAGGTTGAATCCTGCCGCACTCGCCACATTCACAGTCACAGTTGCCGTGGCGATTCCACCATAACTATCACTGACCGTGTAGGTGAAAGTATCGGCGCCAGTGAAGTTGCTTAATGCGGTATAAGTGACATTCGTACCATCCGTGGTCACGACTCCCCCTTGGGCTGAAGGATTTTGGACTGCCGATACTGAAAGCGTATCACCATCTGCATCCGTCGGCGCATATTGGCCGCCGATTATTTGCAGCGTTTGGGGCACTCCGCTCAACGCACCCATCACTATGTTGCTGGCCATCGGGGCAATATTTGCAACGGTGATCTGGCCCGAAGCACTGCTGACTGTGGAGCCGTTTTGCTG
>Ga0206821_10203_pt1 | contig 12851 bp, 12 predicted proteins | sample Alteio_BWOrgCont_85_FD_152860 | JGI IMG/M metagenome (GOLD analysis project Ga0206821, IMG submission 152860) | Enriched cells from forest soil in Barre Woods Harvard Forest LTER site, Petersham, Massachusetts, United States -... | ecosystem: Environmental > Terrestrial > Soil > Temperate forest >...
ATCCGATAGTTGTAGGTATTGCCGTGCATCCCGTAGTCGAAATGCAAGTGGTCCTTGTGAGCCTCGTTTGATCCCGGCCCGAGGATAGTGGTGAAGTATCCGCAGCCGGTGGCGCGGAATGTCTTCATCAGGACGCCGTCGATTTGGGTACTTGCGCTGGCGTCTTTGACGGACAAACTCCGGCCGTTCTCCAGGCGAAACGCAGCAATGTCGATCGCATTGCCCTTCGCATGTTCACTAATTTTCTCGTCGGGCTTGGTGTATCTGGTGCGGCATACCAGGCCCGCTCCAGTTTCGATCGCCACCAACTTGGAACCCATATAGGCGAGCGATAAGGGGGCTGCGACATTGCGGACCCAGGTGGTAAATTGACGAGCGAACACGCACGCCATGGTAGGCTTGTTGGGTATCGATACTTTTCCGAAGGGCGATAAGACAGCATCTAGCTCGATAGCGCCCTCCACCGTGCAACCATCCTTCGATACGCTGCCAAGCTCCACAAACTCGATATTCGCCCCTTTCAGATCGGACAGGCACTGTCGAAGCTGATCGGCACTAACTTCGGAACTGATCACAACGCCGCCGCCTGCGGCAGCCGCAGGGGGGACTTGTCCGGCCCAAGCAGCCACGGGGTTGTTCGCCGACGCAAGGACAAGCACAAAACCGAGCGCATTGGGAGCACATGGAAACTTGAGGCGCACCTTGAGGCGTTCTCGATGGCCTCTGCCATTCATCCTGGGGCCATCGTCGACAAGTGGCCATTTTCGACGGTTCTCGGCCACCGTGTCCGCCTGCTGAGCTCGTTCTTTCTGCGAGCGACTTGCCTTAGATCAGTTCGCGCGAGGCTAACCAGCAGGGCGACCAGCCCTTGCTCCTCGACCGACTCGGCCGCCTCCTCGAAGGTGAACCATCCAACCTCGCGTTGGCCCTTTTCAGTCCAGTTCGTGTGCAGCTTCTCGACTCTCATCATGTAGACATCGACATGGCAGAAGTCAAAATGCCTCTCGCGCCTCTTGAAGTAGCTGTAAGCGCCAATCGGTCTTTTCCACAAGTGACCGCTGACACCGCCTTCTTCAAGCGCTTCTCGGGCGGCGGCCTCGTGAGGCTTGCATCCTCTTATAGGCCAGCCTTTGGGAATGACCCAGCGTTTGGTTTCGCGAGAAGTCAGCAGTAGAACTCTGGGGATATCGTCACACCCTGCGATCACCGGCAGCGCAGCCACTTGAGCGAAATTGGCGATTTCGCGGAGGGATGTGACACGCTTCAAATGATACAATCCGGCGGTTAAAGGCTGTCTTCTGACAGAGAAGCAAAAGCCATACCAGCCCCGGGTTACCGAAACATGAGAGGGGATCATGTGCTCTTAAGTTGCACGGGACCCGGCGAAGATTCCGATTGCCCGGTTGGATTTCGAATGATGTACTTGTTGTTGGGCGCGCTAGCCCGATTCTCTGTGCCGGGGGGGCAGACGTGAAAAGCATCGACTCAATCTATGTGGCCATAGGGGCTACCTGGCTGCTCGTTGGCATGATCTTAGGGCTGATCATGGGAGCAACACATAACTTCCAGTATCAACCGCTCCACGCGCACATAAATCTCGTCGGGTTCGCCTGCCATTGCATCTTTGGTTTGGTCTATCGCTGTTGGCCTGCGATGAAATCCTCGCGCCTTGCACCAATCCAATTTTGGATATTCGTGGTAGCGACGCCGGTCATGTTGGCTGGGCTGGCGATCATAATCAACGGGGGAGCCGAACTGCTGACCATTCTGGGCTCGATTGGCGTCCTGGGGGGCGCCGCATTGTTCTGCCTGATTGTTTGGGCGGCTCGCCTGGCGGAACAAGCTGCCTAGCATTCGCCTCCTGAAAGGACAACGATCGGACGGTCGCCACAGTCGCGGTGAAAATATGCGAGCTCCGGTTCATCAGTCCATCATGTTTGATCCGCAGCGCCGGGCAGCGAGTGAAGCTTTCGTTCAACGTCGGGACATCGTATCAAACGGATTGGCTCGCCACCGCCCGAGGGCGAGTGGGGCGTTCTCATAGCAGACCGCGGTCAGAGTCGGATGGACGATCGGCGCCGGCGCCGAGTGGGCGCTGAGCAGTCATTGGGCGATCAAGGCCGAATATTTGTACGCGGTTGTTATCGTCTATTCCTCGAAGTCGCTCGCAAGCGGAGGTTTTCCCTCTTCTCAATGCCCTCGGCAATCATGACGAAAATGAACCCCACTACGGCCGATGCGAAGACCAGCATTACGCTCAACGGTGATTGCAGAATGCTCAGCACGATCGTGTCGGCGCCCGCCCAGCCCGTAGCTGGCGGAACAACTTGCATGTATTGAAATGCGTCGATCACATGGACAGGTGGCCAAACTGCGTACTTGAGCCAGCGGACAGCCTGCCAGCCGACGATGAATGCCGCGCCTCCGATGCCGCCAATGAAGGAAAGTGCGCAGCAGCCCCAGAAGAATCCCGCCACGATGATCTCCTCCCTGCACGCGCTTTTCTTCTGCACGGTATGGCCCGTTTACCACACACCCGACTACCGCTTTGAAAGTCCGCCGTAATTAGTTTCACCCTTGGATTCCTGTGCATTCCCGGAGCACGTCCGGCCACAAATTATGTCACATTTGCGACCATTGCGCATTGCTCGCCGTTTTCGGCTCTGCTTATCTAAAACCAGATTTGCGGGGGACGTCACGATGCCGAAGGGCACAAAAATCGTCAGAAAATCGTGGACTACTCAGAGCTTGAAACGGCTCAAGGAACATTCCAGGCGGGGAACGCCGATACAGGTGATTTCCAAGGAACTGCACCGCACGACCTTCGCATTGCGACGGCAGGCATCCAGGATGGGCATACCAATCGGCGAGCGCTCCGCCGCCCACTAGAACACCTTCGATCCCGTGTAGGGATCATCCGTCCGGGAAGAATTCTGGCGACAGCTTCTTTGCCTCGGGATCTGATTGTTCGAGACGCGCGAGAACGGCGCCGGAAGCGGATGACCAGATCAATCGAGCCCTCCGACGCAGACGTATTTGACGTCGAGATAATCCTCGACGCCGTATTTCGAGCCTTCCTTGCCCATGCCCGATTCCTTGACGCCGCCAAAGGGCGCGACTTCCGTTGTGATCAGGCCTTCGTTGATCCCGACCATACCGTATTTCAGCGCCTCCGAAACGCGGAAAGCCCGGGCGAGATCACGCGTGTAGAAATAGGAGGCGAGGCCGAATTCCGTGTCGTTGGCCATCGCGACCGCTTCGGCTTCGGTTTTGAATTTGAACACCGGCGCGAGCGGCCCGAAGGTCTCGTCTTTGGCGACGAGCGCATCGGGCGAAACGTTCGTCAACACAGTCGGCTCGAAGAAGGTGCGGCCGAGGGCATGCCGCTTGCCGCCGGTGACGATTTTCGCGCCTTTGGCGACCGCGTCTGCGATGTGCTCTTCGACCTTGGCGATCGCCTTGTCGTCAATCAGCGGCCCCTGTTGCACGCCTTCGTCCAGCCCGTTGCCGATTTTCAGCGCTTTCGAAGCCTTGGCCAGTTTCTCAACAAAGGCGTCATAGATCCCGGCCTGCGCCAGGAAACGATTGGTGCAGACGCAGGTCTGGCCTGAATTACGGAATTTGGCGACCAAGGCGCCTTCGACGGCGCGATCGAGATCGGCGTCGTCGAAAATGATGAAGGGCGCGTTGCCGCCGAGCTCCATCGAGACTTTCTTCAGTGTCTTCGCAGATTGCTCGACCAGGATTTTGCCGATCGGCGTGGAACCGGTGAAAGTGATCTTGCGCACAATGGGGTTCGAAGTGAGCTCGCCGCCGATCTCGCGCGCCGAGCCGGTGAGGATATTAACGACGCCGGCCGGAATTCCAGCCATTTCACAGAGAACGCCCCAGGCGAGGCCCGAATAAGGCGTCTGATGGGCGGGCTTGATGACGATTGTACACCCAGCCGCGAGAGCCGGCCCGAGCTTACGGGCGATCATCGACGAAGGGAAATTCCAAGGCGTAATCGCGCCGACGACGCCGATCGGCTCCTTGGTCACGAGAATGCGACGGCCCTGCCAGGGCGAAGGGATGACGTCGCCATAGATGCGCTGCGCCTCTTCGGCGAACCAGCGGATATAGGCGGCGGAAAAGGCGACCTCGCCCTTAGCCTCGGCAAGCGACTTTCCTTGTTCCATGGTCAGCAGCGTGCCGAGCGCCTCGACATGCTGCTCGATCACATCGGCGAGTCGGTGCAGGAGCTTGCCGCGCTCTTTGGCGGTTCTGGCCCGCCAGGTCGGAAAGGCGGCGCTCGCCGCTTCGATTGCCCGCGCGGTCTCGGCCTTGCCGCAATCGGGAACGGTCCCCAACCTCTCGCCCGTCGCCGGATTGTCAATGGTCAGCGATTTGCCGCTGTCAGCGGCGATCCAGCCGCCCCCGACAAAAGCTTCCTCGCGTCTGAATTCGAGCTTCCTCAACATGGGCGGCCTTTCTTGTTCCAACCAGACCGGCATTCACGCCTGACAGTATATCCGAGGCCGACTGACATTGGATATGCATATTCAGAATTCCAGAGGGTTCTTTCGACCTTGATGAAAGAGCGAATAATCTCGCTCGACTCTGCCCCATCTAGGCGATCCTGCTTGTGAAATCGCCTTCGCGCGTCAAAGCAGACCGTAAATCGACGAGCCGGATAAAGGATCGCGCCTGAATGCTGCGCGTCCAGCACACCTTTTTCACGCGTCGCTCACGATTTTTTCGCGCGCCGCTAACCCTTCGCTCGCGCTTTTCCGACGTCGCCTCGTGAAAACTGCCGATCTCGACGATGCACATGACCTGGTGGGGGTCCTTGTCGCTTTCGTCGTGTCTTGCGTGCGAATGAGGATGAGAGAAATGGACAATGTTGAATCCCTCGGCGGCGGCGACGCGAGTGTCGATGCGCGCGCGACTCACTCGGCCTCCAATCGCCAACTCATCGGAATGTCCATCGTAGCGGCGATGATCGACGTCCGAGCTCGGCGTGATTGAACTTCCCTAGGGGCGTGTTGCGCCCAAGGCGCGGAGCCGCCTGGCGAACTCGGCGCCTCATTCAAGCAAAGTTTGGCTCCAGCGACCGCAAGACGCGGCGGCGCGACGAAAATCGAAAACGCGCGGTCGGTTTCGTCCGCGGGATGGCCGAACAGACATAACATGGGAATGGGGATGTGTTGGAGCTGACGCGATACAGCGGGCGGGATTGCAGACGCGTTCCCAAACTGAGGATATTCGTCTCGTCGATCGCCATACTCATAATGTTCGCCATGGCGCCGTTCTCGTGCACGGCGGCAGGAGAATGCGGCGAGCTCGAAACGGAATCCCACAAGGACATTGCGCTGGTCAGGGCGGACGAGCCAGCCGCGCATTTGGTCGAGACGCGCGACGGCGCGTCCGCGACCGAAGCGCCATTTAACGGGTGCAGCAAATTGGAAAGCGCGATCGGCATTTGAATTGGCGCCCCGTAGTGTCCGACCCCGCGCCCGAACGTCGTCGATCGATTGCTGCGAAGGCCAACGATCAGATTTTCTGGGAATAGGCGGCTTCTGTGATTTCATCGCCGCATCTGAGGGACCGCGAATTGACCCATCACCGGCAAAGCAACCGGCTCGGCCGCCTTCGGCAAAGATGGGCCGCGCCGCTGAAGCGGGCGCGGCCCCACAGGGGCATAGCGACCAGACTCTCGTCGCGGATCGGCCCCACAAGTTGGCTATCCTATGGATGCCGAACCGGCGACCGACGGTATCTTTCAAAATCCACTGGTTCGCCTAATATCATGCGCTGTCCGAGCGCAATTCTTATTGAAATCGCCTTGCGCACATCGCGTGCGGGGAACGGGGCCTTCTGGGGGCGCGGCCATGTCCAATGTCGCTGGAAAATCTTATGGAATGAACGTCTTAACGCCAATGCGGCCCTACACGACCTGGATCAATCGCGCGCTCTTCATGGTGTCGCGGGCGACGCCGAGCTCGTTGGCGGGTCTGTTCGGCCTGTCGATCATCCATTTTGCGCGCTGGGTCATCATCAAGCGCAAGAGCTGGCCCGACCTTGGCCAAGGCCAGCAGGTCATCGAAAACGACTACATGCTGTTCTGCAGCAATTTCAACGGGACCTGGGATCAGTATATCGACGCCTTTTCCGATGGCATTCCCGAAGGGCTCGATCTTCTCTGGTACTGCAGCAAGGAATACCCGCATTCCATACCCATAACGCCGTTCAAGAATTATATCGCGGCAAATCAGATCGACACGGACTATTACTACAACTCCGTTCCGGGCGCCGCGCAACGCGACATCAAGGCGTCGTTGCGGGTTCGACGCGCCATTCTGGCATTGACCGACCAACATGCGGGGAGTTCCGCGGTCGAGTTCCGCAAGGCCTACATTTCTGCGCTGGTCGCCGTACAAAACGATTTCGGCGGCCAGGGATACGCGCCGGTTGCGAGCTGAGACGGCAAGCCAGTCGCAGGACATTCGCGGACGTTTATTCGGCGTCGCCACTGGATGACCGTTGCGCTTTGACAGAAAAGACGCCAAGTCGCTGGGGAGCCGCCAATGCCTACATTCGACGGGGGACATTATTTTCTGACGTGCCTTGCGCCGGTTCTAACCGAACCGATGAGCGAGGGCGGCGTGGTCACTTCGCCCGTGCACGCTCTACGCAAACGCCTCAGCATGTTGCCGGCCTTCGCGCAACCATCGGAAACGCCCGGCGGACAAAGCCCGTTTGCACGCAACATGCGCAACCACTTCGCTCGTTTCGTAGTCATCGACGACGTGGCCTATAACGGCCGCGATCCCGCCGACGCGCTGTGGACTGCGATACGACGCGACAATCTCATCGCTCCGCGCGAACAGGATCATCTGTCCTGTCCGTTTCTTCTATTCGCCGTCGAATTCGACGCGGCCGACGGAACGCCCGGCGAACGCGACTCCTACCTCGCGGAACTGTGGCGCACCAGTGCGGACGATCTGCGCGCCGTTTTCGGGCTTTGCCGCGATTTCGATTCGACGGTCGCCGACGAATACTCGTTCGCCAAATACGTTGCGCGCTGTCAGATCGAAACGACGATGTCCTTCAACGATTATTACCCCGACATCGGCCTGCCCAGCTTGCCGACCTGGCCGGCGCGCAAATATTTGATCGCAGCTTTGATCATTGGCGTCCCGTTCCTCCTGAGCGCCGCCGCGGCGCTCGTTCTGGTGATCGCGGAGATGTTCGCGCCTCCGGCGATCGCGGCGTTGCGGATCGCGACCGGCCTCATGGTTTTGAGCGGCGCCGCGCTGGCGGCCCTCGCCGCGACGGCTTATGCCAGCGTGAGCGCGGCGGGCGCCAGACCGTTTCCGGCGGCGTCTGAATCCAGTCTGCCGGTCGTTCTGAAGGCGCTCTATCTGCAACGCGCTTTTACGCGCTTCGCGATCGACAGTCAGATGGACGCCGCCGGCGGCGACGCCGCGTCCGCGCAGAGACTCTACGATCGCTTTGCGAAGTTTATCGCCGACTCGAAACCCGGCGATCTCGTCGCGCCCACCCAGGCGCCAGGCGTCATCGACATGTGAAGGTCCGATATGGCTGTGAAACTCGATCTCGCCGACATTCAGGGCAACATTCTCACCGCCTATGGAAAGCTCGGCTTTCCCAAAGGGCGCTTCATCCTGCTTCACGTCGACGAGGCGGCGAGCGGGCGAAGGTTCGCGACTGCGATGCTGCCGATGATCACCACGGCGTTGCGATGGCCATCGCAACGATCGAACATTCCGACCGGCCATACTGTCGCGCAGAGGCCTCTGGTCGCCGTCAATATTGCTTTCTCCTGGAGCGGCCTGGCCGCGCTCGGCGTTCCGAGCGCCACATTGCGCGGTATGCCTGACGAATTCATCGACGGAATGATGGCGCGGGCGTCGATTCTGGGAGACGATTTTGAAGGACGCGATCCCGGGCGATCCTGGGACGACGTTTGGACGGGCGCTGGCGACGAACGAGCCGCCGAAACGAACGCCGTCCATATCCTTATCACCTTGAACGCGCAGATGAATGCCGACGGCAGTCCGTCGGACGCGCTTGACGAGCGGACGGCGGCGATCGAAGCCTTATGTGAAACCATCGGCGGCGTGCGCGTGCTTCCCGGCCATAACCCTCCCGGCAAGGCGCTGGCGCGCTTCCAGGATCTGTCCGCCATCACCAGCAACCAGGGCGGGACGGTCACGGCCCTGCCGATCGAACATTTCGGCTTCGTCGACGCCATCGGCGACCCGGCGTTCGAAGGCCAATATCCCGACAAGTTTGAAAGGACTGTCGTGGACGGCGCTGGGGCGGTGGATGGACAGGGCGTCTGGCGGCCTTTGGCGACAGGCGAATTCCTGCTCGGATTTCCCGACGAGGCGCAGGAAGTCGCGGGCGCGGCAATGCCTTTGAGCTTCAGTCGCAACGGCACATTCATGGCCTATCGCAAGCTGCATCAGAACGTCGCCGCGTTCCGCGCGTTTATCAGGGAAACGTCCGAACGTTTCGGGGTCGTCTCCGGGATCGAAAACCCGGAAGAGGCCAGCAAGACTCTCATGGCGAAGATTGGCGGCCGCTGGTCCGACGGCACGCCGCTCGCGCGCGCGCCGTCCTATGCCGCGTGGCGGCAATTCCAGACTCAATATCCTGTCGTCTCAATGGAAGCTGATCGCGCTCGTTACATCGCTCGCAGCCAGGCGCTCGCGAACTTCAGCTATGGCGACGACCCGACAGGACTGAAATGCCCGCTCGGTTCGCATTTGCGCCGCGCCAACACGCGCGACGGCATGGCGCCGACAGGCCGCGAAGGATCGGCGCTCAACAACCGGCGGCGCATCCTCAGGCGCGGCCTGCCCTACGGACAGTCTCCGGATGGCGTTGAGGATGGCGTTGAGGATGCCGACGAGCATGGCGTCGTCATGCTGATCATCTGCGCGAGCCTGTTCCGGCAGTTCGAGTTCGTCCAGCAGCAATGGATCAACTATGGTCTGGACGCGCGCTCGGGCAATGATTGCTGCCCGCTCGTCGGCAACCATTCCTCCGGCGCGCAAGGCGCTCCAAAGGCGAAGTTCGTCATTCCGTCCGATCCGAAATCGGGCCGGCCGCCATTCGTCGTCGAGGGCATTCCCCAATTCGTCGAAGCGCGCGGCGGCGAGTATTTCTTCGTGCCGAGCATGACCGCCTTGAGAATGATCGGGGCAGGCGCGGTCGACCCCACGTGAGAGCCCCGCTTCCGCGGTAGGAATCAACAATACCGCCTAGCGCGCGGGCGCCGCCTTTGGGTCGAACTGCATCTCCAGATGGCGTGGAAAGGGACCAACCCAGGCGATCCGCCCCGCTTCGCCGCTGCAGGGGCGCAATCGCGGCTGGGCGAGCAATGTGGCGAAGGTCTCGGTTATTTGCGTCATGGCGACATATTCGCCAACGCATTTATGCGAGAGATAGCCGAAGACGAGGTCGGTTGACCGCAATGGTCGGCCCAATTGAAATGCGCCGGGATTCGGCGTCGCCCGGCGGTCGCGCAGGGCCGACATTGTCGCCACCATAAGCACCGCATTCGCAGGCACTGCCCGTTCATGCCGACTTCCCGTGGCGATCTTCGCAGGTTGATCGGCGTAGCGCCACTGGCCAGGCGACAGCGCGGGATTGAGCCGCGCGGCCTCAATGAGAGTTTCCCGCAAACCCTTCGCGTCGCCTCTCTGCGCCTGGTCGACGGCGTCGCGCATTGCTTGAGGACGATCGAGCAGCGCCTGCAGCATCTTGCCCGCGCCCAAAGAATTGGTCGGAATAAACCCGATGACCAGCCCCATGACGATCGCGCGAATCTTTTCATCGGTGAGGTCGGCGTCGACATTCTTCCTTGCGACAAGGCGACCCACGATCGTGTCCAGGCTCGGGGACGTCTGGTGGGCGGCGATCGCCCGGTCGACGACGGTTCGAACCCGGGCGGCGCCGTAGAGAGCCAGGCGCCGCGTCGTTGCCGAGCCAAACGGATCGGCAAACAATAGCGCCGACATCGCGATGGTCCATTCGGCGAATGAATCCGGTTCATCGACGGCAAGCCCGAAATAGCCGCAGCATGTTTCGACCGCGACCCGCGTCATCAGGCCCTGCATTACGTCAATTCGTCCCGCCGCGGCCGTGATGAGCGTCTCAGCCGATTGCCGGCTGATGCGTCGGATCGCGGCGATGTCGTCGGCCAGCATGACCGCTTGGATCGTATTGCTTTGTGTGTCGTGCTCGGCGCCGTCCATGCCCAAAACGAAATTGCCGCCGCCGGTCAATTCGCTCATCTCAAGGCCAAATGGCACCTGGAAGGTCTGCGGGCGCTGCAGAACCTCGCGTACATCGCTGTCGCGCGTGACCACGATAAGGCGAAAAAACCGCGGATTGGGACAGATCTCGCGAAAGAGCCAAAATATCATCAGAATCAGTCGATCGCGAAGGCCGCTGGTCGAGCGCGACAGCCAGCCGACAAATCCATGACTGTTCAAATCGTCGAGATCGAAGGGCGCCTCGTCTCCCGCCGCGGCCGAAGCCATCGCCGATTGCGCCTGGCGAATCTTCGCATAATATTTGAATTTCGGCATCAGCCCCCCATACGGAATGGCGCAGCAGAGAGAAGCGCCGCGCGCTCACCTCAGGTAGGCGCGCTCGACCCCTCCTCGGTCAAGCATTCGATCGGGACGAGCGGGATTTCCGACAGCCCCTGCTTTAAGTAATCCATCCATTTCTTGTCGAGAAAAGGAATCCATTCGAGATAGGCCACGGTGAAATTTGGCTTGGTTCTGAGCAACTCCCCCATGGCGACTTCTGCTTTGAGCCGCTCTCCGCTTCTGGAGAGAGCGCTGATCTTGATGACATGCGCGTACCAATAGGCCGGGCGAAGACCAAGCGCGTGCTCGGCGTTCTCGATCGCGTCTGACCACTTGCCGAGCATGAAGAAAGCCATCGCCATTTCCCCTACGTAGAAGAACAAGTGTACATCGTTGGGGCTGAGACGCTTGGCCGTCTTGATATGTTCGAAAGCTTTAGTGGGTTCGCCCGCCAGATTGTAGCTGCATCCGAGCACGGCATGCGCCAGCGCCAGGCTTGGATTGAGGCCGATGGCCTGCTTGAACAGCGCGCGCGCAGCCAGCGGGCGGCGCAACCACATCTCGGCGATGCCCGCCAACATGTGACCGCGACCATCATCGTGGTCGGCGAGAATTGCGCGCTGCGCAAGTTTCGTCATGTCGAGTATTTGCTTTTGCGGGGCGCGGCCGGCCCAGAGAGACCAGGCCAAAGAATAGGTCGCCTGAATGAGAGCTTCAGGCGAATCGGGATCAAGCGCGAGGGCCTCCGAAAATAGCCTCTGCGCGATCTCGCCGTCCCTTCGCGTCAACCGATTGAGATGCCATCGCCCGCGCCAGACGATATCCCTGACGCCGGCGCTGTCCTCCTTCTTCGAGCGGGCGCGCATTTGTTCGGCGTGGTCGATCCGATTCTCGAGAAGCGCCGCCAACTCGTCGATCAATCGCTCGAGCGAGAAGCCGTCGCTTGACAGACGCAGCTCAAATCGTTTCGTCCAGATCGTGTAGCCGTTGGTCGAATCGGCCAAATCGGCGGAAATCCACAAAGATTCTGCGCCATAGCGCAAGCGTCCGTGCAGGACATAACGCGCGCCGAGCCTTCGTCCGATCTCGTTGGGATCGGTATCTTCCGGAAACGAAAAACTGGAGCTTCGCGCGATGACCGGAAGCCAACGTATGCGCGACAAACGGTCGATCAGGTCTTCGCTGGCTCCCTCGGCGATATAGTCATTGACAGGATCGCCGCTGAGGTTCTTGAAGCGAAGCACGGCCAAAGCCGAACTGTCGTTAAATCCTGCCGGCGGCTGCGAAACATCGACGACAGGGATTGCCAGAGTCGTCGCGCTCCGAACCTTGTTCGCATCGGTGAGCCGGGCATCCCCTCTTTGGTTATGCCGACCAAGCGCACTGCGCTGTTCGCGCAACCATTCCTCAAACCCATCCTCGCCCGCGATATCCTGTCCCTCAAAAAATTCTCCGGGCGCGAGATCACGCGGGCCTCCAGGAATGCTTTCCACGAGGTCCAGGGAACGGATGTCGACGGCGACGAGGTCAAGGTTCAATCTGACCACCTCGCGCTCGCAGATCAGGAGTTCCCAGGTCCCTCTGTTGAGGCGGCTTCGCAAGCTCGAAAGCTCCCGTCGCAGGCTGGCGCGCGCCTGTGTCGCCTCGCGTGTCCCCCAAAGCTTGTCCTGCAGCCATCCTCGCGTGTGTTCGCCTTCCCGCGCCGTCGCGAGCATGGCGATCAGCGCCGCGCCCTTCTTGCTAGGGATTTCAATGCGCTCACCCCCCGGACCCAGCAGACGAAAGGGGCCCAGCAGATTTAGGGAAAAACATGGGGCCGCATTTTCCATGTTCAATTCGCCCCCAATTGCAGCGGGAAAATAGCACTTATTCACAGAACTTTCACCCTTTTTTCACAGCGCGCGAACTTGGCGCTCGCGATTTGCGGACACGTTCTCGGCCAGTCTGACGACATCGAAGCAGAGAAGATAAAGACCGGCAAGCGACTGCCTCACTCGGTTTGCTCAGTCTCCGTTGGTTAATGAAATAGCGCCGAGGTCTATTTGCGGCGCGCTGACGCCTCTGGAATTACGCCGCGCGGCTATCTGTCGCCGCCCCGACGGCGATGCGGCGCCTGGTTCGGCTCAACGCCGCCTCGATGGCGGCGCCCAAAGGCTTCAGTCGGAGGATTGCCATGCGCGGACGGGTCGACATTGATGACCTCATTTTGAATTTCGATCCGGCCGCTCCGCAGGATCGTTT
>Ga0206821_10149_pt2 | contig 12834 bp, 10 predicted proteins | sample Alteio_BWOrgCont_85_FD_152860 | JGI IMG/M metagenome (GOLD analysis project Ga0206821, IMG submission 152860) | Enriched cells from forest soil in Barre Woods Harvard Forest LTER site, Petersham, Massachusetts, United States -... | ecosystem: Environmental > Terrestrial > Soil > Temperate forest >...
CCATGCCGGCGCCGTGCGCGACCCACGCATCGCTGGCGTGGTGATGATGGCGGCGCATTTCTTCGTCGAGGACCTCAACATCGAGAGCATCCGCGAAATCAAGCAGAGCTATGAGCAGGGCGATCTGCGCCCGCGCCTGGCGCGCTATCATCGCGACGTGGAGGTGGCGTTCCGTGGCTGGAATGACGCCTGGTTGGATCCGCGCTTCCGTGCGTTCGACATTACCGACGAGGTGGCACGGATCCGCGTGCCGGTGCTGGCGTTGCAAGGCTCGGACGACCCGTATGGCTCGGACGAGCAGCTTCGAACGCTGGAACGCACCGCGCAATGCCCGGTCGAGACAAGGTTGATCGAAGGCGCACGCCACTCGCCGCATCTGGAAGCGCCTGCTGCGACGCTGGAGGCGATCGTGCCATTCGTTCGTAGCGTGTTGATGGAAGCAACAGCATGAAGCGCATCGATTTTCAGACCGATCCTGGCCGTTATCGTCACTGGCGGCTGTCGTTCGACGGTCAGGTGGCAACCTTGACGATGGATGTCGATCCGGATGCCGGCCTGTTCGAAGGCTGCGAGTTGAAGCTGAATTCGTACGACCTGGGCGTCGATATAGAGCTTGCGGACGCGGTGCAGCGGCTGCGCTTTGAGCATCCGGAGGTTCGCACTGTCGTTCTGCGCTCCGGCAAGGAGGGCGTGTTCTGCGCTGGGGCCAATATCCGCATGCTCGCCAAGGCGACGCATGGCCATAAGGTGAATTTTTGCAAGTTCACCAATGAGACCAGGCTGGCGATCGAGGATGCCTGCGACAATTCGGGCCAGCATTGGCTGGCGGCGGTAAGCGGAAGCGCTGCCGGGGGCGGCTACGAGCTCGCCATGGCAGCCGAACACATCATGCTCGTCGATGATCGACGATCAGGCGTGGCATTGCCGGAGCTGCCGTTGCTGGCTGTGTTGCCGGGCACTGGCGGACTGACGCGACTCACCGACAAACGGATGGTGCGGCGCGACAGGGCGGACGTGTTCTGCTCCACCGAGGAAGGCGTGCGCGGCCGGCGTGCGGTCGATTGGCGGATGGTGGACGAGGTGGTGCCGCCATCCGGCTGGGATGCCAAGCTGCGCGAGCGAGCGTTGGCAATGGCCGCCGAATCAGATCGGCCGACTGACGCCAAGGGCATCACGCTGACGCCACTGCAACGCGAGTTCAGCGATGATGGTGTCACGTATCCGCACGTGCGCGTCGTGTTTGATCGTGCCGCCCGGCGGGTGGATGTGACCGTGCGCGGACCTGATGGTCCGCTGCCGGCGGACGTGAACGCGATCCATGCTCAGGGCGACGCGTTCTGGCCACTCTCCATGGCCCGCGAGCTCGATGACGCATTGCTGCATTTGCGACTGAATGAGCCAACTCTGGGGCTGCTGGTGCTGCATTCGGAGGGCGATGCAGCCGCGGTGTTGCAAGCCGATGAATTGCTTGAGGCGCACAAGAACGATTGGCTGGTCCGCGAGATCCGGCTGTATCTGAAGCGCGTCCTCAAACGAGTCGACATGACCTCACGCAGCGTTATCGCGTTGGTCGAGCCGGGGAGCTGTTTCGCCGGCACGTTGGCGGAACTGCTGTTCGCGGCGGATCGGTCTGTGATGTTCATCGGCACGCGTAGTGGGGACAATCGTGGTCCGGCAACCGTGGCGCTATCGCCGCTGAATTTTGGCGCCTATCCGATGGGGAATGGCCTGACACGCCTGGCAACGCGTTTCCTCGGCGAGCCTGACAGCTTTGCCCAGGCGCGCCAGCGAACCAGCGACACGCTGGATGCGGACGATGCCGACGCGCTCGGGTTGGTCACAGTGGCCTATGACGAGACGGACTGGGACGACGAGGTACGGCTGATGCTTCAGGAGCGCGCATCGTTCTCGCCTGATGCCCTGACGGCGATGGAGGCGAATCTGCGCTTTGCCGGTCCCGAAACGATGGAAACGCGCATCTTCGGCCGGCTGACCGCGTGGCAGAACTGGGTGTTCCAGCGGCCAAGCGCGGTGGGCGAGGAGGGTTCGTTGAAACGTTACGGTAGCGGTCAACGGCCGAATTATGCAACGGAGCGAGTGTGATGGCCGGCACGCAGGCCGGCCATGACGAGTGGCAGGAGTAAATAGCATGCCCGATGGAATCGCGGTTGATTATAACGGGCTGATCCCCAACAACGTCGGCCTGAACGACGATGCGCGCGTGCGCCGTGCTTTGGAGACCTGGTATCCGGGCTACATCGACTGGTGGCAGCAAATGGGGCCGGAAGGCTTCCAGGATCGGCTGGTGTATCTACGCACGGCGATCGGTGTCGGCTCGGAGGGCTGGGCGAAGTTCGGCTATGTGAAGATGCCGGAATATCGCTGGGGCGTCCTGCTGGCGCCGGCGGTGGAGAACCGCACGATCGGGTTCGGCGCGCATAAAGGCGAGCCAGTGTGGCAGGAAGTGCCCGGCGAATATCGCGCAATGCTGCGGCGCCTGTTGGTGATCCAAGGTGACACCGAACCCGCTTCGGTGGAACAGCAGCGCTATCTCGGCGCCACTGCGCCATCACAATACGACATGCGCAACCTGTTCCAGGTGAATGTCGAGGAAGGCCGCCATCTTTGGGCGATGGTGTATTTGCTGCAAAAGTACTTCGGCCGCGACGGCCGCGAGGAGGCCGAGGAACTGCTGCGCCGCCGCTCCGGCGATCGCGACAGCCCGCGCATGCTGGGTGCGTTCAACGAAGCCACGCCCGACTGGTTGTCGTTCTTCATGTTCACCTTCTTCACCGACCGCGACGGCAAGATGCAGTTGGCCGCGCTGGCGCAGTCAGGCTTCGATCCGCTGTCGCGTACCTGCCGCTTCATGCTGACTGAGGAAGCGCACCATATGTTCGTCGGTGAGACCGGCGTGCAGCGCATCGTGCAGCGTACGTGTGAAGCGATGCGCAGCGCTGGCATCGACGATCCGACAGACGTGGAACGTGTGCGCGCGCTTGGCGTGATCGACCTGCCGACATTGCAGCGCAAGGCCAACCTGCATTTCTCGTTGACGCTTGATCTGTTTGGCAACGAGATCAGCACCAACGCGGCGAACGCATTCAATGCCGGCCTGAAGGGCCGTTACCACGAGGATCGGCTGACAGACGACCACACGCTGACAAATTCCACCTATCCGGTGCTGCGGTTGAGGGATGGTGCAATCATGCGGGAAGACGTGCCGGCATTGTCCGCGCTGAACATGCGGCTACGCGACGACTTCGTGGACGATGCCAATGCCGGTGTGACGCGGTGGAATCGTGTACTGGAGCGGGCAGGTCTTGAATTCCGCCTGCGCCTGCCGCACGTCGCGTTCAACCGCCGCATCGGTGAGTTTGCCGCGATTCATGCGGACACTGAGGGCAACCTGCTGACCGAGGCACAATGGCAGGCGCGGCGCGACACTATGTTGCCGACCAGCGATGACAATCGGTTTGTCGAGAGCCTGATGCGGCCAGTGCAAGCGCCGGGCGCGTTCGCGTCGTGGATCGCGCCGCCAACGCGCGGCATCGACAACAAGCCAGGCGACTTCGAATACGTGAAGATCGAAGCATGATTCCACCAGCAGAGCGCTACTTCGAGGACTACTATGTTGGTCTGGTGGATGAATTCGGCGAAGTGACAGTCACCGCCGACGAGATCGTCGAATTCGCCAGACGCTACGATCCGCAGAGCATGCACACCGATGCGGTAACAGCGGCGCTAGGGCCATTTGGTGGCTTGATAGCGAGCGGCTGGCACACTGCGTCGATGATCATGCGGCTGTTCGTCGAGCATTATCTGTCGAAGGTGGCGACACTGCCTTCGCCCGGGGTCGATGAGTTGCGTTGGGTGCGCCCAGTGCGCCCGGGCGATCGGCTCCGCGTGCGTGTGACCGTGACGGAAGCCAGGCGATCTCGCACCAAGCCTGATCGCGGCATCGTGCGCAGCCTGGTCGAAGTGCTCAACCAGAACGACGAAGTGGTGATGACCCAGCGGCCGATGAACCTGATGCGCTGCCGGAACCCGGGTTAGCTTAGCGCGCCCACTGCCTCGCGCAGCGCATACGCCAATTGATTGCGCCCTCGTGTTGCACTGACGGTCAGAAACCGCGCGCTGTCGGTGCCTGGCGCCACCTTGGCCAACTTCCGCAATGGATCAAGCACTGGCCACGCCGGCAGCGGCAGAGCGGGATCATGCGCGAAGCGGTCGCCGCTCGTGTAGTAAACCGGCGCCAGGGCGCGCGAGGCCCGCATCAGCGCCGCATCGGAATGTTCGCCGGCCGCCGTTGCGCGCAACGCCTCTGCCGCTGCTACCAACCCATCGACAGAAAACCGCTCTCCCAGCGACGAGCGCAGCTTGCCAAGCTCCTCCAGCAGAACCTCGGCGTGCGCAGCGAAATCCAGCGGCAGCACCGGATCGCTCAGCAGCCGCCACAGTGTGTGCACGTAAACTTTCGTATCGCGCACAAGGTTTTTCTCGTCGATCTTGTCCAGCAGGTCGTGTGGCGTGTGCCACCACCAGCCGAGCGCGTTGCGCATCTTCACCGGCGCCGGCGGCTGCTCGCTGAGCGCGCCGAACATCGCGGGAATGCCAATACCCCAGAACGACTGATCGGATGAACGCGACATCCGCTTGCCGGCATATTCCGATCCGGCCTGTTCACCGATCGCATCACCGGCAAGGCCGATCAGTTCCGGGGCGGCAGCGGCATTCTTCAGCACGACAGCGCCAACGCCGCCGGTGGAATCGACGTTCACATGCACCGCGCAGCGCCGCTCCAGTTCATCCCAATTCTGATCGGCGTACCACGTCGATCCGGAATAGCGTCCATGCGAGTGGCCGGACCAGAAGCAAAGCCGCAGCCCACGGCGCCACTTCGCGCTTTCTCGCGCGGTCACTCGCGCTGCCTCCAACATGGTCGCATTTGCCGCGCCGTTGTCCATCACTCCGTAGTACCAGGTGTCGTGATGGCCAGAGTACAAAATGAATGGCCCATCCGCAGTTGGCCCGTCGATCTCCGCCTCCAGTATCGGCGTCTGCCGCCAGCCGGTATCGACCTCGGCATGCAACGTCACCTTCGGATGCTCGCCGCGCGTCAGGCGTTCGCGCAACGCGCTGCCATCTGCATTCGACACCGTGCAGACGACGGTGGTCGGCAACTCGGTCTGCGTCTCGCCCGACGGGCTGCCCCACACAGGCGATACGCACATCTCGTGCAGATGCTCGTGCGGACTGATCTGGATTTGCCCCACCGCGCCAGCCTGCGACGCGCGCGCAGCCTGTCCAGGGCTGGCGATGCCTTCGGTCAGCACGATTGCCCCGGTCAGATCGCGCCCACTGAAATCTGCCTCATCACCGTCCCCGACGTAAACCAGATGCCCGCTAACGCCATTCGCCGGCGAGCTGCGCGAGAACGAGTGGGTGATGCTGGTGAGCGTATGATTGTCCACGTCGACGCGCGCCTTGCCTGGCAGGCTGATATAGGCATCGTGCGTGATCAGCCTGGTCCGGTAGCCATACTCGTCCAGTTTGGCCTGAAAATACTTCAGGCTTTGCAATTCGTCAGGCGTTCCGGAAAGCTTCACCCAGCGTGCAAGTTCCTGCATGTGCCCCATCAGCACGGAACCATCGACGGCTTCGCACAGCGTACGGCGGATCGTGTCGCTCATGGTCGATCTCCCCTTTGGGCAGAAACCTGCCGGGTGAGGCGCGCGCTGGCAAGCTGAACCTACGCAGCGTCCTTCAGCAGATCGGTCACCACGCGCTCCAGGTGGCGCAGCGTGTTGCACACCGTGACCAGATTGCAATAGGGCGCATAACGGAACATGTCGGAATCGCCGGTGCCCCAGGCCGAGCGGAATTCAGGGTTCAGCCAAATGATCCGCTTGGCCCGCTGCGACAAGCGCTGCATGATATCGGTGCGAGGATCGGTGCGATTGCTGCGCGCATCCCCCAGGATGATGATGGTCGTCTTGTTGGAAACGTAACGTTCCCAACCGTCCTCGAAATCGGCCAGCGAGTTGCCGTAATTCGATGAACCGAAGCCGATCGCCTGCATGATCTCGGTTATAGCGGCCTCGATCGGTTTGGATTCCAGGATGTCGCTGACCTCGATGAGGCTGCTGGCGAAGGCAAATGACCGAATGTCCTTCAGCGCCTCGTTCAGTGCGTAGAGGAACATCAGCAGGAACTGCGCCATCGCCGCCACCGACCCGGACACGTCGCACAGCACCATCACACGAGGCTTCTCGATGCGCTTCTGCTTCCACACGGTGACGAACGGCACGCCACCCCAGCCCATGTTGCGCCGAAGCGTGCGCCGTACATCGAGCTGCCCACGCAACCGGCGCCGCCGCGTCTTCGCATAGCGCGCTGCCAGACGCTTCGCCATGGCGCGCACCAACACGCGCATCCGCTCCAGGTCGCGGCGCTCTAAGTTCGAGAGGCGCGCGGATTTCAGCAGTTCCTCGCGGAACTTTTCCGTTTCGCCACGTGCAAACAGCAGCAGGTTGCGTTCGACCAGATCACGCGCCTGGTCGCGCAGCGCCTCGATGCGGTTCTCCAGCCGATCGGCCGTGGTCTGGTCGTCATCCTTGCGCAGCGCCTCTATGTCGCGCTCGACCTGGCGGAGTCCCATGCGGTCCAGGATGCGTCGCGCGTACAGGTTCTTCTGTGTGAAGAAGCGGATATTCTGAATTCCTGACTCGCGCGCTGCTTCCTCCATGGCTGCCGCCAACGTCGCGCGATCGTCGTCCAGCAGCATCTGCGACAGCGATTGGCCACCGCCACCTCCGGTGCCTTCGCCGCCGAACCCTCCCTGCGCCAGAGGCGTTCGGACATCCGTCGCTGCTTCGTCTTCCTGCGCCAGCGCGTCGCGCCGGAAGTACAGATCGAAGCATTCGTCGAACAGATGCTTTTCATCCGGCGTCTTCGCCAGAACCAGCGATAGCGTGTCCTTCAGTACGGTGCGGTCGGAAAATCCGACAATCTGCACTGCGCGTGCCGCATCGATCCCCTCCGCCGCGGAGACCCGCATGCCGGCGCTGCGTGCCGCCTGCAAGAACTGCCGCAGCGGTTCGCTGGCGAGTGTCATCCCGGCAGCCCTGCCTCCTGCCGTGCCTTCTGCGTCAGCGTGGCGATCTGCTTGTTTGCCACCTCGATGTCCGCTTCAAACTTCAACAACACGTTCAGCGTGTCGTGCACCAGCTCGGTGTCCAGCGCCGCGGCGTGCAACAGCACCAGGACGCGCGCCCAGTCGATCGTCTCGCTGACCGACGGTACCTTCTTCAGGTCCAACGTGCGCAACTGCTGCACGAACGCCACCAGCTCGCGCCGCAGATTGGTCTCGATCCCGGGCACGCGCGATTCGATGATACGGCCCTCGAGCTTGGCGTCCGGGAACCCAATGTGCAGATGCAGACAGCGACGTTTCAGCGCGTCCCCCAGGTCGCGCGTACTGTTGGATGTCAGCATCACGATCGGGGCCTGGACGGCGTGGACGGTGCCGATCTCCGGTATGGTGACCTGGTAGTCGGACAGGATCTCCAGCAGGAACGCTTCGAACTCCTGGTCCGACTTGTCGATCTCGTCGATCAGCAGCACCGCGCCGCCCGGTTGCTGCAACGCGCGCAGCAGCGGCCGCGGCTCCAGGAACTGCTCCGAGAAGAAAATATCGCCAAACGCATGCAGCTTGGTCAGCGCCGCCGGCAGCGTGTCGCTCGCGCCCAGCACGTCACCGATCTTGTCCTTCAGGATTTGGGTGTAGAGAAGTTGCTTGCCGTATTTCCACTCATACAGCGCCTTCGCTTCATCCAGCCCCTCGTAGCACTGCATCCGGATCAGCGTCAGGTCGAGGAACGCCGCAACCGACTTCGCCAGTTCGGTCTTGCCCACGCCCGCCGGCCCTTCCACCAGTATCGGCTTCTGCAAATGCTGAGCGAGATACACTGCGGTGGAGATCTGCCGGCTCGGTATATACCCGACGGACGCAAGCCCCTGCTCAACCGCCTCGATAGACTCCAACTTGCGCGCGACCGACCCGGCCGGCGCCACCCCTGCGTCTGGCATGCACGTTCCCATCGATGATGCTACTCATGGGTAGCATCCCGGCCAGCGATTGCCAAAGGGGGGACGACGGCTAAGCTTCGCGCGACGCGAAAGGGACGAAACGGCATGGATTTCCACATCAGCGCCGAACAGCGGCAAATGCTCGCCTCGGTGCGCGAACTTGCCCAGGCCGAATTCAAGCCGAAGGCCATGCGCTGGATGGACGGCAGCTTTCCCTGGGAGAACATGAAGCAGCTTGCTTCACTGGGTGTCCTGGGCATGTCGGTGCCAGAAGAATATGGCGGACTCGGTCTGCCAATTCTCGATACCGCGCTGATTCTCGAGGAAATCGCCAAGGTCTGTTACGTCACCGCGATGGCCGTGCTGGGTGAGGCCGGCGTGCAAACGCGCGTGATTGCCCGCTACGCGCCGGCCTCGATCCGTGATCGCATCCTGCCACGTGTGGTGAGCGGCGATTGCATGCTGGCGATCTGCATGACAGAGCCGCACGCCGGCACCGATGTCGCCAACTATCGCACCAATGCGCGCATCGTTGGCGACCGCGTGATTCTGAAGGGCACCAAGACGCTGATCAGCCGGGCACCCGAAGCCGGTATGTTCATCGTGTTCAGCCGCATCGACGGCAAGCCCGGCCGCGAGGGCATCGGCTGCATCCTATTGGAGGCTGGCACGCCCGGCTTCGAGGTCACCGGCACCTATCACACGATGGGCGGCGAAAACCTGTTCGAGATCCAGTTCAATGATTGCGAGCTGCCGCTGGAGAACCTGGTGATCAAGGAGGACGGTTTCCGCAAACTGCTGACCGCGTTCAACACCCAGCGCTGCCTCAATCCCGCGATCTCGCTTGGCCTTGCGGAAGGCGCGTTCGACGAGGCGGTGAACTACGTGCGGGAACGCACGGTGTTCGGCAAGCCGATTGCCGATCATCAAGGTGTACGCTGGAAACTTGCCGATATGTTCAAGGATATAGAGGCGGGCAGGGGGATCCTGTATCGCGCCTGCCTCACCGCCAATCCGTTCCCCGATCCGTTCATGGCCGCGGCGGCAAAGGTGTTCTGCAACGAGATGTCGCTGCGCGTGACGTCGGAGGCGGTGCAGCTTCACGGCGGCTTTGGCTTCACGGACGAGGCGCCGGTGTCGCGGCTGTATCGCGGGGCGCGCTATGGCACCATCGGCGGCGGCACCTCGGAGACGCTGCGTGACCTGATGGGCCGCAAGATCGTCGGCGAGCTGGACTTCGACCAGGGCATACTCGGTCTCGGGACCTACTGACGTGCTGCTGATCGAGGCGGACGGCAAGAAGCTGCTGGCGGAACACGGCATCGCAGTGCCCGACGGCACACTTGTTACCGATGCAACGATCGGCGATCTGCCCGATGGGCCTTGGATAGTGAAGGCGCAGGTCCCGGTGGGTGGCCGGGGCAAGGCCGGCGGTGTCATTCGATGCGAGTCCCCGCAGGACGTCGCGGCGGCGCTGCATCGCATGCTCGGCCAACGCCTTAAGGGCCACCAGGTGGAAGCCTGCCTGATCGAACAGGCAGCCGCCGGCGAGGAACGCTATCTCGCCGTCGCCGTCGATGCGGCAAGTTACGGCCTGCGCGTGATCTATTCGGCACAAGGCGGTGTCGATATCGAACAGTCCGCTTCCGCGCAAAGCCGGCCATGTCCCCCGCGTCCTGCCTCGGTCGCCGAGGTGTTGGTAGAACTCGGCGCGAAACCGAACATTGTCGCGACCGGCCGCGTGCTGGCCGAGATGCTGTTGGACCGAGAGCTGGCGCTGGCGGAGATCAATCCACTATTCGTCTCGACCACCGGCTGCGTCGCCGGCGACGCCAAGTTGGTCGTCGATCTCGACTCTTTGCCGCGTCAACCGCGCATTGCCGCGCTGATCCAGTCGCGGCCCAACGTCTATGCTGACGCCAACCGCAAGCTCCACGAGGGTTTCGACTATGTCGAACTCGATCCCGAAGGCGAGATCGGCCTGATCACCACGGGTGCAGGTCTGTCAATGATGCTGATCGACGAACTCGCCACGCGCGGTCTGAAGCCGCTGAATTTCTGCGACATCCGCACAGGGCAGATGCGCGGCAGTCCGGCGCGCTTGATGCGTGTGCTGGAGTGGATGACGGCACGCCCAACGCTCCGCGCGGTGCTGGTGAACGTGTTTGCCGGCATCACCGATCTCGCGGAATTCGGCAACCTGCTCGCGACAGGCATCGAACAAAGCCCGCAACTGCGTGTGCCCGTGGTGGCGCGCCTGGTCGGCCGCGGCGCCGCCGAAGCAAGGCGCATCCTCGCAGAACGCCAACCCGGAATGCTGGTGACGGAGGATCTGGAAGCGGCACTGCGCGCTCTCCCGGCGGGGCGAACATGATCGCCTCTCTCTCGCATGAGACGCCGGTCATCATTCAGGGCATTACTGGCCGCATGGGCCGCACGCATGCCTCGCTGATGCGCGCCTACGGGACCAATATCGTTGGCGGAACATCCACGCGCGCTGATGAGAAAGAGGCCGCGGGCGTTCCGGTATTCGCGAATTGCCGCGACGCCGTGCTGGCCACCGGCGCTGTGGCGTCGGTTGCGATGGCTCCTGCACTGGAAACGATGGCCGCGGTGGAGGAAGCGCTGGCAGCCGGCATTCGGGTCATTGTCACAATAGCCGAGGGAATTCCCCAGCACGACGCAATGCGTATCGGGCGCGCGGTTCGCCGCGCCGGCGCGACCTGGATTGGCGGATCCACGCCAGGCCTGGCGATCCCGGGCGAAATCAAGTTGGGCTTCATTCCCGATGTCTGCCTTCGCCCTGGCCCCTTCGGCATCATGACGAAAAGCGGAACGCTGTCCTACGAAGTTGGCTATCGCCTCGTGCAAGCGGGCCTTGGGCAAAGCATCTGGGTCAGTGTCGGTGGTGATCCTGTGAAAGGGGTGCGCTTTGCCGATCTGCTGCCGGTGTTCTTCGCCGACGAACGCACGCAGGCCATCATCCTGGTCGGCGAAGTCGGTGGCAGCGAAGAGGAAGAGTGCGCCGACGTATTGCTGCGTCTCGGCCTGCGAAAGCCACTTTATGCGCTGATTGCCGGACGCGAGGCGAAGGAGGGCGTTTCCATGGGCCACGCCGGCGCCTTGGTGATGGGCGAGGCCGGCACGCTCGCCTCCAAGACCCAGCGCCTTACCGCAGCCGGTGCGCGCGTATTCGGATCGATGGAAGCGATCATCACAGCGTGCGTCGATCTCGATCTGTCATTGACGAAGCAAATCCCAGAATGATGCGCACCAGTCGAGGGATTGCTTCGCTGCGCTCGCAATGACAGGGCAGGTCAGATCCCCCGCACGAACTTCGCCTTATCCGCTGCCGCCGCCAGCAAGAACGACAAGTCCGTGCCGGTCGACACGTAGCGCGCACCCTGCCGCACGTACTCCGCCATCAGATCGGGCCGCGACGCCAGCCCGCCAACGCCAACATGCTTGCCGTGTTTCCTGCACGCCGCGATCGTGCGCAAATACGCATCGCGCACGTTGGCATGGTCGAACTGCCCCGTGATGCCCATCTCGTTGCACAGATCATTGGTGCCGATCAGCATCATATCGACGCCATCGACGGCCGCGATTTCCTCCACATGCTCCAGTGCCGCGACGGTTTCCATCATTACCACCACCATCGTCGCATCGTTCATCGCCTGGTTCACCACGGCAGACGGGAAGCTCCTATAGTGATAGTGCGGCAGCGCGCCGCCAGCGCCCCGCTCGCCCTGTGGCGTGAACTTGGCGTAGCGCACCACCTCGCGCGCCTCTTCCGCGGAGCGAACATGCGGCGCGATCACACCCATCGCGCCGCCGTCCAGCAGCCGACAGATAAACTCCGGCGTGTTGGCAGGCACGCGCACCAGCGGCGTTATCCCGCACTGCATTGCCGCGATGCAGATCTGGCAGACCGCGTCCATCGACAGCGTATTGTGCTCAACATCCACATAGATCGTATCGAATCCGGCGGTCGCGGCGATCCGCGCGATCTCAATCGAGCGGCATAGCCGCACGGTCATGGACGCCACCACCTCGTCGCGCGCCAGCTTCTCCTTCACGCGATTGCGCAGGATATCGCGCAGTTCCTCTGCCATGGCGTCCTCCCTCGGATTGCCGGCCATTGTTGCCTGCTGGCCGCGCGCACCTCAAGATGTCCGGGGACCCCCTGGAGTGCCGTATGACCCACAAAGTAGCCTTCCTCGACGTAATGGATGCCAAGGTCCAGCACGAGATCCGCTCGCAACTGCCGCCCGGCTTCTCGCTTCAGTTCGGCGAAACCGGCGACCGCCGCGAGCAGATGGCGATGATCGCCGATGCCGAGTTCATCCTGACCGCCGTTGCCGTCGATGCCGAGATGATCAAATCGGCGCCGAAGCTGAAGCTGCTGCACAAGTGGGGCATCGGCGTCGACAAGTTCGACCTCGACGCGGCGCGTGCCGCGCGCATTCCCGTGGCGATCACGGCCGGTGCCAATGCTGGCGCGGTGTCCGAGCACACCGTCATGCTGATGCTCGCCACCTACCGTCGCCTGGCGCTCGCCGATCGCAAGCTGCGCGACGGCATTTGGATCAGGCCGCAGATTCGTGGGCAGGCCTACCAGCTCTCGGGCAAGACCGTCGGCCTGCTGGGCTTCGGCAATGTGGGCCGCATGGTCGCGCACCGCCTCGCCGGCTTCAACGTGACAATCCTCTACCATGACATCCGCCGCGCCGACATGGCGAC
>Ga0206821_10204_pt1 | contig 12828 bp, 10 predicted proteins | sample Alteio_BWOrgCont_85_FD_152860 | JGI IMG/M metagenome (GOLD analysis project Ga0206821, IMG submission 152860) | Enriched cells from forest soil in Barre Woods Harvard Forest LTER site, Petersham, Massachusetts, United States -... | ecosystem: Environmental > Terrestrial > Soil > Temperate forest >...
GTTGTTCTGGTTCCTGTTCTGGTTGGACGGTGATTATCCCCATTTTCCCACGACGTTACCAAGCCCGATAGGAAACGTGATTTACCCAACAAGCCTTGATTCCATTCAATGTTTTCAAAGCAAACATGAAATTTTGGGGATGGCATGCCGAGTCGTAGCTCGGCATGAAAGCAGCCGTTTGCTCGCAAAAGCTTTCCCTGAATGCGATTTTAAGTATCGTTCGAATTGTCTGGCTTTGTGTTCATCTTTAAAAGTGCAATAGAACTCAATCCGCCACGGGCCGAATTTCGCGGTATGGTGTCTGACTGGTTTGATTTTAGACGCGCCGTTTTTTCACGATTGCGGTTTTAAAAGTTCAGGCGCTTCATTGCGCGGATTTCATAGTCTGAGGTTGAGCTTTACCCGCAAATCATCTCTAGTACGCGTAGGAATTAACATTGTGAGTCGTGCTGAGAGCCGTGCCGGTGGACGTGTTTCCAACGCAGCCATTGGCGATGAACGCAGACAGTCCCGTGCCGGAAGAGCTGTAGCCGGAGCAGCCACTTGCCACGTAACCGGTTAAAAGCCCATAGCCGCTGCTGCTTATGCCGTTACAGCTCTGCGCGGTGTAAACGGCTACAATACCGTCGCCGCTGCCGGAACTTTGCCCGCGACAATCCGAATCCTGGTCACCATAGATGGCATTGCCACCGCAATCAAGGGCCGAGCAGCTCTTGATGATGGAAGCAAAGATTCCATAACTCCCCACCGTCCCCACCGTGCAGGATTCCACCACTGTCGAATCGGCAGTGAACAGATAGATGCCGTTATCCAGGCAGCCGGAAACCGAAACTCTGGATACCAGCACGTTCACCGGCGAATTGCCCGAATAATAAATGCCATTGGCTAAACCGCTGCCGCTATAGACGCCGCTGCCGTTGTTGGTCACGCCGCCTTGAATGAAGCCGTTGGCAATGGTGACGTTCTTCAAGCCGCCGTTGAGCAAAATGCCGTTGCCCGTCGCGCTGGCGGCGGTGGAACTGATGGTGAACCCGTTCAAGTCCAGCGTCACCCCGTTGGTGTTGATGTCTATGCCATCGCCGGTGCTGACGGTCAGGTTGTGAGTCAGATAATATGAGCCGGGGTTCGTAATGGAGTAAGGCGCAGAGGAAATGGGCGTGCGCGGCTCGATTTGCGTCAGCGTCAGCATCGTCGCTCCCGGCGGGCCGGGCGGCGTGAGGCTGCCTTGTGCGTGGGCGGTCGAGAGTGGGAGGTTGAGGGTTAAAAGCGCAAACAATGCCAGCAGCGTACCTGTAAGGGTGGTTTTGATTTTCATGTCGTTGTCCTTCTAATTTGATTTTTCCTTGAGCACGATTTTTTCCAGTGCGTCGAGGCGTTGCTTCAAATCCTGAATCTCCGCGTCCTTTTCATTCACCTTCTCGTTCAACCCCTGGATGGCGGCGAGGGCGACGCCGCCTTCATCCACGGTGGAAATGTGTTTGTCGTCGGTGCCGTTCAAGCCGAAGGCCGCGTAAAAATCCTGCGCCATCGGGCCGATGTGTTTGACTCCGGCGGGGTCGATTTTGTATTGCCACTCGGTAATCGGCATGGTGGAGATTTTTTGCAGTACCTCGGCGGGCTGGATGGCGGCAAAGTCCTGTTTGGAATTGCGGTCCGAGGTGTTCACCCAGGTGCTGCCGTTGCAATAGGCACCGCCCGTACCCACGACCAGCAATTGTGTGGCGTTGGTCGTGCCAATGCCCACATGGCCGTTTTGCAAAATGGTCATGCGTTTGTTGTAGTCCGTATAAAAATTCAGCCCGTAGGAATCCCCATAGTCCGCGACGCGGACCGAGCCGATGCCTTCGCCGCCGCCGGCGCCGCCAAAGATAAGAGTCCAGTTGTTATCAACTGTCCCATTGTCAGAGGCCCCCGCATCCACGTCCATCCCGCCATCGATGCTCAACTCCTGCTGCGGACTCACGCCGCCAATACTAACGTTGCCAGCCAGGTAAGTGGCCGTCTGGATTCCCGGCTGTCCGATGCGGACGATGCCGCTCTCGGATGTCATACCCGTATTACCGATATAAATATTGTTGTTGCCACTCTGAAGATTTTGGCCAGCGGTGTAACCGAGTGCGATGTTAACGGAGCCGCTCGTGTTTAATTGAAGCGCATCAAAGCCAACGGCCGTGTTGCTGGAGCCGCTCATGTTGGACCAAAGCGCGACGTTGCCGATGGCCGTGTTTAGAGAGCCGCTGATGTTGTTTTCGAGCGCGGCGTCGCCGATGGCCGTGTTGTAAGAGCCGCTTTTATTGTCGATAAGCGCAAAATAGCCATTGGCCGTGTTGAACGAGCCGTTTGTGTTGGAGTAAAGCGTACTATCGCCGATGGCCGTGTTGCCTTTTCCGATGGTGGTCAACTGGAGGGATTGAAAGCCAACGGCTGTGTTACCTACACCGGAGGTGTCCAATTGGAGAGCTTGAAAGCCAACGGCTGTGTTTTCCCCGTTGCCGGAGAACGTGAAGACATTGGGGTAGGCATTGTCGTTCTGGAGGGCTTCATAGCCAATAGCCACGAGGTCGTTGTCATTCGTGCTGTCTCCAAGAGCGAAATATCCTTCGGCCACATTGTTCTGGCCGCTCGTGTTGGAGTAAAGCGCCTGAAGGCCATCGGCCACGTTGTAGGAGCCGTTCGTGTTGGAGTAAAGCGCGAAGACCCCGTTGACGGTGTTGGCGGAGCCGCTCGTGTTGGAGAAAAGCGCAACAGCGCCGTTGGCCGTATTTTCGGAGCCGCTCGTGTTGGAGAAAAGGGCATTAACGCCATTGGCCGTGTTGTCGGAGCCGCTCGTGTTGTAAATCAGCGAATAAGCGCCATTGGCCGTGTTGCCTGAGCCACTCATTGTCGAATTGCCCGACGGTCCGACAAAGAAGTTATAGAGGTAACCACCGTTAGTATTGCCGATGCTGGTCAATTCAGAGGCCGACACGGTGCCGCTCAAATTGCTGGAGCTCTCTGCGAAGATGGCATAGGGCACGGGCGTTAATTGCTGACGCGGCGACAGAGACGTGAAGCTGCTGATACCGTTGCTTTCCACCCCTATCTGTAACCAGTTGGTCTGCCCGTTCCAGACGGTGGAGCCGAAGTCAATCGTTACAGTGAACAGGCCGTTGGTGACAACGACGGCGTTGTTCGTCACCGGCTCGGCGATGGGCGTGCCGCTGGCGTTGGTGTCGTAGAGCGAGAATTGCAGATTGTAGGTGCCGCTGGCCAGGCCGCCGTTGTTTTGGAGCTGGCCTTGATACGTGAACGCCGTGCCCTGGGCATGAGCAGATGAGAGTGGAAGGTTGAGGGTTAAGAGCGCCAGCAAAGCCAGCGCGATGAATATATTTCCACTGCGATTTTTCATAAACTTCTCCTGATGGGTTTTGGATTGATTGGATTGACACCTCTGCCTCAGAACAGGTTGCTTCAGGGAAGAAAAGCCAGCCCTAACTGAAGATATTCTTATGATGTAAATCAAATCTCTTGTCAAGCCCAAAACGACGAAAACGGCGGACTTCCACGAGGCATCTACAGGACTCCGGAAGCCTGATGGCGCATTGGCGGCCTCACCCCCTTCGCTTGTTCTGGTTCCTGTTCTGGTTTGATGGTGATTTCATCCATTTTCAGGTGACAATAACGAAGCCCGTTGGAATCCGTGATTTACTCCAAATACTTTAATTCTATTCAATGTTTTCAGAGCGAACCCGATTTTTGAAGTGGTGCGCGCGGCGGGAGTTGAACCCACAACCTTTGGCTCCGGAGGCCAAGGCTACGCCCCTGCGTCATGACCAAAGCAATGCTCTACGGATTAGATGAAAATTTCTGCCCATCCATGGCCGATAGCTTCCAGCCGGTTTTGTTTATGACGATTTTTACGGCGTCGGAATCGCGCGTATAGATGATGGGAACGGCCCGTTGCTCCAAACGTTCTTTTAATTTGCGGCTGGCGCGGCGCATGGGCGGATAGTCCGAGTCGGCAATGACAATGACCCCCGGCTGGATGGCATCGGCCAGCGCGTCGCCCAGTGGCTCGCCGGATGCCGGCAAACCCGCGATGACGATGTCGGCATGCAAATCATTGGTGAGGGCCAGCAGGGCGCTTTGGCCGGCCGGGCTTAAGTCTGAAAACAGCAGAACTTTTGTGCCCGAAAAATTTCCCAGCAATACCAGCGCGTTGTCGTCCGCCCGCGAAAGATCGTTCGTCGTCGAGGGCCATAAAATCCGCCAGCAGCCGTTGGTGTCACCGCAATTAAAAATCCTGTGCCGCGACGGCGGATTTTCAAACGACTCGACGGTTTTGTTGTAAACGGCGGACCGGAAATGAATCGAGCTGGTCCATAATTTGCGGACGCCAAAGAGCTGCTCCAGCGAGGCCTCGCCGCCGCAATTTTTTGCATCTCCTTCCGTCAGGACGAGCCGGGGAATTTTGTTCATCCCTTGCGCGCGCAGAAACGGCGTGAGCGTGAAATTGACGGCGTCGGCATTGCCGCAATCAACCAACCACTGGTTATTGCGCCCGGCGCCATTCACAAAGACGGCGTGGCCGCCGTCCAAGGGCAAGACGGTGAGTTCAGTGTTAGCGCGGGATTTTTCCCACTGCACAAAATAAATTATTGCAATCAAAACAGTAGCAGCGGTCGCAAAAAATTTGCCGCTTCGCAACTTCAGCCAGCCACTCAATGCCACGATGACCACGCCATAATAAACGCCAATCCACATCCACGATGGCGCGCGAACATAGACATAGGAACCGGGAATTTGAGTAAACCATTCGCTGACATCGGTCATGGCCGCCATGAGAAACCATGCGGCGTTGTTGAACAGTTCGGTTGCAAATGGAAGCCAGGCGCCGCAAATGAGCGCGCCGAGGTTGGCCATCAATGCGGCCGTGCCCAAAGGAACGGCGATCAGATTTGCCAGTGGCGAAATGGGGCTGAACAAATGAAAATAAAGCGCGCTCAACGGCAGGGAACCAATCCAGGCCGCAAGCGAGAGCGAAAAATATCGCGCCAACCCACGCAGGACCCAGGTGAGCGCGCCGCCATTTGGGAATGAGCGATTCCGGCACGAGCGGGTCATATTTCAATAGCCCGTCGGTAAAGTCGTTCAGTTTCGGGAGCAATAAGCCGATGGTGAGCATCACGAAAAAGGAAAGCTGGAAGCTTGCCTCAAAAAGCTGGCGCGGGTCCCATAACAGGATGAGGAAGGCCGCGCCACCGAGCGAGTTCAGCATTCGCCCGGGCGTTTCAAAGCCCAGCCGCCCAGCACGATGGTCATCATCACGGAGGCGCGGACGGCGGAGGGTTCCCAACCCGTCGCGGCGGTGTAAAACCAGATCACCGGGATGGCGACCGCGCCGCACCAGGCGCGCGAGACTTGCAACACGCGCAGCAGGGTCACGAGCATCACGGAAATAAGGGCGATACGAAGACCATCAATCGCGAACATGTGCATGGTTCCAGCACGGAGGAACGGGTCGCCAACGTCGCCGGTGAAGGCCGTGCGCCAGCCCAGCGTCATGGCCCAAAGCAGGCGCGTTGTCTCGTCTTGGGGCAGGCCCAGCGCGAGCGTGTGCCGTGACCAATCCAGGAAGCGGTCGGTCAACGGCGGCAGGGACAAGACCGGTTCGCGCAATTGCCAGTTGTTGGTGGCCTCGGCCTTCAGCTCGTAAAAAATCCCGCGCGCCTGCAAATAAGCGCGGTCGTCAAATAGCCCTTCTGCCAATGGCGCGGCAGGCCGGGCAAGGACGCCTTTGATTTCCACGTGCTGGCCGGCAAAAAAATTCGAGGAGAGAAGTCCGGGCGTGGAAACGATGATTTGCCCGGCGGCAGGTTGCCAGTCTCCTTCTTCTTCGTGGACTTCTACAACGCGTACCTGCGTTAATGAATGCGGGATTTCAGAACCGCGGTTTTCGGAGATTTTTATTTGCGGTGTTTGAACCATGGTTCCGCGGACCGTGACGATTTCCGGTTCGTGCCCGATTAAACGCCGCAAGTCGTTGGGGGAAATGATGGCGGTGTGAAGGATCAGATTTGTCCAGCCGGACAGCACGAGCAGCACGCAAAGGAGACAAGGCCGGAATTTTTTGAAGACGAAGAAAAGAACGAGAACGAAGAACGAGGCGGCAAAAAGCGCGGCGGGCGATGGCTTAAAGATTTCCGCAAATAAGAGTCCGAGGGCATAGAATGAAACGACGGCGACAAACGGGCGTTTCATTTTGATGGTTGTGGTTTCGGCGAGCGGTAACAGTGCCAGAGCCAGGCCACGAGCAGAGCAATGGCACTGCCGACGGTGTCAATGCAAACGTCGGAGAAGAGCGGCGTTCGCGTGGGCACAAAACTCTGGTGAAATTCGTCGCTGGCGGCATAAAGGAAAACGATGAGGAGGGTGCCACCCACGCGCGGCCACGACCACGGCGATAGTTCGGTCCTGGCATGGCTGAGCGCACGGAAAACGAGCAATCCCAAAATGGCGTATTCGGCCAAATGGCAGCACTTACGGAAGAGGTGGTGAATGGTCTCAATTTCCTGTTCCGGCATGTGTGGAAAAAGCCAGCGCAGGAGCGGCTCGATGATCAATGAAGAATGCTGGTAAGATTTGGAATCCGATGAGGCCGTAAAAATAACAGACATCCAAATCAGAACCGGCAGCCAGAACTTCAAAAAACCACGCATAAAAAAGTTTCAAGGTTCAGGCCGCTACTTTCAAGAAGTAAAACCCCTGCAAACACCCGAGCGCAACAAATTTCAAACTTGAAAAACGGCGCGGTCTCTGGCATAAAATCGCGCTTTCACTATGAAGAAATGGCTATTATTTTTGACGGCGTTTGTGGCTTTGGCAGGCGTTCTTACAGCCTGTAAGCGCAATAACCCGCAAACGACCACTGCGCAACCACCGCTCCAGTTAACGCCTTCAAATCCAATCCAGCCGCCGCCGACGATCGTGCGAATTCATTTCGCCGGCGCGGATAAAATTTCGAGCGACCCAAATTCCGTCGCGTTCACAAACGAATTTGCTTCCGCGGAAGCGCGAGCGCTGGAAAGCCAGACGCTGGACAAATTATCGCGCGCACCGGCCGCCTGGTTCAAAAGCAAACTTCCCACGGGCGCGGGGGATGGCTCGGTCCAGTTGCGTCCGCTGCTCAATGATTTTTTAAAATCGGAATGGATTTTTGAAATGCGCGGCGCGACGGATTCCCCGGAATATGCGCTGGCCATCCGGCTGAACGACACCCGCGCGCAGCTCTGGCAATCCAACCTGTGCAATCTTCTGGAATCGTGGACAAAAATTACCGCCCAAAACATCACCAACGGCTGGGAGTTGAAAAAAGATTTGCCGCCTAATTTATTTCGTTTTGTTCGGGCGGGCGATTGGGTGATTATCGGCTGCGGCCAAAATGAGCTGCCGCTAAGCGATGACTGGATCCAGATGGGAACGGACATCGAAAAAGAGCCGAGCTGGTTGAGCGTGAACGCGGACTGGCCAAAGCTCGAGCAAATTTTTCCCGCCCTGCCAAAATTTGATTTTCCTGTCACCACGATGCAGGCCATGGGGACGAACAGCATCTTTCTCTTGACCGGAAAAATTGAGCTATCCCAACCGCTGCCGCCGCTTGAGAAATGGCAAATTCCCACCAATTTCATCCATCAGCCCCTAACCAGTTTCACCGCCGTGCGCGGATTTGGTCCGTGGCTGGAAAATCAAAGTTGGGCCGAGTTGTTTGGACTTTCACCAGAGCCAGACCAACTTTTTAGCTGGTCCCTGGGGACAGGACCGATGGAAACCTACTTCGCCTTTCCTGTTCCGGATGCCACCAACGCGCTGGCACGAGTGGAACAAAATCTGATAGACAATACAAACTGGCAGAAACATTTATTGATAACCTTCCAAAAGACAGTAACCGCGGACCGGATCTCGTGGCAGGGGTTCCCATTTATTAACCCGGAAGTCAGGGCAATTCATGAAACAAACGGCGATTTTTTGCTGGCCGACGTTTTTCCCATGCCGCCGTTCGGCAAAAAGGCTCCGACCGAGCTTTATCGGGCTTTCAGCGGGGATAACGTGGTGTTTTATCACTGGGAAATCACTGCGTCACGCCTCAAGGAACTACCGGAACTGACTCAATTCGCCCTGCTGCTGACTAAACACAGGCAATTTGACATGAATAGCGCCGCCGCCCGTTGGCTCGACCGCATCGCCCCAACGCTGGGCAACAGCGTGACTGAAGTCGCGCAAACGGGGCCATCGGAATTGACGTTCACGCGCTCGGCACCGGCTGGTTTGACGGCCGTTGAGCTCATGGCTCTGGCGAACTGGCTGGAAGCGCCAAACTTCCCCGGATGCGATTTGAGCCTGCCGCCGCGGCCCAGACGGCCTCATGTGCCGGTAAAAACATTGTCCGCGCCTGAGCCTATGCCTGCCCACGCGCCCACCCCCGTACCGCCGGCATCCCATCATTGAATATATTGAAACAGGCAAACGCATAATGGCTGCGCTTCGCTTTTTGTAATTTTCCGTTTCCATGTTGTCTCATCCGTTGTAAACAATCACATGCTCAAACTCGGTGTTAACATTGACCACATCGCGACGGTTCGCGAGGCGCGCTATCGCGGACGCGGATTTGGCGAACCGGACCCGGTGGAAGCCGCGAAAATTTGCCAGGCCGCCGGCGCGCATGGCATCACGGCCCATCTGCGTGAGGACCGGCGGCACATCCAGGACCGCGATGTCTGGAAATTGCGGGAGGTGGTGAAACGGTTGAACCTCGAAATGGCCAATGCGCCGGAGATCATTCCCATCGCGTTGAAATTGAAGCCGGCCATTGTTTGCATTGTCCCGGAACGCCGGCTGGAAGTCACGACGGAGGGCGGATTGGACGTCGTGGCCAACGAAGAATCCCTCACCAACCTGCGCAAAAAAATGAATGATGCGGGCATCGAAGTCAGCCTGTTCATCGCGCCGGATGAAAAACAAATCGAGGCCAGCGCGCGTACAGGCAGCCAGTTCATTGAGCTGCACACGGGACGATTCGCCGAGGCGTTTTTTGAAGAGGCCAGACAATCCACCGGCAAAAAGAAAAAGTCGAAGCGCGCCGGCCATGAAGACTTTCCGGAACTGCAGCGTCTGGTTTCGGGAGCGAAACAGGCGCATGCCCTGGGCCTGCGCGTGAATGCCGGGCACGGGTTGAATTACCAAAATTTGCCGGTTCTGTTTGCAGTACCACACCTCGAGGAATTAAACATCGGGCACAGCATCGTCAGCCGCGCGGTTTTCGCGGGGATGGAAACGGCCACCAAGGAAATGTTGCGCTTGATGAAAGGCTATAAAGGGTGAAGATTGTGCCGATGGCACATTAAAATAGCGGCGTGGCCGCCGCCATGCTCGATGGGTGTCCAAATGATTCTCGGAATAGGCATTGATATTATTGAAGTGGCGCGCATTGCGGCATCGCTGGAAAAATTCGGCCACCGCTTCGGCGAACGGATTTTGTCGAAGGACGAAATCGCTTATTGCCTCGGACATCGCAACCCCCCGCCATTTGTCGCCGCACGGTTTGCGGCCAAGGAAGCGATTTCCAAAGCGTTCGGCACGGGCATCGGCGCGCAACTGGGCTGGCAGGACATGGAAATCGCGCACCGGGAAAGCGGCGAGCCGTATGTGATCCTGCATGGCAAAGGCAAAAAGTTATTTGAGTCGCGTCGCGGGAAGAACATTTTCGTGAGCATCAGCCATACAGAACAATACGCCGCTGTCGCGGCGGTTTTGGAAGGGTAAGGCATCATTACTTTGGTTGTTCCAGCCGCTTTCTCCTTTTTCCGCGGACTCTTTTCCGCCAAACTCCGGCCATGGAAACAGCCGTTGCGGCGGTTTTGCTTTTCGCGGGCGCGAGTTTCTTTTTTGCGCTGGCGGAAACGGCGTTCTTCTCACTGAGCAACTGGCAGGTCCGGCAGCTCGCCGAAAAATATCCCCGCTCGGGCAAAATCGTCGGAGAACTCCTCGAACGCCCGGATGATTTGCTCGCCACGCTCGCGCTGGGCAACACCTTCGCCAACGCCGCAGTCATCGCCGCCGCGCTGTGGCTGGTCTTCGACGCCCAACGGCCATTTATCCTTACCATGGGTGCGCTGGTAGCGCTGATACTGATCGGCTGCGAAGTGTTTCCAAAAACCCTGGCCGTCCGCCAGCCGGAGCGGTGGGCCTTGCGCGTGAGCTGGGTCCTGTTGACCTTCCAACGATTCACCCGGCCGATCCATCGCGCCGCGCAATGGCTCGATTCCCTTTCCCTCAAAAAAATTTCCCGCCCGGGCGCGTCCGGCGCATTGCCGGAAGCGGAGTACCAGGAACTCCTCGAAATGGCCTTCCAACAGGGCACGCTTGGCGAATCGGAAAAAGAAATCATCCTGCAAATCATCGGCCTGGACCGCCGCACCGCGCGTGATGTGATGCGCCCGCGCGCCGCCATGGCCTGCATCTCAGACGATACAACCGTGGACGAGATGATCGCCGCAGCAAAAAAATTCAGGCATCGCCGTTTGCCGATTTACGACGAAACGCCCGATACCATCGTCGGCATCCTGAACACCCGCGCCCTGTTGCTGGACCCGAAAACGGACCTGGCGGACGCGATTGATTTTCCCTCGTTCGTGCCCGAAACCACAAACCTGCTCCGGCTGTTTCAAAGCCTGCAAAAACAGCAGCGCGGCTTGGCCGTGGTGCTGGATGAATTTGGCGGCGTTGCGGGCATTGTCACCATGGAAGATATCCTCGTGCAGTTGGTGGGGAGGATCCATGCTGCCGCGCCGGTGGAAGGTTTCGTCATGGAAAAACTCGGGCCCGCGAGCTGGCGCGTCAATGGCTCCGTGCGGCTGGAGGATTTCCGCCGCGAATTTCCCGCACTGGGCGAAGTCGCAGAAGTGGAAACCATGGGCGGCCTGCTCACCCATTTGCTTGGCGTGATTCCCAACATCGGTGAAACCGCGACCTTTCGCAACCTGAAACTGACCGCCCGCGTCGTGGACGAGCGCCGCGTGCGTGAACTTATGGTGCAACGGGTAAAATGATCTCAAGTACACTCGACACAATCATCCTGGTTTTGTGCCTGTTTCTTTCATTCCTCCTGTCGGGCATGGAGGTGGGCGTGTTCGCGCTTAACAGGCTGCGCGTGCGGCGGCTGGCGCGCGCGGGCCGGCCATCGGCCAAATTTCTCAATCAATCCCTGGAAAACCCCGAGAAATTTCTGTGGACAATCCTCGTGGGCAACACGCTCGCCAATTTTCTGATCCTTGGCTTTGCGCTCGCCAAACTCCACGCCTGGTTTGCCGACAATGACCTGCTGGTCATCATCTTCTTCACGATAACGGTTTTCCTTTTTTACACGCTGTTCGATTTGCTGCCCAAGATGCTCTTTCGCGCCATGCCCAATTCGCTCTGCCTGGGGGCAGCGAACATCTTCCGAGTGCTCTCTTCCATCCTCCGCCCGCTTGTGCTGGTAGTGGAAGGCATTTCCAACATCATCCTCCGCTGGACCGGCGGGCGCGCTTTCACGGGGCAGCTTTTCGGCAATCGCGAGGAAATGCGCGCGCTCATGCAGGAATCCGGACAGGCCCTCACCGGCGACAAACGTCTCATGATCAATCGTGTGCTCGACCTGCAAAATTTGACCGTCCGCCAGATCGCCACGCCGCTCGTGAGAGTCGCAACGGTCGAAAAAGAAACGTCGGTCGGCAGCGCGATCGCCCTCGCGCGCGAGAAGAAGTTTTTCCGTTTTCCCGTTTGGGAGACACGCGACGGTAGACGCCGGATCACCGGCCTGCTTTCGCTGGGACCGCTCCTGTTTCGTAACGACCTGGACCCGGCCAAACCCGTGTCCGTCCATATGACGCCGGCGTTTTTTGTGAACGAAAACATGCGCCTGGAAATCGCGTTTCGCCTCATGCAGCGCGCCGGCCATCGCCTTGCCATTGTTCTCGCCCGAAACGGCACAGAGATCGGCGTGTTGTCCCTGGAAGACATCCTGAAAGTTTTGTTTGGCGAAGTGAAACTATGAACGTCGCTCTTTCCATCGCCTTAAAAATACTGGCTATCTCGGCGCTGGTTTTGGCGAATGCGTTCTTTGTCGCGGCGGAATTCGCCTTCGTCCGCATTCGTGAAACGCAATTGGAGGCGCAGGTCTTAAAAAACCGGCGCAGCCCAAAACTCGCGCGGCAAATCGTTCAAAACCTTAATGCTTATTTGAGTGCGACCCAATTGGGCGTCACGATGGCCAGCCTCGGTTTGGGTTACCTGGGGGAACCGGTTTTCACAGCGCTGCTGCAACCGCTGCTCGCCATGCTCGGAGTCAGTTCTGATGCGTGGCAACGCTCCATTTCTTTCGCCGTCGGCTTCAGCGTACTGACTTTTCTGAACATCGTCGTGGGGGAGCTCACCCCCAAATGGCTGACGATCCAAAGGCCGCTGCCGATCGCCCTTTGGTCGGCCCTGCCGTTGCGTTGTTTTTATCTCGCGTTTTATCCGTTTAACCGGCTCCTGAATATCGCCGCCCGGCTTTTGCTCAAACAAATCGGCATCGAGCCGGACGCCGTTGCGCAAGTGCATTCGGAAGAGGAATTGCGGCTCGTGCTGGCGACGGCCCATGGCGCAGCCACGCGTGGGCGGACCATTGCCCTCAGCGCCCTCGATTTGCGGAACCGCGCCGTGCGCGAAATCATGCGGCCCCGCCAGGAAATTGCCGTGCTCGACGCCGAAGCCACATTGGCCGATTGCCTTTCCTTCATCGAAAGGAACCGCTATTCGCGTTTCCCCATT
>Ga0206821_10205_pt1 | contig 12791 bp, 11 predicted proteins | sample Alteio_BWOrgCont_85_FD_152860 | JGI IMG/M metagenome (GOLD analysis project Ga0206821, IMG submission 152860) | Enriched cells from forest soil in Barre Woods Harvard Forest LTER site, Petersham, Massachusetts, United States -... | ecosystem: Environmental > Terrestrial > Soil > Temperate forest >...
GCTTCGGCGACGCTGAGCTGGCCCGGGCCGCCGTCGATCAGCGCGATGTCGGGCCATTTGGCTTTCGCTTCGTCGGTTTCGCTTTCCTTGATGAGGCGTGCGAACCGCCGCGTCAGCACTTCGCGCATCATCCCGTAGTCGTCGCCCGGCGTGAGCTCGGTCGATTTGATGTTGAACTTGCGATACTCGCCCTTTTCGAAACCGTCCGGCCCCGCGACGATCATGCCGCCCAGCGCGTTCGTGCCCTGGATGTGCGAGTTGTCGTAGACCTCGATGCGTTTGGGCGGCGCGTCGAGCGCGAAGAGCTCCGCCACGCCTTCCAGCAATTCACGCTGCGCGCTGTTCTCCGCCTGACGCCGTCCCAATTGCTCGCGCGCATTCTGCAGCGCCATCTCGACGATCTCGCGCTTCTCGCCCCGCTGCGGCACGGCGATCTCGACCTTGCGTTCGGCGCGCAACGACAACGCTTCAGCAAGAAGTTCGCATTCGGGAATGGTTTCGGACAACAGAACCAGCGCAGGCGCCGTGCGCTCGTCGTAGAATTGCCCGATGAAGGCTTCCAGCACTTCGCCGGTCGAAAGCTCGGGAAGATGGCGCGGGAAGAACGGACGATTGCCCCAGTTCTGCCCGGCGCGGAAGAAGAACACCTGCACGCAAGTCTCGCCACCCTGATTGTAAGCCGCGAAGATGTCGGCTTCCGAGAACGTCGTGGGATTAATGCCCTGATGCGACTGGATATGGCTGATGGCTTTGAGGCGATCGCGCAGGCGCGCGGCGCGCTCGAAATCGAGCGCTGCGGAAGCCTGATTCATCTCCGTCACGAGTTCTTCCCGCACGGCGCCGCTCTTCCCGCTCAGGAACGTCTCGGCTTCGTTCACAAGTTCCTTGTAGCCCGCCTCGTCGACACGGCCGACGCAGGGCGCGCTGCAACGCTTGATCTGGAAAAGAAGACAGGGCCGCGTGCGCGACTCGAACACGGAATCCGAACAGGAGCGCAGAAGAAACGCGCGCTGTAGCGCGCTTAGGGTCCGCGTCACGGCACCCGCCGACGCGAACGGCCCGAAATAGACACCCTTCGTCGTCTTGGCGCCGCGATGTTTCAGAAGCTGCGGAAAGGCATGATCCTCGCGCAGGAGAATGTTCGGAAAGGATTTGTCGTCGCGATAGGAGACGTTGTAACGGGGCTTCAGCCGCTTGATGAGATTGGATTCGAGCAGCAGCGCTTCGGTTTCTGACGCCGTCGTGACGAACAGCATTTCCGCCGTATCGGCGATCATGCGGCTGATGCGCTCGGAATGCCCGCCCGTCTTGGCGTAAGACGCCACGCGCTTCTTGAGGCTCTTGGCCTTGCCCACATAGAGCACGTCGCCCTTCGCATCGAGCATGCGGTAGACGCCCGGCTGGTCCGGCAGGGTCTTCAGATAAGCCTGTATGCGGGCCGGCCCCTTGAGTGGGACTTCTTCGGTGTGCGTGTCGTCCATGGTGGAGAATATAGTCACTGGGACCGCGGCCGTCTCGGCCGCTGTGCGGGCCAGATGCCCACGGTCCCAGTGAAGTTTACCTCATCTGCGCGATTTCCGGCGCGCGCCCTCAGAGAGGCTTGCGCCAGGGCAACAGCATCGGAACGCGGCTGCGGTAATGGCGATATTCCTCGCCGAAGGCGTCGACCAGATCGCGCTCTTCGAGAAGGATGCCGATGAGGATGTACGCGGTCGTAACTGCGGCGAACAGGAGGTGGCCGATCGTCATTGTCGGCGCCGCCCAGAATGCGATGACGAATCCGAGGTAGATCGGGTGCCGCACAAAGCGATAGTAGAGCGGCGTGCGAAAGCGCTGCGTGGGTATGGGCCGGCCGGCAAGATTGCTGGCAACCTGGCGCAGCCCGAACAGCTCGAAATGATTGATCAGGAATGTGCTCGTGAGCACGATCACCCAGCCCGCCAGCGAGACCCCCGTTATCGCCATCGCGATGCGCGAATCGGCGATGTGCCACAGGATCGCGGGCATCGGACGCCACTGCCAGCACAAAAGCGCCAGCGCGAGACTCGCAAATAGAACGTAAGTGCTGCGCTCGACGGATTTCGGCACAAACCGCGTCCACCATTCCTTGAATTGCCGACGCGCCATCACGCTGTGCTGGATAGCGAAGACCGACATCAGGAGAAGGTCGATCGTCAATGCCGTATTCATCGGAACCACGGCGCCGGAATCTATCGTCTTCGGCACGACAAGCCCCGAGACGAAGCCGACGGCGTAGAGAAACGTGACGAAAAACACGGCGTAGGATGCTAGACCGTAGACGAAGGCCAACAACCGGCTCATGGCAGGCTCCTTTGCTTGTTTCGCGGGAGAGTGCGGGAGCGCCGGGCCGAAAGCTTTGCCGAACGCTTGATTTGCCCATGAGAAGAGAATGATTATTGCTTGAGAGCCGGACGGAGCCTCCGACGTGCAATTCCTGTTCGCGGACCACATGCTCGATACCGACCGGCGCGAGCTGCGGCGCGGAACCGCCCCCGTGGCGCTCGAGCCCCAAGTGTTCGACCTACTCGTCTATCTGGTGGAGAATCGCGAGCGGGTCGTCAGCAAGGATGACCTCATCGCTTCGGTGTGGGGCGGCCGCATTGTCTCCGACTCCACGCTGACCAGCCGCATCAATGCCGCGCGGATGGCGATCGCGGACAGCGGCGAGGATCAAAGGCTCATCCGCACCCTTGCCCGCAAGGGCTTTCGTTTTGTGGGCGATGTGCGCACCGGGAGCGACGCGGACGCCGCACCCGGAAAACCGTCCGAATACTTGCGTGCAGCGGCGAGCCTGCCGGCGCTCGACAGGCCCGCGATCGCCGTCCTCCCGTTTGCGAATATGAGCGGCGAACCGGAACAGGAATATTTTTCCGACGGCATCAGCGAGGACATCATCACCGCGCTTTCGAAATTGCGCTGGTTCTTCGTCATCGCGCGGAACTCGTCGTTCATCTACAAAGGCAAAGCCGTCCACATGAAGCAGGTCGCCGAAGACCTCGGCGTCGGCTATGTCCTCGAAGGCAGTGTGCGAAAGAGCGGCGACCGCGTGCGCATCACCGCACAGCTCAATGACGTGGCCACCGGAAGCCACATCTGGGCGGAACGCTACGACCGCGGCCTGGCCGACGTATTCGCCGTCCAGGACGAAATCACCGAAGCTATCGTCGCCGCGATCGAGCCGCAGCTCTACGCGGCGGAGAATTTTCGTGCCCAGCGCAAACCGCCGGACAGCATGGATGCGTGGGATCTGGTGATGCGGGCGCTGTCGCATTATTGGCGCGTGACGCGACAGGACCACATGGTTGCGCAGGCGCTCCTGGAAAAGGCGACGACCATCGATCCGCATTACGGCCAGGCGCTCGGCCTGCTCGCCTCGAGTCATGCATTCGGCGGCCATATGGGCTGGGAGGATATGACGGTGACGGCGCCCATCGCGGAACGCGCGGCCAGCGCAGCCATCAGGGTCGACAGCGAAGACCCCTGGGCGCATTTCGCGCTGGGTTACGTCCGCTTGCACGCGCGGCGCTTCGAGGATTCGTTGGCCGAACTCGAGCTGGCGCTGCAGCTCAACCCCAACTTCTCACTCGCACAAGCATATTACGGCCTGACATTGGCCTATTGCGGGCGTTGGGAGGAAGGCGATCTCGCGACGCGTCGCGCGATCAGGCTCAGTCCGCGCGATCCGTTTGCGGCCATCTATTGCGGGATCGGTTCGTATGCGCTGTTCGTCGGAGGCCGCTACGAGGAGGCGATGCAGCTCGCTCGCGAAGGTATCCGGCAACGCGCCGATTTTGTCGGCGCCCATCGCGTGCTGACCTCTGCCGCGGGCATGGCGGGGCGCGATGAAATCGCCAGAGCGGCGCTTCAGGAGCTTAAGCGCGCACAACCCAACATTTCGCTCGACTGGATCGCAAAACAAATTCCGACCATGCGTCCATCGGATCGTGAGCACTATCTGGAGGGCTTTCGCCGGGCCGGGCTGGAATAGGCGGGTGCGCTCAATAAAAAGTCTGGATCAACGCACGCGTTCGATCTCCACGCCGCCGGATTCGGCGCCGGCAAGTGCATGGAGTTTCTCCACCCGCACGCGCGCGGAGAGCACCCGCGTATCCTCGAAGGCCGCGTCGGCGATGCGTTCGGCCAGGGTTTCAGCGAGATTGATGTGGCCCTTCGCCACGATAGCGCGAATTTTCATCGTGATGGTTTCGTAGTCGACAACGCGTTCGAGCTTGTCTTCCAGTTCAAGCGGCTCGCGCACGCCCAGATCGACATTGATGCGCACCGGCTGCGGCTTGCCCTGCTCGTGGCCGTGGATGCCGATATGGGCCAGCAATTCGAGATTGCGGATGAAGACGTGGGTGATCTTCAGCGCGGCGTCGGCAATGCGGCCTGGATGTTCGCTCATGTCACTCCGTTCCGGCCACGTCCGCCGTCTGCCAGATTAAGTGTTGCCCGCCATCGACCGCGATCATCTGGCCGGTCACGACCGGCGCGTTCAAAAGATAGCGCACAGCTGCGCACACGTCCTTGGGATCGGCGCCGGTACCGAGCACGGTTGCTTCGCGCTGGCGGTCGAAATCGGCCTGGCTCTGCCGCGCATTGACCATGGTGGGACCGGGGCCGATCGCATTGACGCGGATGCGCGGCGCCAGCGCCTGCGCCAGCGTGGTGTTGAGCCAGTAGAGGCCAGCCTTGCTGAGGCTGTAGGTGATGAATTGCGGCGTGGGCTTCAGCACACGCTGATCGACGATATTGACGATGGCGCCGTGCATGTCCGCCGGTAGGGCCTTGGCGAATTCCTGCGCCAGCACGAACGGCGCGCGGAGATTCACGTTCATATGCTTGTCCCAGCTTTCGCGCGACGCGCTCTGCCAGTCGTCGTTCTCGAACAGCGAGGCGCTGTTGATAAGCGCCGTGACGGGACCAAGCTCTTTCGTCGCTCGCCCGATCAACGCACGCGTTTCATCTTCTTTGTAAACGTCTGCCTGCAGCAGGGCCACGCGGCGTCCGAGCGCGCGGATGTCGTTCGCCGTCGCTTCGGCGTCCTTTGTCGAACCATTGTAGTGAACGGCGACGTCCCAGCCCGCATCGGCAAGATCGAGCGCGATGGCGCGGCCGAGCCGCTTGGCTGCCCCCGTAACAAGGACCGTCATGGGACCAGTTGGCGTCACGAAAGATCATCTCTCGGATAGCGAGCCACTGTTTTCACTCCTACGACCAAACTCCAGACTGCCAATGTCGGGATAAGCCAGCCAAAGACAAACACATTTGAAGGCTGCCAACCCATCCAAATGAAAAAGCCGGCGGAGGCGAGCGTCCATAAGATCAATGCAACGAGCGCGAGCCATCCCTGCCACGCTATCGGCCACGGAAGACGGAAAAAGCTCAGGAGCCAAATTTGAAACCAAGGGCGCCCTATCGGGAGTTGTGTGTGTCCCAACCGCCAAATCCGCCATGCCAGCGATTTGACGAACCACCTGTTCATCCCACAAACCCCACGAGTTTCTTCACATCGGCCATGATGGGTGCGGCGATGGCGTGCGCTTTCTCGGCACCCGCTTTCAGGATGCGGTCGATCTCCGCCTTGTCGGCGAGGAGTCGGCGCATCTCGGCTGCGATGGGCGTGAGCTTCTCGACCGCCAGTTCGGCGAATTCGTTCTTGAACACCGAGAACGTCTGCCCCGCAAAATGCGCGATGGTTTTCTCGCGTGGCTCTTCGGCCAAGGCTGCGAAAATGTTGATCAGATTTTCCGCTTCCGGCCGGCCTTCCAGTCCTTTTTCCGAATCCGGCAGTGGGTTGGGATCGGTCTTGGCCTTCTTGATCTTCTGCGCGATCGCATCGGCATCGTCCGTCAAGTTGATGCGCGAATAATCGGACTCATCCGTCTTCGACATCTTCTTGGTGCCGTCGCGCAAGGACATGACACGCGTCGCCGTGCCCATGATCACGGGCTCGGGCAGCGGGAAGAAATCCGGCGCGTCGAAATCGTTGTTGAACTTCTGCGCGATGTCGCGCGCGAGCTCCAGATGCTGGCGTTGGTCTTCGCCCACCGGCACATGCGTCGCCTTGTAGACAAGAATGTCCGCCGCCATCAGCACGGGATAGGTGTAGAGCCCGACCGACGAACGCTCCTTGTGCTTGCCGGATTTCTCCTTGAACTGCGTCATGCGATCGAGCCAGCCGAGCCGTCCCACGCAATTCAAAACCCACGCAAGTTCCGCGTGGGCTGCGACCTGACTCTGATTGAAAAGGATCGAGCGCGCAGGATCGACGCCGGACGCGATATAAGCCGCTGTCACTTCGCGTGTCGACTGGCTCAGATCCTTGGCGTGGCCGTAACCCGAATCCTGCGTGATGGCGTGCATGTCGACCACGCAATAGATGCAGGGCATCTGGTCCTGCATCTTCACCCAGTTCCTGAGCGCGCCCAGATAATTGCCGAGGTGCAGCGTGTTGGTGGGCTGCATGCCGGAAAAGACGAGATTCGGGTGCGTGGTGGTCATAGGAGCTTCACTTGTCATGGCCCGGGCTTATCGCCGAGGTGCGTCCCGCCTTCAAGAGCTTTCGGCGCTGTCATAGTTTGGGTCTCGGCCTCCACGGCGAAAGCGCTCTAAGCGTGTCGAACAGGCACGAGGCCAGGCCGAGAAAGGCTCCAAAGACCAGCGAGGTTCCGGCCATCCGCATAATTTCCATGATGGTCCACCGGGGAAACTGATGCGGATCGAGCAGATGCAGAACCAGCCAGGCAAGGAAAATTAAAATCGCAAAAGCGCGGAAAACCTTCAGCCCCGCGCCTGCGATGGTCCAAGCCTTCGAGCGCCAGTCGATTTTCTCTATCACCCACTACACCACAGCACTTTTGCCCTCGATCGCCTTGACGATGCGGGCGCGGACGCTGGCCTGGCGGTCGGGGTGGACGACTTTGTGGCCGTAGCCGTCGCGGACGTAGAAGACGTCCACCGCGCGTTCGCCATAGGTCGCCACGATGGACGAGGAAATCGACAGGCCGGATTCGAAGATGGCGCGCGCAACGTCGTAAAGAAGCCCCGGCCGGTCCGCGCCCTGCACTTCGATCAGCGTCGAGGCCGACGAGGCTTCGTTGTCGAAATCGACCTGCGGGCCGATGTTGAACGCGGTGGCGCGTTTCTTGACCGGACGCTTGGAAACAGCGCGCGGAACAAGTTGCCCGGCCAGCGTCTTGCCGATCGTCTGGCGCAGGCGGCCGAGACGTTCGGGATCGCCCAACGGACCGCCCTCCATGTCCTGCACGGAGAAGATGTCGAGCGCGAAACCATCGGCGGTGGTGAACGCCTTGGCGTCGACGATCGAGCCGCCGGACAAGGCGATAGCGCCGGCGATCTGCGAGAACAGTCCTGCGTGGTCGGGTGTGTAGATCACGACTTCTGTCACGGCGCGGAAATCGTTGCTGTCGGTCGTGAAGGCGAGCAGTTCGCCTTTCGCATCAGCCGTTTCCATGAAACGCGCGAGACGCTCGTGCGTCGGCGCATCGAAAGCGAGCCAGTAATTGTCGTAGTGGCGATGCAGCGCATGCTCGCGCGCGGCCTCCGGCAGATTGGCAAGACGTTCCGCCAGCGCGTCCTTCGCAAGCCCGATGCGTGCCGCGCGCGCCGGACGGGCGTCGCCGCCCGACATGACGGACTCCGCTTCGTAATAGAGCTCGCGCAGAAGCTGGCCCTTCCAGCCGTTCCACACGCCGGGACCGACCGCGCGGATGTCGGCGACGGTCAAGATCAACAGCAGGCGCAGCATCTCGGGCGATTGCACCGCTTCGACGAAATCGCGCACGGTCTTGGGATCGGTGATGTCGCGGCGTTGCGCCGTGTCGCTCATCACCAGGTGATTTTTCACGAGCCAGGCGACAGCTGCGGTGTCTTCCGGCGAAAGGCCCAGACGCGGACAAAGGCTTTGGGCGATCTCGGCACCCACGATCGAATGATTGCCGGGCAGACCCTTCGCCATGTCGTGCAGGAGAATCGCGCAGTAAAGAACCTCGCGCGATTTGATGCGCTTGATGAGATCGGTCGACAGCGGATGATCGGCCTTCAGCTCGCCGCGCTCGATCTGCGCCACGATGCCTACGGCGCGGATCAGATGCTCGTCGACCGTGTAGTGGTGGTACATGTTGAACTGCATCAGCGCCACGGCGTGCGCAAACGGCGGCACGAAACGGCCCAGCACACCTGCTTCGTTGAGCCGGCGGAGTGCGCGCTCGGGATCGCGGCGTGACGTCAGAATCTCGAGGAACAGCTTGTTCGCTTTCGGATCCTCGCGGACGTCATCGGTGATGAGATCGAGCGAACGCGTGATGGTGCGCAGCGCGGAGGGATGAACCTCGACGCCTTTCGTCTCCGCGACATGGAAAATGCGGATCAGGTTGACGGGATCGCGCTGGAACGCGTCGGGCTTGGCATCGAGGCGGCCGTTCTCGACGAAGAAATCTTCACCGCCGCCGCGCGGCTTCAAGAATCCCGGCAAAAGCCGCGAGAGTTTCGGGCGGTCCTTGCGGTTCTGCACTTCCAGCGCCGCGCAGAAAATGCGCGTCAGATCGCCGACATCCTTGGCCACGAGAAAGTAGGCGCGCATGAAATGCTCGACGGCGCGGCGCGGGTTGTCGTCGACGAAGCCCATGCGCCTGGCGAGTTCGGGCTGCACGTCGAAACCCAGGCGTTCTTCCGCGCGGCCGGTCGTGTAGTGCAGCTGGCAGCGCACATCCCAGAGGAACGCTTCGGCCTTCTGGAAGGTCTTGTACTCGTCGCGGCTGAAGACGTTGCGATCGACGAGATCGGCCGTGTCGTCCACGTGATAAAGATATTTTCCGATCCAGTAGAGCGTCTGCAGATCGCGCAAACCGCCCTTGCCTTCCTTGATGTTGGGCTCGACGAGATAGCGGCTTTCGCCCTGGCGCATATGCCGGTAATCGCGTTCGGCGAGTTTCGCTGTCACGAAATCCTGCCCCGTGCCGGCGGCGACTTCCGCCCAGAACTTCTTGCGCAGTTCGTCGTAGAGCGTCTTGTCGCCCCAGAGGAAGCGCGCCTCGAGCAGCGCCGTGCGGATAGTGATGTCCTGCTTCGCCAGCCGCACGCATTCGCCCAGCGAGCGCGTCGCATGACCGACTTTGAGCCCCAGGTCCCACAGCATGTGCAGGATGAATTCGATGACGCTTTCGCCCCACGCCGTCTGCTTGAACGGGCGCACAAAGAGAAGATCGATGTCGGAGCCCGGCGCCAATTGCGCGCGGCCGTATCCGCCGGTCGCGACCACCGACAGGCGTTCGGATTCCGTCGGGTTCTGCGCATAGTAGAAATGCTTGGTGGCGAAATCGTAGAGAACCTGGATCAGCGTGTCCTGCACGTCGGACAACGCACGCGCCGCGATGAGGCCTGCCAGCGTGCCGTTTTCCATCCGCGTCTTGATGCGCGCCCGCGCTGCCTGTGACGCCGCTTTGATGTGTTCGAGCGCTGCTTTGCGGAGTTTGCCGCTGTCACTTTCCGCACGCGCCAAGGCCGTCAGATCGCGCCGGAGCGCGTCGCCGTCGAGCAGGCTTAGACGTTCGTGCGCCTCGTAACCCAACCGAGAACCTTATGCCAACCGCGGCCCATAGAAGGACCGCAGCGGGGTTAAAGGCAAGCTACTCCTCGGCAAACCAGCGATTGGCAAAGCCGGCAAGAAGTCCGCCCAGCAGCGGCGCCACCCAGAAGGCCCAAAGCTGGCTCAGCGCCCAGCTTCCCTGGAACACGGCCACGCCTGTCGAGCGGGCGGGATTGACCGACGTATTCGTCACCGGAATGGAGATGAGATGGATGAGCGTCAGCGCCAGACCGATGGCGAGCGGTCCAAATCCCGGCGGCGCCTTCGGCGACGTCACGTTGAGAACGATCACCACGAACATGAAGGTCATCACGGTTTCGCAGATGAGCGCGGACAGCAGGGAGTAGCCTTGCGGCGAATGTTCGCCGTAACCGTTCGACGCAAAACCCGCACTGGCGTCGAAGCCCGGCACACCGCTCGCGATCGCAAAAAGGACTGCACCGGCCAGAAGGCCACCGGCGACCTGCGCGATCCAGTAGGGAATGATGTCGCTCGCGGCAAAGCGGCCGCCAGCCCAAAGTCCCAGCGTGATCGCGGGATTGAAATGCGCGCCCGAATTGTGCGCGAAGGCATAGGCCCCGGTCACGACCGTGAGGCCGAAGGCAATCGCCACGCCCAGATACCCGATGCCTACGCCTGGAACCTTCGCCGCCAGGACGGCGGCGCCGCAGCCGCCGAGCACGAGCCAGAACGTGCCGATGAATTCCGCGATGAGCTTGCGTGTCATGTGGATCCTCCTTGAGCGGCGCTGCCGGAGATAACGCGCAATGCAACCAGAGGATCAAGCGCGGAAGCGCGCACCCGTTTGCGTTTTGAGGGGGCGGGCGAAAGCAAAACGGCGCCGGACGTTTCCGTCCGACGCCGTTCCGTGTCACTCGGGAAGCCCGATCAAAGGAGCTTCAGATTGACGGCCTTCGGGCCGCGCTTGTCGGCTTCGATATCGAAGCTGACCCGCTGGCCTTCGTTGAGGCCGCGGAGACCCGCCGCCTGAACAGCCGTGACATGGACGAACACGTCCTTGCCGCCGCCGCCTTCCGGTGCGATGAATCCGAAGCCCTTGGTAGTATTGAAGAATTTGACCTGTCCGGTCGTCATTACGGCTTTCTCCTGAAAGCATTGCAGGTACGCGTGGGACACCACGTCCCAAACGTCGTCAAAACCGCGTCTTTTTTCAGGGAAAGCGTCGTCGTCACTCCAGGGCGGCGGATCCCTTGGGAACCTCTCCGCTTGGCGCGCATGAAACTTTTCACCGGCTCGCGCGGCCTCAACTGGCCGGGATATAAAACTTACCCCCAGCTTTGACAAGGCGATCGCCTACCGGTCCTGGAGGGCGATATGCCCCGGCTGGGACGCCACGCGGCCCAGCCAGCGCCTTACGGCCGGATAGTCTTCGAGGTCGAACCCACCCTCATTGGCCACGTGGGTGTAGCCGTAGAGCGCTATGTCGGCGATCGAGTAGCGCCCGCCGGCGAACCAGTCATTGGTTTTCAGATGGGCTTCCATCACCCCCAAGGCCGCATACCCCTTCTTGTGCCACTCGGGCACCAGGTCGCGTTTCCTGGCGAGATCCTCAGGCGCGGAGTAGGTGAGCCAGAAGCGGGCCACGGCGATATAGGGCTCGTGGCTGTACTGCTCGAAGAACATCCAGGACAGCGCCTCCGCCCGGGCCCATTCGTCCGCAGGCTGAAGGGGCCTGCCCGCAGAGAGATACCAGAGGATGGCGCCGGACTCGGGAAGGAGACGCCCATCGTCCAGCTCGAGCATCGGCACACGGCCGTTCGGGTTCTTGGCGAGGAAGTCCGGTGTCCGCGTCAGGCCGCCGTGGAGCGGATAGTCCTTCAGCTTGAGATCGACGCCCACCTGCCGCGCCAGCAGGCGGACTTTGTAGCAATTGCCCGATACGTGCATCTGATGGAGAACCGGCATATGGCGCGTGTCCCTTAACCCGGCGCGACGATGCCCGATTCCGCCGGCCGCGAGTCATGCCCGCTTGGTGTAACCGTTCTGCACCAATGCGGCCCCCAAGCAATGCTCGTAAAAATTGTTGCGGCACGAACCTCCCGCCACAGCGTTGCCACAGTGTCTGCGCAGCGTTGTCCCTGCAGGCATCCAAGGGAGAGCCGAATGAAGTTCGTTTACTGGGCCGTTTCGGCGGTCGCGATCGGTGCTGTGGTGGGTTTCGCCTATCCGACTCAAGCGCAGTCCTACGTGACGATGGACAACCCCATCACCATCAACGGTGTCGACACGGTCTGCACCGGCGTCGGCGACGAAGCGCAGCACGATCCACGCTGGGCGGCCTACCCCATCCGTATCGAATTCTCGAACGGCGGCGCGCAATATCTCTCCGGCGCGCATGTGGCACTGTCGTCCGGCGGCAAAACGCTGGCCGCACTCGACTGCGCCGGCGCCTGGGTGCTCTTCAAGGTGGCGCCGGGGAATTACCATGTAGAAGCGACGTTGCTGAACAATCAGGGCGGCGGCGCACGCAGCGCGGAATTCTCGCCCCCCGCACATGGCCAGAAGCGCGTCGTGCTGCAGTTCAAGCTTGGGGCCAATCAGTAAGGTCTTCCGCCTCCGTTCATTCGGCCGCTTCGATATCCGGCAGCAGAACGACGATGAGCGCGATGCCTGCCATAGCGATGAAGTCGAAGGCCTTCTGCTGGCCGTTCCAGACGGGCGATTGCCACATGGCAAACCATTCGCCGCCCACATCTACGAAGCCGACTACGTAAAGCAGGAACCCCAGCGTCAACCCCGCCACGGCCAAGTCCTTGGCGGGCGCGAATTCCGGACCGCGCCGCGCCTTAAGCAGACGGACTGCGCCGGCCCACAGAAGCACGGCCGTGACGACTTGCGTGGCGATGATCAGCCAATAGCCGGCAGCCTGCAGCGTCGGACTGGCGATCGCGCGCCAACGCAGGCTGGAGTCGGGGAATATCGTATCCATCGACAGGACGTGGCGTACGAACAGCCAGTTGCTGTCGTAGTCGGTGATGTTCCCGAACGCGACAAGCGTAAAGAACAGCGCAACAGCCGCCACGATAGCGACCTTGCAGAGCCGGACGATCATGGATTGCCTGCCCCCCAATGAAGATCGAGGATGGCATAGCCGGCGCGCTCGGGGGAAGCCTTCTGTCTTGAAGCGAAAAAATCCCGC
>Ga0206821_10206_pt1 | contig 12776 bp, 10 predicted proteins | sample Alteio_BWOrgCont_85_FD_152860 | JGI IMG/M metagenome (GOLD analysis project Ga0206821, IMG submission 152860) | Enriched cells from forest soil in Barre Woods Harvard Forest LTER site, Petersham, Massachusetts, United States -... | ecosystem: Environmental > Terrestrial > Soil > Temperate forest >...
CGTCCGCCAATGCCCAAGCCGACTCCGGCCGAGCGCCGCCCAGACACACACTGGCGGCGTTACTTTTCGCCGCGCCCATCTGCGCTTTCGCCGCTCCGCCCCCGGCCCGCTTCCGGCTTTTCCTCGCCGGCTGGGGCGCGAAGCTCAACCGCCCCTTTACGGTAAGGCGCACGAACGCCCCGCCGACATTGGCGGCGTCGGCCCGGCGCTGGCGCAAGGCGTCGCGGAGGCCCTTAGACCCTCGACGTAGTCGGCGCTGTCGTAGATCACGCGCCGGAGGCCCTGCACTCGCTCCCAGCCTTGTGGGCTCATCAGGTGCGCCCCCGCGAGGACGCGCAATTCCTCTTTCACAACCGCAATCGAGAGCGGCGCATTGTCGACGATGGCGAGCGCGTAGGTGAACGGCTCGAGGTCGGCTTCCGGCATGAGATGGTTGACGAGGCCCGCGTGGAGCGCCCGATCCGCCGGGATCGGCTTGGCGGTCAACGCCATCTCCTTGATGAGCCTGAGGGAGGCGCTGTTGAGGAATGTCAGCATGCCGGAGACATTGTACGGCACGCCGAGCTCGGCCGGGCGTTCAGCGTTGCAAAGCATTCGCATTCTGCCAAACGCTCGGCGGTTCAGTTTATGACCTTCTTTAAATTGAGTGTCGCAAATTTTTCATTGTCCGCCGCGCCCCCTTGTTTTCCCTTGAAAATTTCAATTGATCCAATAACCGATTTACTTTTACCTCGCGAGAGGGTGCTCATTGTAAAACGAAAAGTTGCCGATGAGGCAGGACATTGGGGTACACACGTAGTAGGCGTACCCTGACCTAGGGCTCCCCTTTTCTGTCAGTTGACCAATTTCTTATCCCGAAGGTATTTTTATCAAAAATTGCTTGCCGGCCCAAATTTAGCCCGGGCGCGAGCCCGAGAAGAGTGCGCTCGATACGATCAGTATGAAGCCCTCGTCCGCAAATCACGGCGGGATAAAAGTAGTGTCTCTCAAAGCTTTGCGTAAGGCTGACAAATTCAGTACACTCAAAACCTTCGACGAATAATGTCTTAATAGGAGCCTGACCATGGGACGCGTAAAGGGTATATGCTACGGTAACGATGCCTTTCCGTCTCCGTACAATGAGTCCAACGCAAACTCCTTCCAGTGCACTTACGGCAGCGATAATGCTGCTGACTACGTTGCGCCGCTACACGGAGGATCCTACGAAAATTCAGTTAAGTTTTGGTGCCAGGACCAAGGGTTCCCAACGCCACCGCCCTGTCGGGAGGACGTCGGCCGCATGCATTTTATGGGTGTCGAGATTATTAGGCTTTATGACTGGGACGCTCGGAATAGTCATCATTTGTTCCTCGATAAATGCCAGACACTTGGTTTGGGAGTGTTGGTCAGTGTTTCGAATTATAACCTCCGACCCGACCAAGGTCTGCCAAATATGTCTAAGGCGATACCGGCGCTTATCCAGTCTTTTTCGAAAGGCGGCGATTATCACCCCGCTGTCCAGGGGATAGTCATTGGGAACGAGTTCAATCGGGTCAACGAAATCAGTGTGGCCAATGTCGTCACTTTCACAAACGCGTGGGCCTCAATCGAGCAGCAACAGTTTAGTGGACATCGCAAAGTCCCAATTGGCCATCCTGTCGCTTTTGGCCTCACAAACAGCCAAAATGATTGTTGGTACGCATGGCAACAACTTCTGCCACAGATCAGCGCGATGAATTCTCGGTTGTTTCTTGCCCCGCAAACCTACAATCCCGCCACAGATCTATTCGACAATTTATAGAGGAACTGGCAAAGGTTATGTGGATCTTACCTACGACCAATTCAAGCTACCGATCTGGTTCACGGAGATTGGTCTAGACCGTACCAAACCTAATCATGTCAACGTCGTAATGGGTCAGCTTAAAGGTTGCATCAATTACAGCAAACAAAATCCGTCTAAATTGATCGGATGCTGCATGTTTCAATACGCGGACAAAGTCTGGACGCAGGGAACAAGCGAGGGTTCGTTCGGCGCCTGGACGCATCTCGCGCGGGTTCGGTCACGGTGACCTATACGGCAAAGGATTTTACGCATTGGGACGCGCCCGCGCTTGGCACGTTGAATATTGATACCCTGGAGAAGACTGATTTGTACGCGGCCGTGACCGACTGCTACAAGACATGACAGTAATATAAAAGATGACCGGGCAAGGGCCCGTTCGGTCTCAAGCCTTGCAAAATGCGCGGCGCGGGAGCCGCGCCCTATTTCCCGTATTCTCACGGCAATGATCTCAAATAAGTTGCAAGGAGGATCGCCATCATGAACACGCCCAATATCGCACTGTACGCGGGCGCGCGCCTCAGGCCGCAGGACATCATGAAGGAAATGAACTTCATGAGGACAGACGGCTTTTCGACAATCATCCTCAACATGTTCCATATTGGCAATCCTGCCGTCAAAGCAGGCACTCAGTTGGGCGATATTATCTTCAATAATGACGACCCGATCGTAATCAGAGATGGAAAGTATATCGCCGCTCCCGACTGGCCCGGACACATCACGGAACTGAAGGGGCTCGGCTCGAAAGTGACACAGCTTTACGCGTGTTTCGGCGGCGCCCCTCCGTGGGTCCATGATTTCGCAACCATCAAGAAGATCTACAATGACAACAACAATTCCTTTTCCGGGACCCAACTGGAAAAGAATTGTGAAGTCTTTCGCGCCACCTTCCCCGCGATCGACGGGATCGACATGGACTGCGAGGAGACCTACGACCCACCCTCGTTCGTCGACTTCTGCAAGATGCTGACCGGCATGGATTTTCACATAACTTTTTGTCCTTACACCATGACGGAATTTTGGACCAAGGCGCTGGTCCAAATCGAAAAGGCTCATCCGCATGTCGTGTAATGGTGGAATCTGCAATGCTATGACGGCGGGGGTGGGAATAATCCGCAGGATTGGGCCGACGCCATCGCAAAGGCGTCGCCGGGCCATCCGACCGAGGGCTACATTGTACCGGGCGACTGGGTTCGATTCTACGACCCTGACACGGCATCGTGGGCAGGTGATTGTCCAAACGCGATGAAGGAGTTGTTCTCGGGATTCCCGAAACAATCCTGCGTCGGAGGCGGCTTCATCTGGAGTCTGGATCTGGTTCGCGATAGCGAGAACCGTACCCCTAGCCAAGGCAACGGTTGCGGCGGCAACGTTCCCATTCTGGCGACAGACTACATCAAGGCCATCAAGCAAGGTCTCGGTCTGCAAGCGGCCGTCGCCGACCATTAGCGTTAGACCCGAAACTTTGACGAACAATTCCTCAAAAGGAGCGTCGGTTCGCCTCCCCACGGGGCCTCTCGTCAAATCTCTGACGCCGCGGGGAGTTAGCAATGATTAGGGAGGAATGCCATGAAATGCTCCGACTATAAACTCAGCACCTGTCGCGGCCAAGTCTTCGATCGTCTCTGCGAAATCTGGAAGGAGACCAAAGAGTCGACGGATCCGGATACAAAAGAGGCTTGGGCTAAGGACATTTGGCGAAAAGCGAACACGCTCCAAGCCGTCGCGCAATATTGGCATAGCGCTGCCGACGCGACTCGAAAGCAGAGAGCCCTGGCCCTCATGAGGGAAGGATACGACTTCTACCTCACAAAGAAAGCTCAGGAATGGTGGGTCGATGATTTTGGTTGGTGGGGTGGCTTCTTTGGCGACCTGAGGGATTATACCTATGCTTTTCCTTTGGATCCGCCGTTCAGCCAAGCCAATTTGCTGACTGAGATTGAGTATTGCTACGACAGAATGCTGGTCAACCTTGATGCGAAGCAAGGAGGCATCTGGAACCAACCTGGCGGTGAGAAGAATACAATTACCAACGACTGGGCGCTGAATTTAGCTTCAAATCTATTTAATATTACTAGCAATGCGAAGTATAAAACTTTCGCAGAGACCCAGTATAAATGGTTGATGACCGGTAAATATCAAGGCTACTCGCCGCAAAGTTGGAGTTTATACACCTCCACGGGTCTGATTCTATGGCTTCCCGGCCCTAGCGATACTCCCAAAAGCTATTGGAGCGGTGACGAAGGTGTCTTCCTTAGAGGCCTCGCGGCATACGTCGGAGGTGTAGTTACCGATCCATCTGTCAAAAAACAGCTTTTGCAAAACTGTCAAAACTTGATAATCACCGCGATCGGGGCGCAGAACGGTTTCCCCGACGCACAAAGCGTCATGCACGAGTCGCCTAATCCCCCCGATTGGAGCAACGACCTCGCCACCGGCAAGGGTGTCTTCATGCGCCTCGTAACGAGGTTCGCCCATCTTTACAATTTCTTTGACGACAAAGTTTTCGAAGCGAAATTCAAGACTTTTGTCGATCTGACGGCAGAATCGGTCTGGTGCAGTCGTCAAATCCCAAAGGCAGGTAAGAGCCAATGGGTGATTGCGCCAAATTGGAACCCTCCGCTTGGACCTTCCGAGGAAGGCAATCCGCACAGTGGTGGTCTTTGGCCGCAGGTTTTCCAAACTAACGGGCTGGACGCTCTGAATGCGGCTGCGCAAATTAACGGGGTGGCCTAAGAGAATTAAGCGCCAGATGGGTAATGGGCCGGAGTGGATGGGGAATGCTCCGGAATTTGAAAAGCGTCAATGGACAAAGCAAAACATCACTGTAGAACCTGGCGACAGTCAGAAGTGCTACATTTATACGATCGATCAGGCAAAGCTGCCCGCGTCGGCCGGCTTAATCTGCAAGAAAATCCCATTTATGAATGACGAGAACGGGAGTTCAACCGCTTATTCATTGATTTCGAAAATGAGAAAGTCGGTTTCAAACCAAGCTAAGCAGGCTGTTGAAAAACTCATTTCCGCCGCAGTTCGATTCGTTCCGGACTCGTTCGGATTCCCTTGTGTTCATGGTTTCGACCGCATGAGGTGGACTTTTTCAAGACCCTGCTAAGTGGATGAAGTCAAACCGTTTCTTCTCGCGATTCCGAGAGGTGGCGCGGGCGACGCGCGCCAATTACGCCCCTCGATAGCCTCGCGGCAGGCGTCGGAGGCGCGGCGGCCGGGTCCCTACGGAAAAACGCCTGAATGTTCGAGCACGATGCGCCGTCCAAAAAAGGAGAAGCCATTGATTGAAAGGAGGCGCAAGTGATTATGCAAAGCTCGGGCGTGCTTGCGAGGCGCGTGGTCATTGTTGCTTCGATTGCGCTGGCTTTTGGGCTGGCTGATGCGCGGCAGTCTTTTGCCGGGTGCGGCGGATATTGCGAGGCTCGGCAGGCGCGCGCGATATGCCATCACGCCGTGAAAGCTCAAGGCCTGCGGGCTCAGGCGCGCGAAGCTGAATTTGAAAAGTGCAAGGCGGATCCGGCGAGCTACCTCCAGCTTGATCAGCTCACGGACGACGCGGAAACGATCGTCGAATGATCGCTGGGCGCGGTCGCGCGGTTACGCCGCGACGTCGGCCACCACCGTATCGAGCAGCGGCGCGCCCATTGCGGTGACGCGAATGCGCCCGCGCTCGTCGCGTTCGAGAAACCCGTCCTCGATCAGGCTCTCGACGCGGGCGGGATCGATGTCGCGGCCAGTCAGCTTTTCGAACGCCCGCGGATCGACCCCCTCGCTCAGCCTCAGGCCCATCAGCAGGAATTCGTCGCCCTGCTCTTCTCGGCTCAAGGCCACGCTCTCGACCAGGCCGTGGCCCTCGGTCTCGACCTGGGTCAGCCACATTTCCGGGTGCCGCTCGGTCTCTTGCGCGAGCCGCCCTTTCGCCCTGAGCAAACGCCCGTGCGCGCCAGGTCCGACGCCGGCATATTCGCCGTAGCGCCAATAGATGAGGTTGTGGCGGCTCTCGCCGCCAGGGCGGGCGTGGTTCGAGACTTCGTAGGCCGGCAGCCCGCGCGCCTCGGTCACTTCCCGCGTCGTCTGGAACAGGGCGAGGCTCAGATCCTCGTCCGGTAGCTCCAGCTTGCCGGCGGCGCGCAGGCGTTCGAAAATCGTGTCCGGCTCGATGGTCAGCTGATAGAGCGAGATGTGGTCGCCGGCATAGTCAAGCGCCTCGGCGAGCTCGCGGCGCCATTTCGCTTCCCCCTGCCCCGGCCTGCCGTAAATAAGATCGAAGCTGAAGCGCGGAAACAGCGCAGCGGCGAGCATGACCGCGGCCAGCGCCTCGGCGGCCGTATGCTTGCGTCCGAGCGCCTTGAGATCGGGGTCGTTCAGCGCCTGGACGCCGATCGAAAGGCGATTGACGCCGGCTGAGCGATAGCCGCGAAACCGCTCCGCTTCGACGCTGGTCGGATTGGCTTCGAGGGTGATCTCGGCCCCGGGATCGAGCCGCCAGGCGGCGCCGATGGCGTCAATGACGCCCTGCACGGTCTCTGGGCGCATGAGGGAGGGCGTGCCGCCGCCGAAAAACACCGAGCGAACGTTGCGGCCGGGCGCAAGCGCCGCGCGATGGGCGATTTCGGCCTTAAACGCCGCGAGATAGCGTGTCTCGTCGATCGCCGCGCCGCGCACATGGCTGTTGAAGTCGCAATATGGGCACTTCGACAGGCAAAAGGGCCAATGAACATAGACCCCGAAGCCCGGATCAGGCGGCGCGCCAGCGTCGGTGCTCGCGGCGAGCGCGGTGACGCTGCGAATCATCGCGCCCTTATGCCAGCGAACGGCTTAACGCGCCAGCGTGGGAAGACTCCGGCCGGGTCGCTGGGCGCCTCTTGGGGGCGCGTGGCCGGCTCCTGGGCGCCAACGACGGTCTTGGCCGCAAGATCTACTTGGCGATGAAAAGCGCCAAAGCCTGGCCGCACACGCCATAGGTCGAACCTCCCGGTCCGATCAGAGTTTCGCTTCCCGGCGCTGCCCAAGCGTCGGGCCCGTCGTTCCACTCGCAAGTGTCGGCGACACGGTACCAGGTCTCGCCCGGGGGTGGGGGCGGCAAGATGAACTGCGTCTCGTTGGCGGGGATGTCGCCGGCATAGGCCGAGGCGCCGTTATAGACGACATACAGGGTGGAATCGGCGAAATCGCCGCCATTGATCATGTAGGCAAGATAGTTGTTGGCGCCGTTCCAGTAATTGTTCTGGGTCGGATCGCCGGAGACCTGAGCGGCGTTGCTGTAGTACCAGACCACCTGCGCCGGCGTGTACCAGGTTGCTGGCCGCAGCGCGGGGTGCGCTTTGCGGAAGGCGATCGCCCGGGTCACGTAGGTGTTGAAATTGCTTTGGTCTGAGGTCCAGCTCGACTGCGGGGTCAGCCAGGCGCCGACGGAGTCCACGTCATAGGGATTATCGTTGCACGCCAGCGTCCGCAGATATTCATCGCCGGCCTGGATCATTGGCGTGCCCGCGGACAACATGACGAAGGCGAGGCCGGTGCGCGCCGCTCGGCGCTCGGCTGCGGGCTGTCCCGTGGAAGGATTGTCCTGGTCCCAGCTGACGTCGTCGGATCCCCCGTCGCTCGGGCCGAGGGGGTAGCCCTGGTTGTTATTGGGGCCGTTGCAAGAGTAGAGATCGTTCAGCGTCATTCCGTCATGGCTGTCCATGTAATTGATCGAATTCCAAGGGTTGCGATTGTTGTGCGATGCGCCCTGGAATAGACTGGCCGAACCGGTAAAGGCGTCGGCGACGATGCCGGGCGCGATGGTGACGACGCCGAGCTTGTTCTGCGCCTTGGGCAGAACTTCCTTGAAGGTGAAGTTCCACTCCGAGAATCCCGCCGGGAAATTGCCCTGCTGGGCCGCATTGCCGCAGCTGGAGCAACCCACAGCGTTCGGTTCGGCGATGAGATCCAGTCCGCTGCCGCCGACGGCAGGACGGGTCGCAAGCAAGGGCTCGCTTAGGATGCGGGCCAGCGCCGTCCTGGCGTCCGACGCGCTGAAGGTGAATCCGCTTCCGGCCGGACAATTGGGCGTTTGCGGGCTTGGCTGGTCGCTTTCGCAGACATTGCCCAGCATCGGCCCCTCGTCGAAACGGAAACCGTCCACGCCCATGGTCGCGCTCCAGTAATAAAGCGAGTCGACGATCAGGTTCTGGGCGACATGATTGTAGGTGTTGTAGTCGGGGCCGGCGCCATTGGCGCCATAATAGTCGGCGTTGACGACGCCTTGGCCATTGACCGCCAATTCGTAGTAGGCGCCGTTGTCGAGCCCGCGCATGCCGTAGAGGGGATAAGCGGTGGTCGACCCGGTGTTGGGAATGGGGGCGCCTTCGCCGGTGTGGTTGTAAACCACGTCCATATAGACCTTGACCCCGACATCATGGAACGCCTTGACCATCGCCTGGAATTCGGCCGTCGGGCCGCCAGGGGCCCTATTCGACGCATAGCGCCGGTCGGGGGCGAAGTAAGCGAGGGTCATATAGCCCCAATAATTGTCCTTGTAATATTGCCCCGAATTCCAACCGAGGTCGCCGTTCGGAGGCGCCGCGCCGCTGTGGGTGGCTCCGTAGATGTCGCCCTGGTCGTTCTGCACCTCCTGCACGGGCTGCAATTCGACGGCTGTGACGCCGAGGCTTTGCAGGTAAGCGGCCTTCTCCGCCGCGCCGGCGTAAGTCCCGCGCTCGGCCTGCGGGACCGAATCATCGTTGGCGGTAAGGCCGCGGACGTTCATCTCGTAGATGACGTCGTCCTTCTGCGCCCTGGTCGGCTTCAAGCCGAACGCGTTGGCCGCGGGCGTAGTTACGATTCCTTTGGGCGCGATCTGCTGGGTGTCGTAATCCCGGTTGAGTTCGCTGGTGAAGACCGTTGGGTCGGCGTTGGGGAGGCCGGGGCCAATCGGGTCGCTGGAGATCTCAAGGGCGTAGGGATCCAGCAAGAGCTTGTTGGGATTGAAGCGATCGCCGGCCGAATCAACCACCGATACGAAGCCGGCGGCGCTGCCCGGACTCCAGGAGGAATCATAAATCCAGTTCGACCCCCAGGCGCGATAACCGTAATAGACGGTCGATATGCCGGCGCTGGTCAGGGCGCTCATAGGGATCTGCGTAGACCAAACGCCGTTGCTATCCGGCGCGACAATGTCGCGGGTCAGGACCGCGTTCGCGCCGTTGGGCAAGGCGAACAGACAAAGCTCGATATGCGTGGCGCTGTGGGAATAGAGCCTGAAACTGACCGTCTGGCTGTCTTTGGATATCGAGGCGCCGAGTTGCATTTCGTCGATGTCCGCGCGGGCGCCCCCCGCCAGCGCGAAGCCCGCGCAGGCCAGCATCAACGTCGCTATCGCTTTCAAACGAGTCATTGCCGTAGTCCTGGCGGAAGCGCCACGCCGACGCCGAGATCATAGCGCCCCCGGCTTGATCGCCCCAATTTCGGCTCCGGCCGGATTGCGGGCCTACAGGCGTCGCTGGGGACGGGGACGACTTACGCCGCTGCGGAAGTTCACGCCGAGCCGCCCCGACCTCGCCCTCCGGTCACAGCGCCTCGTCGCCGGTCTCGGCGGTGCGGACGCGCATCGCCCGCTCGATCGGGAGAACGAAAATCTTGCCGTCGCCGATCTGGCCGGTGCGCGCGGAAGCCCGGATCGCCTCGATCGTCGGCTCGACCTCATGGTCGCTGACCGCGATCTCAAGCCGCACTTTCGGCATGAAGGCCACGTTGTATTCCGAGCCGCGATAGATTTCGGTGTGCCCCTTCTGCCGGCCGTAACCGTTGGCCTCGCTGACCGTCATTCCCTTGACGCCCAGCCGATCCAGCGACGTCCGCACCTCCTCAAGCTTGAACGGCTTGATGACCGCCAGGATGAGTTTCATGATCGCACGCCCTCGAGACGCAATAGTCTTGATCCTTCGCTATGCTGGCGAAGTCGCCTGCGCAAGTAGCCATTTGGCCATGGGCCCATGTTTCGCTGGGCGATCAAAGAGTTTCGCGCACTCCTCGCGCGCGTTGCAAGGCCGCGGCGGATCTCTGGAATCGCCGGGCGGCCTCTCGAACCCTTGATCCGACAGTCGCCGGCGCCGTCTGGACCGCTGGCTTCATTTTTGCTTAGGTCCAGGCGGGCCGCGGGGGCGTCGGTACAGTAGAACTTGCGGAGAGACTTCATGAAATTGCCGAGCGTGAAATCCTCGTTTCTCGCCGCAATCGCGGTCGCCGCGTTTCTGGCCCCCAGCCTGGCCCCCTCGGCCGAGCCCAAGATCCTGCACTTTGCCTTCCAGGGCGAGCTCAAGTCGGTCGACCCCTACCAGATCAACGAGAGCTTCAGCCTGACCGTCAATGGGGCGGTCTACGAAGGACTAATCCGCCGCGGCCCGGATCTGAGGATCGAGCCCGCCCTGGCGACGAGCTGGGAAGTGCTCGATCCGCTGCACTGGCGCTTTCATCTGCGCAAGGGGGTCAAGTTTCACGAAGGGCAGGACTTCACCGCCGACGACGTGATTTTCTCGGTCAGTCGCGTGAAGGGCCCCGGCTCAGACCTGAAGGGCGTCGTCCCGGCCGACGCCGAGGTCGTCAAGGTCGACGATTATACCGTCGATTTCATCCTCAAGACGCCCGATCCGTTGCTGATCAACCAATGGGACACTTGGGGCATCTTTTCGAAGAGCTGGTCGGAGGCGCATGGCGCGACCGAAGCCACGGCGATGAATGCGACCACCCCGCCCTACGCTGGGCTGCACGCCAATGGCACCGGCCCCTTCATCCTCGTCAGCCACGAGCCCGGCGTCAAAACGGTCTGGAAGAAGAACCCCAACTGGTGGGACAAGCCGATCGGAAATATCGACGAGGTGGTGTTCACGCCAATTCCAAATGCCGCGACCCGCGTCGCGGCGCTGCTGTCCGGGGAAATCGACTGGATGGATCCGGTGCCGCTGAACGATCAGGCGCGGGTCAACGCCAATCCGGGAACCGAGGTGCTCGCCGGACCGGAGGTTCGCACCATCTTCCTCGGCATGGACCAGACCCGCGACGAACTCGGCCATTCCAACGTCAAGGGCAAGAACCCGTTCAAGGACGTACGCGTGCGCAAGGCGTTCTATCAGGCGATCGACGAGGACGCGATCAACAAGAAGGTCATGCGCGGACAGGCGACGCCGACCGCGCTGATGATCGCGCCGTCGCTGTTCTCGCTGTCGAAGGATTTCCGTCGCTTCCCCTTCGATCCCGAGGCTTCGAAGAAGCTCCTCGCCGAGGCCGGCTATCCCGATGGGTTCGAGGTCCAGCTGGACTGCCCGAACGATCGCTACGTCAACGACGAGCAGATCTGTCAGGCGGTGGTCGGCATGCTGGCGCGGGTCGGGGTCAAGGTCGATCTGAACGCGGAGCCGAAATCGAAGTTCTTCGCCGCGATCTCCGCCGCCGGAGGCTACGATAGCTCGTTTTATCTGCTGGGGTGGACGCCGACGACGCTCGAGAGCTTCAACGTATTCCAGTACATCATGGGCTGCCGCGATCCGAAGACCAACTGGGGCGGCAACAACGTCGGCGGCTATTGCAACCCGAAAGTCGACGCGCTCGCCCGCAAGGCGCTCGATGAGCCGGACGAGGAGAAGCGCGACGAAATCTTCGCCGAGGCTTGGCGAATCTCGCTGGTCGACGACGTCAGCTACATTCCGTTGCATCAGCAGGCGCTTGCCTGGGGCGTGTCCAAGACCACGCATGTGATTCAGCCGCCGAACAATTCCTATCGCTTCGCCTGGGTCACCAAGGATTGACGAGGAACGGCCGCCGATGACCCCAATCTGGGCGCGCCGACGCGCTCGTCTTCCCCAGCTCTGCTGGGGAAGGTGGCGCGGAGCGCCGGATGGGGTATGGCCCGCCGCCGCGACGCCGGCCGGCCAGCGCCAGCGTCGCGGCGAACTTGCATCGATCCAGCCCGGCTTTCCGCACCCCATCCGACTCTTCGGGCCACCTTCCCCGCTTCGCGGAGAAGGGGGAATCAATCGGCGACCTCGCCGATGATCGCCTTCATCCTGCGGCGTCTGCTGGCGTCGATCGGGGTGTTGATCGCGGTCGGGCTGATCGCGTTTGCGATGTTCCGCTATGTCGGCGATCCGGTGAACCAGATGGTGGGGATCGAGACCTCGGTTCAGGAGCGTGAGCAGCTGCGCCATCAACTTGGCCTCGACCAACCAGCGATCGTCCAGGCCGCGCGCTTCCTCATCAACGCGGCGCGGTTCGATTTCGGCGTCTCCTACCAGTTCAAACAGCCGGTCGCCGATCTGATCGGCGCCCGCATGCCGGCCACCCTCGAGCTCGCGCTTGTCGCGTCGATCCTGTCGCTGGCGGCGGGCGTCCCGATGGGCGTCTTCACCGCGCTGCATCGCAACAGCGCGCTCGCCAGGCTGTTCCAGGCGCTGTCGCTCATCGGCATATCGCTGCCGACGTTCCTGATCGGCATTCTGCTGATCTATCTGTTCGCCGTCGTCCTCCGCTGGCTGCCGTCGTTCGGCCGCGGCGATGTGGTGCATATCGGCTCGTGGTGGACGACCGGCCTGCTTACGGTTTCGGGGCTCAAGTCGCTCATCATGCCCTCGATCACGCTGGCGCTGTTCCAGATGACGCTGATCATGCGGCTGGTCAGGGCCGAGATGCTCGAGGTCATGCGCTCGGACTACATCCGGTTCGCTCGCGCCCGCGGGCTTTCCGAGCGCGCGATTCATTTCCGCCACGCGCTCAAGAATACGCTTGTTCCCGTGATCACCGTGGTCGGCCTCCAGCTCGGGTCGATCCTGGCTTTCTCGATCATCACCGAAACGGTGTTCGCCTGGCCCGGCATGGGGCAATTGTTTCTGCAATCGATTCAGAACGCCGACATTCCGATCATGGCCGCCTATCTCCTGCTCATCGCCTCGCTGTTCGTCGTCATCAATCT
>Ga0206821_10207_pt1 | contig 12775 bp, 13 predicted proteins | sample Alteio_BWOrgCont_85_FD_152860 | JGI IMG/M metagenome (GOLD analysis project Ga0206821, IMG submission 152860) | Enriched cells from forest soil in Barre Woods Harvard Forest LTER site, Petersham, Massachusetts, United States -... | ecosystem: Environmental > Terrestrial > Soil > Temperate forest >...
TCGTCAAGACGGTCGATGCGCAGACCCGCGCCAAGACCGGCATCAATGAATTGCTGAGAGATTGACGGGCGCGATCGTGGGCAGCGAGCGCTTCCGGTTTCTCTACCGCCAGGGCGAGGGAACCATCGATCGCCGCCAGTTCTGGTTGGCCTCCTGGCCGCCCGTCGCGATCGCGCTGGCGCTGACGCTGCTGTGGCTTGTAGTGGCGCCGCGCCAGGCGCGCGATCTGTCGCGCGAAGGCCTGATCGATTGGAGCATCGCCGCCACCTACGCCTATCTGATGATCTATGTGTTCGTGCTGTTCCTCTGCGCGATCGCGGAATATTTCGTCAGCGCCAAACGCTTCGCCGATCGCGGCCGTCCGCAGGCGCTCGCGGGCCTCGCGCCTTTCGCGATTTTTCTCGCCGGCGCCGCCAATTGGTACCAGCCGCGCTCGGAAGGGACGATGCCGGATTGGGCGACCTACATATTCGACGCGGCGGCGGTCGCAATCGTGATCTGGACGATCGTCGAGCTCGGCTTCATCGCCGGCGAGGCGCAGGCTCCGAAAAAATAGTCGCGCATAAGCGATTGACAGGAAACATCTATTCGCGATTCTCTCCCCTGGCGGAAAACAAAAGATTGCCCGCTTACGCCATCATGGGCATAATCAGGCACATTGGAGATGGCGGGTTTGAACACCGCCGCGACTGACCCTGGCCCGTCTCGGCGGCGCCGGCTGTTCTCTCCGAAAACTCACCAGACGCGAGAATATTCATGACGGACTCGAACGGCGTCAGCGTCGCCGCGCGGGCGCGCGGCGCGCCCATGCTCGACCAGGTCGCTGCCGGCAAAAGCATCGATCACATCGCCGGGACGCAGCGTTTGGCGCGCCGGCGCGTCGAGAAATACGTGAGCGCCGAATTGAAGGCGATGGCGATCTGGCCGGCGCGCGACTACGCCAAAATCCAGATCCGGCGGCTCGAAGCGCTCGTCGACAAACTGTCGGAAAAGGCCGATGGCGGCGACTTCAACGCGGTCGACCGGCTGCTGAAAGTGCTTGACCGCCTCGATCGCTATCACGGCTTTTCCTCGCGGTCGCTGCCTGAAGTCGTGGAGGAGGCCAACGAAAACCGGCGTCTGTTCAAGAAAATCCTGCAGGCGCTGGACAACCGCCATTCCGCCCAGACGAACCCGTGACCGACGAAGCGCGCGACGCGACAGCGACGGTCGATTCCGGGAACGGGCGCAGTCCACGGCCGCGGACATTTCGCGAAATGCTGGCTCTGCCGCCCGGCGAGCAGCGCAAATTTCTGCATGCGCTCTATCAGACCGGGCGCAGCGATCTGTTGTTCGACTGGCGCTTCTGGGCGCGGCCCGATCAATTGCCGCCGCCGGGCGACTGGGTCTATTGGCTGATCCTCGCCGGCCGCGGCGCCGGCAAGACGCGGGCCGGCGCGGAGGCGGTGCGCGAATGGATCAAGACTTTCCCGATCGTCAATCTGATCGGGCCGACCAGCGACGATACGCGCGACGTGATGGTGCTCGGCGAATCCGGCGTACTCGCCTGCTGTCCAAGGTCCGAGCGCCCGCATTACGCGCGCGCCTCGGCGCGCCTCTCATGGCCCAATGGCGCGATCTCGCAATTATTCTCGGCTGAGGAGCCCGATCGGCTGCGCGGCAAGCAACATATGAAGCTCTGGTGCGACGAACTGGCGGCCTGGCGCTATCCCGATTCCTTCGAACAGGCTTTGCTCGGCCTGCGCCTCGGCGATTGCCCGCAGGTCGTCATCACCACCACGCCGCGGCCGATCAAGATCATCAAGCAATTGCTGGAGGACAAGGACGCGGTGGTGACGCGCGGCGCGACATTCGACAACGCCGACCATCTTGCCCAGGCCTTCCTCAAGAAAATCACCGCCCGCTATGAAGGCCGCGCGATCGGCCGGCAGGAGCTCTTCGCCGAATTGCTGGAGGAGACGCCGGGCGCGCTATGGACGCGCGAATTGATCGAGCGCCATCGCATCGCGGGCAGCGCCGCGCCGGGTGAATATGTCGAGATTGTCGTCGCGGTCGATCCGCCCGCCACCTCCGGCGCCCGCGCCGACGAATGCGGCATCATCGTCGCGGCCAAGGCGGCCAATGGCGAAATCTATCTGCTCGCCGATCTCTCCAGCCAGGGCGACACGCCCGCCGGCTGGGCTGAGCGGGTGGTCGCCGCCTATCGCCATTTCAAAGCCAACCGGGTGGTGGCGGAGGTCAACAATGGCGGCGAAATGGTCGCCGACGTGCTGCGCCAATGCGAGGCCAACCTGCCGATACGATCGGTGACCGCGACGCGCGGCAAGTTCCTGCGCGCCGAGCCGGTCGCCGCAGCTTACGAGCGCGGCATGGTGCACCATGTCGGGGTTTTCGCCCGGCTCGAAGACCAGCTTTGCGCGCTCACCGCCGATTTCGACGCGCGCTCGGCCGGCTATTCGCCCGACCGCGCTGACGCCCTCGTCTGGGCGATCGCCGACCTCATCGACCTCGATCGCAAGAACCGCGCCGGCATGGTCGACTTCTACCGAGACGCCGCGCGCAAAAGATAGCAGCCCTTCGCCCCGCTTTGCGGCTATTCGATGCACACATCTTTTCCTTGAGTTTTTTGACGAACTCCGATTCGCTGCAGGGGCAGATTCTGGAGCCGATGATGGATTTGAGCGCGGTCGATGTGGAGCGATATGGGGTTGGGGGATTTGGGGACGAGCGGCTCGAAAAAAGGGGGCCTTGTGTCACGCCTCGCTTGTCGCGCGCCCTGGTTCGTGCGTGCGCGAGATTGCCGGCGGCCGGCGGTGCGCCGAGGTTGGTTTCGGGCGCTTTCTGCGCAATGAGGCCGTGACGGTTGCGGGGTTGAGCGCGGCGGCGGCCGAGCGCACTGGATATCGGGCGGCGGGGCGCGACGTTCTGGCGATCCAGGACACCAGCGAGATCGTCCTGGGGGGCGCCAAGGTTCGCGCCAAGGGCTTTGGGCCTGTCGGCAAGGGCGGCAATCTGGGCGGTGTGCTGCTGCATCCGGTGCTGACGGTCGATGCACGCTCGGGCGAAGTTCTGGGGCTTGCCGACATAAGTGTGCGCAACCGCGACAAAGGCAAGGTTGGCCCGCGCGCCGACCGCTCCAAGAGCGACAAGGAATCGCGGCGCTGGCTGGACGGGGCGCGGCGGGCTGGCGAAGTTCTGGCGCGGGCGAGGCGGATTACCGTCGTGTCCGACCGGGAGAGCGACATTTATGAGGATTTCGCGCGCAAGCCGGACAATGTCGATCTGCTCGTGCGCGCCAATCATAACCGGCGGCTCGAAGAGGGCGATCTGTTGTTCGATTACGCCAACAGCTTGCCGGAAGGGGAACGGTTCGTCGTCGCTATTCCAGCCTCGCCCGGGCGGGCGCCGCGCAAGGCCACTCTCGCCCTGCGCTTTGGCGCAGTGACAATCTGTCGGCCCGGCAGCGGCATGCCCGCCGCCGACGCCAAGACGCTGCCAAAGACGATCCGCCTTCATCTGGTCGATATCGTCGAGGTCGCACCGCCCGACGGCGTGGCGTCGATCCACTGGCGATTGCTGACCACCCATGCGGTCGAAAACATCGGCCAGGCTCGCTTGATGCTGGACTTTTACCGCAAGCGCTGGATCATCGAGGAGTTTTTCCGCACCCTCAAATCGGCGGGCTTCCAGGTCGAGGCGGCTGAAATTGGCGATCCGGACGCGTTGATGAAGTTCCTCGCTCTTGCCGCCATCGCCGCCGTCACCGTGACGCAGTTGGTCCGCGCTCGCGACAATCCCCATGGCCAAAGTCTGATCGACGCCTTCGATCAAGGCGATCAGACCCTGATCGAGGCCATCTGCGCCGATTACGAGGGACCCAATCCGACAAAACGCCAAACCAACCCGCACCCAAAAGGAACAATGGCCTTCGCCACATGGGTCATCGCCCGCCTCGGCGCCTGGACCGGATACTACGGCAAACCAGGACCACGCGTCCTCAATCGCGGGCTGCAGGAATTTCACGCCATCAAATATGGCGCGAAACTGGCCCGCGGAAATGTGTGAATCGAATAGCCGCTTTGCGGGGAGAAGCAACTATCAGATGGGGTCGATTAAGCCGTTATGATTTTCCATGGTTGGTCTCTTTGTAGGACGGCGTTTGCGTAGATGATCATTTTTCTGACGCAGGCGACGATGGCGACGGTGTGGGGCTTTCCGGCTTTGACGAGGCGGTCGTAGAAGGCGATCAGGGCTGGGTTCCACTGGCGGGCGGCGGCCTGGGCAGCGGCGAACAGGCTCGTTCGGGCGCGCGCCCTCCCTCCGCCTGTCCGCCGCTGCCCCTTGTAGCGACCCGATTCGTGAACGAAGGGTGCAGCGCCGATGAGACACGCGGCTTCCTCGCGCGAGAGCGTTCCCAGCTCGGGCATGCGCACGACAAGCGCCAGAGCGGTGCGTTCGCCGATGCCCTCGATACTGACCAGCAGCTCGATCTTGTGGGCCAGATCGGCATGGGCGCGCAGCGCCTTGAGGAGCAATCGGATCTCCTCGCGCTTGCGCGCGCCCAGCCTCTTGATCTCGCCCTCGATCTCAGCTTTCAAGCGCGGATTGCGATAGCGCTCGCGCCGAACCTTGGCGCGCGCCACGTCTTCCTCGATCTGTTCGATCCACGTCAGATGCTCGGCAAAGGCGGCCAGGCGCGGGTCCGGCGCAGCGCGCACGCCATCTTGAGCCGCCGTGCATTCGGCGATCAAAATGGCGTCGATGCGATCGTTCTTGGCCCGCTTGCGCTTGAACTGGCCATAAGCGCGCACCTGATTGGGCTGGAACATGATGACTTCGAAGCCCGCCGCCCGCAGATCGTCGACCACCTCGATCTCGTAACCGCCGCTGGCCTCAAGCCCAACGCGTCGCACGCCGTGACCTTTAAGAAAGGCGATCAATTGCCCGCGGCCATCCTGCGAATTGTCGCAGCACAGTTCGGCTCCGCGCTCCGCTATCGCGCAGTCCAGCTTCGCCTTGCCGATATCAATCCCTGCACAAACCAAAGACTTCGTGTTAGTTTTGCTCACCTTCGTCGACCCTGCCTTGTAAGCGAACCAAAAGTTCCGGCAACCTATCCGGGTCCGATGAAGCGGCCGGTCGCGATCCTGCTTCTCCCCAGCCCAAAAGGCTCAGGTGGTGACGATCCGACGACCGACCCTCCTGCCCCGGGTGGCCGCCCGGGGCAGGACATTCCTCACGGAATAGGCTCGTCATAGCAGAGGTCGCTGTTACAAGGTGGCGCGAAGCGCCGGATGAGGGGCGGCGCGAACCTCTGCCGAAGTTTCGCGAGAGGGCGCCATGTCAGCGCCTACGGGCGAGGAAGCAAGCGACCCATCACCGCCGCGGCGGAAAATCCTGCGCCGGCACCGCATGCAGCGTCGCCCCAAGCTTGCGGTTGAAATCCTCGGCCCCTGTCTGCGCGTTGACGACGCTGGTCTTGTCCTCGTTCGGCAATGGACATTGGGCGACGGGGCTCGCCGCGCCCTGATGGTCGAGATAAATGCGGTAGCTCGCCTCGAGCCGCTCGCGATCGCCGCCGGCGAACACTTCGCTGATCCAGACGTCCTTCGCGCCGGGCGCCCAGCCAACGCAGAACGTCCAGCGCTGCGCAGCGGCCGGCGTCGACGCCAGCGTCATGAGCAATGCAAGCGCCGCCGGCCATCGCCCGTTCAATTCGGCCTCCGAATCATTTGACGATTTATAGACCGCGATTTGCGTCGCCAACAACAGTGGGCGGCAGAGCCCCGGCTTTCGAGGGATGATCAATATGTCGTCAGTTGAAGGGATTCAGACGCCGCTGCCGCCGAGCGCCTTTGCGCGGCTGGCGACCGCCGCGCGCTACGCCATCACCGGCGTCGCGCCGACCACCTGGTTCGGGCCGCAGCAGCCGCTGGCGCCGATGGCCCCGCCAGAGGTGAAAGGGCGGCAGTTCGATTTTCCTTTTGGAAGCAACCTGAACTATTCTCCGCGCTCCAACAATGGCGGCGGAATCAGCTTCGCCGAATTGCGCGCGCTGGCTGATGCCCTGCCGCTGCTGCGCATCGTCATCGAAACGCGCAAGGATCAGATCGCCGGCACGGCCTATTCGGTGCGCCTGCGCGACCCGGCCGGCGATTCCGCCGCTGCGGCGCCGCGCATCAAAGCTACGCTCGCCTTTCTCGCCCGGCCCGACCGGCGCCGGTCCTTTGCGGCATGGATTCGAATTTTATTGGAGGATCTTCTTGTTATTGACGCGGCTTCGATCTATCCGCGCCTAGATAGGGCAGGCTCTTTATACAGCCTCGACATCATCGACGGCGCGACGATCACGCCACTGATCGGCGAGGACGGACGCGCGCCCGAACCGCCCGATCCCGCCTATCAGCAGATTCTCCACGGCGTCCCGGCGGCGGATTTTTCCACCGACGAATTGCTCTATCTCCCGCGCAACATGCGCGCCCATCGTCTCTACGGGCTCAGCCCCGTCGAACAGATCGCGCTGACCGTCAATATCGCACTGCGCCGCGATGCGATGACGCTCGAATATTACCGCGCCGGCTCGGCGCCCGATTCCTTCGCCACTTTGCCGAAGGAATGGACGATGGACCAGATCGGCCAGTTCCAGGAATATTTCGACGCGCTGATGGCCGGCAATTCCTCGCGCCGGCGCATGCTGAAATTCATGCCCGCCGACTTCCGCCTGCAGGAGGTGCGCCAGCCGCCGCTGAAGGATCAGTATGACGAATGGCTCGCGCGCATCGTCTGCTACGCCTTCTCCGTGCCGGTCTCGCCCTTCGTCTCCGCCGTCAACCGCGCCACCAGCGAGACCCTGCGCTTGCAGGCCAACCAGGAAGGGCTGATCCCGCTGCGCGCCTGGATCAAGGACGCGCTCGACCGCGTCATCCAGACCTATCTCGGCGCGCCCGATCTCGAATTCGTCTGGGTCGGCGACGACGCGACGGACCCGCTGCAGCAGGCGCAGACGCTCCAGATATTGGTGAGCGCGGGCATCAAGACCAAGGACGAGGCGCGCGCGGAGCTGGGGCTCGCGCCGATCGGCGGCGGCGAGCCGGAGGGGCTGGGGAAGTTCAACCCGTACCACGACGAACGGGGATTGTTCACGACCACTGATGGCGCTGCGGCTGGCGTTCAAGAGGCAGCGGCCGATGCGCCCGACAAATACACCGTCGACCTGAGAGAGGAAGACGGCAAATACGGCGGCCACACAATCAAGCGACACGTCGGACGGAGCAAAGAAGACCTGATGCAGGTTGTCGAGGACGGTAGGAGCACAATTCCCACAGCGCCGGGTATTAAACTAGTTGGAGGCCCGATAGAGAGCACTTTCTTGAGCCTGGAATCGGCGAACGACTACGTCAACCGGCTGCTTCAGAAGCACCAGGCTGAAGTTGACGCGGTCGCAAGCGGTTTATACCCCACACAATGGATCGAAGACCGGATCGGCTCCCCTACAGGCATCCAGGCGCTGATAGATGCCAATTCGTTGAAAGTCGTGACGCGCCGCACATTCAATGTTGGCGTCTGGCTGGTGCATGACGATCGCTCACCACGCGGATATCGGGTCGACACTGCCTATCCCAAAAATGATGAGCCGCAATGAACGGACTGTTGGAACATATAGGGAACATTTCTCTTGCCTGGATATGCGAAAGTACATAATCCTCAGATCGGCGCCGACGTCGGGCGGCGAATGACCGCCGGAACCACGATGCGAGCCACGGCGCAGTTCTGTCGGTCGCGCGGAGCCTCAGGACAAAAGGATGATTTCAGGTGCTTAGGAGTTTTTCATGATCATCCCTGACGAATTTCGTCGCCTCGGCGGTTGCTTCATTCAGGATCACTATGAATGGGGCATCGAGCACCCAGCCGAGTGGATCAAAGAGGCGTTGGAATTGACTCATTTGCCCCCAAGCGGCGTCCTGAAATTGCGGGAATTTCTCGATCACTTGCTGAGCCAAAGCGACGACAAGCAACTTGAGGACGCGTGGAATAATATATCTCCGGGCTGGAATATGTTTGGTCCAGGCGCGAAACGCTGGTTCCTGACTGAGGTTCGGCGATTGATGGATGTCGTGGAGATCAAGAGCATGCCCGGCGTGCCGTGATATATCGCGACATCGAACACGAAGTTTTTGGCGATGACCAGCGCATCCAGAAGTCGAAATACAGCGAGGGTTTCTTCGTCGTTTTTCACGTCGACGGCCTCGAATGCGCTCTCACCGCGGATTCGCAGGACGCGTTTGTCGACGCGATCCTTTGCAGACCGGCTCCAGGGCAAAGCGGTCAATCGACACTAAAATGAGCGCATTTGCGCGTGGGAACGAAAGAGGAACAATTTCTTGCATCGTTACGCGACATGGGGCATAATCGGTAAATTGGAAATGGTGGGCCGGCCGCCGCCTCGGGTCGCGGTTCCACACCATGCGACTCGCAATAGTTCAATCGATAATGGAGGGCTTCGCGCCCGTTCGTTGATCCTCTCCGCAATAACTCCTGCGATTTGACCGCAGTCGCACAACGCATCCTTCACGCTCGTTTCTTTCGCCCGCGCCTCTCGCGCGAACGTCCCCACCTGCCCTGCCGGAGCGCCCATGTCCGAACTGAAGCTCTTCCTGCCGATCGCCAAGGTCGACGCCGACCAGCGCCTCGTCCATGGGATCGCAACCGCCGAAGTCGCCGACCGCGCCGGCGAGATTTGCGATTATGAGTCGACCAAGCCTTATTACGAGGCCTGGTCGCAGGCGATGAACGAAGCGAGCGGCGGCAAGTCGCTCGGCGCCATACGCGCGATGCACGGCCGCGTGGCGGCGGGCAAGATCACCGACATCGCCTTCGACGACGCGGGAAAGCGCATCATGATCGCCGCCAAAATCGTCGATGACGATGAGTGGCGCAAGGTACAGGAGGGCGTCTACACCGGCTTCAGCCAGGGCGGCCGCTATGTCAGGCGCTGGTCCGATTCTGGCGGCGAACTGACGCGCTACACCGCCGAGCCAAACGAAATCTCCCTCGTCGATCTGCCCTGCGTCGCCTCGGCGACTTTCGAAATGATCAAGGACGGCGTGACGCACAAACGCCCCTTCGCCTCGCGCGCCGCCGCCCCCGCCGAAGCGCCAGAAGCGCCCGAAGCGCCACCCGCGAAGGAGGACGCCGCCGACGCATCGCAACGCCTCGACGCGCTGGCGCAGCTCATCGCGCTGGCCCGCACGCTGAGTCAGCAATTGATCGCCGAGACGGACGCCTTGTCGGCGCGCCTCGGCGAAGCGCCGTCCGGCGAAGACCTACCAGCTTCCAAGATCGCAGCGCCGCCGCCCCTTCTCGTAGCCGCCCCCGAGCCCGCCGCGTCCCCGGCGCTCGCCAAGGCGCTCGTTGAGACGGCGGCGCTGCGAACCCGCCTCGACGAACTGACGCCCGGCCTCGCCGCGCTCACAGCGCGCATCGCCGCGCTGGAGGCGCAGCCGCTGCCCGCCAAAGCCGCGCTACGGGCCATCGCCAAATCCGCCGACGGCGCCGGCGTCGAAGCCGCGCCCGTCGATGAAGCCATCCGCCGCCTCGCCGCCCTGCCGCCGCAAGAACGCGCCCACGCCCTGACCAAACTCAGCCTCGCCAATCCGATGCCGCTGCGGTTTTGACGATTGACGCGCTGAACGGCTATCCACTCTTTGCCTTAAAGAGGCGGTCAGAGCGCATGAAAAAAACACCTTCTCGGTCCGAACGGCCCGAAAGCTGCGTACCTATCCCGCTTACTGTGGCCGTCAACAATGTCGTCGCCCCCGGCGACGCGCCGCGGGGCAGGACTTCCGAGCGCCTTTTGAGCGCCTTGATCGAGCGCGTGAGGGCGCTTTTCCCCAACGCGAAGGGTTGGAATCCCTACTCGGACGAAGATTCCAACATTGAAATCGGTATTCACGGATCAGAGCGCATCAAGCTCGACGATTTGATGACGACGACGCTCGCGCCGTTGGGCTATCGCCGGGTGGACAAGCTGACCTATCGTGCCGATTGGAGCACGGCGGAGGTCGAACATGTGCTTTCGATCGATACCTGCGGCAATCCGAAGGCCTTCTTGCACGGCAGTGCTGGTCTCCGCAACACGGAAGCCGATGCTTTCGCGCGGCAATGTCAGCAACGTTACGCCGACAATGGCATCCTTAGAGCCATGCGCGAAGGCGCCTATGTCGAACCGCCCTGGTATTGTCTCATGAGTTTCTCTATCGGCGCCTTTTTTGGCTGGCCTGGTTGGTCGCTCAATACGCGGGAGTTTTCGCCTAACGCTCTCGCGCGCGCCGTAGCTGACCCAATTCGCGCCAAGCTTATTCCCTATGTCGGCGGCGTCACGACGTTGCAAAGTCTACCGAGTTTTCTCGAGTGCGATGAAGAGCCGATGCAATGGATCATGCATCGCGCCGATCTCGCGCTGCCATCATTGCCTGGCTCGCCGCCAAACTCGGTATCGACAGACGGAAGGCGAAGACGAGTTTGCTCGCTCATGCTCGACTCTACGCCAATGTCATCGACACGACGCGATTGACGCCAGAGACCTACATTGATCACATTCTCGACGACGCCTCTCGCACTGGCTCATCTCGCATTGACGGGACTGCCGCGGCTCGCGCACGCGGAACAGGATTCACGCCGGTTGTTCATGGCCGACAGCCTGATGAAGGCCGGTGTCTCGCCGCGAACAATTCTTCAGGCGCTGCATATTGACGATAGCACGCTGAGCGAACTGGAGCGGCGTTACAATCCTGACCAGCCCCGCATCCCCGCGGGCAACGGGCGGGAGAGCGGACAATGGACAGACGGCGACTCCACAGACGTCGGCGCTTCATACGATTCGACCGCGCCAACCGGCGAAGGCGCTCGCGCGACGACCACCGCGCGAGGAATCCAAATAGCCTACGCCGGGGACGATTGGGCGCGATTTCTAAAGCCCAATGACGGAGGCGATGCAGCCTCGCAGACGACTGCAACCGCGCCAAACGCACGCCCGAGCAATGCCCTCGAATGGCTCGCGCCAAAGGAGAAAACAAAGCCGGGTCGGCGCTATGCCCAAAATGTGACCGAGCCCGCTCCTGAGGAGCCAGTCGATTAGGAGCCTGCTCGTCAAGAGGTGGAGCAAAGAAACCCCACATCCGCGCGAGGCGGGAATCGCGATGTCACGCTCTACAGTCCCTACACTCACCAGTGGGTAACCTTCCCCGCGGACTCTCCGCTTGTCGCCAGCTTGCCAGGATATTGGATCAGAGTCGGAGCCTTGCCGGAAGGCCCGACGAATCTGCGTGCGCCAGAGAGTGAGAGCGAGGCCGCCGCTGACGGCAACGCCCCGCCACAAGCGGCGCCGATGCCCGCAAACAGAGCGCGGGCCTACCCAGCCCAGCTAAGAGCGAACCGCGCCGCGGGGCGCGCATGGGAAAATGAGACGGAACGCGCGCTCAATCGTTTACCCGTAGTCATCGGGAAGGAAATCACGCTGCGGACAGACAGCGGAGTGACCTATCGCGTTGATTTTCTCACTTTGGATCCAGAGACCGGTGAATACTCTGGCGTGGAAGCGAAGGCGTCTGAGACAGCGGCGTTGCGCACAAATCAGCGAGACGCTATTGCGGAGATCGCGCGAACCGGCGCCAGGATCGTGGGAGCGGGAAAGCCGGGATTTCCGGGAGGAACGCGACTTCCCCCTTTCACGATTCGGATCGTCAGGCCTTCATCGGAGAAATTCATGGCCATCGACCAAACGAACGTCGTCGATTTCGTTCTCCCGGACGATCGTGACGGCAACACGTCTCTGCTCATCTCTGATTATCTGCCTTGGGATGCAGACGAATTGGATCACTGGTATTTGTTGCAAGAGAAGGTCAACAGCTATCTGCCGTACATCCTCGACGGTCAGTTGGAAAAAGACTTTCCTACGTCGAAGGGGCGAAAGGCCAAGATCGTCATCTCAGCCAAATATCCGCTGAACGCCGCCTCCCGTGACTTTGTGGAAAAGCTCGCGGGCCATACGAAAAAATTCAAGGTCGATCTTCTATTTCATCAATTCATTCCGGGCGTCAACGAGCCCTATTGAGCGAGATGATGCATAGCACATCGCACCGGTTTCCTCATCTCGGATTATGAAACCGGAGATTATCGAGGGGCTAAAGCGAAGGGCTCGCAGACTGCGCGTTTACGCCCCAATCAGCGAACAGTCATTCCAGAAATCGCGCAAAGCGGAGGATTAGGGGAGAGGGAAAGCCCGGGTTTCCAGGAGGGACTCGACTTCTTCCCTTTCCGATTCAAATCGTCAGGATCGCCCGGAGAAATGTATGCCGATAGACCGGACGCACGTCGTCGACTTCATCGTGCCAAATGATCGCGATGGAAACACGTCGCTCATTATAAGCGATCATTTGCCATGGGATACCGACGAGCTGCACCACTGGTACTTGTTGCAAGAGAAGGTCAACGCCTACTTGCCTTACATTCTTGACGGTAAAATGCTGAAGGATTTTCTGACGTCTAAAGGACGCAAAACATTCATTGTCATAACCGCGAAACATCCTTTGAACGACGCGTCACGCAACTTTGTAAATATCCTCGCCGAACACACACGGAAATTCGGCGTCGAATTGCGATATTTCCAAAGTCTTCCAGGGGACGATAGAGCATACTGAGCAGAACGCCTCCCATTGAAACGGGAAGGTGCCGTCTCAGCGACCCGTTTCTCATAGTCACACCCCACGCGGTCGCC
>Ga0206821_10208_pt1 | contig 12768 bp, 16 predicted proteins | sample Alteio_BWOrgCont_85_FD_152860 | JGI IMG/M metagenome (GOLD analysis project Ga0206821, IMG submission 152860) | Enriched cells from forest soil in Barre Woods Harvard Forest LTER site, Petersham, Massachusetts, United States -... | ecosystem: Environmental > Terrestrial > Soil > Temperate forest >...
AAAAGAATGCACGCCGTAATAATAACCCACAGCATTTGGTACCAATAGAAGAATGGCACGCCAATCAGTGCTGGTTCAGCGCGATTGTAAAGCGGCGGCCACAGCACCGCCGCAAAGGGGATTAGCAATAATAGGCGCATGAGATAGGTGCGCGACCGTGATGGTGTCATAGAATCCTTTTCCGGCATCATTGACTTCAATCAAATTGATAAAGGCGTGTGGGATTGCGAACAAGGATGTCGTTTCGGCGAATTTCGTCCGGACACCAATCTTTCAGCCGATTAAATAACTCGCCCGTGTCGCGGCTGCCGTTCGGCAGATGTGGCCAGTCGGTTCCCCAAACTACCCGGTCAGGCGCGGCTGCTATCAGGCTCTTGGCCATCCACCCTGTGTGATCCTTTTGATTATCCGGAGCCACCCGGTAGGGCCCTGTCAATTTAACCCAGCAGTGCCTTGTCCTTACGAGCTCGATGAAGTGCATGAAATCCGCGTCCGTAATGCCGTGATCGGCCTTCATATATCCCAGATGATTGATACTAAAATCGACATCGAGACTGCCCAGGCAGTCGAATAAACTGCGTGTCACGTGTCCAGGCGAATAGAGCTCTACATGCCAACCGGCATCGCGCGCGATATCTGAAGCACGCCGGAGCTCCGCAACCACCGCATTCTGATCCCACTTGGCCTGATCCGCCTTGAAAAAGTCGAGCCGAATACCGCGCACCCCCAGACGGTGCAGTGTTTCGATCTGTTTGGATTCGATGGACTCGGGCAGGAATATAACTCCACGGCAAGGTCGTCCGAACCGTTTCATTGCATCAAGCAAACAAGAGTTGTCGGTTCCATAATAGCTTGGCTGAACAAAAACCGCCCGTTGTAATCCAAGCAAATCAGCAACTGCAAAATATTGTTCGAGACTGCCTTCCGGCAGCGTATAGCGGGCATCTGGCACACCAGGGTAGCTTTCAGCGGGTCCAAAGACATGCATATGGCAGTCGCAGGCTCGGGGAGGTGCCGAAAAGATGGGCCTGCTAACCGTCTCGATTGGACGCAGTCCCTCACTGATCCATTTATCCTCCCGGCTAATGTTTTTCTGAGAATTCATCAAGCTCGTATCGCCATTGTGTTCCTACCATCATAATGACTGCTTATAGGTATGGCGCAAGCTCACGCGTTGCGGTCTCGCCGCGACAGAGAAATTCACGACACTTAATTCGCGCGAGAAAGATTGGCGCGATAAAGTGGTTCGCACGCGCAATATTTAGTTTTTGTACGTTATTTCGACATTTCTTATTGCGCGTTCACATCACAAATATGAGTTAAGAACAAACCCTTCGGCCACAAGCCTTTCACAATTCTGCCAGCACTCCCTGGCTTGCGACTGTATGGAGGAACCAGTCGAATTGGATAATTGCTATCGGATGTTCGGCCGCTGGATCGTCGGCGCAGTGACCCATGTGCGGCAAGTTCACTACGATGTATTCTTGGCAGAAAATTGCAATGCGCCAACGGCGACCCTTGACCGAGCTGATGGACACCTACACTTCCTCAATGACGGTCAAACATCTCTCGTCTACAACATTGGAATCAATTCCCATCCCGGTTCCTTCGATGCCCGTTCATGATCGGCCTGTCGCGCGTATCGACGAATTATTCGCGAAAATCGACGGACCTGTTGAGGTCGCTGTGTGCGTGGATCAGGTCGTTGGTAACTTGCGCGTAGCGTCGTCGACGGGTGTGGGTCACGGCGTGGCGCGGTAGGGACCCGACCGCAACACTTGCCGATTTCGGTGCGTATGCGGTTCACCTCGAACGGCACATTCACGCCATCGATGATCGACCGCGCGCATGGATATTCGGAAACCAGATTCTTCTGGAAATAGCGTAGGGTATGGACGGATAGTTGCCGTTAACCCAAAAACAATTCTGAGCCCACCATGCTCTGGGAGCCCGTAGGCTAATCACCGAACTCCAAAATGCTCAGCCGATTTAGATCGCGACGATGCGCTTTGGAGCACTACCACTTCAACTGAAGTTGTAGTCCCCCATCGCCCACTCCCCCCCTCAACAGCGATTTGAAGTTACCGCTGTCGTCGGACCGCAGGCTAAAGAAATCCAAAGCGCCGTTGTGAACTCCGAACCGCTGTTCGAGTGCGTCACTACCTGCGTAAATGTTGGAGGAAGTCAGCGCATCCTCAGCCGGTAGAGGAGGCAAGGCCCCTAAGTTGATCGGGCCGCCGCCATTACCCGGCAATATACCGCCGGCAAGCCCCGGCGCGGAGAACCCGGCGACCGCCAGGCTAACGAGTGCAACCTTTGCTATGCGCGGTACAAACACCATACCCGCCCCCACGAGGCCGTCTAATCAACGGTCTAATAGTTTTGTAACATAATGGCACAGTGCGGACAAGAAGGTCGCCGGTGCATTTGTTAGTTCTGTGGATTCGTCCGAGCTTGGCACATTTATGGTTTGAATTCCTAGGTAATTGAATAGGTTAGGCCTGAATTCCGCGACCTTACAATGGCCAACTGCGCTTATCGTTTTCGAATTGTTCGCGGCGTTTTCGGCGGGAGGCCTCAGCCGTCTTTCCAAGCTGATTGAAGCCGACGAACCTGTCGGACTGGATAGGCGCCAAAGTGATCGCAGATCACAGGCGCGACTGTTCGGCCAATCGCTCTGCAATGTCGGGTGGTGTATGCCCAAGTGCCCTGCCCGACAAAATCATTAGAATCACGTATGCGACTATGACCAGGGCGGGCGGACATCCGCCCACTTGCTGTCTACTTAGTGAATTTGGTAGCCAAACTGTCGGCAAGGTCCGCTGCAATCGGAATTCGAAATCGCTCGCCTTGATAGGCTTTCACCATCAAAACGATCCAAAGCACCAATGCAGCCAACCTCACGGCGTCGAACAGCAACCCTGTGAAAGAGAAGAATCCCCAGCCGCCTGCCCAAAAGCTCGAAATGAATATCGTCGTTAGGATGATGTAGATGATATGCAGCCCTCCAAAGACGAAAATGGACTGTGCCGCGTGAAAACGCACAAATGGGCGCTTGTCGATCAGAAAGAAGATCAACCCTGTAAGCCACCCACCGACGTAACATAGAAGACCTGCAACATTTTCTTCCACTACGGGCTCTCCTCTCGGAATGACGGCTTAGTAGGTGCATTTGCATTCAAAACTAGTGCCAACGGCACCCGCCCGCCGATTGCTTATTCTTCCAGCCGGTTTCGACGATATTCTTATTACCCTGTTTAACCTGGTTTAGCACGCGCTGCTTTTGATCCAGTGCCTGCCGGAGCCCCGCTTGCGACATGCCCCGTCAATACCTCACAAGAACCGCCAATCGAATTGAGTTTTTTCAATAGATTACGCCGTGACTTTGCGGCCGCGAAGAACCGCCATTAAAGCAGCATTTTCCGGTTGAGCCTCAGCCTCCAAAGTATCGAGGTCAAAAACTGACCCCGCATCCGGCCTACCAACTAAATTAGATCCCTATTCATCTGCGCCGCAAAAGAAGTTACTGGGACAACTCGAAGTAGGTTGGCACACTGCGCAGTTTTATTTCGTCGGATTGCCTGTCCTGAGGGGGCAAACCCGCAGACCATTTGGACCAAAATACACTGATTCGGGAGACTTTGTTTTCACTGCGAGAGGGGAGCTGTCATCCTCACCCAGTTGGCTGCTAAAAAGTTAACTCGTTCAGGAGACGCACCTGAGATGCGCGACATGATTTTAATTGCCCTTTGGGTTTATGCCACCGTCATAGGCCTTGGGTCCTCGACTGCTATGGCTCAGACCGCTCCCGGACCTTTCACTGACGCACAGGTGCAGGCAGGACATAGTGTCTATACCTCGTATTGTGCCTCCTGTCATGGAGCGGACCTGAACGGAACGGGCAATTTCCCGGCACTGACCGGCAAAGCGTTTGTGAGTGAATGGGGCGACCGGACCACCCATGACCTTTACGAAAAGATCCGCGGTACGATGCCGTATTGCGCCGGGGGCACACTGGATGACAACTCCTATGTCGTTCTAGTCGCCTGGATACTTAAGGCTAATGGCGCGGCGACTGGCGGCCTACCCTTAGCTACCGACACCAGCGTGACGGTTAGCAGGCTTATCAAATAGCTACATCTTTGCCGGACGTTTGCCCCGATTGGAAAGCACATAGACCACCTAGGTCTTAGCCCCTATCGGTCAACTCGCACGATATTTCAGCAAGTCTCTAGGCTGGCACTGCAGAACCGCACATATCTTGCCCAACGTTTCGACGCGCACGCCATTCACCCTGACTGACTTGAGCAGCGAGAGCCGGAGGATATTGGGTACCCTTATTGGACTGCACGCCAGTGGGCCCGAGCTGAATTGAGCAAATCCGCAAGTTGCCTTGCACCGATTTCCCATCCGCCACCCAATGAATCGTTCGCGCCGGCGTAGCGGACGTAATACTGCGTGAAAGAGACCGGCTCCGATGACTGCTCGGCAAGGTCGAAGCCTATATACGAGCTAGCGATATGTACGCGAAGGGCGCGAAAGTGACTGACCTGATCCCAAGACCACCGCGCGTTGCGCCATCGCGTTTGTAGTATCAACCCGGCCGGCGAGAGGGTGAGCACATTTGGGCTGAGAAAAAGCCAAGCGTAATATACCACACCCAGGCCGAAGGCCACCAAACCGCTGGCGGCGCGGGTTGCCGAAGCACTCAAAGAGAGATCAAACCAGCACATGGCGGCGGCAAGGCCGCAGCCAACCATTAGCGCCATGGATTTCTGCGCCGACGAGTAGACGATGATTGGCGGCTGTTCGAGGTTTCCCTGCATGGCGCCCACGTTCTCAAGTGTCGTGGACGCCAATCCTAACGCTGAGGGATTACCGAGTGATTGAGAGAGTCGGCTAGATTGCAAACCTCGCGGCCCATACGCCCAAGCACGACACTTTTGGACAGTGCCGACCAGATCAAGCCCCCCAGTCAGACCCCATTACCCACCTTGACGCAGATCTATTTGGAAGACCCAAAGAACTGATAGTTCGCGGAGTAGCGCATACGAACTTGCTCGCCGACGTGGCTCGCGTCGCAGCCAGTTGCCGGCGGAGCGCCCCCCTTGGTGTCGGCGCGGCGGATCGTCGTCACGGCGGCGAGGCGCCCCGAACCCTTTTTCGTCTTGACCTGGAGGAGAAGCCAAGGAATGGAACCTGACACCGGCGCGTCCGCCTTTGCGACCACAGCGCCAGTGATTTCGGAGCCGTCAACGAGCTTCCAACTAGGGCCCGCGAAGTGCGTTCCGATCTGCCTTCCGTCAGCGTCGAAGAGATTTGCTTCGGGCGCCTTGAAAACCCATTCCGGCCCCTTGTCGGTGGTTTCGCAGGCATAGACCTGGACTCCATCAGCCTGTACCTCGACCAGTAGTGGTGCATGGATTGGCGGGGCCACGGCAGCCATGTCGGCAAGAGCGAGTACGGTGCCAAGGAAAAACACGGCGCTGGCAACACGAAAAATCATAGCATCCTGCTCACGCTAGGGATGCCACCAGACTACCAGCTAGGCCAGGCTAGCCGCTAGGGCTCATCGGACTTATCGCTCTCCGCACAATCGGCTAGCCGGTCCGGATTCTGGGGACATACCGACCATCCGAATGCGATCGATTCAGTCCTATCCGACTGTTCCTTCACCGCCCCATGGAGCAATAGGACAGGTCTGATATATTCCAGCCGGATTCATGGCGAGGAACCGGACATGAGACTTAGTGCGCGCAATCAAATATTGGGCAAAGTGGTCGACGTACAAAAAGGTCAAACAACTAGCCATGTGCACATTGATATTGGCCATGGCATAGTCATTACCTCCTCCATAACCAATGAAGCAGTAGACGAGCTTGACCTAAAGGCAGGTGATCAGGCCGTTGCCGTCATCAAGGCGTCGGACGTAATGGTCGCAAAGTCTTAAGCAGCGGTCCACACGCGTGGTTGGACTGTTTCGCGCATGAAATCGCGCTTCGCATTCGGGGTCTACGTGATCCGCTTTTGTGATCCGTTCAGTTGGGCGGCTTCGCGCAAGTTTCCATTTGCTCACCACATGAACACATAATGGCGGCACGACGTTGCGCATGGGCGTCGCAACTATCCGCCACGGAGTTCAACATCTTGAATGCTCCGATATAATCGTTTTGGCCTTCCGCAATTACAGTTTGCGCCGCTGGCCTCTTTTTTTTGAAGAGCCCCTGGGCTGCCACTTCTCCGCGCTTCTGCGCGCCACAATATTCGGGAACGAACGGAAAGTCCGTTTTCAATTCTCATTCATTAGCGAACGTATCCGCCGTGGCGGGGCCGTTTCCGCCAGACCGCCAAAAAACCACTGCGAAAACGGCCTGGCTTCCAGCCCAATCCGTTTGAAGGGTTGGCCAGGCAAAACGTCTAGTCCCGCAAAATAGTCCATGCTGCGCTTGTCCCTCTGATGCTTGAGGCCACGATTGTGGACCTCGTTTCACCATTAGCTTGAAGCGCAGCACCATTAATTGTCAGCTATCCACAAGCTGCACGGCCGATAACCCCATATTTGGGTCAGAAGCTGACGTTAGCCAAGGTCTGCTTAGCACCAATACCATATCGCGTCGCTTGTGTGGGTAAGAGTTATACTAGTTGGTAAAACCGCGGAGGATTGAATGGCCGATGGACGGACAAAGTATCCTAAGATGTTCGCGATACGAGCGGGGGATATTCTCGTGACTTATGCGGGTTTCACATGCATCCCGGCTGGCGTTCTCGTACGTATCGAGTGCGATGCCGCGGGCCTATATTTCCGCTGCGCCGACGGCAATCATTATCTCGAAAGCCAGAGGGATGCGAACGATGAGTGTTTGGGATTGTGCCACGTGCCGTTAGTGTGACGGCTAATAAAATGTACCCAGCTTCTCGATAAGGGCGGTGTGCAGCCGGAATGTCCGCCTCGGGTGAAAACCGGCATGGTCCGCTTCGTGCCATGGCGAAGAACAACGATCTTAGCTTCTAAGCATTCATGCGATTGGAAGCAGCTCCAGACATATCCCAACGCAGGCTTTTCCAAGCCTGCCATTGGATTTGAGCATGGTCCGATTCTGTTCACCGCCGCAAACCCCAAGATGGGGCTTTCGGAGAGCACCGGTAGTCGATTTTGTGCAGAGGTTCCAGTTCGCCCTTTACCCTCTTGTCTATCGACGCGGGCCCGCCTTTCTGTTTTCCGCGAACACGCTAGAATACTCCCGCTTTCGACATGAAGAGGACCCAATGATTTTCAAGACGATGCTTGTCGCCGTCAGCGCGATCGCTCTCTCCACCGCCGTTGCTTTGGCACAGATTGCTACCCTGCCGAGCCCACACATCGTGACCGATCCGTTCACCTACAAGTCCGATAAAGATCTTGAGAGCATGGCGATTAAGCCGGGGGTCGCAGGCCCCACACTCGTCACGCTTTCTGATCACGAGAACCACTATGTCTTATTGGTCGGCCGAACTGAGACGGGCGAACCGGAATTCCATGCGCACTGGATCGATTACGGCGTCGTCCAACAAGGCCAGGGCGGCCTGGTTTACGGCGGTACCGATACCGGCTCGCGCGACACCGGCAATGGCGAGCTGCGCGGCGGTACAATTTCGGGCGGTGTAACCCGTGACCTCAATCCGGGAGATTATTTCGAGATTCCAGCGGGTCAGTGGCACCAGATTACACTCAAGGCCGGTACGAACGCGTTCCGCTATATCGTCGTCAAGGTCCGGCAATAGCGGGATCGGGTGTTTCCTAAAAGCGAGCAAATTGACCGTCTTATCGGACGCGCGAGACGGACGGGGATTGCCAAGACGTCGGGACGTTCCCATTCTCGGCGAAGGCCATTGCGCAGCCTAGCCGCCTCAAAAAAAGTAATCAGGCCGGCCTATTCGTATATGCCGCCACTCCGCCCCCCCGGATACTGCCGTCTGAAATTTGAGCCACATTTTGTGCACCGGTTGATTTCGCGATGAAATTGCCGCGCCCGCGTCGGCCATCTGGGCACGTCAATGTCCGGGATTAAGTCGCTGGTCTATTCGCCCGCGCCCATGGTTGGCAAACTGCTTCGACCCTGCCGAGTTGAATAATACTAACACGCTGCTACGAGCATTTCGATTATTGGCGGATATTAACTATGTCGTCCGGTTTTGGATGCGCCGCCACAACCAAGCGTAACGCTCGTTCCAACGTCTTACGATTCGTGAAGGAGCAGTTCCCACCGCTCACCGACAATCCGCGCAGTTTTGCAATACCTTTTACCTTCGAACAGTCTGGATTTGTGATCTCCAAGCTCTTCGGCGTCACGCGCCATAATCCATAGATATAAATAGGACAAGTCTTGTCCCTGGATGTTGCCGCGGAAGGACAAGGGGCCACAGTCGTCACTTCTTCCACCAGCGTTCCCACAGGCGCATCCGGAAGCGGGAAGAAACGGTATACAATCTGATTGTCGCGAATCTTATCGGAGGACTCGATCACGAAGTGATAGATGCCGGGTGCAGCCTCATGCGCAGTAATATGCTCAACCTTGCTCCCGTCCATATTTGTAAACACCGCACCTTCTTCAAAAGGGCGAAGCGGTGTTACGCCTGTATAGAGAGAGGTCTGACTCGTGAAACAGGCTGCCAACAGGGGTGCAGCCATGCACGTCAGTCCAAATCGTGCGGCGTTTCGCATGATCAACCTCATCGCCCCCATTTCTTAAATGGTACTTATCAAAACGGCCAATAACTACATGTGCCGCACTTTGAACACCGGTCGGATTCAGATTTTGGGTAGTCTTCCTTTGCTCCTCTCCCGAAGGCTCCGGGCCATAGCCAACTCCGCCCGACTTTACACCAACATTTTTGACGACACTCATTGAGGTTAGTCGCGTTACCAAACGGATGTCGGCTTGTGAGCCAAAGCAGGACCCAAATCGCCCCTAGAGAAAGTTCGATCAGGAATTCCACGGTTGTGTTAAAGTGACAACAGCCTAATTCGCCGGCGCGGGCGCACTGCTCGATGCGGGAGGGGTGTTGTTGGACGCGGCGGGTTTAATGTCGAACTTGCTGGGCGAGATACAGTCTCCCGGGCTCGCGATTTGCGGACCGACCCCCGAAGCAGTTATTTTTTGCGTGTAAATCACGGCCAGCAAACCGCCCTGTTTAGTGCAAAGCGCCTGCGCCTGCTCCAAGGTTAGTCTTTCCTGGCATCCCGCAAGCACAAACGCCCCCAAGGCCACGATTGCAACGGGCGTGAACGTCATAGTTTCCTCACTCTTACGCGGCAGTTGGCGCAGCGTGCAGCCCAACGCTCAACTTTTGGCGGCGGCGATGATCAGATTTGCGCGTGACATTCCGTCTAGGGCAGCCGTGTGCTCGCAATCAAAGCCATCCAATATGGGATAGAGTGCGGGCGGATACTTCATATCGAGTTGCTGGCAAACCAAATGCGCGGCGACGTGGATGCGCCTGCCAAACTCGGCTGCACCCGGCTCTTTGGCAAGATCAAGATCGGAATAAGGAACAGGCATAGAAGCGGTGACGATAAACGCTTCGCCAAGGTGCGAACCCGACAAAACTACCCGGTAGTTCTGGGCGGGTGCCGCCGAGACGGTCACCGATTCCAGTGCCGGTTTCCATTTTTCTGGCGTCTGCTGGGCAACCGCCGCGCCGTTCGCGATCGCCAAGCCGGTGAATGCAAGCATGATCCCTGCAAGCGTAAAGTGTTTATAGTGAAGTGATTCCTTCTTCATGCTGAACTCCTTTCCCTGAGAAGCTGTTCATCAGCGCATGGCGGTCAAGCCTAGACCAAGAATTGCAGCAAGCCAAACCAATCCTACCATCCTGGCGGGCAGCCGGACCTTCGCATTGGACGCGACCCGCGTCACACTGCGAGGCTGCTATCTATATGTTTGGACGCATTACTTTGAACATAGATGGGGCCTTTTCGGCATCCCGTGACTGTCGGGAAGCGACGTGAGGCTTAGGCCGACGTGATAGTCTCTACCAACGCAGCCAACGTTCGCTCGTTGGATCGTCTGTGATATAAAGGGCGGGCTGACTCTCTTGATTGCGAGGGTTCTATGCGCATATGGCTATCGATCATGTTGGTAATTGCCCCCCTCTCCCAAGCCTTGGCAATAACCATCGTAACTCACGACGACGCGTTTGATTGTTATCAAGCCACCTTGGAGGAAGACACGGCGGATAACCGCGAAAGAGGACTTGCGGCCTGTGACCGCGCAATCGAGGCGGTCGGCGATGACAGGCAATTACACGCTGCATTACTCATCAATCGAGCGGACATTCGGCTGATGATGCAAGATTATGCAAGAACAGTGGCTGATGCTGCCACAAGCATTGCAATTGAGCGGCAGTCGCCAGTCGCGTACCTCAATTTAGGCGCTGGTTTAGTTGGATTGCGACGCTATGGAGAGGCGCTCACGGCACTGGGAAAAGCCATCGAGCTAGGAATTGCCGATAGATCGCATCTCGCATACTACAATCGTGCCATTGCGAGAGAGCAACTCGGAGACGCCAGAGGCGCCTACTTTGACTACAAAAAGGCTCTGGAAATAGATCCAAATTTTGCCCCGGCGAAGGATCAACTCTTACGCTTCAGGGTCATCACGAAGTCTAACTGATCGCCTTAGATGGGTCCCGAACTCGCGCTTGGCTGCCTAGTTGGCTCGAAGCCACGATGTGGACTGCAGTGGAGAAACCGCCTGGTTGACCGTTATGTACCGTTGACCGGCGATCCCACAAGACTCATCTCTCGTCCGATCTTGTGAGACATTAGAGTGACAGAAGAAAGTCCGTTGAGTTGCAGGAATTAGCGGTTTGCTAAGTGCCCGGTTGGACTCAACAGGGAAGTATTGGTCGGAGCGGTGGGATTTGAAACCAAACTCCCGGGGAAGGGAGCGGCACCGAGGGGCAAAACGCCTGTCTTCTGCAGTTCCGATGCCCCTTGATACCGCCTAGAATACCCTAAATCGGTCCGTGAATTGGTCAGAACGGGAAAACGACGATGCGAACATGCGTGCCAAAACTGCTTCTGCCCGCCGACTAGACCGTCGACCAGATCAGGGACTTCGCCATTAAGTGGAACGGCCAGCCCAACTGCTGGCCGACGCAAGGGTTTTGGGGATTTTCTTCCATCAAGGGCACAAATAACGACACAAAACTTAGTGGGTTGCGGCGCAGGCTGTGCAAAAACCTGATCAGGAGATGATGGTCCCGCCATGGTCGCAGTCTGCTAAACCGACCTTCTGAAATTCGTTTGGGGTTGGTCAGCGGTCGGTGGTTAGTGTCGGTAGAGATGTTGATCTACCCGCACCCCTTGATGTCCACTGATGCTCATGAAGCCTACCGTGGCGCGCCCCGCGCCCGGATCCGCAGAAGCGAGAAAGCCGCTTGAGTGCGCCGCTGATCTTCTTTTCGATCGATGTGGCGACGATCGTCTGCGCGGCTTTGCTGGGCGTGCGGGTGTTGGCCAGCCGGCCACGGCTACGAAGCGCTCAACTCATCGGTCTGATAGCGTTCAGCATGGCCTGCGGCGTCGTGCTCGGCCATCAGGAGTACGGCTATTGGATGCCGCCGGCATTCCGGATCGACGTCGGCGGCTGGGCTGGCTTCCTGAATCTCTCCCGCAATCTGACGCCGGGCCTCTTCATGCTGCTGTGTTTCACCCTGTTCACGGACCAGCGGCGCTTCCCCCTGTGGCTGCTGCTCCTGCTGGTCGTCCAACTCGGCCTTGAAGAGCCGGGACACGCGCTGATCCCCGCCGCTTGGCGCTACGCCCGCCTCGCCACCCAGACCGCGCCCGCTCTTCTGCAGACGCTGTTCGCCGCCTTCGCCCTCTATTGGACTGTCGCCGACTGGCGGTTCGACATGGTCGAGCGACGGCGGCGCATCCGCGCCCTCACCCTGGCGATCAGCGGCGTCGTCGCCATGGTGTCCGGCCTCTTGACGCGGGTGCTGATAGATCCGGCCAGCCCAGCCAACTACATCGCCCATGTGACGCTCATGGCGACCGATCTGGCGATCCTGGCCTTCGTCCTCTTTCAACTCACGAACGGGGACGTCGGCCGCTATCTCGACTTTGACCCAGCGGAGCCGCCCTCGCCGGCGCGGCGGTCCACCGCTGACGCTGATTCTGGTCCGGCATTGGCAAGACTGATGGCGCTTCTGGAAGATGAGCGGGTCTGTCAGAACGAGGGGCTGTCGCTGAAGGGCCTGGCAGACCGCGTCGGCTTGCCGGAGTACCGCCTGCGCAAGTTGATCCACGAGCAACTGGGCTACCGCAACTTCAACGCGCTGTTGCATGACTACCGCATTCGCGAGGCCTGTCGGCAACTCAGCGATCCTGGCCTGCGGCGCACCCCGATCCTGACCATTGCGCTGTCGGTCGGCTACGCCTCGGTCAATACCTTCAGCCGGGGTTTTCGCGAGATCATGGGCGTGACGCCATCGGCCTATCGGGACGCCGAGTTGGCGAAGTTGGCCGCTCGCGGACGGCCAGAGGGCGAATAACCACCCCATTTTCTGAAATCGCCGGCGGATTCGAGAAATCGGGGCGCGAGCCGCCGAGGCGGCCTGTCAGGAAACATCGGCCCTGGCGCTTTCGCCGTTGTGAGCAGGATTCCTCCGATGGAAACCCGGAAGTACTTCCTCGACTGGTTGAGGGTGTTGGCGTTCGGCGCTCTGATCTTCTTCCACGTCGGGATGCTTTATGTAAGCTGGCGCTATAACATAAAGAGC
>Ga0206821_10148_pt2 | contig 12755 bp, 9 predicted proteins | sample Alteio_BWOrgCont_85_FD_152860 | JGI IMG/M metagenome (GOLD analysis project Ga0206821, IMG submission 152860) | Enriched cells from forest soil in Barre Woods Harvard Forest LTER site, Petersham, Massachusetts, United States -... | ecosystem: Environmental > Terrestrial > Soil > Temperate forest >...
TGCTCCTTCTGCTCCTTTCCTACCTCGGCGGCGTGCTGACGATCCTCAGCCCGTGCATCCTGCCGGTGCTGCCGTTCGTGTTTGCGCGCGCCGGATCCATTCGCCGGCGCCGAGCGATTGCTTCATGGCCGCGAACATGCGGCCGCCGATCAGAAGCGCGATTGCCAGAGAGGTCGCGGCACCGGCGGCATAAGCCAGCAGCAGCAACGTTGTGTTGGCACTGGCGCCCTGAATCGCGGCACCGGTCAGAACGAGACCGAGGATCGGGCCCGCGCACGGCGCCCACAAAAGACCGGTCGCAACGCCGAGCAACAACGATGCGCCGGCACCGCTGCCGGCGTTCTGGCTCAGACGATCGCCCAACGCGACGAGCGGCTGCGTTACGCGATCGGCCACCGACGGCAGAAGCAGCATCAGCCCGAAGGCTCCGAGGATGATCAGCGCGGCGATGCGGCCATATTGATTGGCATGCACGGCCCAGCCGCCGCCGACGGCGGCCAGTGTCGCCACGACGGCGAATGTGAGCGTCATTCCGATCAGAAGCGGTAGGCCGCTCTTCACGAACGGTTGATCGGCGCGCGCAAACACGAACGGCAGCACCGGCAGGATGCACGGGCTGAGGATCGTCAGCACGCCGCCGAGGTAGGAAAGGAGCAGAAGGAGCATGGGCAAAGACTTCCGAGCGATCGCACGTGTCTATTCGCGCGGTCCCGTTTGAGCGTTACAGGCGGCGCGGGAAACTCAGAATCGCTCGCCGGCCATTTCTTCGCTCTTTGTCCACAATGCCTTGGCGTGTTCGGGATCGAGTGCATAGGCGCGCACGCCGCCGCGCGCCGCCGGATTCTCGACCAGCTGGGCCACGTGGCAGTCTTCGCAATATTTGCCGCCGACATCGTCGGCGGATGCGACAAAGCCGCTCCACACCGTCGTCGCCGCACCTTGCGGGATCGTCTTCCATTTGAAAGCGGGCAGGCCTGCGGCCTGGTTCGCTTCGCTGATGCTCTTCATCATTTGCTCGATCAGCTCCGGCGTCATATGCCGGCCGAGTTCGGTCTGGATTCCGCCGGGATGAACGGCCGTTGCGCGCACGCCTTCGTTTTTGTGCCGCCGGTCGAATTCCACCGCGAACAGGATGTTCGCCGTCTTGGAGCGGCCATAGGCGCCGAACTCCGTGTAGGGCGTGTGTTCGAAATTGGGATCGTTCAGATCGACGTCGGAGAAACGATGGCCGGCCGACGAGAGATTCACCAGCCGCGAACCCTTCTTCATCAGCGACACGATCCGGTTCACGAGCACGAAATGGCCCAGATGATTGGTGCCGAACTGCGTCTCGAAGCCGTCGGACGTTTTGCCTTTCGGACACGCCATCACGCCCGCATTGCAGATCACGACGTCGAACGGCTTGCCCGCTTTCACCAGCGCGTCGGCGCAGGCGCGTACGCTCTTGAGCGAGGCGAGATCGAGCGCGACCAATTCGATGCTCCCACCGTTCTTCGCATCCTTGCGGACGATTTCGGTCGCCTGCTTCGCCTTGTCGAGATCGCGCGCCGCGCCCACGACGGTCGCGCCGTGCGCCGCCAGCGTGCGGGCCGTTTCCACGCCCAGTCCCGCCGATGCGCCTGTCACCAGAATGCGCTTGCCGCTGAGGTTCACCCCTTCGAGCACTTGGTCGGTGGTCGATTCATCTCCGAATCGTTTGGTCATTGCGTTCTCCCGTGTTCTGGCTCCCGCAATATTGGCACGGATATCACGGGCTTAGGAACGCGCGGAGGAACGGCCCCCGGCTATTGAAAATTTCAAATAGTGAAAAACTTGTCTTTATGTGAAAAATTGTTTTCTAATCTGGCGAACCGGGGGGCAGCTCCGGCTGCCCTTTCTCGGAGCTTTCAGGATGCGTTTGCGCTCACTCGTCTTGCCGTTCGCCCTCATCGCCGCAGCATTCGCCATCCCTTCCTCGGCCGCATCGACGTCCGGGGCGCCGGCGACAGTCGACCAGCCGCAAACGCCGGCTGCCACGCCAATGCCGGCAACGCCGACACATCCGCTCGAGAAAGCCGATCTCGAAGCGTGGCTGGACGGCTTCGTTCCTTATGCGCTGAAAAGCGGCGACATCGCCGGCGCCGTCGTAGCCGTCGTGAAGGATGGCCATGTCCTGGTCGAAAAGGGCTACGGCGATGCCGATGTGGCGCGGAAGATCCCGATGGATCCGGAGCACACGCTGGTTCGCATCGGTTCGACGTCGAAGCTGTTTACCTGGACCGCGGTGATGCAGTTAGTCGAACAGCACAAGCTCGACCTCGATCGCGACATCAACGACTATCTCGACTTCAAGGTCCCGAGCAAAACAGGCAAGCCCATCACCCTGCGCGATCTGATGAATCACAGAGCGGGCTTCGAGGAGGGATTGAAGGACGTTCTCGCCGTCGATCCGCACGCGCTGCAATCGACCGAGCAGTATCTCAAAGCGCATCCCCGGCCGATGCTCTTCGCGCCCGGCGAAGTGCCCGCCTATTCGAACTACGGTGCGGCGCTCGCGGGCTATATCGTGCAGCGCGTGTCCGGCGAACGCTTCGAGGACTACGTCGCCCGGCACATCCTTGCGCCGCTCGACATGCAGCACACGACGTTCGAGCAGCCGCTGCCGGAGAAATTCCGTTCGGCGATGGCCGATGGTTACAGGGCGTCGTCGTCGGAGCCGCATCCTTACGAATTTGTCGTCACGGCGCCTGCCGGAAGTGGCGCGGCCACCGCCGACGACATGGCGCACTTCATGATCGCGCAGCTGCAGCTTGGGCGGTATGACGACCATCGGATCTTGAGTGCGGACACGGCGCGGCTGATGCAAACTCCGTCCGAAACCGGTCTGCCCGGCTTCAGCACGATGGCGCACGGATTCTTCTACGACCATCACAACGGGCGCGTCGTCATCGGACACGGCGGCGACACGGTCGTCTTCCACACGGAGCTCGATCTCCTGCCGGGAGAAAACGTGGGAATCTTCTACGACTTCAGCAGCCGCGGGAAGAACGATGCGGTTTATGCCGCCCGCGAACTTCTGTTCGGCGAATTCATGAACCGGTATTTTCCCGCACCGGCGCAGGCGCCGATGCCGACGCTGTCGTCCGCGCCGCACGATGCGCAGGAGATTGCCGGGCCCTATGAGAGTTCGCGCCGCATCGAGCACGGATTCCTCGGCTTCTTCTATCTCCTGCAGCAGTCGTCGATCGGCGCGAATGCGGACGGTACGATCACCGCGCCGCCGGGACCCGGTGGGCAGACCGACGCGACGTTCCGCGAAATCGGTCCGCAAATATGGCGCGAGAAGAACGGCACGCGCGAGCTGGCGTTGCGCGACGTGGATGGCGTGAAAACCGTCATCGATAGCACCGACCCGACATCCGTGCTTCAGGCGGTCCCCTTCCTGCGGTCGGCAGGGCTCAACGTGACGGTGCTGCTGGCTTCGGTCGCGGTTCTGTTCTGGTCGCTGGTGCTTTGGCTGGTTTCACCGATCCTGCGGCGCGGCGAGCCCGCGCGAAGCGAAGCGACGGCCGTAATCCGGCGCTCGCGTCTGTATATGCGCTGCGCGGCATTGGTGGACATTGTCTATCTGGGTGCGTGGACGATGCTGCTGCTCCCGGTCCTGAGCCTTCAGCTCGAGGTCTACGGCTCGCATCTGGATCCTGTCGTGTTGATGCTGGAATGTTCCGGACTGATCGCGATTGCGGCGGCCGGCGTCGGTCTCTGGTCGACGTGGCGTCTATTTCAGGAAGGCGCGCCGCTTCTCTCGAAGATCTGGGGCGTCGCGACGGCCGCGGCGTTGCTGGGCGTCGTATGGATCGGCGCGATGGGCGGCTTCATCGGCATCAATCTGAACTACTGAAACGTCTGCCGTCTCAGTCGATCGTTTCACCGGCGAAGCTGGCGGCAGGCGCGTCTGCTTTGTCGCCGACATAAGTCTGTCCGCGGCGCCGTCTTGCGGACCAGGCGAGCGCGATCGCGGGTGTCACGGTGAGGCCCGCCAGCAGGAATGGCGCGTTCACGGTCAGGCTTGAAAACCCGACGCCGGCAATGGAAGGCCCGACGACGCGCGCGAGCGCGCCCGTCGCGTTGTTGAGGCCGAGATACTGGCCCTGGTGATCGATGTCGACATTGCGCGAGATGAGCGCTGCGACGTTCGGCCAGGCGATCGATTGTCCGAAAGCAGCCATCGCCAGAAGCACGATCGTCTCCGCGCCGCCTGCGGACAGCGGCTGCAGCAGTGAGCACGTCGCCATCAGCGCCATACCGGCAGCCAGCACGCGCGCTTCGCCGAAGCGGCGTGACAGCCGGCCGACGAGAAACAGCTGACAGATCGCGGACACGACACCGACGATCGCGAAAGCGATGCCCACCTGCTGCGGGCCCCAATCGAAGCGCGCCTGCGTCCACAAGCCGAAGCAGGATTCGATTCCGGTGAAGGCGCAGCCCGCCAGGAACGTCACGCCCATCAGTCGCGGGATGATCGGATGGGACAGCGCGCTGCCCAACACGTCCCAACGACTCGGCTGATGCAGAAAGCGCGCAGAACGATGCCGGCTCTCTTTCACGAACAGCATGATGGAGAGCGCCGAGATGGCGGAGAAGACGGCGCAGACGAGCAGTGGAATGCGGAAGCCCACATGCCCCGCCGAAGGATGCGCGAGCAGTCCTCCCAGCGCGGGTCCCACAATGAAGCCCATATTGTTGGCGGCGCCCAACAGCGACAGGCGCCCGGCGCGCTTGTCGCCCGGCGTCACGTCCGCGATGTAGCCCTGCACCACCGAGCCGTTGCCGCTTGCCATGCCGCCCAGCAAGCGAACGAGGAACGCCACCGCGATGTTCGGCGCGAAGGCCATCGCCAGATAACAAAGGCAATTGCCGCACACGGTGGAGATGAGAATGGGCTTGCGGCCGATGCGGTCCGAGAGCCGTCCCCAGAAGGGCTCGCCGAAGAACGCGCCGATGGCGTAGGCCGAAAACACCAGCGCGATCTGCCAGGCGCTCGCGTTGAACGATTTTGCATAAAACGGCAGCAGCGGCACGACGATGCCGAAGCCCACGAGGTTGATGAACAGAATGAAAAGCAGCGTGGGCAACGCTGCCGCCGACGGCTTTTTCAGGTTCGAAGGGGCGGTTTCGGCGCTCATGAGATTTTGTCAGTTATAAATGCTGCAGCGCACAAATCCAAGGCGGAATTCGTCGCAGCATTCGCGCGGACTCTGGAGGAAATGGCCCAGCGCGAACGGCGCGCCCCGGACAATCAATCGTCGGTTGGTGCCGCAGGCCTCAACACCGGATCGACCAGAACTGCGGGGAGCGGTGCGGGAAGCCCGAAATGGCGGGGCAGTTTGCCGTTCTTCCGGCGGGAAGGTGCGAAGAATTCTTTGCGCAGGATATCGATGGCGTCACCCACCGATTCAAGAAAGAGATTGGGCTGGACCGCCGGCGCGCGCGCAAGGCGATCATGCAGGAACAGCGCTACATCCGCGAGATAAAGATTGAGAAATGTCTCCGCCGGCTCGATCCCGTCGCCGCGCGCGCGCGCGGCAAGCGTCAGAAGCGAAGCGATGTCGAAGTGACGCGCGCGGACGGAGCGTGCCGCAAGATGGAAGTGAAAAAAATCCCAGGCCGGCGTGCATTGCTCGCTCGCGAGTTCCCAATCGAACACGAACAGATCTCCGGCTCCATCGGCGCGAATGTTCCAAGGCACGAAATCGCGATGGGCGAGACCGAACGAAACCGTCGCGTCGCCGATATCGTGCTGCGCCTGATGTAGGATGAAGTCGTATCGATCGCGCCAGCGCGGCTCCAGTCTGCAAGCGAGTGCTTCCTTGCGCGCAGTCATGGTACGCCACATCGCACTCTCGTGAAGCGGTCCGGACCATTGTGTGGCGCTGCGCAACTGTTCGAGAAAATCGCGATGCGCCGCGCCAAACACCAGGGATGTTCCCGTCGAGGGGCCGGCCGACAAGAGCATGGCCGGAAATCCGCGCCAGGTCGTTCGCCCGATCACCTGCGGCACGCATGCACTCAGGCCGTGAGCTTTCGCAAGCCGGTCGAGAACCTCGCCTTCATGGGCGAGGGTCTCATTGGTTTCACTGCTGGAGCCGAACTTGACATAGGCGATGGCACGTCCGGCCGCGTCGAGTGCAAGAACGATCGTCTTTGAAAACAGGCCAGGCGAGCGAAAATAGAATGCGCAATCGACCGCTTCTCCGCCAAGACAATCGCGCAACGTCTCGCAAAGATCGGCAACCGCATCGCTTCTGAGATATATCGTCGGTGCGAACCGCGGCACAAATTGCAGAAGGCGTTTTGCGAGCTTTCCCCGCAGACGTTGTGGATTGTAGATCGCCAGACCATCGCGCGGGAGCCGTTTCGATCGCGGCACAAGAATCCAGGCGCCGGCGCGTACGCGCAGACTCGCAAATCCGCGTCCGCGTTCTTCCGGTGATGGCTCCAGCAACATCTGCATAATCGGCGAATATTTCATGCGCGCATCGGGCAGGGACTGCGACGGCAATGCCGTCATTTGGCCGTCATATTAGTTCGTCTGCGCGCGCCGGCTGCAAGATCAGGGCTCCGACGAGATTTTTGCGCGTACGGCGTTCAATGTCCCAAAAATGCCCCAGGTCCGGCGGTTGCCGAACCCGAAGCTTTCGGGCTTCATGCTGCAGCGCAGCCACGATATGCACGGCGTAAATGCCGGCGGATGATGCTGGCTGCTTATGGAACTTCGAAATCTCGCCAAATATGCGACGGCAAAGCTGGCGACGAACGCCGGTATCGTCGCCTTCGGCAGCGGCGGCAGGCTCGTCCTGCAGATTGCCCTGTTCGTTCTCGTGGCCCGCATGTTGGGTGCGACGGACTACGGCGCGTTCATCAGCATCACCGCGCTGGTGGCCATCATTTCCACGTTTTCCGGGCTCTCCTGCGAAATCGTGATGGTGAAGGCTGTGTCCCGCGACCCGTCGCGCGTGCGGGACTATTTCGGCAGCGGTCTTGTGCTTCTTGCGCTGACGACGCCGCCGCTCGTGGCGTTATCGATTTTTGCCGTGTCGATAATCAGTGGCGCACATGTGGGCTGGCCTCTGGTCGCGCTGATCGCCGTGGGAGATCTCTTTTTTTTGCGCGTGAACATGCTTTGCGCGGCGTGCTATCAGGCGCTCGAGCTGGTCAACAAATCGGCCATCCTCAATATCGGATTCAGCGCTGGCCGGCTGGCGTCGGCTTTTCTTGCAATGGCCCTCCTCGGTCATCTCGATCTGACGCATTGGGCCTATTTCTACACCGGCGGCGCCGTTGCGGCGGCGACGCTGTCCTGCATCTGGGTCATCCATGATCTCGGATGGCCGAAACTGTTCGTTGCGTTCGACGAGGCCAATTTCGGCTTTCATTCCTCGATGCAATCGACGCTGTTTTTTATGCTGCGCGACATCGACAAGCCTCTGCTCAGCAAGCTCGCCTCGCTGCACGCGGCCGGCGTTTACGCCGCTGCATTTCGGGTGGCGGATGCTGCGATCATTCCCATTCGGGCCCTCATGTATGCGGCTTTCGCACGTTTCTTTCGTCACGGACAACGCGGCGTAACAGGAAGTTCTGACTTCGCCTTGCGTCTACTGCCGTTTGGCCTGGCTTACGGCGCGCTGGCCGCCTGCGGTATCGAGCTCTTTTCGTTTGCGCTGCCATGGCTGCTCGGCAGGCAATATGCCGAAAGCGCGTCCATCCTGCGCATCTTCGGAATACTTCCGGTCTTCCATGCCGCATACAACATCGGGGCGGATTCGCTCACGGCTTGCGGTCGGCAATCGACGCGCAGCTTTGTGCAGTCCTGTGCGGCCGCCGCGATGGTCGTCCTCTGCCTGGTGCTGATTCCGCGATTTGGCACCATGGGCGCAGCAGTTGCGAACGTCACGAGTCACGCGCTGATGGCGACCGGCATGTGGACCGCGATTTTCCTGCATCGTCATCGCGAACGCGCCACCGCGATCGCCGCTGTTTCGCAGATCAGGTAGTCGTCACAGGATTCTCACAGGCTTATCACAGCACTCCAGTGCCGGACTTTGTAGCTTGATTGCTGTTCGGCACTGCAGCGAAGGCAGCGCACTTTCGAGCCAGCCATTCTCATGCCCAAAGGGCAGCTCGATCGTGCGTTCGCCGCATTCAAAGGTTCGAAACGGATGACGACGGACGCGACCTCCCTGGACGCTCAGGCGCCTGCAAACACGACACGAAAGCGTGAATCGGGCGCCTCCATATTCGACGCCTATGTCATGAGCCGGTTGGCGCGGCCCGCACGGCGCAACCGCATCCTGACCGAACGCCTGACGGAGCCGCTGCATCTCAACATTGCATCCGCCTTCGTCGCGTTGTTCGGGTCGTTTCGTGCGAAAGTCGATCACGACCTGATCATTCGCCAGCAGTTCGCCTTCCCCATTCTGCATGCGGCCGACAAGGCGCGTGAATTGGGGCTCGACAGTCTGACGATCGTCGAATTCGGTGTGGCCAACGGCGCCGGACTTCTCAACATCTGCAAGATCGCGACGTCCGTCACGCGAGCCACCGGCGTGAAATTCAGGGTCGTCGGTTTCGATACGGGCAAGGGGCTGCCGGCCGCCGTCGACTATCGCGACCATCCGGAGATGTTTCAGCAAAACGATTTTCCGATGGACGTCGAGCGCCTGAAGGCTGCGCTGCCGCCCTTTGCCGAACTCGTCATCGGCGACGTGGCGGAAACCGTGCCTGGATTCGTATCGACGCTTTCACCGGCATCGCCGCTGGGCTTCGTCTCCATGGACCTCGACTACTATTCCTCGACAAAGCCTGCGCTCGAAATATTCCGCGGGCCCGCGCAAAACTATCTGCCCGCCGTACTTCTCTATCTCGACGACACGGTTATCGAGACGGCGAACCCCTGGTGCGGCGAACTTCTTGCCGTCAACGAGTTCAATGCGGAGAACGCGACGCGAAAGATTGCGCCGTTTCCGATGCTCAGGATGCGGCGGCTGTTCAAGAATTCCCGCTGGATCGAACAGATCCAGCTCATGCACGTGTTCGATCACCCGGCACGCACGCCGCGGATCGACCGCGCGAGCCACGTGATTCCGAACGAGTACGCGCGCTGAAGGGTGTTCGATTGACAGAGGAAACAGCCGGATCTGCCGATTTCGAAAGGCCCGGCTTTTTTGTGCCGTCGCGCGCCGCCACGCATGCGCTGGTGCCGGCATTTCTTCTGGCCCTGGCGCTCATCTACCCGCTTTTCATCACCCAGCTCCTGAACGGGGCGTTCCTGCATTCGGGCGATCTCGATGCACAGATCAACGTTGAGGCGTCGTCGTCTAACGCGGCGAACCAGGCGTTCTGGCTTTTGCTCTTTGCTGCATGCCTGGTTGCGGCCGGAATGCGGCGGACGCGGCTTCTGGCGCACGGCGTGGCCCTCTGGCCGTTGCTCCTCTATCTTGTCTGGAGCACGCTGACGCTGGCCTTGGCGGTCGACAGGCATATCGCCATGCGGCGGCTGGCGCTCCAGTTTTGCATCGTCGGATCGATCTGGCTTCCCGTCGCGATGCTGGAAAGCGTGACCTGGGTCAGGCGCCTCGTTCTCTATGCGCTTCTCGGCGTCATCGTGCTCAACGTCGCTGCCGCCGTAGTCATCCCGCGCACGTCACTCGGCTACGCAGGCTTTTTCGGCCAGAAGAACGAGCTTGGCGCCGTTACGGCGCTAGGCCTTATCACTTTTGCAATAACGTTTCTCGGAAAGTCCAAAATGGACCGGATCGCCGCTTCGATAGGCGTTCCGTTGGCAGCGTTCCTGCTCGTCTATAGTCGATCGAAAACGTCGTTCATTCTGGGCGTGGGCGTGCCGATGCTCGTGTACGGCATCTGCTTCGCGTCGCGTGCGCTTCGGATGCGGCCGGGGTTCATCATCGGCGGCGGCGTCGTATTCTCGCTTTTGGCCTTCTCGATCGCCCTCGGTACTGGCTTCGGCTACCAGGATCTCCTGAAGCTCTTTTTTCACGATGCGACATTCACAGGTCGCACGGAGATCTGGAGCTTTGCGTGGTCGAACATCATGACGAGGCCGCTCGTCGGCTTTGGCTTCAACGGCTTTTGGGGCGTCGGCGGCGGATCCGCAGCGACGTCGGCGGACAACGCATTCATCGCGAACATTCTGCAGTCGCACAACGGCTATCTCGACACCTTGCTCGAGGAAGGCTTCATCGGCCTCGGAATTCTTGCGTGCTTGATCGTGGTCACGCTCGGACATTGCGGCCGGCTCATCCGGAGTGACGTCGCGGGTGGCGCATTCTGTCTCGCCGTGGCGCTTTTTTTCGCGCTCCACAATTTCGAGGAATCGTCGGCGTTTCGGCGTTTTGAACCGACCTGGGTTCTTTTTCTGGTTTCAGCCGCCGCCGTGGCGCGGCCCGCGCGGAGACGGATGGTCGCCGCGTGGCAGCCTGCATGGGTGAACGCATGTTGATTTCGGTCTGCATCTGCAGCTACAGGCGCGCGAGCGTGATCGAGACCTTGAACTCTGTCGCGCGCCTCAATCTACCGAACGATGTCGAGATCGAGATCGTGGTCGTCGACAACGATGCGGACGGATATGCGGGAGCGGCCGTCAGACAATGGGCGGCCGGCGCGACCATTCCCGTCACCTATGCCATAGAGCCCCGGCGCAATATCGCCCACGCGCGCAACCGTGCGATGGAGCTGGCGCTGGGTGAACGCATGGCCTTGATCGACGATGACGAAGTCGCCGATCCGGATTGGCTGAAGGCGCTGCTGGCGGCGGCACGGACATATCGCGCCGATGTCGTGACCGGGCGCGTCGTCGCGGTTTACCCGTCGGATGCGCCGCAATGGATCGTCGCTGCCGATCCGCTCTCGCGCAATTGGGGACCGTCGGGCATGATCGCCATAACCGGTTCGACCGCGAATGCGCTTGTCGACAAGGCCCTCGTTGTTTCGCGCGACATCCGCTTCGATCCGGCCTTCGGGCACAGCGGCGGCGAAGATACAGACTTCTTCAGTCGACTTCACGGCGCCGGCGCCAAGATCGTGATCGAGAACGCGGCTGTCGTCCGCGAACGCGTAGCATTCGACAGGTTGGACGCGCGGTATCTTCGCCGACGTGCCATGCGCGCCGGTCAATCCTATGCGCTGATAACGTTGAGATCGCTCAATCGAACGGGGCGCGTGCGATTCCTGGCGTTCGTCGCCTTGAAGGTCGTTTCGTTCTCGGTCGCGGCTTCCGTTACGCGCGTGGTGGCACGAACGCACGCGCTCAAACTTGCCATTCGAGGCTGGCTCAACTTCGGAAAGCTTCGCGCCTGTGCCGGCTATCCCATGCCAAAGATATATTGAGGTGCCCATGCGTATTTTGCACATCGTTCGCCAGTTTGCGCCTGGCATCGGCGGTCTCGAGAACTATGTGGGTGAACTCGCGCAAGCGCAGGGCGAGGCGGGACATGCCCCGACTGTCCTCACGCTCGACCGGCTGTTCTCCGACAAGACCAGGCGGCTGCCCGCGCGCGAACACAAAGAGTCCTATGAGGTGCGCCGTATCCCCTATTTCGGATCTCATCGATACCCGATCGCGCCGTCCGTCTTCCGGCAGCTGCGCGAGTTCGATGTCATACACGTTCACGGCATCGATTTTTTCTTCGATGCGCTGGCGGTGGCCCGGGTCTGGCACAGGCGGCCGCTCGTCGTGTCGACCCATGGCGGATATTTTCACACGTCTTACGCAAGCGGTCTGAAGAAGGCGTTCTTCCGGACTGTCACGCGCAGGTCCATCCGCAGCTACAGCGCCGTGCTTGCCTGCAGCGCGAACGATCGCGATCTCTTCACGAAAATCAGCGATCGCCCCATAGACCTTGTCGAGAACGGTGTCGACATCCGGAAGTTCTCCGATTGCGCGAGCCCGGATTTCCGCAAGCACATCATTTCCATCGGGCGCTTCGCCTCGCACAAGCGACCCGATCGTCTGCTCGATTTTCTGGCCGAGGTGCGGGCGAAGGATCTCGGCTGGACGCTCACGCTCGCCGGCGTGGAATGGGATGTGAAAGCGGCCGATCTTGCGCGCGAAGTCCAAGCACGAGGACTGGGCAGTGCCGTCTCGATCCGCACCGGCCTGTCGGACGCCGAGATCGCCTCGGAGATCGGGCAGGCATCGTTCATCGCCAGCGCCTCGGAGTATGAGGGATTCGGCATTGCCGTCGTCGAGGGCATGTCGGCGGGTCTTATCCCGTTGATGAGCGATATAGCGCCGTTCCGGAGTCTTCACGAACGTGCGCCGACCGGGCAGTTGCTCGATTTTGAAAACCCCAAAAGATCAGCCGCGCAATTTGCGGCGGCGGCCGGACTCTACGCGGAGAACTATGCGATGTTTCGCGGGCGCGCCAGCGATGTCGCCCGGCAATATTCGTGGTTGGCTGTTGCCAAGCAGATCGACGGCATCTACGGGCGCGTTATCGGCGAGCATCAGCGCGATATCTTCGGCGTCCCTGTGATGGTCGCCACCAGCGACGATGCCATCAAACGGCTCGACGCCGAGGTTGACGCGGGGCACACGACCAAGGTGGCGTTCCTCAACGCCCACAGCGCCAATATCGCCTGCGCCGATCCCAAGTTCTCGGACGTTCTGAACGAGAGCCTTGTGCTGAACGACGGCATCGGGGTCGATATCGCAAGTTACTGGCTCTATGGCCGCAGGTTTCCCGAGAATCTGAACG
>Ga0206821_10211_pt1 | contig 12623 bp, 8 predicted proteins | sample Alteio_BWOrgCont_85_FD_152860 | JGI IMG/M metagenome (GOLD analysis project Ga0206821, IMG submission 152860) | Enriched cells from forest soil in Barre Woods Harvard Forest LTER site, Petersham, Massachusetts, United States -... | ecosystem: Environmental > Terrestrial > Soil > Temperate forest >...
CACGCAGTGGGCGGCGGTGTGGCGTGGGCGAGCGGGACGAATGGAACGGTGCTGCGGACGGAGGATGGCGGGTACGAGTGGCAGAGCTGCGCGATGCCTCCGGGTGCGGAGAAATTGGATTTTCGCGGGATCTGGGCGTGGGACGATAACACGGCGATGGTGATGGCCAGCGGAACGGGGGATGCTTCGCGGATTTATGAGACGAAGGATGGGTGCTCGAGTTGGAAGTTGCTTTTTACGAATCCGGACAAGGATGGGTTTTGGGATGCGATGGTGTTTGAGGACTGGCCACGCACTCCTCCCTCCGCGTTCGATGGCTGGATCCTGGGAGATCCTGTCCGACATGAGTTTCAGCTCTTGCACACACAGGATGGCGGGACGCATTGGCTGTTGGAGAGCAAGAAAGCGCCTCGCGCCGAGCCCGATGCGCAGGGTGCGTTTGCGGCGAGCAATTCGGCCTTCATCCTTGCGCCGGATGCGCTCGGACATCGGACGTTTCCAATATTCGGGTCTGGCGGGACTGCGGGAGCGTTTGTATACCGATCGATGACGAGAACTATCTGCGTCGACGGTTGTTCGGAAAAGGACGCATCATCGCCGAGCGCCGCCCGGGATTGGAACAAGGCTGCTGCGTCCCTTGCGGGCGGAAATGCGTCCTCTGGAGTGTTTTCCATCGCCTTCCGCGATCGGGAGCACGGGATTGTCGTGGGCGGCGATTACGCCAAACCTAATGATTCTGAGGGGACTGCCGCGTGGACGGCGGACCTTGGCAAGACGTGGACGGCGGCTGCCAAGCCTCCCCATGGCTACCGTTCGGCGGTGGCGTGGGATGCGGAGGCGAAGGCCTGGATTGCGGCGGGGACGAATGGCTCCGACATCAGTTATGACGATGGAAAGACATGGGTTAGTCTTGACGATGGGAACTGGAACGCTCTGAGTCTGCCATGGGTGGTGGGGCCGAATGGGCGGATTGCGAAGCTGGACCCGGGGAAACTGCCCAGGAGTGGAGATCAGAGCGGGGCGAAATAACGGTTCGGACAGCAGATCGCCCTCATGGGCTAAAGCCCCTTCATTTTGTTCAGGTTACGGCACGACTGAAGTCGTGCCCTGACACGAAGCTCTAGATCCGCGGCGCTTTCGAAAAACTCCGCGGAGCCTCCGAAAAACATCGTTCAGCCCCGATAGCCCGCTTCCTTTGCCTTCTAAAAAAGCTTTCGGCTGACGAACGGCTACAAAACTCACGGACGAAGCATGCCAGGTGAGCGTTTCGGGGGGAAACCGCGTCTATTCCATGAGTTGCCAGGCAGTAGGATAGAGGGAACGGCTTCCTCCTGCCGGGCAGGTCTCCGGCGGGCCCGGGTCGATTCCGGGATCCTCTTCAAAACCCTGGAAAAGAGAGACTTCCGCAAAGCTTTCTATGGCTGAATTTGTAATCAGGCTCGCCGATGAGCGGGGGCATGTGCAGGAGCAGCTGCAGAGTGCGGCGACGGCGGACGAGTTGCGCCAGCGCTTCACGCAGGCGGGGTACTTCGTCTACTCGGTGAAGCCGCGGGGGCTGACCGGGAGCGCGCGCAAGACGAAGCTCGAAACATTTCTGATTTTCAACCAGCAATTTCTGACGCTGATTAAGGCGGGACTGCCGATTCTGGGGTCGCTGGAGATGCTGGCCAAGGGACAGAAGAACCCGAACTTTTCCGGACAGCTGATGAACGTGGCGGCGCGGGTGCGGACGGGCGAGGCGATTTCGTCGGCATTCGAGGCGCAGGGCGGATTTCCGCTGATGTATACGACGACGCTGCTGGCCGGCGAGCGGTCGGGCAATCTGGAAGAGGTGCTGGGACGGTATCTCGCGTTTCAGCGGATTACGCTGACGTTCCGGAAGAAGCTGGTGGCGTCGCTGATTTACCCGGCGCTGCTGATCACGCTGGTGTTCGGGATGTTCATCTTCATGATCACGTTTGTGGTGCCGCAGTTCGCGAAGCTATACGACCAGATTGGGTCGCAGCTGCCGGCGATTACGCTGGCCATGCTGGCGATTGGGCGGATTGCGCAACATTACCTGCTGTATATTTTGCCGGCGATGGCGCTGGTGATTTTTCTGGTGTGGCGGTGGAGCCGGAGCAGTTCGGGGGCAGAGCGGCTGGATGGATTCAGGATCGCGATGCCGGTGTTTGGGAAAATCTGGCTGAAGTATCAGGTGGCGATGTTTGCGCGGACGCTGTCGACGCTGCTGAGCGGAGGCATTCCGCTGGTGCCGTCGCTGGAGACGGCGCCAAAGAAAACCGCCAAGCCCCGCAAATCCCGCGTCTTTACCATCAGCCTGCCTCCCGACCTCGCCGCCCGCGCCGAAGCCATCGCCAAACAGGAAAGCCGCACCATGAGTGAAGTCTTCCGCGAAGCCCTGCGCGAACTTGAAACGAAGCAAATCATGAAAGCCCTGCGCGAAGCTGCCGAATATGGTGCCACTCGCAATCTGCATGGCTATACCGAGGCCGATGTTCCCCGCCTCGTCAAAGAAGCTCGCGCCGCAAGGCGTGCGCAACAGGAACGGGAAGACCGGAAAGCCGGATGATCGTCGTTGTCGATACAAACGTTTGGATTTCGGCTTTCCACTTTGGCGGCGTGAACGGCACTCCATTCCTCGCGATAACCAAAGCGACGACCGGCGACACCATGGCGATCTGCTCAGAAATCGAAGAGGAGATCGCATTTACATTTAGATTCACGTGCAGCTGGCCTGACGCCCGCATCGAAAACCTGCTCAGGGATGTTCTGCAGCACGCCATCCGCGTTCCAATCTCCAACACCCTCCACCTCTGCCGCGATCCCGGCGACGACAAATTCCTCGAGTGCGCTCAGCGCGCCCGCGCGGATCTCCTCATCACCGGCGACAAAGACCTGCTCTCCCTCCGCACCCACGGACCCACCCGCGTCGTTACTCCAGCCGCCTACCTCAAGCTCTAACGACCACTACTCCGTCCAGTCCAGCGCATACACATCCTGCGTTCCCCGGTCCCGCAGCAGCAGTGGTGAATCATCCGGAGCCAGCGCCAGCGATCCCCCATACTGTCCCGTCGTCACGAAGTTTGTCAGGTCCGCCACGCGTTCCGTCATGTGGTCCGCCATCCTCACCCGCACCACCGCGCCCTTCCCGGTAAAATCCAGGAATTCAATAAACTCCCCATCCTTCGACCAGTTAATCCACCCAAACGTCCCCCGCGCCACCTCGCTCCAGTGCTGCGTCGCCAGATCGAACAGCAGCAGCGTGCTTGAATCCGCGCTCATCGCCGCAATCGATCGCCCATCCGGAGACCACCGCGGCGAAAAAAATCCCTGCGATCCCGCCAGCACCGACACTTGTCCCGTCGCAACATCCAAAATGCGAATCGATGCCGGCGTCTTTGCCGTTGCCGCGTCCGTCGGATTCCCCGCAAACACAATCTTCTTCCCATCCGGAGACCAGTTCGGATCCATCTGGTTCTGCTGGTCGTTCGGCATCAGCTCCGTCACGCTCCCGCCCGCCGACGGAACCTCATAGATTCGCCCGGGCTGCGTCGAGCTCACCGCAAACTCAAAAAACACCAGCGTCTTTCCATCCGGCGACCACCGCGGCAGCACCGCATGTAGAGGCGGCGACGTCAGTTGCAGCCGCTCGCTCCCATCCACCCTGCAACGCCACAGCGTCCCCTCAGGATAAGAAACGTACGCCGCCCACTGCCCATCGCTCGAAAACGAAACATACTCTGCCGAAATCCCCTCAAGAAACGGCACAAATTCCCGCGACCGCACATCGTAGCGCGTCAACTCTCCGCGATACGTCGCGCCCACCACAAACAATTTCCGCCCATCCTTGCCCGCCACCGGCGACGACAGCGACATCGGGCTCGACGTTAGCGCAATCGGCGCCGTGGCAGAATGCAAAAACCCCGAACTCCGTGGCAGCGCCCAAATCTGTCCCTGCGACTCGAACACAAAAAACTTCCCATCCGCGCTCCACGTCCCGCAGCACTCGTCCGGCGGCGTATGCCATCCCGGCATCAGCCGATGCAGTCCCGAGCCATCTGCAGCCACCTCCCAAAGCATGTGCTGCCCGATGCTCGATCCAATAGCCTGCGACGTCCCAAACCGCAGATGGCTCCCATCCGCAGACCAGACCAGGTCATCCACCAGGCTTTCCACCGTCAGAATTTTGTGGGGCTCCGTGCCGTCTGCTTTCGCCACATACAAATTCCCGCCATCACCGTAGGCCAGCTTCCGTCCATCCGCGGACCACGCTGCCGCATCTCCAACCGTCTCTCCCAGCCGTCGCGGAGAGCCTCCCAGCATCGGCAAACTCCACAGCGCTCCCCGAAACGGAACCCCGCTGCCTTGCACCACCAGGAACGCCGAACCATCTGCTGCTATCCCCACCGGCTCCATATTCGGCGACGGCATCGCAACATCCCTCGGCTCGCCTCCCGCCACCGGCATCGCGGCAATCCGCTGCACCGCCGACGTAATGATGTTCAGATATAGCCGCGCTCCATCCGTTCCAATCAGCGTCTTCTGCCCACCGTCATGGGTCAGTTGCGTATAGTTCGCAACCGTGGGAGCAGGCTCCGGCCGCGCTGCCCAATACACCAGCAGCCCCAGCCCAGCGATCACCACCAGCAAGGCCCCGCCCGTTAAATTACGCCGCCGGCTCGCTCGTTCGATCGGCGTCACATAACGCACCGGAACTGTACTCGTCGCCGCGTCCGACAGCGCTTCCAGCGCAAACGCCAGATCCGCCGCCGACTGAAATCGATGATCCGGATCCTTATCCAGCCCGCGGTACAAAATCTTCTGCAATCCCGGCGGCAGATTCGCCGATCCGTCGGTAATCGGTGGCGGCTCTTCATTCAGAATCGCCGTCATCGTCTCCACCGACGTCCCCTTCTGGAACGTTCGCTGCGCCGTCAGCATCTCGCGCAGAATCACGGTGAGCGAAAAAATGTCCGACTGCGGATGCGTCGGCTGTCCCCGCACCTGCTCCGGCGACATGTACCCCACGGTTCCCATCTGGATCCCGTCGCCGAACGTCGCCGCTTCGTGGACTTCTGCGCCTTCCAGCTGCGTCATCCGCGCCAGCCCGAAATCCAGAATCTTGACGTGCCCATCTTTCGTCAGCAGCAGATTTTCCGGCTTCAGATCCCGGTGAACGATCCCCTTGCGGTGCGCCGCTTCGAGGCCCCGCGCAATCTGCACGCCGTAGTCAATCACCTTGCGCAGCGGCAGCGGACCGCGATTCAGGCGCTCCCGCAGCGTCTCGCCTTCCAGCAACTCAGCCACCAGATAGGGCACGCCTTCCCATGTCCCCATCTGATACACCACCAAAATGTTGGGGTGATTCAGCGCCGCGGCCGCGCGCGCTTCCTGTTCAAAACGAGCCAGACGGATCGGGTCTTTGGAGAAATAATCCGGCAGCACCTTGATCGCAACTTCGCGTCCCAGCCTGGCATCGCGCGCGCGATACACCTCGCCCATACCGCCCGCGCCCAACGGCGCGACAATTTCGTAATCGCCTAAAATCGAGCCGGGCGCCAAAGACATCTCGCAGATTATAGGCGCATCTTCCGCGAAAACGCGCTGATTCATCAGGAGGTTACGAGGGTTTACCTGGTTACGCTCGTCACTCGTCCCGCAGCGCCACCATGGGGTCCACCTGCGCCGAACGCCGCGCCGGAATCCAGCACGCCAGCAGCGCCACCGCCAGCAGCACCACCGCGACCAGACCGGTGCTCGCGTAGTCCATTGCTCCCACGCCGTACAGCGTTGAGTGCATCAGCCGCCCCAATACAAACACGCCCACCAGGCCGATCGCCATCCCCGGCAGCGCCAGCTTGATCCCGCTCCGCACAATCAGCGCCACCACTTCACTCTTCTGCGCGCCCAGCGCCATGCGCAGCCCAATCTCATGCGTTCGCTGTGCCACGGTGAACGACATCACGCCATAGATTCCCAGCGCCGCCAGCACCAGCGCCACCACGGCAAAGCCTCCAAACAGCACCATCCCGAACCGGTCGCCCGTCGTCTGGTCCTGAATAATTTGCCGAATCGTCGTCACAAATTCCAAAGTAAATCCCGGCGCGCCCGCGGACACAGCGCTTCGCACCCCCGGCATCACCGACGCAGGATCCACACTCGTCCGCACCGCCACCCCGACATACGGCCAGGCGAACTGGTCGAGCGAGAGATACATCTGTGGTTGCGCTCCGCCCGTCAGATGATCGTTGTTCATCATGTCGTGATACACGCCCACAATCTGGAACGCCCGCGCTGGCCCAGGCTGGTTCTGTCCCGGCAGCGGAACGCCCACCATCAGCTGCGTGTTCAGCGGATTCGCGTTGGCCAGATAGCGCCGGACAAAGCTTTCGTTCACCACAATCGCCGGTGGTCCGCTGGCCGTATCGCTCTCGCTCAGGAAGCGTCCGCGCACCAGATGCACGCCAAACGTCTCGAAGAAACTCGGCGTCGCCGCTTCAAAATCGGCAGTCGGCGGATGCTTCGGATCAGCGGACTGCCCTTCGATCGCGAATGGAAAACTGCCAGAACCTGACAGCGGCATACCCGTGCTCAGCGCCGCATCCTCGACGGCTGGCACCGCACGCAATTTCTCCAGCAATTGCCGCTGCGTCGCCAGAATCTGTTCCGGCGGCGGCACCGCGGTACCCTGCTTCTGGCGAGTCGCGCTTTGCGGTGTCAGGAATCCGGTCACCACGTTGTCCGTTCGGATCCCCAAATCGATCCGGCTCAGATTCCAAAAGCTGTGCAGCGCCATCCCCGCTCCGGCCAGCAGCGTCAGTGCCAGCGCAAACTCCGCCGTCACCAGCATGCCCTGCGTCCCTGAACGCCCGCGCCCGGAAATCGATCGCCCGCCCTGCTTCAGCGTCTCCGCCAAATTCAAACCCGCCGCCTGCCACGCCGGAGCGCACCCGAACACAATCCCCGCCAACAGCGTCGCTCCCACCGCAAACGCCAGCACCGGCCCATTCAGCCCCACCACCGCTTCCGCCGTCTGCTTCTCCAGCGGCAGAATCGCCATGGCCAGCTTCATAATCGACCAGCCCATCGCAACGCCAATCGCTCCGCCAATCGTCGCCAGCGTCAGGCTCTCCGTCAGCAACTGCGCAAACACCTCGCTGCGCGTCGCACCCATCGCCGAACGCAGCGCTAGTTCCTGCTGCCGCGCCGCTCCCCGCGCCAGCAGCAAATTCGCAACATTCGCGCACGCAATCAGCAGAACCAGCCCCACCGCCGCCAGCAGCAGCCAGAGATTCCGCTGCAGCTTCCGGTCCAGCCAGTCGTTTTTCAACTGCTCCACACTCACCGACCACGACTTCGCATCCCCACCGCCAGCGTTCCTCGCCGGGGCCAGCCGCGTGTCGATCAGCGTCATCTCCGCCTGAACCTGCTCGAGCGTCACTCCCGGCTTCAGCCGTCCAAATACATTGCCGTATTCCTCAGAATGCACGCCCGCCTGCGGCCGAAACGGAATCATGAACTGCGTCCCCGGAATGCGGTCTGCAGGCCCTGCCTCGAGTACCCCCACCACCGTGTAGGGCGCGTCGTCGATCAGAATGTTTTTCCCCACGATCTCCGCATCCGCGTGATACCGCGTCTCCCACAACTGGTGCGTCAGGATGACCTCGTGGTCCTTTCCCGGCGTACCCTCGTCCGGCGAAAAGTCACGCCCCATGGCGATGCGATCGCCAATGTCCTTCGTTAAGAACCCCGGCGTCATCCGTAGGCCCCTCGTCTCATCCTGCGTGTGATCCGCATTCGTCAGGTGCAATGGGTTCCACGACTGCATATCCAAATGCTGGAAGGACTGGGTCTGCGCCGCCCATCGGGCATAGTCATCCGCCGGTGTCCCGTTCCGCTCGCCCTTGAAGTGCGACCACACCACCACCAACTGGTTCGCGTTGGGGTAGGGAAGCGGCGCCAGAAACGTCGCCCAAATGATGCTGAAGATCGCCACATTCGGTCCAATTCCCAGGGCCAGCGCCAGAATCGCTACTGCGGCAAATCCCTTGTTCCGCTTGAGCATCCGCAGCCCAAACCGCACATCACGCCATCCGTTCAGCATGGACAAACCTCACTGGTATCAGATCATGACCAGCAATTGTCCAGCCGTTTATTCACGTGGCGAATCGAACAAGTCCATTACCCAGTACGGTCACGAAGCAGGACTGCATTGTGTCAGGGAACGGCTGAACAGCGGGCGGGAATCCCAGGCTGCGGAGAAACTCCGGTTTGTATCAGGGCATGACTTAAGTCGTGCCGTAAATTGCACAAAAGGAATGGGCTTTAGCCCCTGAGGAGTGATCGTCGTGGTCGAATCGGTGCGTTCCAAAAGGCACCGCAGTTGGAACAAGCCGCAGAGCCTCTGATCCTGAATCTCATCTGATCAAATCGACTCTGCGTTCTCTTCTCTCCCCTGTCCACGCCCCAAAAACACAATTGCGGACACCCCAACGGTGTCCGCAATCGCATTCCCTCGTCCAGGAATGAACAGCCCCTTACCGCGTCGCTGGCTGCGGCAACGGCGGCAACGTCGGAGGATGTGTAATCCGGTAAACCCCATAGCTCGTCATCCCCGCAGCCGCTGCAATCCCCACTATGAGAAACACTTTCACTGCCGTCGGTATCCGCTCGTTCGAATTCATCGCTTTCAACTGCGCCGTCGTCAGCTTCTGCCCCGTGACCTGATCCATCCTGTCCACCAGCACCGCCACCGATGCATCAAATTTCCGGTCGCGGCTGGCCTGCAGCCCAATCGCCCGCACATTCGCGGTCGTCGTCCACAGCACCGCGTGCGTCTGCGGGTCCTGAATGCTCAAAATCAGCTGCGGATTGTAGCCCACTGCGCCATGGTCCTCGCCCACTGCAGGCGCAATCGCCCGAATCTCAAAAATCAAATCCGCCTGCGATGGCGATCCCACCAGTTGGTACCGGTTCTCCTGCTGCAACTCCGCATAAAAGGAGTTGTAGGCCCGGTCCGGCCCGTCGGTGTAGATGTTGAAGTAGTTGCTCCCTCCGCCATTCGAGACGAAGATCCTGCGCGCCGACCGAATCTGTTCAGGAATCGGTGCCGGGCGGGTTGGCGTCGGGCTGGTTTGCTGCGCGGGCAATGCGGGAGTCATTGCCATCAACCAGGCGAGAACGATGCAAAGTGTGTTGCGTGTTGCGGAGATCATATTTGCCTCCTGTCACGTTGATAACGGTCCAGCAGGCAGGCAAGTTTCGTTCGCGCGGCGATTTATTTCTTTGCGTACGCGCCGCGTCTAAACCGGCGGCTCTCCCGTCACAACATGCACGCCCGCGGGCGGCGTAAACACGAAAGCTGTGTTCGGAGCCGGCGCATTTCCCAGCTCTCCGCTGAACGCGAACCGGTTCGCCACCCCATCCATCTCATCAATCTCCATCGCCCGGATCGTTCCATCCGCCGACGCCGTGATCTTCATCGCGCTCACCCGCTGCTCCAGACCCTTCGGCACGCCGGACAGCACATAGTTCCTATCCGCATCCCGCGTCATTTGTAACCCAGACAGTTCCTTTTCCAACTCCGTGTGCCCCAGCAGAAAGCGCAGCGGCGAGCGCAAATCGTCCAGCTTCTTCTCATCCACCTTCTGCGCCTCGGTCTCACCCGGCGAGTAGAAATACCCATCCCGCCCATCCAGCAAAAACAGCTTCCCGTCCGGATTGGTATACGTCCACCGCATCTTCCCCGGCTTCTTCAGCAGCAGCACACCCGATTCTTTCCGGTCCATTCCCATGCCCGCATACTGCTGCACAAAGTGAACCTCCAGCGAATGAAGCGCGTTGTAGTGCCGGTCAATCCGCGCAGCCACCTCCGCCGCCGACAACGCCGCGGCCGCCTGCGCCGAGGCCACGCCCGACGCACCCACCAACGCAATCAAAATGAAAAACCGCCAGCGGCTCAATACCAGCTGGCGGTTCCATAGTCCTGTTTTCGAATTCGTCAATCCCAACCCACCATGCCTTTGTTCGCTACTCCCTGCACTCTACCCGCTACACCCTGTTTTTACTGGATCGGCACGGTGCAGTTCGTCCCGCCCGTCGGATCCTTCAGGATCGTTCCGCTCATGTCCAGACAAAAACCGTTGTGTCCCGTCTTGCCCACGGCCTGCGGCACCGCAGTCAGCGTGTAACTGTTGTAGTTGTCCTGGTTGTTGATCGTCGTCTTCGTGCAGTTCGTGATGCCGAACGTGTAACCCGACTTTTGGCCGGTCGCCAAATCCGCCTGCAACACCTGCGCAGCCGTCGCGGTCGGCGGACCCGACGACGCATTCCCTCCCAGCGCTGCCAGCGAGCATGCGAAACCCTGGGCCGGGAAGTTGATCTGGTACTGCATCTCCGCTTCGTGAATCGCCCGCAGCGATTGCAGCGCCGACGCCTCATTCGCCTGCGCCTTCAGGTTCAGCATGTTCGGAATCGCGATCATCATCAGGATCAGCATGATCGAAATCACGATCAGCAGTTCCATCAGCGTAAAGCCCGCTTCCGCGTTCCGGCGGCCCCGGTTCTTCTTCATCAAGATCTCAGTGAATGATTTCATGGCTTTTGTATCGTCCTGCGAGGGTTATCCTACTCCAAAATCCGGCGAAACGGCTGCCCCGCCTGTGCCGGGCGCGTTACCCTGCGCGCCCGCCCGCACGCATACAACTTCGCCTCAATCCAATAAGACGCGCCAAGCCTCCTTTTCGCTCACCCCATCCCCGCCCGCACCCCAATCCGCTCGTCACCGAATGGTTTCTCCCCCGGAGAAACCATTCATCCTCCAACCCCAGTCGTGGTAGCGTGGCCTTTCGTCATGAATTCCGTTTCCCGTCCCGTCCGCATCCTCGATGCCGGCACAATCTTCCTTGGCGCCCTGCTCCTCTTCGCCGTCGAGCCCATGTCCGCCAAAAAGCTCCTGCCCGCCCTCGGCGGCTCCTCCGCTGTGTGGATCACCTGCCTCGTCTTCTTTCAAACCGCCCTGCTCCTCGGATACCTCTACGCCCACTGGCTCGCCCGCCGCCCGAATTCCCGCCAGGCCGCCATCCTGCACATCGTCCTGCTCGTCCTCGCCGGCGCCACTCTCGCTTTCCTCCGCCAGCCCAATCTCACGGCCGCTTCCGCCCATCCCCTCACCGCCATCTTCGAAGCGCTCAGCCTTTCCATCGGATTGCCGTTCCTCCTGCTCGCCTCTACCAGCCCACTGCTGCAATACTGGCTCGCCCGCGAGCAGGGATCCGCCATTCTCTGGCGTCTCTTCGCCCTCTCCAACGCCGGGTCGCTGCTCGCCCTCATCCTCTATCCCACGCTCGTCGAGCCGTATTTCTCGCTCACCACCCAACGCAGCGCCTGGTGTTGCGGATTCGGTATTTATGTCATCCTCTGCGCGGACATCGCCTTGCGCTCGCGCACCTCGGGCTTTGCACCCCAGGCCGAATCCGCTCCGGCCGCCCCAGCGGCGCGCTCAACCCTCCGCTCCCGTCTGCTCTGGTTTTTCCTCCCCGCCGCTGCCGCCATGCAACTTTGCGCCGTCACCAGCCACTTGACCCAAAATATCGCGGCCATCCCCATGCTCTGGGTGCTCCCGCTCGTCGTCTATCTGCTTACCTTCATCGTTGCCTTTGAAACGCCGCGCCTCTACCGCCGCTGGCTCATCGCGCGCTTCCTCCTCGTCATGCTCGGCGGTCTCGGCTACATGCTCTCCAAAATCAACATGGGGCTCCCCGTCCTGCTCGCCATCGGCTTCTTCCTCGCCGAGCTCTTCTTCGCCTGCCTCTTCTGCCATGCAGAAGCCTACGCGCTCCGCCCTGCTGATCCCTCCGAAGCCACCCTCTTCTATCTCCTCATTGCCGCCGGAGGCGCAGCCGGAACCTTCTTCATCGGCATCGTCTGTCCGCTTCTTTTTGACGCGAACTACGACGTCGCTCTCGCCTTCTTCGTCACCGCCGCTCTCGCCCTCGTCGTTGTCGCCCAAAGCGGCCTCGCGGAAAGACTCGTCTGGGCCGTGGCCACCGGAGCGATGCTCTCCATCGTCATCATGCTGCACATCGTCTACCAGCGCAGCACGCTGCTCGAAGAACGCAATTTCTACGGCGCTCTCCGCGTCACCGAATCCCACGATCCCGCCCAGGCTCAAACCGTCCGCAAGCTGGTCAACGGCAACATCGTTCACGGCACGCAATGGTTCGCACCCGAGTTCCGCCAAACCCCCACCACCTACTACGCCCACGACTCCGGCATCGGCCTCGCGCTTGAGTATTGCTGCCAGGGCCGCCCGCGCAACATCGGCGTCGTCGGACTCGGCGCTGGAACCCTCGCCGCCTACGGCGAGCCCGGCGACCGCATCCATTTCTACGAAATCAATCCCGCGGTTCCGGTCATCGCGCAAAATCTTTTCACCTGGCTCCGCGAGTCGAAGGCCGGCATTACCATCACCGAAGGCGATGCCCGACTTTCGCTTACCGCGGAAGATCCGCAGCGCTTCGACGTTCTCGCTATCGACGCCTTCACCGGCGACGCCATCCCCCTCCACCTGCTCACCACGCAGAGCATGGCCGTTTACCGCCGTCATCTCGCCCCCGGCG
>Ga0206821_10214_pt1 | contig 12496 bp, 8 predicted proteins | sample Alteio_BWOrgCont_85_FD_152860 | JGI IMG/M metagenome (GOLD analysis project Ga0206821, IMG submission 152860) | Enriched cells from forest soil in Barre Woods Harvard Forest LTER site, Petersham, Massachusetts, United States -... | ecosystem: Environmental > Terrestrial > Soil > Temperate forest >...
TGTTGCCGTTGCGAAGTCTCGTATCGCGGCTTTACTTTTCCCCAAAGTAAGAGCTGTGCAAGCTTACGGTTTAGGTTGTCAGCAGAGGCGAGTGTTCTTGATCCAGATCGAATCCGCGCCCGACTCCGCCGCGGAATTCAAAGGAGTCATTTATGCACTCGAGTGTGCGGCCTTCCTCGCTCTGGGTTCTGCTTGTTACCGGACTCATCGCGGCGTCAGCGTCCACGCCTTTGACCGCAGGCCAGGCCTCTATGCCGTCACGCAGCGAAGCAGCGTCAAAAGCGCTGGTCGCGCAGAACTATGGGAAGATCCCGCTCAGCTTTGAGGCCAACCAGGGTCAGGCCGACAAGACCGTGAGGTTCCTTTCCAGCGGCAGCGGTTACTCGCTGTTTCTCACGGATTCCACCGCAGTGCTGGCACTGACCAAACCGGAGGTCTCAAACGCGAAGCCCCACCAGACCATCGCAGATGGCATCAAGGCCACTTCCGCGCTTCGCCCCGGGAAGACCGATGTAGTCCGGATGGAGCTGGCCGATGCTAATCGAACAATAAATGTCAGCGGCGTGGATCCGCTCCCCGGCACGGCCAACTACTTCATCGGCAATGACCCATCAAAATGGCATGGGGGCGTGCCGACCTTTGGCAAGGTGAAATACGCCGGCGTCTATTCCGGCATCGACCTGGTGTACTACGGCAACCAGCGGCAGTTGGAGTATGACTTTATTGTTGCGCCGGGAGCCAGTCCGAAGCCTATCCAGCTTCAATTTGCAGGGGCTAACAAGCTGGATCTCACTCCCGATGGAGATTTGACCATTTCCGCCGCGAATGGCGAGATTGCGTTTCACAAGCCCGTCGTCTATCAAGTGAAAGACGGCTTGCGCCAGCCGATTGACGGTCAGTTCGCCATGCTGTCGGCGAACACAGTCGGCTTCACTCTGGGCCGCTTCGACCGCTCGAAGCCGCTGGTGATCGACCCGGTGCTGTCTTACTCAACCTACCTGGGCGGCAGCTTGAGCGACGGCGCTGCCGCTATAGCAGTAGACGGTTCGGGCAACGCCTACGTGACCGGCAGTGCTTATTCGACGAATTTCCCCGTAACCACCGGGGCATTTCAGTCCACGAACAAGGAGCCCGCCAACTACCAGTGCGTTTTTGTCAGCAAGCTCAACCCAACCGGAACGGCTCTGGTGTACTCGACCTACCTCGGCGGCAGCGGCAACACCGGGAATTACCTCATCTATGGCGATATCGGTACCGGCATTGCCGTGGACGGCTCAGGCGACGCCTATGTGACCGGCCTGGCCGAGTCAACGAATTTTCCCACGACCACAGGTGCGTTTCAAACTGTGAACAACAGCACCCTTAAATATGCTCAAAACGCATTTGTGACCAAGCTCAACCCGGCCGGCACGGCCCTGGTGTACTCGACCTACCTCGGCGGCAATAACCAGGATACCGGTACCGGTATTGCAGTGGATATCCCTGGCTACGCCTATGTGACTGGCTATACGAGTTCCTCGACTTTTCCCGTAACAGCGGGCGCCTATCAGGTCACGAACAATTCCGCCCTCACAGATGGGTGGTCCAACGCTTTCATCACGAAGCTCAATACAACCGGGAAGGCCCTGGTGGTGGGAGGCGATTTGCTGAGTAATCCATTCTGCTGTTCATCCCGGGTTCGGGCAGGATGGTCGGCTCTCAGGAAGTTTGGAGATTCTGGTCAGGTCCAGTCCAGACCTCGAATGTTCCGGTTTGCCGATCAATCAGACGAGCGAGGTCTGAGGCTCGACTCAACCTACAGTTGCTCAAAATGATGGACTCGCTGTTTTACGCAGCTCTCAGGAAAAGACAGGCCCGTCGAGAAAGCACTAAGCCCAATCCCCAAAGGCACTGCATGGAAGTGGTCGAACCCGGCCAGCCAAGCAACCAGAAATGCTACAACGGATGCCCAGCTCAGCCATCGTAGAAATCGGATAGATGGAAGTCGGAGTTGAGTGGCAGCGTCCAAAAGAGGAATAAAGGACAACCCAGAGAGCCAACGGCGCAATGATCGGCAGAACGACAGCACATTGCAAAAGCAGTTTCTGCGCGTGATCCATGTTATTCCCCTGTACGCACTCGATTTGATCACAGATCAGATATCCCGACGCGCCGGTGCCGGAAATGAGATTGTTGTCGAATCGTTGGCAATACTTCCCTTTCGAGTCCCAGCGGCCCGAAACCGGACCCCGCGGCCGTGTTATGTCCGGATTACCGGTAACCCAGCCAGAAGAACATCGCGATCACTGCAAGCGTGCGAGAAGCCGATATTTCGTTATCTTTCTCAGATACCCGCGCCAGAGTTGGCGCCGCAGCTACGTGTCTTGACATAGTGTGGCTATGGCAGTAGTGTTATTGGCATAGTCTGGCTATGCCAGAGTTTCTGTTCGACTGGAGAAGTGTTGTTTGAATCGGGATGAGATTCCTCCTGGCACGCTTTGCATGCTGATCCTGAAGACTCTGGCGCGGCATGTCGAGCTGCATGGATATGAGATTGCCAATTCGATTCAAAGCACTTCGGGCGATGTGCTGCAGGTCGAAGAGGGTTCGCTGTATCCGGCGCTCCAGCGAATGTTGATCAAAGGATGGGTGACGGCGGAGTGGGGGACGACGGCGGGAAACCGGCGTGCGCGCTACTACAAGCTGACGGCTGCTGGGCGTAAGCAACTGGTCCTCGAGGTCTCGCAGTTTGAGCGCGTGATGGGAGCGATTGGACGCGTGATCCAGACGGCGTGAGGAGATAAGCGATGGGTGAGGCCCGCGAGGTGTGGCGCCGAGTGCGCATGCTGTTTCACTGGCGGCAATTTCAGGCAGATCTGGAAGAAGAGATGCGTCTTCACCTGGAGTTGAGAGCGCAGGAGCATGCAGAGAACGGGCTGGGAGCAGAGGCAGCGCGGCATACGGCCTATCGGAGATTTGGCAATCCGACTGTAATCAGGGAGAAAAGCTACATGACGTGGGGATGGGGATGTCTGGAGAGCCTGGTGCAGGATGTGCGATTCGCGTTGCGGCAACTCTGGACGACGCCGGGGTTTACGATCACGGCGATCCTGACGCTGGCCCTGGGGATTGGGGCGAATGCGGCGATCTTCACGCTGGTGAATGCCGTGCTGTTGAAGGATCTGCCGGTGGTCGATCCGCAGTCTCTGGTGCGTTTGGGCGACTCCGACCAGTGCTGCGTGAATCGCGGGCCGGAGGAGGATGGCAACTACTCGATCCACTCCACCGACACCTGGCAGCGGTTGGAGCAGAACAACCCCGAGTTTGAAGAGCTCGCCGCGATGCAGGCGGGGCTCAATCCGCTGGTGGTGCGCCGCGACAACTCGGACGAGCCGGCGCACTCGGTCGACACGGAGTTCGTCTCCGGCAACTACTTCCGCACCTTCGGACTGACGCCGACGGCGGGACGCCTGCTGCAGGATAGCGACGATGTGCAGGGCGCGCCGGCTGCGGCGGTGATGAGCTACGCGCTGTGGCGGGGTGATTATGCGTGCGACCCGTCGGTTGTCGGCGCCACCTTTTGGGTCAATACCAGGCCCGTGACCATTGTTGGAATCGCTCCGGAGCAATTTTACGGCGACCGACTGCAGAGCACGCCGCCGGGCGTTTATCTGCCCATCGAGTCGCTGCCTTTGCTGCGGGACAAGGACTACGTTCATGAGCCAGAGGCGAGGTGGCTCTATCTTATCGGCCGGGTAAAGCCGGGTACGGCTCTGGCTCCGATGCGGCAGAAGCTCTCCACGCAGTTGAAAGAGATCTTCTCAACTAGCAAATCTTTCTCGACTGCGCATGACCGTGCGTATCTCGACCGCGTGCATGTTCCCCTCACCCCGGGCGGTGCAGGCATCCAGAACATGCAGGCCGACTACGGATCAAACCTGCACCTGCTGCAGTGGATCGCCGGGCTGGTGCTGCTGATCGCCTGCGCCAACATCGCCAACCTGCTGCTGGTGCGTGGCATGGCGCGCAAGGCGGAGATGAGCCTGCGTACGGCGCTGGGTGCGGCACGTACCCGCATCGTTCGCCAACTTTTGACTGAAAGCCTTGTGTTGGCGGTGATCGGCGGCCTCGCAGCGCTGGCGGTTTCGTATGGCGGAGCAGAGCTGCTGCTGAAGCTGGCCTTCCCGTCTGCAAACGATGTGCCCATCCATGCCACTCCCTCCCTGATCGTGCAGGGATTTGCGATTGTGCTCTCGCTGGTGACCGGCATCCTCTTCGGGGTGGCTCCGGCGTGGCTGTTGGCGCGGGCACAGCCCGCCGATGCGCTGCGCGGCGGATCGCGCGCCACAAGCGGTGGGGCCTCGGTGCTGCAGCGCGGGCTGGTCGTGATGCAGGCGGCTCTTTCGCTGGTGCTGCTGGTGGGTGCAGGCCTGTTCGCCCAGAGCCTCAGCAAGCTTGAGCACTTTGACATGAAGCTCGACACTCACGATCGCTACATTGTCCATTTCGACCCCCAGTCCGCGGGTTATTCTCAGGCGCAGCTGGCGGATCTCTACCGAGCGATCGAGGACCGCTTCCACCAGATACCCGGGCTGGTCAAAGTCGGACTCAGCACCTATACGCCGATGGAGTCCTATAACGACAACACCTCCGTCCAGATCCAGGGAAAGCCGAATCTGTACAAGAGCGCGTCGTATGTATGGGCGAACTCTGAATATTTCGACTCCGTAGGCACGCACGTCGTGATGGGCCGCGGCTTCGGCCCGCAGGACGGCCCTGCCGCGCCCGCGGCCGCAGTAGTCAATCAGACCTTCGTGCAGACCTTCTTCAAGCCTGGGGAGAACCCCATCGGCGCGCACCTCGGAGGTCCGGAGTCGCCGGGTGCTTTCACCATCGTCGGCGTGGTGGAGAATACCACCTACGGCGGCGTGGGCTGGAAGAACCACTCGATGTTTTTCCTGCGTCTGCTGCAACAGCCGGCGGGGGACAAGAAGCCGACCGACTACGCTTTTACCAGGGCGATCGTGTTGGAGACAGCGCGACCCATGGACAACATAGCGGCCCTTTCGCGGCAGACGCTCTCCAGCATTAATCCGAACCTGTCGGTGGAAAAGTTCCAGACCTTCAGCTCGCAAATCGGAGAGCAGTTCACGCATGCGCGGATGCTCTCACGGTTGATGACCCTTTTCGGGGGGCTGGCCCTGCTGCTGGCTGCGGTCGGACTGTACGGCGTAACGGCGTATGGAGTGGCACGGCGCACCAGCGAGATCGGCATCCGCATGGCTTTAGGCGCGGAGCGGAGCGGCGTGGTGGCGATGATCCTTCGCAGCGCGTTATTGCAGACCGTGACGGGACTGGCGATCGGAGTGCCGGTCGCGTTCTACGGGGTGACTCTTGTGAAGTCGCAGTTGTATGACATGACGACGGTGAGCGGCGGAGCGCTGGCGGCAGCGTTGGCAACTTTACTGGCGGCGGCGTGCGTTGCCGGATTGATTCCAGCGCGGCGTGCCGCGTCTGTCGACCCGGCGCGGGCGCTGCGGACAGAATAACGACATTGGTCGAGAGATATTCCTTGTTTCCAACCGGTCACAAGTCCGTTTCGGCAGAACCGAGCCGCTTCGACCCAGTGCACCCAAACACGTAAGTAGCGAGAGACGTGTTTGTATGTCGCAATGTTTGTGATGTCGGCAATACGGACATTTCGAGCGTCAGCCCCCCAGGACTGGACCCAGCAGGCGCGAAATGTCTGTTTTGCCGGTCTTCCGGCAATCAACCGATTCCGTGAGCGCATTGGCGATAATGCGCTCATTGAAAACCCTATGGAAGACCGAGGGATCGAAGTGCGTCTATCGGTACCAGTCCTCTGAATCACTCATCAAATAGCACTCGATGAGTACTGAGCCCTCAATGCAACAGTCGAGCTAAGGTCGCTTGCCCGGAAAGGCGACCATCCAGCCAGGTGACGAGAAACAGGTTTCCACTCGGCCTCCGCCGCCCTTAGCCGGGGTTTTCGAGATAGCACTGGATGGCGAGACGGGCGACGCGGCGACCGAATCCAAATCTTGCAGCAGAACGAAGGCAGAGATATCCATATGCCGCGCGGCGCATTGAATAGTGAGGGTTCCAAAAACCAGGATCCCCGCCCATTGGCGCAAACGGCACGCGATAAGGACGGGCTACCTGGCCTCCTGAGCTTTACTTCTGGGGCCGCGACTCCGGCGGCACAAGCCCTGCGAGGCGGTAGTACACAACAAGCTGGCCGTAGTGTTCTCCGCTATGCTCGATGATGCCGTATGCAATGTCGATAACGCGCGCTTTCTGCTGAGGGTAATAAACAACCTCCGTCATCAGGCCTTTTTCGCCTTTCGACTGGATGGCGGTTGCGCCATCGGCGAAGGATTTCTTGACGAACGCAACGATGTCGGCCTTGGATTTTTGTATTGCTCGCGCTTCGGATCTTCTGCCGCGGGAGGCTTCAGCCCCATCGCAGGATTCGTGAAGTAGTAGCATGAACCCGCCGCGTGCAGTAATTGCTCGGCGAAGCTCCGCTGCGCGGGTGTCGGCTTGAAGTCATATTTGTCCTCAGGAAAATCTTCGGCCAGCGCCGTCAACTTGCGGCCAATCTCATTCCAGGAATCGAGCACGACTTTCGATTCCGGATCGGCAGGTTTGACGGCTGCATCTGTCTTCATCGTGTCCTGGGCATGGGCGGTAAATGCAAATGCCAGCAGGACGATAGCGAGAAATGTTGTTCTTTTCATTTCTTTCTCCACGCTTGAGTTTCGCGAATCAAAGCTTCATAGTCTTATTTCGCATGCGCCAGTTCCGTGAGAACTGCGGCAAGCTGATCAAGCACCTGGTTCCAGCCCTCGAGTTGACCACTCTCTTTTGCGTCTTCCATGGTCTCGTTTCCGACGAAGGTCAATTTCCCCCGGCCATTACCAAGGTCTTCAATCGTGACCACGTCATAGGCGCCATCGATGGCTTCATGTTCTATTCCATAGTGCTCAGGCTCAACTTTGTTTCCATTGGAGTCAGAGAAGTACATGCAGGAGACGATCTTCTTGTGCGGAACAATCTCGTGGTATTCGCCGGCGTTCTCATGGGCAGAGAAACTTTCCTCCGGCGCGAATATCCATCTGGCAAACAGGCAACGTGAAAATAGAACTTGCGGTCATCAAGCATCTCAGACCGGAGGCTGCGATAGATCAGGGAGCCGATGTGCTCGATGAACATCCCGTACTGATATTTCGAGACAGCGGAACTCGCCCCTCCGGCATCGATGTTTACCACAATTAGCTGCTGAGGAGGCGCCGCGGTCTGCCGCGCGAAGCTCGCTGCCCCCGCGGCTTGGGCGATCGCCAACCCGCCGCCAATCAGCATGAGCATCAGCGCGAGCATCCTTGCAGCTTTGAAATTCATGAAGAGACCTCTCCAGAGGCGGGCACAACACTCCGCGAAAACGTATACCATATTCCGACTCTCAGAGTGATATACCTTCTTGCCATCATGAACAACGATTAACTTTATATGGCGCAGAGGAGCGATTTTTCATGAGGAAGCACCCGCCTCTCGCGCTCCCGCGCATACGAGTTCACTGCCCATACAGCCGCGATCCCCGGTGAGGTTGCAGAAATCTCACTTCCTAAACTCTCGCAGGACCAGGTTTCGCCGACTCGTCTATGCTGTGAACCAGTTCCAGAGTCCTAAGGAATGTGTCGCCGTCTCCAGTTCATCGCCAGCCTCGCTTTGCGCACATTTCTTCGCCCCGCGCGCCCGACCGCCGCCGTCGCCCTGTTATTTCTTACTCTCTGGATTATTCGAATCCTCCCGTCGTCCGGTCAGGCGAAGCCTCCGCTCGACTATCCGCAGCTTGTCGACATCACGTCCTCCACCGGTATTCGCTTCGATCATCAGTCCAGTCCCGAACAGAAGTTCATCGTCGAATCTATGAGTGGTGGGGTGGCCCTCATCGACTACGACCGCGACGGGTGGCCAGACATTTACTTCACAAACGCTCAGACCGTCGAGATGGCTCGACAGGGCAAGAGGGCGCGCAGTGCACTGTTCCATAACAACCATGACGGCACTTTCACCGACGTCACGGACAAAGCAGGAGTCGGCTACCCCTGCTGGGCGAACGGCGTCGCCGTCGGCGATTACAACCATGATGGCTGGCCCGACCTTCTTGTCACCTGTCTCTCCGGGGTCGTGCTCTATCGCAACAACGGAGACGGCACCTTTACCGACGTCACCAAACAGGCGGGACTCTCTGGGGATACGCTCTGGGCTTCCGGCGCCGCCTTCGGCGATTACGATCGGGATGGTTGGGACGATTTGTTCGTTGCGCACTACGTCGATGTTGACCTGAACCACCTGGATGCCTTTGGCTCCAGGGACACCTGCCGCTATCTCGGCATCCAGGTGCAGTGCGGTCCACGCGGGATGAAGGGGTCTCCTGACAGCCTGTACCATAACAATCGCAACGGCACCTTTGCGGACGTCTCGGTGCGGGCCGGCGTCAGCGACCGCGAACATCGCTTCGGCCTCACGTCGGTCTGGTCCGATTTCAATAGCGACGGCAAGCTTGATCTGCTGGTAGCGAACGATGGCGAGCCCAACTACCTCTATCAGGGTGACGGAAGTGGCGCGTTCAAAGAGATTGGTTTCGACTCCGGTGTCGCGCTCAATGCTAACGGCGTACCTCAAGCCAATATGGGCGTGGCCCTCGGCGATTATCTGCACACGGGGCGCATGGCCATCTTTATCTCCCATTTCGACAACGAATACGCAGCCCTCTATCGCAATGATGGCGACATGGATTTCACCGAGGTGTCCACACTTTCCGGCGTCGCGCGTGCCACAAGCGGCTACGTCGGCTGGGGCGACGCCTTCGTCGATTTCGCCAACGATGGCTGGCAGGACATTTTCCTCGTCAACGGCCACGTGTATCCGCAGGTGGACGTTCTGCCAGAGCGAGCCAGTTATCGCCAGCCGAAGGTACTCCTGCTCAATCAGCGCGACGGAACCTTCCGCGACGTCAGCCGGTCAGTCGGGGACGCAGTACAGGTTCGCCAGGTTAGCCGCGGCATGGCCATCGGCGACCTGTTCAATGACGGCCACCTCGAAGCGATCATCGAAAACCTGACGGGCCAGCCCATGATCCTGCGCCCGGAGGGCGGCCCGTCGCGGCATTGGGTTAGCTTTCAGCTGGAAGGCGTGCGCTGCAATCGTCTTGCCCTGAATACTCGCATGCGCGTCAGCGCTGGGGAACTGGTCCAGATGGGGGAAGTCCTCAGCGGAGGCAGTTACCTGTCGCAGAACGACCTTCGTCTCCATTTCGGTCTCGCTGAACACGATCGCGTGGACCTGGCGAAGATCCTTTGGCCCGACGGGACGTTGGAGATCCTAAAAAACCTGCCCGTCGATCACTTCTACACGGTGCGCGAGGGCGAGGGAGTCGTCGCCTCCGCGCCGCCCAGTGCTGGCCCGTCCCTGCGGCCCCAGGCGGCGAGTTCTTTCCTCGGCTCATCCGCCTGCGCACCCGGGAGGTGATTCCGGCGCCAACGCAGAGGGGTACCAGTCGTTTCAGGCACCGCCTTTTCTTAAAAACTCTGTGTTCCACACTTGACAAGGCTCGATTTTTGGGAGTAATTGTTTTCCGCAAGACGAACCTGGGATCAGGTTTTGAGCAACCTCGACAAGTTCAAGGCGAAAAGAAGTTCGATTTAGCAGGACCAAAATGATCCGAGAAAACGTTTGCTCCAGGAGGCGTTATGCGTGTGTCCCCTCACACACTCTCGTCCGTGTCGTCGTGGGCACGGGTCCCCCACCCTTTCCTCAGCCCCCTCATTTTGTGCTTGGGCGTCCTCACTGCGCTTCTCGCCCTCACCCCCTCTCTTCGCGGCCAGGAAAACGCAACCATCAACGGCACCGTCTCCGACTCCAGCGGCGCGGTCGTCGCCAATGCTCAGATCAGTCTAACCAATACCGCCACGGGCGCCATCAGGAAGGAAGTCTCGAACTCCGTTGGAGCCTATCGCTTCGGAAACGTCGGCATCGGCACCTGGAATCTGGACGCCACCGCTCCCGGCTTCCAGAAGTACACCAAGAGCGGCATCGTCGTGAACGTCGCCCAGACCCTCGAAGAGGATGTCCAATTCAAAGTCGGCAGCGCCACCCAGACCGTCGCCGTCCAGGCAGAGGCACTACAAACCCAGACCGAAACCAGCGAAATCAGCACACTGATCAGCGGTCAGCAGGTGGAACAACTCTCTACCAACGGCAACAACGTCACCGCGCTCGCCGCTCTCGGACTCGGGGTATCCAACAACCTGCCTTCCTTCAGCGGCGTTGATGCCCTAACTTCCGCCAATGGCATCAGCTTCAATGGGACTCGTACGGAGCACAACATCTACCTTCTCGATGGCGCCGAGCAGAACGACCGCGGTTGCGGCGGGTGCTTCATGAACCTGCCCTCCCAGGAGTCCATTGCCGAGTTCCAGACTCTGGACAGCAACTACCAGCCCGACTACGGTATCGGTTCCGGCGGCACCATTCTGCTGGTACTCAAATCCGGCTCCCACAACTTCCACGGCGAAGTTTATGAGTTCAACCGCAACACCGACTACGACGCCAACGACTACTTCGTGAAACAGAGCGGCGGCGCTCGTCCCAGCTTCCAGTTCAACGAGCCCGGCGGCAACATCGGCGGTCCGCTTTTTATCCCAGGCGTCTACAACCAGAACCGCAACCGGACATTCTTCTTCTGGAACGAAGAGTGGCGACGGCTCATTCAGGGCATCCAGCCGCTGGTCCTCAATACCATCCCGGCCAACGATTTCCCCACCGCTGGCCAGGGGCTCACCTACACCCCGTTTAATGGCACCGCTGCGCCCATTGTGCCGGTTACCACGGATCCCGCGAGGATCGCCCTGTACACAACGGACGGTCTCACTGCCGGGCAGCCGTTCCCGGGTAACGTCATCCCGGCTAATCTCATGGATCCCAATGCCGTCCTCGAGGTCAATTCAGGCGCGTTCCCGAAACCGAATCTCGGCACCTCGCAATACACGGCCTCTCCTCCCACCGTCGACAATATTCGTGAAGAGGCGGCGCGCATCGACCACAACATCAACTCCAAGTTCCAGTTGATGGGCCATTACCTGCATGACGCCATGGCAAAATCGTTCTATCCGCCGTTGTGGGGACCGGCCAACGATTACCCAACGGTGGGTACCGCCATGACAAATCCTTCCTATACGGCCGTCATCAAACTAACCCAGACTTACAGCCCGACTTTGCTCAATGAGACCGCCTTCCTTTACAGCGGCAACAAAATTACCCTGACTCCCCAGGCAGGTTTCGGAGGCTCCTATAAGTTACCCAGTGCCTGGTCCGCAACAAGTTTCTTCCCGGTTTCTGACAATGCCGGCGGCGATATGCCGGAAATCGACTTGCAAGGGTCGCCGTTGAATACCACATGGACGGAGTCCTATTACCCGTGGAAGAACGGCTATGAAGGCTTCGAGTACCGCGATGACCTGTCCTGGACCAGAGGCCGACACCAGTTCAAATTTGGGTTCAGCTGGCTGCATGATTACAAGAACCAGCAACTGCAGGCCAACACACAGGGATCCGCGGCCTTCAATTCCAGCGCGTTTTCTCACGATTCCTACATCAACTTCCTGCTTGGCGATGCCTCGAGCTTTACGCAACTCCAGTACCTCGCTGGCAAACACTGGGTGAACAATAACTATGGTTTTTACGGAAACGATAACTGGCACATCAATCCGCGGCTAACTCTCAACCTCGGCCTGCGATTTGATGGCATGCCGCATGCCTATGAGCGTTACAACCAGTTCGCCAATTTTGTGGCCGCTGATTACGACTATTCTGCGGGCTATCCTCTGAATTCAGATGGCACTCTCAACCCTGCCGATCTCTCCACTTTCAGCGGTACCGGTAGTCAGACGTTTTATCTCAACGGGATTCGCGAAGCGGATGTGAATGGTTTCGCTCGGGGAGTGGTAGACAACGACTACAACACCTGGGAGCCGCGCATCGGCTTCGCTTATAACTTCCGGGGTGACGGCAAGACCGTTATCCGCGGTGGCTATGGCGTTTTCTACGAGCGCGTTCAGGGTAACGACGTGTACAACGCCGCCCTCAACCCGCCCTTTGCCTATCAGCCGTCGGCGACCAACGTCTACTTTTCCAACCCGCACACCAGCGCTCTCACGGGAGCCACGACCACCCAGTCCTTTCCGTCGGTGCTCACGAACATCAATTATCACTATCCATCCCCGGGCACCGCGGACTACAGCTTCGGCGTCCAGCGTGAGCTTGCGCCGTCTGTAGTTGCTGTCGTGCAATACGTCGGCTCCGATGGCTGGGACCAGGACGACGTTCGGTCGGTCAACACTCTGCCCCTTTCCGATCTGACCCATCGCCAGGGGGTGGCCAACGGGACGCTAAATGCGAACCTTTATCGCATCTATCCTGGCTATTCCCAAAT
>Ga0206821_10215_pt1 | contig 12464 bp, 13 predicted proteins | sample Alteio_BWOrgCont_85_FD_152860 | JGI IMG/M metagenome (GOLD analysis project Ga0206821, IMG submission 152860) | Enriched cells from forest soil in Barre Woods Harvard Forest LTER site, Petersham, Massachusetts, United States -... | ecosystem: Environmental > Terrestrial > Soil > Temperate forest >...
CTGCCGTCGAGCGCTTCCGGCTTCGGCCAATAGAGGCGCATGAAACAAACAAATGGCCCTTTGGGCGCAGGTAACCAATTGGCCTCCTTGTCCGCCCCGGGCGACTCGTTCTGGATGTAAAAAGTAATGCTCCCGTCAGCGTCACGTTTGAATTGCGGAATCATCGGTGAATTGAGCAGATAGCGGTTAATCGGATTGGCGACAAGCAAGGAGGACGGAAGCTCATACATCGTCAGCGACCAAAAGGCGTTGACGGGCGGCAAGTCACCGGGAGCAAAGCGCACCGCGTAGCGCTTAGTGCCGTCCAGCTTCTGCCCGTCGGAATCGATGGCATAGATTGGATACATCGCCTCCTGCTTTGAGTTGCCGTAAATTCCGTTGACGGCAGCGGCCATGCGGTAAAGGTAGTTGTTCTTCAGATACTCCCGCGTGCCAAACATTTCGCCAAGGGTCACTTCCTTCGCATCGATCCGTTTTTGTAGGGCCGCCATATCCGCCCAAGCGTCGGCCATGCCCTGTTCAATCGCACTTTTCATCTCGGGCGTGAGCGTGCCAACGTCGAAAGTCTTGCCCGCGCCTACCCCGATCTTGGCAAAACGGGCCATCAGTTCTGTCTCGGAAGGGACTGTGGGGCAAAACTGAAGAACGAAATTCAGGATGTTGAAGAACTCGGGCGAGGTTTTCTGCTCGGCTGGCGACAGCGGCTTGATGAACTCAATAGCCGGTGCAGCCTCGGGTGGGGTCGTGCCTAGGAATGCGGAGAGCGTTTCGACCTTGTAGCCTGCCTGCACCTTTTTCACATTGTCGATGTCGCCCGGGTTGAAGAGCTGCGTGCGAAAGCCGGGGAATGCGAGTTCGGTCTCCGAGCGAAAGACCTTGTCGATGGCTTTGGGTGTTTCGCCTTTCCATCCCGGCCCGGCTAGCAAAAAGACACCGCCTCCATTCCCGGTCGTGCGGCTGCCGATGTAGTCGAAGTTGAAGGTGTAGTAGTCGATCAGCTGAACGCTGAAATAGCGATCCTTTTCCATGGCCGGCACAGTCAGCACGACGGGTTCGGCACGTAGGTCCGCTCCGATCATCGAGTACAGCGTGTCGGAGTTGGGCGTTTGAATCGCCTTATCCGCAGGCGTGAAGAGGCGTGCACTGTTCCAGATGTGGTTCCAAGGAGCTTTGAACTCCGGGTTCGCGCGATCGACGAAATAAGCGTACTGAACGCGGTAGTTATCTACAATGGGCTCACCATAGATATAAGCCTCCTTGGCGATTGCGCGGGCCTCCTCTGCGCCGACACCGGCGGCGCGGGCACCAAGTGGCCCTGCGATTCCGGCCAAAGATGCCCCAACTGCGAAGCTACGGCGTGTCACGTTCATGGCGGGTACCTTTCGTTTGGCGGAGGCAATCGCCCCAACATTCGGCGACGCCGGCACGGCGCGGGGCAGCTCTCGCTTCCCAGAGCAATAACTTTCCTCTCAAAGAACTCGCGGGTTTGCGATCTCACGCCATGCGCTGCAACGGCGGCTTAGTCCATCCGCCATTCAGCGCGTCGGCCTTGGGCCAGTACAGCCGCAGATACATGCGGAATGGCCCGTTCGGCGCGGGCAGCCAGTTGGCCTCCTTGCCCTTGCCGGGCGATTGGTTTTGTATCAGCAAGGTCAACCAGCCATCAGCGTCGCGCATGAGCTGAGGCAGCATCGGTAATGTCATCATTCATGCCGCTTTTTGCATACCCGGCTTCGAAATCTCGGGCAACGCGGTTCCCAGGGCAAGTGGTAGGATTTTTTGGGGCTGGACAGCTATCGCCGAGCCGCCGCAACGAGAACAAAAGTCTAGCCGCCAATTAGGGGAGGGCTGCCGAGCGGGAGCTGGTGCTTTTAAAAACCGGCGAAAACCAAGGCGCGCCGTTCAACGGTCGGGGTCCGGTCAGCTTCGGGCGAGCCCATGCGGCCGGTCTCGCAGGCCGAATTTAGAGTGGGAAATTGTAGTGGACCCGGATCCGCGCGAAATCAGATGTAGCGGCCCTTTAGCCGGCTTGCGTCGCTGGCAGGCGGTTAAAATAACTGAAAAAAACTGGTGAGCCCGGTCGCTCGCGTGGCAGTCCTTATTTGCTGCCGTTACACTAACGGGAAAAAACGCTAGGCGAGCCGGGGTGGAAGCTAGCCCTCGCTATCCCCACCCTAGCGGAAGTCCGTTGACGGGAATTGAGAACGAGCCGACTCTATCAGAAGGCGCGAATCATGCGCCCACGAATTTGAGCCCAGAAACACGAAACCCGCCAATGAAGGCGGGCCGGTGTCCCGGCAATCCGCGGCCAGATCCTGGAAAACCGCCGTGTTCCCGCCGCCTCTGCCGTGGCGAGCGTAATATTCCGGCGGTGAGCGCACCGAATTCGCCGCACGTATGGCTTCCGCCAACAAGTTCAAGATATTACTAGAGAAGATAGCTACCTCCGCGCTTCACGGCGCTGCCAAATTAGCCGGGAAGACCTGGCAGAGACCAGTGGGAGGCTATCATGCCTTAAGTCGGCTCTTCGCACGATAGGCGAGCAGCCTCTTGGACCGCGTTGGCCGCATTCTTGAGGGCCTCGCGACCATGGCCCATAATTATGGACGATGAGCCTGGAGGAGATGTTTCGCGCGCCGATCTTAGACGTTAATCGCCGAGTTCGCTTTATTATTTGCCACCTTTGCTCGAATAATTTCCAGCGTAAAGTTATTTTCCAGCCAATTATCGTTGATAAGCATTCGTTCACCACCTTGTTCACGTCTTGCATTGTCCAGCAACGCAAGAGCAGTCTCCAGAAGCTGCTCAGTCGTGTAATTTTTGGCCGCCCTCGGTGAGATGTTCATTTTACTAACCTCCGGTTATATTGTCCTCTCGGTTACGTTGGCCGAAATTACTCCGGTTGGATTACGGAATGATTTACACCTGTCGACGGACTTCGGCTATGACGCGGGTCACACTGCGAGCAACCACGCACCGTATGACCCTTTTCAAAAGCGTGGTGAATCCGCTCGTGTCGGCATCCCAAGGAGCCAGCGATCTAGGTGACGCCGTTGGCCTGCGACCTCGGAACGCACTTCGTTCAGCAGCCGGCGGAATGAAGTGCCCTCCGATTGCAGGCGGCGATTCAGCGCCCGCGGAGGTATCGTCAGACGTCGCGCCACGGTCTACAAGGAGAAGTCGTGAATAAGATGCGCGCGCGAAGGAGCTAAACCACTTGGTCGGCGACGCTGGGCAGATAGCAACGGTCCAGTATTTCGCGACCTGTTCTGATCTCGCGCCTACGGGAATCGGCGCCGGACCCAGGACATTCTGGTCGACGCGGTAGACGACTGCTCGGCGTCGAACCTCACGGGTGCCTCGGAACGGCGGGTTGCGCGCCAGCAGGTCTTCTTCCGGCAGCGCTCCGCACACCCGCGATGACGAACTGTGGATTGCGGCGAAGGAAGCGGCCTGCCATTTCTGGGCCCCCGCAACGACGGGAAGGTGGCTACGGGCGATCAGGTAAGGGCGATCGGCTACATGATTGCCTTCCTTGCTCGTTGGCAGGTCCCGGAAAACGGATGCGACGCGTTCTATGATGACATTGCGACCGCCGCCAAGGTCACGCTCATGGACTTCGCTAAGGAGGACGCGGCTGTAAAAGCCGCCTCTGGCATCTAAATACCTCCGCGTTGAAATGACAGACGGTGCTGTCAGTCGCTTTCGAAGACGGCGGTTGCTACTCCGACTCCTCCGCGCCCTCGTCTAAGGCATCTTCGTCGGTAGCAAAGTGGTCGTCCCAGACTGGACGCGTTGGCGGAATCGATTAACTTGAGCGACCACCTGGTTTCGTGCCGGCCGGGGGCCCCGGGGCACGGTCCCTCGGCGAAAGAATCAAGGTTGGTCTCGACCCGAACAAGGGAAAAACTTACCGCTCTGTTTCGAGGATCGGACTCCCAGATGTGCACATAAAAACTACGACACATCGCACCTCTCAGGCGTATGCAACGGATCATTTTTCGCGGTCCCGATAAGCTCCCAGAATGGAGCGCCGAAAGTACACACAGCAATGGAGGGGCCTTTTTGCAAAGTCACCAGTACCGTCGGCGTGATATTATCCTCATTGAGCGCTTTCGAATCTGTCAGTGAAAGCGTGGATGTAGCTTTGACTTCATAGCCTTGCACCAAAAGGTCCGCGAGCGAGGCCCTGGACCCTGCAAGAGCAGCATTGTCCAGTCCACCAATGAAAGCGATTGCGAAAAGCAGGCGATCAGAAGCGCGCATGGTTATCTTCCTCTCCGAGACAGTGGCGTTCCGAAGCATTGGCCGGGGTGAGAACCTATTCGGCCGTTTCGACCTCCCGACAGCCTGAAGGAATGTCCCGGGCGCACCGCGAGGATCGGCACAAAGGCTCAGGACGGGCGTTTCCGGTCCACTTCGACCCTGGAACCCATCGAAGCGGGCGGTCATTTTGGCTGCGGCGCGGAAGCGCCGCCTGAAGTCCCTAGCGGCGGCACCACGTTCGGATCTCCCACCTTGGGTGCCGGCTTCTCGATGGCCGGGTCCACCTCTTTCGGATGGATGACGCCGTTCGACTGATTCAGCTTTTTGCTCAGGTTCTGGGCTGGCGCAGCGTCACCGGGCGTATCCTCGGGATTGGGCGCCTCCGCGAATGCCGCGCTGCCGACGAGCGTGAACCCGGCGATCAACAGGCAAAGTCGTGAGCTGATGGCGATCATTGCGTCCTCTAAACGGTTTGATGTGCAGTCGGTTCCCGTCGGGGGTGCGAGCGGCCTTCCAGACGCCTGCTGGCGCCGGCGCCTTCGACGCTTAGCCGTGGCTAGAAAAGCGGGGCGGATGAGGCCGGGACGGTGGAGAGGCGATGGCAAATGATCCGAGAAGTTTAGCGATAGCTCGAATCGAGAACAGTGGTTCCTCGGATGGATGAAGCAGCCGAGCACTGGAACGCCGAGCTGCTCGGTTGGCATGTCGCCAAGCGCGGGACCCGCTTCGAAGCTCGTCGGCATGCGGTGCGAAACCGGTTGACCCCGTCGACGCCGGCGCCGCCCGCGGCCTTGCGCTGCGGCATGATCACGGCAGCAACTTCGTGTCGGACGCTTTCCAGAAACAGATCCGCTCCTGGGGCATCGGGCCGAGCTACACCTTAGTCGGAGACCGCACCGGTAAAGCCCCGGGCGGTCCGAGCCGCTGGAGCACCGAGCGAAGCGGGGAATGGGAGCCGTTGCGACCGGGGCTCGTCGTTGAGGTGCGGTTCGACCAAGTCACCGGCGATCGATTTCGCCACGGAACGAAGTTGGTGCGCTGGCGGCCAGATAAGGCGCCGCATCAATGCCGACCGCCTCAGTGCCGACCGCCTCAGTGCTCCTCCGGAGAAGGAGTGTTCGCGTTGGTTGCAACTTAATCGCTTAGATGCGCAATTCATCCGGATCGGCTGGCTTCTCGTCGGCGTCGACAACGGCTTCGACCAGCGCGGGCCTGGGCGATCGAAGGGCGGCCTGGATTGCCGGCCGAATTTCCTCAGGCCGCTCGCACCGATATCCGTCGGCGCCGCAGGCGCGGGCAAAGGCGAAAAAGTCGATTGGTGAGAGGTCGCAGCCAAACGAAGGGTTGCCAAGCTCCATTTGCTCGAACTTGACCTCGGCGAGGCTGTTATTCTGGCTGGATTGTCCCGTGGAAGAAACCGACGATCGGGGTCGGAAGACCCGCACGACCGAGGCGCGGGACACGCGGCGCGGCATTCCGCAAGGCTCGCCCATCTCACCCGTGCTGGCGAACATTTACATGCGCCGGTTTGTGCTGGGATGGAAGATGTTCGGGCTCGAGCGAAGCCTCGGCACGCGGCTCGTGACCTATGCCGACGACCTCGTGATCCTGTGCAGAAGGGGCAAGGCCGAAGCGGCCTTGCAAAGCCTGCGCGAGATCATGGGCAAGCTGAAGCTCACGGTGAACGAGGAGAAGACACGAATCTGCACAGTGCCGGGAGGAGAGTTCGATTTCCTGGGATACACGTTCGGGCGAATGTTTTCGGCAAGGACCGGCGAGGCCCGTATCGGCTACCGGCCGTCAAAGAAAAGCATTGAGCGCGTGGTCGAGAAAGTCCACGCGCTGACCGACCGAGCGGGAACATGGCAAGAGACCACAACGCTGGTGGGCAAAGTGAACCGCACGTTGCGCGGATGGGCGAACTACTTCCAAGTAGGAACCATCATTAAGGCGTATCGGGTGCTCGACGCTTACACAGCGGTGCGGTTGCGCCGGTGGTTGCGCTCCAAGCACAAAGTCAGGCGACGAGGGGGCGGGAGCTATCCACTTTCGCACCTCTACGGGCCCTTCGGGCTCGTAGAGCCTGAGCCGCCTTGGGCACGACGTGCCGTGGACGAAGGCGTGAGGTCTTGTCCGAGAGCCGGATGCGGGAAATCTGCACGCCCGGTTCGATGAGGGGGGTGTGGAAACGGAGCTACGGCTGAGCCAGTAAGGCACCGCCAGACGAAAGGGGCGGCAAACCGATATGCTCAACCTAACGCCACCGCGCCACACTCCTACTCTACCGATTTTGTTGAAGAACTCCGTTTCGGCTCGGCGGCGATTGGCGTCATGGGGCGGCTTTCGGCTAGGCAGAGTTGGGGGCGAAGATCGGGCCGGGAGGGAATGAGCTTGGCTAGTTTCCGCAGATTTTGGGCCGGTGGCGGCCGACAGGAACTCATCTTTGGCTCCTCTCGGCCCGCGCAGGCGCAATCGACCGAGCCTGATGCTGCGCTTCGGGTGAGCGAAGAGCATCTCGACCTTCTTTCGTTCGCGATGTGACACGGCGTAGGCCTCGGTATCCTTGCAATTGCGCGCGCCTTGTCGCGAGCAGCTTCGTGGACCGAGGTCGCAATCTTGCGTGCGGGTGCGTTAGGGCAGCACTTGGGCTTGAGCGCGCAGACCCCGCAGTCACGCTTGCTGGCGAAGTAGATCACCGTTCCTTCCTTCGTCAGCCCCTAGCGTGGCTTGGAGAAAGCGCGGTGGTATTTCCTTAGCTCTTTGCCACCGGGGCAGACATAGAGGTTGCAATTCGTATCGTAGGCGAAGTCGCTGCGCGAGAAGTTCCCGTCCATGCGTTGGGATTTGTCCATCAGTTTTACGTGCGGCTCGATCCGAGCTCGTCCACCAGCCACCTGACCATCTCGGCCGAGCCGTAGCCGCCATCGGTGACCAGGCGTGATGTCGAACTGTTCGGCCGTGCGGTCCCGCCCTACCTCCACTCCCGGCCCCGCGAGTCAGACGACCGCCGGCCTCCTCGCGCCTTCCATGAAATCGTGGCCCAATCCTAGCGCGTCAACCTGCCATCGGAAGATCGTCTCTGACGCGCCCGCCGACGGTCGCCATGAAGCTTGCTGAAAACGCGCCGATCAGCAGCGATATGAACGCCCACAGAGCCACGTAAACGCCTGTTTTGCGGGCGGCGTCGGCTGCGGCTTTTGCGGTGTCGACCGCCTTATCCTTCGCGTTCTTCGCCTGCTCGACCACCTCGGACACACGCTTATCCGCGTCCGCTTGGCTCAAGCCAGTACGCGCCGCGACGAGCTGTGCAACGTAGGCCTTGTCCGCAGCCGGCATCTCGCCGGATAGCGCGTCGGTGACGAGAATTCGTCCCACCTCCGCCCGCGCCGCCGCCGGATCGCCCGAGGTATCGGGATGATCAGCGCGAAATAGCATGTCGGTAAAATAAGCTGTCGAGCTCGCCTCGCTTGATGCTGCCTGACCAGCGGCTTGAGCCGCCGATCCCCCGGCCGCGGTTCCGGCGGCCTCTAGGGCCGAGCCGCCGGCGCGCGCGGCGCCGCTCAGTACCGATGCCGCGCCGGACGTCAACAGCCACGCGGTTACGATCGCGCCAACACCCCAGACGATGAGACCGTGCGCAGTGTCGCGAAAATAGACCTCATCTGTGTGGACGCTGACCCACCGAGTGCGCAGACGACCCGCCAGATATCCGCCGACGCCCGATGCGAATAGTTGAACAGCGATGAACCAAGCCGCGGCGAGGATACCGAACGTCGTAACCGAGACGTTGTTGTTGGACCACGGAGAGACTGATACGAGACCGATACCGGCGCCGAGCATCAGCAGCGCAAGAGATAGAGCCGATGCGACGACCGCTCCCGCAATAATCGCACCCCACGACACCGCCGAGGCCCCGCTTTCAGGAATTGCGAGCTCTTCTGGCGCATTCGAGATCGCATCGGAGCGCGCGTTCAACGCTGCGTTGGACATGAAAATCTCCTTGGAGATCGAAGAGCGAATTCAGTGGGCGCGCCGGCGTCAGTGATAGAGAAGAGCGATGATTATGATGATGGGAATTGGCACGCCAAGCAGCCAGAGCAGGATCGAGCGGCCCATGAGCGCCTCCTTTTTGTTTCCTTTGAATCGTGGCGCCTATTAAACGGGCAAGCCGTCGCTTTCGTTCCGCGATTAATTTCTCGAATGCTCGCTTAACCTTCTCCCGGAAGGCCGTCCGCTTCTCAGTAGGCGAGGTAATCGCAGCGCACGGCGTGGCCTGGCATTGAACGCACGAGGCGCTTCACCACGCGTTTGGGCGGATCTCCAAGCAAGAACGTATTCAAGTCTTGAATCGCAGTCCAATCTGGATCGAGGGCGAGCGCCCTCGACGTCAATTCGTCGGCCCGCTCGAGCATCATCTCGCGCTCGAATTGGGCGACTGAGCCGAAGACGTTGAGCATGAGGCGGCCGGCCGACGTCGACGTGCCGAGGTTCAAGGCGAGGATGCGGAGCGCCGCGCCCTTGCTCTCGATCCGCTTCTGTCCGCGATTGGTTCCGGGCGCCGCATGATCGGACGGCCCGCGGCAGGCGGAGTCTCGTCGCTAACCCAGACCATCCCGCCTTGGGCGCGCGCCTCGGCGATCGCCTCCCTCAATGACGTCGGCGTATGAGCCGTGCGGAACAGGCGGCAGACTCATCGCCCCCTGCCTGATGCCGTCGAGCGCCTTTGCCATTTGAAGTAATTCGTAGGAGTCCGCGCGGATGGCGATGAGGACGATGAAGCGGCACCGCGGCAGTTAAAAAGTCCTTGAGCAGCGCCTGGGCGTGCCGGCAAAGTTTGCGCCAAAATCGACGAAATGGCGAAAATCGCTGAGCCGGCCTGGAAAGGTGACTCCTTGTCGCCGCAGTCACTGGATAAAACCTTGCGACTCGCGTTCGGCAAGTAACGCTTGATAGGGATCATAGCGGAATCGCTATCGGCAGCGCTACCGTAGCAAAAAAGTTTGGGGACAACTGCCTAATTCTGTAGCGCCCGATGGAAGCGCTTGTACATCCTGTATTCCAACCTGTCGGGTATCACGTGAAGCGGTTCGGCGACATCTCCAACGAAAGCAAATACGTCAAGGACCCCCAATGGGAATCGCCGATGTTTACGCGGGCATCTCCGTCAAGTGGCAATCCCAATTCTCCCCGTTGTTCTTTATTTCATCGTCATTTCGCGACTTGATCTTGCGGCGATTCTCTCTTGTAGGCATGTCATGACACTTCGAGGTGACCGCGATGAAACACACTGAAATTCTCGCCGAGGCCAAGTTCATCAAGCCCAGCCAAGCTGCCAAGTTTCACGACGTTCATCCGCGCACATTAGATCGTTGGGCAGAGCGCGGCATCCTTCCGAAACCGGTCGTGGTCAATGGGCTCAAGTATTACGACGTCGAAGCGCTTGTTGCGGCTGGGACGCGGCGAGGCTAGCCGGTCGCATGAGCCGCACTGCCGCGCCAGTCATGCAGCGCATTGCCAGGGCTGAGCCGCGCGGGCTCTCGCGTATCGACGCTGCCGCCTATGTTGGCATCGGAACAACGCTGTTCGATCAGCTCGTCGCGACCGGGAAAATGCCGAGGCCATTTAGGCTAGAGGGGCGCGTGATCTATGATCGACGCCGGCTGGACGCAGCGATCGACGATATGCAGGATGACCCGAACCCCGCCAATATCGTGTGGGACGACGTCGGATGAGCGTCATGAAGGTCAACCTGCCCTATCTCTTTAGCGACGCGGATCGTCATGGGAACCGGCGGCTATTCGTTCGCCGGAATGGGAGCAAGATCCGGATGCGCCATCAGCCGGGAAGCGTCTCCTTCGCCACGGCCTACGCCGAGGCCCTAGCCGAGCTAGAGCGGCCTCCCTCGCCCAAGCCTCCGCACCCTGGACGCCCTACCCCAGGCACGCTCGGAGCTCTCGCGCTCGCCTATTTCGCGAGCGGCAAGTTTCGTCGGCTTGATCCGGTCACGCAGAGGCGCCGCCGTGCGATCATCGAAGCCTGCTTGGTCGAGCCGCGCAAATTGACGCCCGGTGGTGAGCCGGAGGGTCCGGAACTGTTTCGCGATTGCCCGCTCGAGAAGTTCTCGTCCAACCATGTCCGGGTGCTGCGCGACCGCAAGGTCGAACTCGTCGGTGCGGCGAATCAGCGGCGCAAGGCGCTATCGGCGATGTTCGGGTGGGCGCAAGAGGACGGCTGGACCTATGGCGCTGATCGCAAGATCGTCGTCAATCCGGTCCGCGACGTGAAAAAGATTAGGTACGCGACCGACGGCTGGTACACTTGGACGGTCGAGGACGTCGTGCAATATATGCAGCGGCACCCGATTGGGACAAAGGCCGGCCTCGCGCTTGCGCTTCTCCTGTTCACCGGCGTCAGGCGTAGCGATGTAGTCAAGCTCGGTCGTCAGCATATCCGTGACGGCTGGCTGAGCTTCGTCGCGACCAAGACGCGTAAGGTGCGAGCCACCCCACTCGAGATCCCGGTGCTCCCCATTCTGTCTGAAGCGATCGCCGCGGGCCCGACCGGCAACCTGACATTCCTGATGACGGAATTCGGCAAGCCCTTCACCGCCGCCGGCTTTGGCAACTGGTTTCGCGACCGGTGCGACGAGGCTGGCCTGCCGCGTTGCAGCGCCCACGGATTGAGGAAGGCGGCCGCGACCATCGCCGCCGACAATGGCGCGACCGACCGAGAGCTGATGGCAATGTTTGGCTGGCAAAGCGAGGGCCAGGCAACGACCTACACGCGAAAAGTGAACCGCAAGCGCCTCGCGGCAAGCGGAATGGAATTGATCGATTTGACCCACCGGAACAAAGGTTCTTAACCCACAATGACCCACCGATTGATTTCATTGAGCTTATTGAGGCCGGTGGCGCTCCCAAGGGGACTCGAACCCCTGTTTTCGCCGTGAGAGGGCGACGTCCTGGACCGCTAGACGATGGGAGCGGCGCTTCAGCGGCGGAAGGCGATTGTATATCGGCGCTTTGAGGGCTAGGCAAGCAGAGCGGCATCGCGGCCAATGGAACGCGTGCGCCGTCGGCGCCCGGTTCACCTTTCGTTAAGCTTGTGGCGCCGAACTTGCGTCCTAGTTGGTGTTTCGAATCGATCACGGCGGGAGCGTCGATCGAGATGGAGTTTGACAAATGCCCATGGCGAGCCTCGCCCGGCGGCCAACCGTTCTGATCGTCCTGCACCAGGAGCATTCGACCCCTGGCCGCATCGGCGCGGTGCTCCGGGCTATGGACGTCAGGCTCGACATCCGCCGGCCGAGCCTCGGCGAGCCGCTGCCTGAGACGCTCGCCGGTCATGACGGCGTCATCGTCTTCGGCGGCCCGATGGGCGCCAATGACACCCTCGACTGGGTCAAGCGTGAGATCGACTGGCTCGAGACGCCCCTCGCCGGAGGGAAGCCGGTGCTAGGGGTCTGCCTCGGAGCGCAAATGCTGGCGCGCGCGCTCGGCGCCCGGGTGTTCAACTACGAGGATAAGCGCAGCGAGATCGGCTATTATTCGATCGAGCCGACGCCCGCGGGCGACCGGCTGTGCGGGGCCAGATTCCCGCGCTCGGTCTACCAGTGGCATTCCGACGGCTTCGACCTGCCCGGGGGGGCGGAGCTCCTCGCCGCCGGGGGCGTGAACTTCCCCAACCAGGCCTATCGCTACGGCCGCTCGGCGGTCGGCCTCCAGTTCCACCCCGAAGTCACCTACCATATGATGTGCCGCTGGACCCATCGCGGCGCCGAGCGCCTGACCCGGCCCGGCGCGCTAAGCCGCCACGAGCATCTCGGCGGCTGGTTCCAGCACGACGGCCGGGTGGCCGCCTGGCTCGAGGCGTTCCTGCCGGCCTGGCTCGAGGGGCGCCTCTCAGACATCCGGCAACCGAAGCCCGCCTCGACGACCGCCAACCTCAACCGCGCGCCGGGTCATGAGGAGCCGACCGTTCGCTACGCCGGAGTTTAGGGGTCGTCGCCTCATGCGCGCGATGGCGCGCGTGGTCCCGCGCCCCTCGGCCCCATCCCAAACAAAACCAAACCTGCGACTCTGGCTCGACGACTGGCCGGTTCCAGCCCCGAGCGGGCGCCACGGCTTGGATTGTTGGCCGACGTGGAAAACCTCGGTCCCCCGGCGAAGGCGGTCAGAACAGCGACCCCTGCCCTTCCG
>Ga0206821_10216_pt1 | contig 12448 bp, 9 predicted proteins | sample Alteio_BWOrgCont_85_FD_152860 | JGI IMG/M metagenome (GOLD analysis project Ga0206821, IMG submission 152860) | Enriched cells from forest soil in Barre Woods Harvard Forest LTER site, Petersham, Massachusetts, United States -... | ecosystem: Environmental > Terrestrial > Soil > Temperate forest >...
GGACGGCGAGGGGTTTGGGCGCTTTTCCCAACGTTGCGTCCGCCGCGGCGGACTGCACGCTGGGCTAAATTCGTTGCCTCCCTCTGGGAGGCGGGTTATAGGCGCGAGTAAAGCGGTGCGTGGCTTAAATATCCCTCAGGGGCTGAAGCCCGGCCTCTTTGAAGGCTTTATTGGCCCGGCTGAAGCCGTGCCTTTGTTACAAAGCCTCCTTTGCGTGTGCCTGGACGAGTACTTTCCGCAGCCTGCGGAGACCGGCTTACTTGATCCTCGGCCACTGTTTTAATGCGGTCTTCCGGGCAGCACGAAGTGTTCGGCGCAGCGCGGCTCGTAGGCGTCGCCGGGAACCTTGATGGGGCTGTCGTAGGGCGCGGGTTTGCCGTCGATGAGGCGCTGCGAGTAAAGAGCGCGCTGGCCGCAGGCGCAATAGGCTATGCACTCGGTAATGTTGCCGCCGTAGGCATTCACGAGCCAGTTGAGAGTGAGCATTTCGCCGAATGGGATGGCGCGAAAGTCGAGATCGAGTCCCGCGACCAGCACGTCGTGATTGCTGTCGAGCAGGTACCTGGTAAAGGTAAACAGGTCGGTGACGAATTGACCTTCGTCGATGGCGATGCACTCCACGCGCTTGCCAATCTCCTGCTCTTTCTGGGCGATGGCGTCGAGCACTTCCCAGGGATTGGAGGAAGGAAATTCGAGGGCCTTCGATTTGCCGTGGCCGTTGGGGTTGCGGCTCTCGACAACTCCCGGGCCGCCCTTGGTGTCGTCGCTGGGCTTGAGCACCATTACATATTGCTTGGCATACTGGCGGCGCATTTCAGCGCGGCGCAACAACTCCGCGGTTTTGTTGCTTCTCATCGGTCCCAACAGCAGTTCGAGCTTACCCGGCAATGCGTTGTCTCCCTTGTCTTGATGCTTGCTTCGGAGTTTCAGGATAACGCGTGTGAGTGTGAGTGTGATGTGTGATGTGTGAGTGTGAAGTGTGAGTGTGATGTGTGATGTGTGAGTGTGACGTGTGAAAAGAGTGAAGCGGGCTGTGAGGATTGTGCTTTTCCCACCCTGGCCGGAAAAACAGAAACCCGGCGAGAGTGGGGCACCCGATGAGGGTGGATATTTTACTTGGGCAGTTGCGCTTACTGCGCGGCCTTCATCAGCGCGTCAACCTCGGCCTTCAACACGCCGCACTCGCCGAAGAAGTGAACGAGGCTGCCTGAAAGCGGCTGCAAGGCCGGCTTTGAAGTACGTAGATCCGCCGCTTGCAAAGGCTGCGCCATAGCATTCGAATCCGCACGAATGGCATGCGAATCCGCACGAATGGCACGTGAACCCGGCAGCGAGGCCATGCGCAGTTCGCCGCCGCCTTGCGCATCGAGGATGAGCGCTGTGAGCTTGCGGGCCATATCCAAAGGAAAGCTTTCGGCCACAAATACCAGCTTGCCGCGAACCGTAATCACCACCGGACCTTCGTTGGTTGAGTAGACTTCCTCCTCGGTTCCATCGTTTGAGGTTGCCGTAGCCGATGCGGAGGTAACAAGGTGGACGTTTGAGTACTTGCGGCCCAGGTTGCCGGCGTACATTTTGGCAAAGCCCTTTGCTGAAGCCCCGCTTTTCCATGCTGAAAGGTAGAAGAGGCTGAGGGATTTAGTGCTGTTTTGCGCGGCCGGAGTGGTGGCGCTGCGCGACTGACCTGCCCAGTAGATGCCGCCGTTCCATGCCGGCGTGAGGTCGGTGGCTGTTGCGTCGCCCCCGAACAACTCGGCCAGGATGTGAAGGTCAAGCTGGCCCACCTGCCCAATGTCGTAGGGCTGGTAGAGCTTGTCGGTAATGGGATGGAAGTTGGGCAGCAGAGGGATTGCCGGAATCTGTTTTTGCTCGTAGACGCGGGGGTTGATGATCTCCCACGAAGAGGTTGGCGGGCGGTCGAGAGCGCCGGCAAAGGCGGCGGACTGGCCCTGGTCCATCCAAATGTCCTGCTCAAAGCTGAGGCCCTCGCGATAGGGGAAGAGCATGGACTCAGACAGCAGCAGCGGGGCGCGCGCCATGACCGGGGAGTTTTCAGATGAGGTCATCTGGTCTTTGAGCCGATCCATGATTTCAGGATCTTTTACCAGGCTCTTGCCCATCGGCTTCAGCACGTAGTCCATCATTACCGCGGTCGCCTGGCCCTCGGCTACGGCGTCGCGAGCGGTATCCATTTCATCGCGTGCGAGATGGTCCACGTCTCCGGGGGCGTCGGTTGAAACGTCGTCGGGGGTCTGGTCGTCCCACTTTTCAAGGTCGCTGTGCTGGTCTTGAAGCGCGTGGGTGAGCTCGTGCGCCAGCACCGGCTTTTGCTCGTCGACGTCGACCCAGTCAAGCAGGTTTACGGTCTTGGTTTTGGAGTCGTAGTAGGCCTCGATTTGCTCCTTGAGCAGGGCCAGGAGAAAGGGTTTCAACTCGAAATCGCGATCGAGCAGGCCAAATTTTTTGAGCACGATTTCGTCGCGCTCGAGCCGCTTGGCACTTTCGTCTTCGTTGAACTTTACTTCGAGATAGGCCTCAACCGCGGCCTGGGTAGTGAGGGTGCGCTTGACGGTGCTTTTGATGGGCAGGCCGGACTCGTCGGACGAAAATTTGATGAGCTCGTCGACCAGGGCGAAGAGCTGTTTAGCCTGATCGGGAGTGATGTGCGTGGCGGTTTTGGAATCGTCGGTTTTGCTTGAATTGGGAGTGCCGGCAGGTTGGTTCTGAGTGGATTTGGCGGGGGGAGGCGATGGTGCGGAACCCTGTTGCGCGAACGCCGCGGAGGGCGAGCCGAGCCACGAAAAACCGACAGCAAGAGACAAGGCGAGCGCGCTGGCCGGACCCCACTGGGTGAAGCGTGTTGCCTTTCGATCCAACTGGTTCATCGATTCTCCTGTGATCGGCTTTTTGCCTGGGGGTACGGGTCGCTCGCGCTTCCTGTATCCAAGGCTATAATCAGGATGCGGTGCCGCGCCAAGCCGATGCCGGAAATGGCAGGCAAATTTGCACCGGGACAGTGGAAACGATCCCTTATGGCAGAGACCGGCCTTACGGTTAACATACAGGCCACGGCGCTTTCTGCGATGCTGGAAACTGCCGGCACGCCTCGCAATCTTGTGGCCTATCGCGGCGCACTCACTCCACAACAGTTTGACGTACCTGGCGCGGAAATAGCTGCGCTCGCGTATGGGACGGCGATCCACGACCTTGGGTGGCTGCGGAGGGTGGAGGTTCGCGGCGCGGACCGCTTTCGCTGGTTGAGCGGGATGGTTACGAATACGGTGAACGACCTGTTGCCGAACTCGGGTGCGTGGAACCTGGTGCTGAACGCGCAGGGGAGGATACAGGGCGACCTGACGGTGTGGCGCGACGGAGAAGAGCAATCTCCGCAGAGGCGCATGCCGGACCACGACGCGGCGAAGAAAAGCGACCCGATGCTGGGCACGCCGTTTGCGGGAGAGTCAGGCCTGGAGCTGGAGATTGAGGCGGGACAGCTTGAAAAGCTGATGACGCATTTGAACCAGTTCATAATTATGGACGATGTGGAGCTGGTGCCGCTGGGTGAAGAATCAGTTTGCGGCGCGGGCGCTGAAACCGCAATTGGAGTGACGGGAGCGCAAACGGCCGAGGTTTTGGAGCGGCTGGGCCTGCCATTTTTTGCGCATACGATGAAGAGCGGCCGGTTTGAGTGGAATGGCCTTGACCTGACGGTGGAGCGCGGATACGGCGCGCGTGCGCAGCATTTTATTTTCTGGGTGCCATGCGCGGGGCTGGCCAAGTTCTGGTCGTGCATTCGCACGGCGGGAGCGACGCCGGTTGGATGTGCTTCGCTTGAGGCGTTTCGCGTGGCGGAGGGAATTCCCGCATACGGCATTGATATCGCGGAACGTGATTTGCCGCAGGAGACGGCGCAGTTGCGGGCGCTGAACTTTAACAAGGGCTGCTACCTGGGCCAGGAGATTGTGGAGCGAATTCGCTCGCGCGGCAGCGTGCACCGGCACCTGCGTCATTTGGAACTCGACGGGCCAGTGCCTGCACCAGGGACGGAGCTGAAGCTTGCCGACGGATCGCCGGCGGGTGCGTTGACGAGCGCGGCGGAGCTACCGCTTGAAAAGGGCAGGCGAGTGTTTGCGCTGGCCATGGTGCGGGCGGAGGCCGAAGCGAAGGAAGAGACTCTGCACTACTCCGCTGCCGAGGGTGAGGGAACCGCGCGCATACAGGCATCGCCATCGGTGCTGTAGGGGTTGCGGTGTTGACGAGCGGAAGCATGCGGATTCTGTTTGAAGCGGTACGGGAAATTGAATGCGAAGAATGGAAGAATTTGACTGATGAGCGACAAGCCGAAGTTTGAAGTGATTGATCGGCGCAAGATGAAGGCCGAGGAAGAAGAACAGCAGGGGCACCGCCCGGTTGAAGCGCCGGAGCCTGGCGCTGGTCCCCGGCTGGTTGTGAACGAGAGCCGCGCCGAATCGTCGCCCGAGCCTTTACCGGCCGAGGTTGCGCCGGAGCAGGAATTTGAGGGCGCGTTGCCGCCGGCGCCGACGGCACAGGAGAGCAGCGAGCAAAAGGCTGCGTATGAGGCTTCGGCCGAGCGCATTGAAGACCTGTTGCGCGCGCAGAATCCCGGCATGGGCAAGCAGCCCGTGGTGGGTTTCGAGCACCTGGTGCAGCAGTTTTATTTGAGTGCGATGATCCAGATGGGCGCGGGCACGCAGGAAGGCCAACGGCCGCGCGTTGACATTGTGGGCGCGCGCAACACGATTGATTTGCTGGGCGTGCTGGCTGAAAAGACCAGAGGCAACTTGACGGCGCAGGAAGAGCGCATGCTGCAATCGGTGCTGTTTGAGGTGCGCATGGCATTTCTTGAGCTCTCAAGCATGATCAACGTGCAAGGCGTTACGGCGCCTCCGCCGCCGGCCAAGCCCTGAAGACCCACGAGTCGCCGTGCACGCCACTCTCACATTTATGGGCACCGGAACATCGATGGGAGTTCCCACGCTGGGCTGCGCCTGCGCGGTGTGCACTTCAACCGATGTGCACGATCGCCGATTGCGGCCTTCGGTGATGATTTCGTGGGCCGATGCTGAGAGTGAGTTTGCGCGCATTGTGGTTATCGATACGGGGCCGGATTTTCGCGAGCAGGCGTTGCGCGCGCGCATTGGGCATGTGGACGCGGTTTTTTATACGCACGCGCACGCTGACCACATTCTGGGCATGGACGATTTGCGGCCGCTGAGTTTTATTGCGATGCAGAGGTCGGGGCCGATTCCGCTGTATGCTGCTCCCGATACGATTACGATTTTGGAGCGCATCTTCGACTACACGTTTTCGCCTGACGCCACGTATTTGAACCGCGCGCGCGTTGAGCTTAAGCCGGTGGCCGCGCACAATGACGTGCACGGCGCAGATTTCATGCGGATTCCGGTGATGCATGGCGATATGGAGATCAGCGGCTACCGGTTTGGCAATGCTGCTTACTTGACCGATGTGAGTGCGATTCCCGAGGCGAGCTACAAGCTGCTTGAGGGAGTTGAAGTGCTGGTGCTTTCGGCATTGCGGCATGTGCCGCACCCGAGCCATGCGACGGTTGAGCAGGCGCTTGAGTGGTCGCGGCGGGTGGGGGCAAAGCAGACATGGTTCACCCACATTGCGCATGATCTGGGCCACGAAGAGACCAACCGGATGCTGCCTGAAAATGTGCGCATGGCTTACGACGGGTTGAGCGTGCCCGTAACGCTATGAGCGCGCGCGCTGGTTCTACCCGCATCTTTCGGTCGATTGAGGAATTGCCTGCGGGGTTTGGGCCCGCAGTGGTGGCGATTGGTAATTTTGACGGCGTGCACCTGGGCCATCGCGAAATTTTGTCGGCGATTGCGGCCGATGCGAAGGCGCGGAATGCGCTGGCTGTCGCGGTTACGTTTGAACCTCACCCTGAGCATTTTTTGCGGCCCGAGCGCGCGCCCCTGCTTATTACTCCACTGGAAGAGCGGCTGCGGTTGTTGAGCGAGACGGGCGTGGATGCGGTAGTGGTGCTGCGGTTTGATGCAGCGCTGGCCGGGCTTGCTCCGCGCGAATTTGTTGAGAAGATACTTGTTGCGGCGCTCAATACGAAGAGCATTCATGAGGGCGAGAATTTCCGCTTCGGGCGCGGCGCTGCGGCGGGCATTGACGAGCTTTGTGTTTTTGGCCGCGAGTTTGGATTTGAAGTGAACGCGCACCGGTCGGTCGATGTGCGCGGGCTTGAGGTGTCGAGCTCGGCGATTCGCGCGCTGGTTGCGGCGGGCGATTTGCGTCGGGCGCGATGGATGCTGGGGCGGCCGTTCGCCGTGCTCTCAACGCAGGCTCGTGGGCGCGGAGTGGGGTCGAAGCTGCTTGTGCCCACCGTAAATCTTGCGGAGTACAACGGCCTCTTGCCGGCAATTGGTGTTTACGTGACGCGGTTGCGCGTGGTGGGTCGAGCGTTTGAGGCGGTGACCAATGTTGGCAACCGGCCTACGTTTGAAGGTGCGGGATTTGGCGTTGAGACGCACATTCTGAATTTTGAAGTTGTGGAACTCGGAGAGAATACGCCGATTGAACTTGAGTTTTTGCTGCGATTGCGCGGAGAGCGGAAGTTTCCTTCGCCTGAGGAGTTGAAGGCGCAGATTATGAAGGATGTGGGGCGGGCGAGGAAGTACTTTCGGCGGGGGCCCGTGAATTGAATTTCCAGGGAAAATTCCGCAGGGGCTAAAGAGGTTGCGGAAAAACGAATTGAACGGAGCAATTTCTCAATAGTCGACGTAGCAGGGGCTGAAGCCCGACTCATTTTGCCGGCTTTATTGGCCCGGCTGAAGCCGTGCCCTTGTTACAAAGCCCTTGAGCTTGTGCGCGGATGAGTTCTTCCGCCGCTTGTTAAGCCCCGATATATTATTTGGCGCCATTCGGCACGACTAAAGTCGTGCTCTGATACAAGGCCATTTACCGGAGCCATTTGAAATTGAAATTGGTGCCGAAAGATTGGCTGGAAGCTGCGGCTTAGTTCAGCGCCGGTTTTACCGGAGGATTTAGCCGGGAGGTTGAGACTGTGGGCGGCATGGCGGGCTTGACCAGCGCGCCTTGCGAGCTGGATGGCGCGGGCGGCTTGGATCGTGGCCGGGAGGCGGTTTGGGCTCTAGAAGTAACGCGCGGCGGATGCGGAATTACGATCTGGGTTTTTGGTCCGCGGCCTGCGGGCAGGTAATGAAAGACTTGGGCAGTGGGCGCAGTGTATGGCTGCCGGACAAAGTGCGGCGAGCGCGGGTCAGCATAAGGCGGCGTTGCATACTGCGGTGGACGCGGAGGAGCGGAAGGGTGTGTGGCGTACTGCGTCGTGCGTGATGCAGCGTAAGGCTGCGATGCGTATTGCTGCGGACGCGATGCTGTGTACGGCTGTGGTGCGCGCGGCGAACCACTGGCCTGGGCTGACGGCTGGGGCGCGCGGGTTGAAGCCAGAGGCTGAGTTGCATGCGCAGGCGCAACGGCAGGAGCGCTGCCGGGAACGCGATTGAGAGTGGGCACGCGATCGACGGCGGGAACTCGAACCGGAGCCAGTGTACGATTGGCCGCCGGTGGCTGAGATGCAGGCAACACAACCGGAGTTTTTGCAATTGGCGCGGCGGGCGATGCTGCACGGGATGCGACACGGGGCTGAATGGAGGCCAGTGCGGAACGCGGGGGTGCAGCTGCCTGAGGCGCTGTTTTAGGAGTTGCCGAGGCCTGGTCGAGATTGCCGGCCGGGTTGCGGTCAAGATTGTGATCTGGGCTGGTTGCGGGAGTTGAGTCGTCACTATCGCCGGGGAACTTTTCGTCGTCTTTGCCGACGATGGCCTGTTTCATAAAGGTCATCCAGATGGGCAGGGCTGCTTGAGCGCCGGTCTCTTTTTTGCCCAGCGACTCGCGGCTGTCGTAGCCCATCCAAACTCCGCAGGTAACCGAGGGCGAGAAGCCCATGAACCACGCGTCGGTAAAGTCGCTGGTGGTGCCGGTTTTGCCGCCGATGGGGTGATTGAGTGCCTTCGCTGCCGCGCCGGTTCCATGCTGGGTTACGCCCTCAAGCAAACTCATCATGGTGCGCGCAGTTTGCTGGTCGATGACCTGCGTGACAGCCGGATTATCGCTCCACAGCACAATGCCATCTGCGTTTGAAACTTTGCGAATGAGCCGCGGCGTAATGCGCAGACCATCGTTGGGAAAGACCGAGTAGGAGGCCACCTGCTCTTGCAATGTGATTTCAACCGCGCCCAGAGCCACCGGCAGATAGGGCGGAATGTTGGAGGTGACGCCGAAGCGGTGGGCCACATCGATGACGGTATGAATACCGACGCGCGAGGCCAGGCGCAGGGCGGGAATGTTGCGCGACTCCGCAAACGCGTTGGCCACGGTCATGGCGCCTTTGAAGTCGTTCTCGTAATTGTGGGGCGTGTAGCTGCCAAAGCTCACCGGCGAATCCATGACAATGTCGGTTGGCTTGACGCCGTCTTCAATGGCCGCGGTGTAGACGTAGGGCTTGAAGCTTGAACCCACCTGCCGCTCGGCCTGGGTGGCGCGATTGAACACCGACATTTGATAATCGCGGCCGCCCACCATGGCGAGTACGTCGCCGGTGGTGTTGTCGATGGCCATCAGTGCGCCTTGCGCGCCCGAATCCTGCTCAAGAGTTGCGCGACGCGCCGGGCCCTGGTTGACGCCGGTGAGGTGAACATAGATCACGTCGCCGGGCCTCACCAGACCGTCGGCGCTATGCTGGCCGGTCCATTGCCAGTCGGCGGGGAGCAGCACAATTTCGTCGCCTTCTCTGCCCGCCGGACCGATGCGGGCGTGAATTTCCTGGGGCAGCGCTCGGGTCACCACGGCATGCACGTAATCGCCCGCTCCGTACTGGATGGCCCAATCGGGATGGCGGTAGGCCTCAAGCGTCTGGCCCTCCGCGATAATGTTTTCGAGATGGCCCTTCCATCCGTGCCTGCGTTCGTAGGTTGAAACGCCATCGTCTACCGCGTGATTGGCGGTTTGCTGCAAATTGAGGTCGAGTGTGGTGTCGACGCGCAGGCCGGCTTCGTGCACCTGGTCTGTGCCGAAACGCTTTTCGAGCTCGCGGCGTACTTCTTCCTGGAACCACGGAGCCACTGTTCCTTCAGGCTGCGAGATGTGGAGGCCGAGCGGGGCCTGGCGCGCCTGCTCCGCCTGAACGTGGGTGATTGCGCCGTCTGATTCCATCTCGCTCAGCACCAGGTTGCGGCGCTTGATGGCGCGATCGGGATTGAGGATGGGCGAAAACCCCACCGGCCCCTTGGGCAAACCGGCCAGCAGCGCTGCCTCAGTGAGGTTGAGGTCTTTGGCGTGCTTGGTGAAGTAGTACTGCGAGGCCGCTTCAAAACCGTAGTTGCCGCTGCCCAGATAAATCTGGTTACCGTAGAGGGTAAAAATCTGCTCCTTGGTAAAGGTGCGCTCGATTTGAATGGCGAGAAACGCTTCTTGAATTTTGCGGTTGGCGGTACGTTCGTCGCTGAGAAAGAGGTTTTTGGCCAACTGCATGGTGAGCGTGGATGCGCCCTGGGCGCGGCCGTGGGAGCGGATATCGTGCCACGCAGCGCCGGCCACGCGAAAGACGTTGATGCCCCAGTGGGACTCGAAATTCTTGTCTTCAATGGAGATAACGGCCTGGCGCAAGATGGGCGCGAAGCCGTTGTAATCCACCACCTGGCGGCGCTCAAGGGCGAAGGAACCGATCAGCTTACCGTTGCGGTCGTAAAGGTCGGTGGTGGTTGAGGGCCTGAAGCGCTCAAGGTCGTTGATTTGGGGCAGGTTGACGGAATAGACCAGGGTGAGGCCGGCGAGCGACCCGGTGATGGCGGCCAAACCCAGCAGAATGACGAGAGTGGAGCGGCCGGCCAACTTGCGGCGGCGGGCACGAACCGGCAGCGGCTGCGGTGTGGCTGGGCGCTGGGTGCGGCCGAAGTTGAGTGATTCCTGAACAGACGAATCGCGGCCTGGCGAATCGTTGGTTGGGGCGCTTCGCCCGCGATCGGAGACGAGGGACCGGGGTCCGCGCAGAATGGGATCGCGGGTGTCGCTGGGCCGATTGGGGGTGGCAGCCACCGGTTACACACTCATTTCTTTAGTCCTGTGAACCCGACATCGGGGCCATAAGTTGCGCACAGGATTTCCCGCGCCATTGAGGCGGAGGAGGGGTATGTCTCAAGGCTAGCACTTTCGGAAATTTGAGGTGCGGGTGATTGGAACTCCCGAACCATGGAGGGCAAGAGTGGGACGGCGAGGCAGATTTGGGATTGCTGAGCCGAGATTCCTCTCGGCTCTTTTCCAGCCTTTTGCGGGGGGAATTTGAATTGGTCCAGGAGGGTGATGGTTCGGAAAACACGCATTGCGGTTTGAAAGAGGGGCTGGTGTTGGGGGCAGATTACGCCAAGCCTGAATGGGTGTCTGGTCAATTTTGAACACATTGATTTGCCTGGGAGCCGGTGATTTGCGTGGATTTGCCGATGGGCTGCTGCCGGGAGGTCGCGCGCCGGACCGGCTGTGGAGTAATTTTTCCGTCCGCGTTTAAAGCATTCAATGTCTTTTGCCGATTCAGTTGGCTAGAGGACACCTTTGCCCGATGAAAGACCTTAATCTCTCCCGCAAGTTCATGATCGCCTTCGGGCTTATTTGCGTTTTGACATTGTTTGAAGGCGCGGGAGCGTTGTTCGGACTGTTTCGAATCGACCGGCTTACCGAAGACCTGACGCAACGAACCCTGGTGGCCGAGCAGGCGCTGACCGAGATGCGCGGGCAGATGCAGACGGTTCGCAGGGTTGAGTTGGCTTCGCTTTTGTGCAGGGAAGCGGCCTGCGAGGTGAAATACCCGCCGATGCGGACCTTGGCGCTGACCAAGTATGAGGCGGCCAGGAAGTCGTTTGAGAGCGTGGTGAGGGATTCGCGCGATCTGGAGCAATTTGACGCGGCGGTGAACGCATTCAGCATTTATCGCGAGCAGAGCGATGGTGTGGTGAAGGCCTTTCTGGATTTGAACGAGAGAGACGACGGCACGATTGCCCGGCGGGAGCAGGGGTTGCTGGGCGACTTTAATGCAGCGTTGAACTCCGCTGTTGCGCTGACCGAGCACTACCAGCAGCTTTCAAGCGAGAGCGGGGCGAGGACCATGAATGCGATCCGCTTTGTGCGCTGGATGGAGGTGGGGCTGACGAGCGTGGTTCTTGTTTTGTGTGTGGGCATCGGGATGTTGCTGACGCGCCTGATTGTTCCGCCGATTCTGGAAGCCACGGCGGCGCTCGAGGAGGTGGCTGCGAAGAATTTGACGGTATCGGTGACGGTGCGCGACCACAGCGAGACGGGGCGGCTTTCAGGAGCGTTGAACCATACGGTTGCTTCGATTCGGTCGGTGATTGAGTCGGTGGAGAAAAGCGCGAGCATTTTATCGGCATCGTCGGAGGAACTGAGTGCGCAGGCGATGCAGTCACAGGAGAACACTGAGTCGCAGACCAGCCAGACCAACCAGATTGCGGCGGCGGCGCAGCAGATGACGGCCACCATTGCCGAGATTGGGCATAATGCCGAGACTGCTTCAAGCGCCAGCCGGACATCGGCGGAGTCGGCGGCTGCCGGGGGACAGGTGATGCAGGCGGCCTCGCAGGCGATGGAAGCGATTGTGGCGACCACTGCCGATGTGGCGGGGAGAATGACTTCACTTTCGCAGCGATCGGTAGAGATAGGCCGCGTGGTGGGGGTGATTGGCGAGATAAGCGAACAGACGAATCTGCTGGCGCTGAATGCGGCGATTGAGGCAGCGCGCGCGGGCGAACACGGTCGTGGATTCTCAGTGGTAGCCGCGGAGGTTCGCCGCCTGGCGGAGCGGACAACGGCGGCAACGAAGGAGATTACGGAGACGATCGGGATTATTCAGAACGAGACCCGATTGACGCTCGAAGTGATGCAGCAGAGCCGGGCGATGGTGGAGCGGGGGTTGGAAGAGAATACGCGTGCCCGCGCCAGCCTGGGCGGAATTATTGAAGGATCGCAGAATGTGGAGCAAATGATTGCGCTGATAGCGACGGCGGCGACGGAACAGACGGCGGCGTCGGCGGAGATTTCTTCTTCGGCGGCAAAGATTTCAAATCTGGCTGCCGGAAATACCCGGGCCGCGGCCGAAGCAGCGCAGGAGTCAGTGAGTCTTTCGCGGCTGGCTGCGGAACTCGACGGCATTATCCGCGAGTTTCAAATCGGGGTCAGCAGGAACTAGAAAGCTCCTTCAGTCGGCTCAGGCGCCTTTGGTCTTGAGCAAGTTGAGCGCCTTGTCGAGCATTTCGTCGACGTTTTGGGGCGTTACGCCCTCGTCGATTTCGTCTTGCGGTGAAGCCACGGCTACGCTTGGCGTTACCGCCTCTTCCTGAATTTTTTTGCCGGCAGGGGTCTG
>Ga0206821_10209_pt2 | contig 12415 bp, 12 predicted proteins | sample Alteio_BWOrgCont_85_FD_152860 | JGI IMG/M metagenome (GOLD analysis project Ga0206821, IMG submission 152860) | Enriched cells from forest soil in Barre Woods Harvard Forest LTER site, Petersham, Massachusetts, United States -... | ecosystem: Environmental > Terrestrial > Soil > Temperate forest >...
GACTTATTCCGTCGTTCCGATTCGCGCCGGCGAAGCGCCCCCCTGCCGCGTGGAGACGCCGAGCGCCTCGTCCTTGGCTAGTTTCCGGGCGCGCTCGAGGTGGTCTTCGATCTTGGGGAGGGTGCGCTCTGCAAACGCCCTGAGCTCCGGGTCGGCGCCATACTGAATCTCGTGTCTGAAAAGCGCCGCGTTGCCTTTCTGATAGTCGACCTGGCCTTCAACATAGTCGCGGTTGAGCCCGGCGCCGGTATCGGCCTTGAGCGAAGCGATCATTGCGTCGTAGGCGCCTTGCAGCAACGTCTCGGGCGGCGCCGCGATCCGCTTTCGCTCCAGGATTGCGTTGAGGTCATCAACGACGGGTATATGGCTCACCACCATGAGATGCGCGTAATCGCGGATATTCGCTGTCGTGGCCTTCTGTTCGGCGAGGCGGCCGGAATCGATCTGGAAGGGGGCGCCGAGATTGGCCTGGGCGACAAAATTGTAATCGACCGGACTCAAGGTCGAAGCAGCGTCCGAAGCTGTGTCGGCGGCGCCATTCGACTGTGCGCGAGCGCCGAATTGGCCGGCGGACAGGGCCAGCGCGAGGCCGAAGACGAGGGTTGGAATTCGATTCATCCGGCGCACACTCCTATTTGACGACCGCGGCGGCCGAATCCGCGATTTGTAAGTCGTTAAGGGGGACATTGAGTCCGGCTTCCTGCGCAGCGATCAACCCGAGCGCGCTCCAGTCGAGATCGGCGTAGCCGCGCGCGATTCCGGTGATGAGGCGGTCTCGCACCACATCGACCGATGGCATCGGCGCCGCTGCGCTTTCCGCCTCGGCTAGCGCAAGACGCACATCCTTGAGCACGAGGGGCAAGACGAATCCGGGAGCGTAGGACTGAGTGACGATCTTCTCGCCATAGATTTTATGCGCCCGTCCGCTGAACATCGTGTTGGTCATGATGTCGATGAAAGCTTTGGGATCGAGTCCTCGCTTGCGAGCCACGGCGACCACTTCCGCCAGCATCTCCAACGTGGTCGCGGTCATCATATTGCCGAGCAGCTTGACGAGGTTTGCCTGCGATGGCTCGGCGCCTACGACAAATGTCTTCTGTCCGAGACTTTGAAGGAGCGGCTGGCAGCGCTCCACATCGGACGGCGCTCCGGCGGCGACAATGAACAACTGGCGCGCCTTGGCGGCATCCGGATTGCCGAAGACCGGAGCCGCGACGTACCCTTGCCCGCGAAGGGCGTGTTCCGCGGCGAGGGAAGCCGCGGCGGATGTGCTGATTGTGCTCATGGAAAGATGAATTGCGCCACGCTTCAATCCCGATGCGAGACCCTTGACGCCGGCGTCTTCTCGCCCGAGGACGACGTCGCGAACCGCGGCGTCATCGGGGAGCATGGTGATGACGACCTCGCAGTCGAAGAGGTCGGCGAGTTTCAATGTGGGTCTGAGACCGAGCCCAATGAGCGCGCCCAATTGATCCGGTCGGCGGACATAAGCGGTGACGCGATGCGCCGTGTTGGCGAGGTTCGCGGCCATCGCCGTCCCCATGTGACCGAGACCGACAAACCCGATTTTGCCTGGTGTCGGCGCGCCCTCGCGCGAGGGCGCGGACCCGGCCGCGCTGGGGTTGACGAGAGGGGAGATGGATTGGTCCTTCATCATTGCCTCCTGACCCGGGCGCTCGTGCAATTTGGGGCGTGGGCGCGTCTGTCGGCGGATGTGAGCGCGACTACGACACGCGGCGTCGCTGTGGGCGCTTACCGCTGGTCTTCTGAGATTCGGCGCGCGATTTCATGAATATCGACCCGATGGACGCCAATGTCGTGCAGCTCATGATCCGAGTAGCCAGAAAGTTCCTGCAGCACTGTCCTGTAGATGCGGCGTCGGCGAAAGAAGCGCGACAGCGAGAGCATTTTCATGAGTGGGGCTCATTGCGTGATTTAAAATGCGAATGAACACGCCACGGTTTGTGACGGTGTTCCGTTTATAAATTTAGGTTCGTTGCGCAATTATTCTACCCTACATTCGTAGACGGAGGCTTGTTGTTTGTTTAGAGAAAGCAAACCTTCGTATGATCGAAGCGTGATCGTCGTGGATTTCAAGCTGGCAGGCGACGGTAACCTAAGCGGTGTCGCTGCCGCATGCCCGCGGGAGAGGAACGGGTCTGTTTAAAAAAGCGACCCGGTCCCTACTCAAAAAAGGGAGGACCAGATCCCGCCGTCCGGCCCCGCCCCGCCAGGCGACGCTTCGATGGCCGATGTCGTCATCCACGCATTTGCTTCAGTGGACCCGCCCATTTGAGCAGCTCGTCGAGCATCGTCCTGGCGCTCGCGTCAATCAGTTCGTTCGACTTGAAGACTTTGTCCTTGTCGATGAATTGCGTCACGTTCGGGATTGGAACGCCCTCCGGCGGTGTGACGAGCTTGAGAGTCGTGGCCTGAAGCTTCACCGCCTGCACCGCGCGCAGGCCTCCCGACACGCCGCCATAACTGACGAATCCTGCCGGCTTGTAATTCCATTCGACATAGACGTAGTTGAGCGCGTTTACCAGGGCCGGCGACGGGCCGTAGTTGTACTCTGGCGTCACGAAAGCAAAGGCGTCCGCGCTCTTGACGCTTTCCGCCCAGCGTTTGGTGTGCGGGTGCTGGTATTTTTGCAGGCGGGGATGCATGGGTTCGTCGTAAATCGGCAGATTGAAATCGGCGATGTCGACCAGGGTCGTGTCGAACCCTCCGTGTCCAACCGCGTATTCATGGAACCATTTGGCGACATGAACGCCAACTCGGCCGGGACGGGTGCTGGTGATGATCGTATGCAGCTTGAGGGACATAGGTTTCTTCCAAAGGGCAATGCCCGTCGCTATCGATGCTCAGTGCAGGGTTTGAAGATACGCGATCAGGTTGGCGCGCTCCACGTCGTCCTTCAGGCCGGCGTAGATCATCGTCGTGTCCGGCACCATCGCGCGAGGATTGGTGAGGTATTTGTCGAGGGTGGCGGCGTCCCAGGTGACTCCAAGCTTCTTGTGCTCGGGGGTGTATTGGAAGCCTGGAACGCTGCCGGCCAAACGGCCGACCACGCCGAACAGCGTCGGGCCGATGCTGTTCACGCCTGGTGCTACCGAGTGGCAGATGCTGCACTGCGCCCTGAAAATCTGTTGGCCGGCAGCCGGATCGGCGGCGAGGGCGGCGGTAGCGGATCCAGCGAGCATGAGGCCGGCAATCCCGGCCCGGCCCATGCGACGGGTCCGACGCGTTTTCTCGCCCGCCAGTTCAATGATCCACTGGCCGCTTTTCATTGTCATGCCGGTCGACCTCCCAATTGAGGACAGTCAGGCCGCCTTCGGCAACAAGCCGTGTGGGTCGAGCACAAATTTGGCGGCGATGCCCTTGTCGAATTCGGCGTAGCCTTTCGGCGCGTCTTCCAGGCTGATTGCTGTTGCATTGACGATCTTCGCAATCGGCAGGCGGCCGTTCAGCAGCGCCATCATGAGCTGGCGATTGTAGCGCAGGACCGGCGTTTGTCCGGTATGGAACGAGTTCGACTTGGACCAGCCAAGGCCCAGGCGGAGACTGAGGTTGCCGGTTTTGGCGGCCTGGTCGTGGGCGCCGGGATCTTCGGTGACATACAATCCCGGTATGCCGATGGCCCCAGCCGGCCGGATGATCTCCATAGCCTGGTTCAGAACGATCGCGGGCTGATCGCCGCCTCCGTGACCCTTGGCTTCGAAACCCACCGCATCGATGACCGAATCGACCGTGGGTTCGCCGACGACCGCGGCGATCTGCTCACCGAGTCGATCGTGCTTGGTGAGATCTATCGGCACGAAGCCGACCTCTTTGGCGTGCTTCAGCCGCGCTTCGTTCATGTCGCCGATCATGATCACAGCCGCGCCGATGAGCTGGGCGGAGGCGGCTGCCGCAAGGCCTACGGGACCGGCGCCGGCGACGTAGACCGTCGAACCCGGCTTGACGCCTGCGGTCAACGCGCCATGGAAACCAGTCGGCAGGATGTCCGTCAGCATGGTCAGATCCATGATCTTGGACAGCGCCTCGTTCTTGTCCGGGAACTTGAGCAGATTGAAATCGGCATAGGGGACCATGACGTAGCGGGCCTGCCCGCCGATCCAGCCGCCCATGTCCACATACCCATACGCGCCGCCGGCGCGACCGGGATTGACCGTCAGGCACACGCCGGTATTCGTCTCCCGGCAGGCGCGGCATCGCCCACAGGCGACGTTGAAGGGGACCGAGACCAGATCGCCCAACGCGACCATCTCGACATCCGAGCCCTTCTCGATCACCTCGCCGGTGATCTCGTGCCCGAGCACCATGCCTGCCGGGGCAGTCGTGCGGCCGCGCACCATGTGCTGATCGGATCCGCAGATGTTGGTCGAAACGACCTTCAGGATCACGCCATGCTCGATCTTGTGACCTCGCGGGTCTTCGAATTTGGGATCGGCGATGTCCTGAACCTGGACTTCTCCTGGCTTGGTGTAGACGACGCCGCGATTCTTGCTCATCATAAACCTCTCATGCGTAGTGGTCGGAAGAATTGCGACTCCTCTCAGGGCGGCGCAAAGGGATCTGGAAGAATCGGCACGTGATAATCGGCGAGGATCGCCGAGATGGCGGCGCGGTTTCGCTCGAGTGAGTCATCAAGGCGCTCCAGCAGCGCATTGTCGCCGCGGCGAACCCCCATCGAAACATAGAACGCCATCGGCAATTCTGTGCTGTCGCGCGAAGCCTGCACCGGCTCGATGGTCAAGGGTTTGGAACCCTGTGCGGCGAAGTAACCGGCCATCGGGCCCCAAACGACAGCCACGTCGACATCGCCGTCTTCGGCCGCATCGATGATCGCTGACGGCGGGTGCGGCTGGCGATAATCGCCGTACAGCATGTAGCCGCGTACGTTCTGGACGATGCCGCGGCGCGCAAGGGCGTGCGCGGGCGGCGTGTTCATCGCGTCGGAGCCCACCATCTGTACGCCAATGATGAGGTTGCGAAGCTGGGGATCGTCAAACGAGGCGATGTGCAGCCCACGATCGGCGCGCGTCACGAAGACATAGCTCGAGCGGTAGTACGGCCGGGTGCTGGTCATCATCTCGGCGCCGCTCGCGACGCCGGGCCAGACGTCGCAGATATCCGCCTTCAGCGTATGCCTCACATAGCCGCGGCGCTGCGCCCACCACGTATAGTCGACGGTCGAGCCCAGGTCCTGTGCAATCATCTCCACAATCTTGTTCTCGAAACCACGGCCGGCCTGGTCCGAGAACGGGAGATTGTTGGGATCGGCGCAGACGCGAAGCGCGTCGGCATCTGCGGCGGCGGCGGTGATCAACATGGACGCCCCCGATAGGACGACGCAGAAGCGCCGGCGCCGTGTCATGGCTTGACACTCGCGTCCGGCGCGGCGGTTTGCGACGTCTCAGCGGAAGCGGGCGCGGATAGCGACTTCACATATGCCGCGAGGTCCCAGATCTGCGTGGGTCCCAACACAAACTGCCAGGATGGCATTCCGTTCGGACGCCCCTGTGCGATGGACTCATAGATCTGCTCTATCCGCCCGCCATAGCGCCAATGACCGGACATCAGCGCCGGGCCCATGCCGCCGCCGCCGTTGAAATGGCAGCCCGTACAATTCATTTGGCCGAACAGCAGTTGGCCGTCCGCGATGGCGAGCTTGTTTCCATCGAACCGCCCTCCGATCGCGTCGGGCGGGCGGGGCGGAGTAGCGCCGTTGGGAAAGAGGCTGGTGACGGAAACCTCGTTGGGTCCGCGACCCGCGCTTGGGGCAGTGTCTTGTTGCGCCACCGCGTTATTGGCGGCGACGGCAAGCATCGCGGCTAGAGCGGCCGGCCGGAGCCGCGCGACGACCGCCCATTGCTCAGGATTTCGGCAGGGCGAAGACATAGAGCGTCCCTCCGGCTGCGGTCTTCGTTTTGAGATCCGCCATGACGCCGATCATGCCGAGCGCGCCGGTCGGATCACGCGGGTCAAGGTCGCCGGCGACGATGGCGCCCGCCCAGCCGCCTACGCCCGACAGGATGGCGACATATTCGCGCCCGTCCGGCCCGCGATAGGCCACAGGCTGGCCGATGATCCCCGAGCCGGTCTTGAACCGCCATTTGAGCTCGCCTGTCTTGGCGTCGACGGCTTTGAACCAGCCATCCATGGTCCCGTAAAAGACGAGTCCGCCTGCGGTGGCCATCGCGCCGCTCCACAGCGGCAGGTCCTCCTTGATGGTCCAGACCGCCTTGCCCTGGACGGGATCCCATGCGGTGAACTCGCCGCGATTGCCGCCGGGGCCCGGCTTGCTCACGACCTCGGCGCCGACGAACGGAGTGCCTGAGATGTAGCTGACCGACCTGCTCTTCCAATCCATGCACGGGTTCTCGTGAGGAATGTACATAAGGCCGGTCAGCGGCGAAAAGGCTGACGGATTCCAATCCTTGAGTCCGGACGCCGTCGGGCAGATGTCGTGGACAACGGTCCCGACTCTCGTGAGCTTGTCCGGGTTCATGACGGGCCGCCCGGTCTTGAGATCGATGTGGAGAACGGAATTGACGTAGCCGTATGGCTCGGCCGAGATGATCTCGCCGCTCTCGCGGTCCACCACGTAGAGATGACCATTGCGGTCAGGATGCAGCAGCACCTTGCGCGGCTTGCCGTCCACGTTCATGTCGACCAGAATCTGCTCGTTGATCCCGTCGTAGTCGTGCTCGTCATGCGGGTTGTACTGCAACGCCCATTTCGCCTCGCCGGTATCGGGATCGCGCGCGAACAGCGTTGTGGTCCATTTGTTGTCGCCTGGACGCTGCTCCTGGTTCCACGGGCCAGGATTGCCGGTGCCGTAATAGATCAGGTTGAGGTCAGGATCGTAGGCGATCCATCCCCACATCGTTCCTCCTCCGGTCCGCCAAGCGTCGCCCGGCCAGGTCGTGACGCCGAGGTCCGCGCCATTGTCGGAAGGATAGAACGAGCGGAATCCGGGGCCGATCAGCACATCCCTGTCCGGCCCGGTGGCGTAGGCCCGCCACAGGATCTTACCGGTAGCGACATCGAGCGCCGTCAACCAGCCGCGCACGCCGAGCTCGCCGCCAGAGTCTCCGACCAGCACCTTTCCCTTCACGACCAGCGGCGCCATCGTGATGGTTTCGCCGGTGTTGATGTCGCCCAGTTTGGTCTTCCAGAGCTCCTTGCCGGTCTCCCCGTCCAGCGCGATCGTGTTGTCGTCGAGGGTGTTGAAGAAGAGCTTGCCGTCCGAGTAGGTCGCGCCACGGTTGACGACGTCACAGCACGCCACACCCTGCGACGCCGCCGCGGGATGCGGCTGATAGGACCATTTGATCGGCGCGCCGGGCTTGGTGAGATCGAGCGCAAAAACAATGTTGGGATATGGCGTCACAATGAACATTGTGTTGTTCGCCACGATCGGCGCCGCTTCTTGTCCGTGGTCGACCCCGGTTGAGAAGGCGAAGGCGACCTGGAGATTGCTCACATTGGCGTCATTGATTTCATCGAGCGCGGAATAACGCGTGGCGGCATAGTTCTTCGCCGGCATCGTCCATTGACCGTCATCGGGCGGCGCCGCGGATGGTGGCGCGGTTGGGTTCTGCGCAGCGGCCAATGGCGGGTAAAGCAGGAGCGACGCCCCTGTCAGAAGCACAAGGAGCCAGCGGGATGACCGGATAGACTCGGTCGGATCGCGCCGGGTGTATCGGCGAATAGATTGCAATGTTGGGAGCGGCATCATTGCGAAACTCCGCTTTGCGTATGGTTTGCAATCCCCTGAGGCTCGACGAGCCGGTGACGCTATGACCAGGCGGCGACAACCGCCTCGGCGACCGCCTGGTCCTGGACGCCGCTGCCTCCGCTGACGCCGACAGCGCCGACGATCTGGCCGTTTGTCTTGATCGGAACGCCACCCGCGAAAATCATCACCCGGGTGTGGTTCGATACGTGGATGCCGAAGAATTGGTCTCCCGGCTGGCTGTTGCGGCCAAGCTCCAGCGTCGAGATATCGAACGCCTTCGCGGTGAAGGCCTTGTTCATGGCGATATCGATGCTGCCAAGCCACGCCCCATCCATGCGCGCGAAAGCCGTCAGGTTGGCGCCTGAATCGACGACGGCAATATTCATCGGCTGGCCGATTTCCTTCGCCTTCACGATCCCGGCGCCGATGATTTTTTGCGCCTTCTCCATTGTCATCATGCAGTCGAACTCCTGATCGCGAACAGTCGGGCCGCCTCGCCAGCGAGGCGCGCTCAAGAAAAAGGAATCTGACAGCGGACGCCCCTGGTTAGCCATCGTCCATCGGTAGGCGGAGCCTGTCTGTTTGTATCGTGAAAACAAAACGTTCGTATGAGCGATCCGTGGGCGACCTCTTCGCGGGAGCGCAATCTCTCGTGCTGCGTTGCGCGGAGAGGCCCATGGCGCAAACGCCGAAACTGCGGCGGGGCGCCCGACCTATCCTAAACTTTGGTCTATCAAGTCCAAACGTACGATTGATTGCAACAGACGAACGTGCCGCGCGACCCAACCCAAAGAGCATAGCTTGTGTCGCCGTGCGTTGGCTAAATCAACGGAGCCGGAAGGCCACCGAAAGGATGCGCACGTGAACATCGCGACCCACATGATGAGAATTCCCGACACGAAGCTTGCGCGCGAGGTGACGGAGATTGTCCGCGACACCGAGTCCGAGTTGCTCTTCAATCATTCGAGCCGGGTTTACCTGTTCGGCGCCCTCGCCGGCGAGCATCATGGCCTGAAATTCGATCCAGAATTGCTCTATGCGGGAGCCATGTTTCACGACATGGGTTTGACCAAGGCGCATGGCAGCGACGATGAGCGCTTCGAGGTGGACGGCGCGAATGCGGCGCGGGATTTCCTTAAGCGGCACGGAATCACGCAGACGGATATCGACACTGTCTGGACAGCAATCGCGCTGCACACGACGCCCGGCATTCCAAAGCACATGCATCCGGTCGTCGCGCTGCTGACGGCGGGCGTCGAGATGGATGTTCTTGGCCTCGCCTATGGCGAATATTCCGACGCCGAGCGCGAGGCGGTGGTGAAGGCGTTTCCCCGCACGCCGCATTTCAAGGAAGACATTATCCAGGCCTTCTACGAGGGCATCAAGCACAAGCCCGAAACGACCTTCGGCAACGTCAAGGCCGATGTCCTTGCGGACAAGGACCCGCATTTCCATCGCGGGAACTTCTGCAGCGTAATTCGCGAATCGCGCTGGCCCAGCTGACCGCCATCTTCCCCAAAAAAAGCTGCGCCGCCGCGGCGCGTACTGACCAACCTGATGGAGCCCACGATGATCGACAAGCCGACCCGTCCCCATTTGACCCACGCGACTGGCGCGCCCGTCAGCGACAACGTCAACATCGAGACGGCTGGGCCACGCGGCCCAGCGCTTTTGCAGGACGTATGGCTTCTGGAAAAGCTGGCCAACTTCCACCGGGAAGTGATCCCGGAGCGACGTATGCACGCCAAAGGGTCAGGCGCGTTTGGCGCCTTCACCGTGACCCACGACATTACGCGTTATACCAAGGCGAAGATCTTCTCGAAGATTGGCAAGCAGACCCCGATGTTCGCGCGATTCTCCACCGTCGCAGGCGAGCGCGGGGCCGCGGACGCCGAAAGGGATATTCGCGGCTTTGCTTTGAAATTTTACACCGAGGAGGGCAACTGGGACGTCGTGGGCAACAACACGCCGGTCTTCTTCTTTCGCGATCCGCTGCGCTTTCCGGATCTCAACCACGCGATCAAGCGCGATCCGCGCAGCGGGATGCGCAGCGCCGACAACAATTGGGATTTCTGGACGCTGCTGCCCGAGGCGCTGCATCAGGTCACGATTGTCATGAGCGAGCGCGGTATCCCGCGCAGCTTTCGCCACATGCATGGGTTTGGCAGCCACACATACAGTTTCATCAATGCAGCGAACGAGCGGATCTGGGTCAAGTTTCATTTTCGGACCCAGCAGGGCATTGCGAACCTTAGCGATGCGGAGGCCGAAGCCGTGGTCGGAAAGGACCGTGAAACAAATCAGCGCGATCTTTTCGAGAGCATCGAACAGGGGAATTTTCCGCGCTGGACCCTGCTCATTCAGGTAATGACCGACGCCGAGGCGAAGGCGTTCCCCTTCAATCCGTTCGACTTGACCAAGGTCTGGCCGAAGGCGGACTTTCCGCTGATCGAGGTCGGGTTCTTCGAGTTGAATCGCAACCCGGAGAATTTTTTCGCCGAAGTGGAGCAGGCCGCATTCTCGCCCGCCAACGTCGTGCCTGGAATCGGCTTCTCGCCTGACAAGATGCTGCAGGCGCGGCTTTTCTCCTATGGGGACGCCCAGCGCTATAGGCTCGGGGTCAATTTCAATCACATATCGGTCAACGCGCCGAAATGCCCATTCCATTCCTATCACCGCGATGGCGCGATGCGCACCGACGGCAACCTCGGCCGCACGCCGACTTACTTCCCGAATAGCTTGGACGAATGGATTGACCAGCCGGACCTCAACGAACCGCCGCTTCAGATCGCCGGCGCCGCGGCTCATTGGGACCATCGCGTCGACGATGACCACTATCAGCAGCCTGGCGATCTATTTCGCAAAATGAACGCCATTCAGCGCCAGATATTGTTCGACAACACCGCCCGGGCCGTCGGCGGCGCCGCGGTCCATATTCAGGAACGCCACGTCGCCAACTGCACGAAGGCCGATCCCGAATATGGGGCCGGCGTGGCGGCCGCGCTGCGACGGATGCGTCCCCCCCTCATAGGCGCGTCCGCGGACCGGAGACGCAGCGCCTAGGCCTGAATACCGTTGGCGCTAGAGGACGAGGAGCCGGCGCGGGCAGCTTTGCGTCTCGCCAGACATAGACACCAACGGAGGCGCTCCACCAGGCTCACGCTTGCAGAGCGGCCAACTTGTCTAGCCACTCAGGGGGCCGTGCGGCCCAACCGAAGGCGGCTCCGGCGGCAATCCCGGTCATGGATGACAGCAACACCAGGCGCGAGCGCACCCAGGTTGTCGGCAGAGCCAGAAAGAGCTGCGCGATCTGTCAGCGAGGTTCCGGCACGCCGCGCGACGGAGCGTCGATTTCGATTCACGTCGGCTGGACTTGATCGGTTTGTCGCCGAAAGATGCCGTTCATCCCGATGACCGGCCGAAGACTGTCGCTGCGTGGCGCGAAGCATAAAAAACGGGCGGTCGAAGAAAAATACGGGCGCGGCGCCCGGACAGTCAATTTCGCTGGTGGCTCTTCCAGAGCGCGCCCCTGCAGGATAAAAGGGAAAGATCTTGAAGTGGTGCGAAACGGGTGTTGATATCGAAGAGCGCAACCGCAGAATCCCGGCTCGCCGTTGAGAGACGAATCCTCGAGAGGGTGGCTAAAGGGGATTCGCTCGCTGAAATCCTGGATAACCTATGCCGGATCGTGGAGAGCCAAACCAGTGGCGTCCGTGCGTCGATCTCCTTGCTGGACGGCGATCGTCTGTGGCACGGCGCCGCGCCTAGCCTGCCAAAGCTCTATACCGATGCGATCAATGGCGATGCAATTGGACCATCGGCCGCCTCCTGCGGGACAGCTGCTTACCGCGGCGAACCGGTAATTGTTAGCGACATCGCGACCGACCCGTTGTGGGCGGAGCATCGCGATTTGGCTTTGTCCCACTCTCTGCGCGCCTGTTGGGCCGTACCGGTTTTGTCGCAAGGCAAAGTCGTGGCGACTCTCGCGATGTACTATCACAAGCCGCGCCAACCAACCCAGCGCGATCAAGAGATCGTTGGCCAAATCACGCACCTCGCGGGCTTCGCGATCCAGCACAAATTGGCACGGGAAAAGCTGCAGCGAAGTGAGGCGTATTTGGCCGAAGCGGCGAAGTTGACCCGTACGGGCAGTTGGGCTTGGGATGTCCGCGCTCAAAAGGTGCTCTACTGCTCCGACGAAATGTTCCGAATTTTCGGGCTGGATCCAGCAGAGAGCTTGCCGACACGCAAGAACTTTCGGCAGCGTGTCCACCCCGAGGATCGCGGTTGGGTAGACAAGAGATTCGAGAGATCGCTGCGCCAAAGAGTGGATAGTTTCGACGAGTATAGGGTTCTTCTGCCTGACGGGACCGTCAAGCACATCAATTCATCAGGCCATCCGATTCTCAATGAAGAAGGTGAACTCGTCGAGTTCATAGCGACTGCTGTCGACGTCACAGAACGCAAATTGGTCGAGCTTGAGCGTCGACGCCTGGCGTCATTGGTGGAGCAGGCCGCCGAGCTTATGGCGATTGCCGACCTCAGCGGAGGCACGCCGATCTACCTGAACAAGGCCGGGATGAAAATGGTCGGATTTGACAGTTGGGAGGAAGCGAAGGAGAGGCGAGGAATTCACTATATTTTCCCTGAGGACCGACAATTTGTGAA
>Ga0206821_10219_pt1 | contig 12314 bp, 13 predicted proteins | sample Alteio_BWOrgCont_85_FD_152860 | JGI IMG/M metagenome (GOLD analysis project Ga0206821, IMG submission 152860) | Enriched cells from forest soil in Barre Woods Harvard Forest LTER site, Petersham, Massachusetts, United States -... | ecosystem: Environmental > Terrestrial > Soil > Temperate forest >...
GGAAGGAGGAATATGGGGACGATAATCATTTTTGCTTGTTGTAGATGCCACAATAAAGCCCACAAGCGCAGAAGAAAATGCGATTGCAGGCTTCATTTACACAAACGCCGACAACCAACATAATCGGCATCTACTAATATTTAGATAAGTTGAGCTTCCCCAACACCGGTAAAAATAAGTTCCATATTTATAATACATTTAATTGTACAGCCTTTGTCAATAGATACTATTATGTTAAACTGTAATTAATAAAAATGAGTAAGAAAAAAAAACTAACTAAGAAAAATCCTAATATAAAAGACCGCTTAAAAGAAAATCCTACAGTTGGTGTTGAAGACTTTACCAATTTAATAAAAAAGAGCACTCAACAAGAACCTTTTGACAAAAAGAAATAATTGACAAATGTTTGAAATTATATAGATAATAAGATATACTCCGTACGCATGCCAGAAGAAAATAAACAAACAGAAATTAAAGCAATAAATGTAAAATTTGATAAAGTGCTTGGGAGCTTATACGCTCAAGTAGTGGGTGTTGTTGTTACAGATATTGATATAACGCTCGAATTTGTTTATATAAATCCAAGACCCGATACTAATGACGCACAATTGGTTTCGAGAATTACAATACCTAGAGTTGTTGGAGAGAGTTTAGCAAAAAATATTACTGACATAATCGCTGAACATGAAGCAAAGAAAGGAGATAGGAAATGACAATTACTGCTGAATTACCATATGGATATGGAATACCAACTGCAAATAAATTCACACTTCCTAATATTGGAAAACTCGTAGCGAAGGTAATTTCTTCTCGTAATGAAGATGATGAGACTCCTACACAATATTTATTGGATGCATTACAAGAATCTGAAGAAGATTATAAAGCGGGAAGATATAAAAGATTTGAGACAGGTCAAGATGCTCATAATTATCTAGATGAAATCATCAATGGCAAAAAAAACGAATGACCTACCTATCGATTTTTCTACACGATTCGAAAAACAATTAAGAGAATGTACTCGTGAAGTCCAGATTGCTTTTCAAGATGCGTTAGATATCTTCCTCGAAAATCCAACAGACTCAACTTTGAGAGATCATCAATTAGAAAGAAAACTTGCGGAATATAGAAGCATTAACGTGACAAGAGATTATAGAGCTTTATATAAGAAGAAAACTGAAGGAAAAAGAAAAATTATTAAATTCTATATGATCGGTACTCATTATCAACTATATCGCAATGCGCCCAAGTAATAAATCGAACATCTCATCAGGATTTTTACGATTATTGAATCTAAAGCAGTACTTATTCATATATGACACAATATATTTTGAGCTTACTCTACGATAAACACCTTTAATCCCTGGTTTGATACTTTCTCAAAGCCCCACGATGTTCTCAGTATGAATGACTTTATTTTTAACATACATTTTGCCATGATTGACTGCATGATGATCGTAGCCTAAATTATGCAAGAATTTGTAAGCTGGGAATTGATCGTGCATAACTGTAGCAGTTGTAACTATATGTTTCTGAATTTGCCCAGTTAATTCTTGTTTGCTGGTACTGTCAATTTTCATCATGCGTACATTACCACCACGCTTAACCATCCCCAAAATAATATCTTTAGGTTTTGAATTAAAGTCAGGTACATATCGGCGATTGTACCCTTTACCGCCAAAAAATGACTCGTCAACTTCTACAATATCTTTTAATTTGCGGTTATCATCTTTACCCATAAGGATTCTAATTTGCTTCATCATTCTCCAAGCGGTCTTGTAGGTAACTTTTAATTCACGTTGTAATTGTTTTGCGGAAATACCGCCTCTTGTCGCGGTCATTAAAAACATAGCATAAAACCAGTATTGAAGTGGGGTTGTGGTTTTCTCAAACACTGTACCAGCTAACGGACTGAGCTGATGTGCATATAAGCATTGATAGACAGGACGACCCTTTATTTTAGTAAATTTGCGGCGTTCTTTACACTCAGAGCAGTACGGCTTGAAGCCATAGCGAGTAGAAAAGATTTCCTGCAAACAGGCTTCGTTATTAGGATATTTTTTAAGAAATTCTATTAGGTTCACTGTAAGGCTGTTATACATCAATATTTACATGTTGTCAAGGGATAAGTACTAGAAAAAGGATAGGAACCGTAATGACAAAACTGTTTAGTATTATTACGTTCTTCTTTTAAACTGTTTTGTATAATACAAGTATGTGTGGTGCCTACGGGTTTTCAGTTAAAGATGCAAGGGAAGTCTACAATAGATTTGATATAGAAAATACCTTGGAAGATTTTACACCGAGATACAATATTCGGCCCGGACAAATGAATCCTGTTATAACAAGCCATAGTCCAAACCATATTTCACGAATGTTTTGGGGACTGATTCCGTTTTGGGCAAAAGATGAGAAAATGAAATTTTCAACAATAAACGCAAGAGCTGAAACAGCAGCAACATCACCTGCATATAGAAAACCATTCAGAACACAAAGGTGTTTAATCCCGGCAACCGGTTTTTATGAACCTGATAAAATCAATTTCGCTAAACCTGCGTACCCCTGGCATTATTTTACCCTGAAAGATACTGATTTATTTGCACTTGCCGGTTTATATGATATATGGACTGATAAACAAACCGGAAAAGAAATCTCAAGTTATACCATTATCACAACAGAACCCAATGAAATTGTCGGAAAAATTCATAATAGAATGCCTGTTATTTTACGAAAAGAAGATGAGGAAAAATGGGTAAATCCTGATATTATTGAGCCTGAACATATAATTCCTCTTCTAACGCAATATCCTTCAGATCAGATGCAGGAGTGGCATGTTGGTGATGAGGCAAGAAACCCTAGGAATGATTCTCCAGAACTTATTGAAAAAATAAAGCAGTTACCAAATTAATTTTAAAATTGAAGAAAAAATACATGCGACTAATTTTGGAGAAATAAATAATTAATAAAAATTGTATTTTTTTCGTATTTACATTATAAAAAGCTTAAAGCGGTTAACTTAAATACGGGCTATTACTTGCCAGAACTGCCCGTCTTACAGCATCATTTCGTGCATTACTAAATGTTGTAACAGACATATTTGTGTTAGTCCTAAGTTCATAATTAGAAGTATCAATTACTGATCGACTTGAACCAACCTGACCTGTTGTAACTATTCTATTAGTATCCGGATCAAAGTCCCATCGTATACTTGCAAGTGAATCAGAATCTACTTTATATGAAACACCGGGACTCATTAAAGTAACTACAACATATGGCATTCCGTTTTCGGTCTCACGGGTATACAATGTACTAAGTTTTTCATTTTTATCTTTAAATCCAAGTCGATAATCACCAGTTATATCTTCTATTTTTGAATCATATACATGCCGTGGATTTCCAACTGCTATTGCTAGTCTGGATTGCACTAATTCTCCATCCATAGGATCCGGATCTGAATAGATAGTGTATGCTGTTTGTAACGGATCTTCACCTTTTGCAGATGTGCGATCCGGATAAACTTCAATTACTCCTTCATCGGTGTTAAGGCCTTTAGTTTTGTTATTCAATTTAGCAAGCATTCTTTTTAATTCTCTAAATGTTGCTACATCGTGTTCATGTAAGACAGGTTCTTGTCCTATACGTAACTCAATTGTAGAGTTTCCAAATTTTGTAAGTAATTTTCTGTCTCTTGGGTCTCCTTCTATAAGGTGAATAGCCATAGGGGGTATTATAGGATAAAGTGAGAAAAAAGAAAAGAAATATTTTTATCTAACGATTTTTAAGAGATGCATATTCAGCATTGAGATAATATGTTCCTAATAGATAGGATGCTAGTGCAGTCCACTTGCCGCTGTCAGTATAAAGCCTGAACGGAATATCTGCTAAAAAGTGGGTTGCAGCGCCTAGTTTAATCCGGTCTTTCCAATAGGGTTCACGCGTTATAATTTTTTCAGCAAATTTAGCATTATTTTCAAGAATTGAAAAAAATTTATCATTTAAATAGGATGCATTTTTAGGAATTTGGCTAAAATTGATTGAAAATCCGTCAGTCTGTTTTTTAATAATTGGTTTTTTTCCGAAGATAAATTCTCCAAAACCGTCTAAAGATAATTTAAATTTAGCAAAATCATATAAAGGGTCCCATTCACCGGTATACCCTCTGGGATCTATAAGACGGATTTCTTTAGTGTCTTTGATAAATACCGTGTTTAATAATGTCATATCTCCATGAAAACAAAATCCTTTTACTTGTGGAGTTATAAATGGTCTTAATTTTTTATTTTCCAAAAGGTCAGTCAAAATACTATGCGGAGCTAACAATTCTTTACCATTTATCACAATAGTATCTTTAACTTTTATCAAATTTTTAATAGGCTGAAGTCTATCCAGAGCTCGTTCCAGGTAATAAACATCCAGCGCATTTTCATCGTTTGTACTCTGCCTGAATGTATCATGTGTACTTTTGACCAGTTTATCAATAAACTGCTCTACACTTTTTTCATAAATCGATTCAGAAAAAGTGCCTATTTGTAATTCTTCATAGAAATTATGTCCGTTTAAATATTCTAATGTTTCAGTTGAAAAATTTCCATCAGTTTGGCTATCAATTAGTTTTGGGTAGAGTTTTGCAAGCTTTTTATATTTTTGAGAGATATATTGGTAATAGTGTATTTCATTTTTTACTTTTGCAACACCATTTCCCTCAACGCCGTCTCTGATTGCAATTTTTCTGACTTTTTTACCATCTTCACTGTCTACGACAAATAAATAGGCTGCGGAACTGCCGTGCAATTTTCCAATGAGTGTTTCACCGGGTAATATAAAATCTGAAATATTTCTGAGATCACCCATTTGGTGATAACACATTTCTTTGTGATACCGCAGTGTTTTTATAAGCCCCGTTTTAAATGGAGTAACCTCAGCAAGAATTGTGGGTAATGATTTTGAAGCCGCCGGTATCGGATAAAGATTTTGGTTTTTTTTCTCACCAGGTGTTTTTTTCAAAGTACCATATGCCGTCGGGGTAAGGCGGATTATCATTTTACGCAATTCATCAGTATCAATTATTTCCGCTGATTTACAATCTATTATTCCGGTTATGGTAACCTGTAAAATTTTATCAATTAGTGCATGAATATCTGCATTATAAACAAAATCGCGCTGTTGTTTTGTATACGTCGTGGTATGTCCCGTTAACCTGTTAATAATAAGTTTTGGAATGAGTCTCAGCTTATCATATCCTGGTCCGTAAGCATTTGTAATTCGCAAAACTGTTGATTGTGGATGTGAGAGTACTACCTGTTCACCTAAATATTTAGATAGGGCATATGGATTATACTTTTCAAACGGAAAATAGGAATTCTCATCCATAAATTTTTTTGTTAGTAATTGTAAATCAGAAGTAACTACATTTTTTGCAGCAAAGTTACTTTTGCAAAAAAGAGTAAATGAATCAGCCAATTTTTTTATAAGTTTTTTATCTGGAAGCCTATATACCATTTCTGATGAAATATAAATAAAATGAGTTGCGTACGGTAATTTTTGCTTTGCTGAAAATTGTACCAGCATACCGGTGAGCATGGCATTTGTAGTCAAATAATCAAGTATACTGTGGTCATTTCCTGCCAATAAGGCAGCGAAATGGATAACAGCATCTGCTCTTGTGAAACTTTTAACAAATGCACTTTCATACACATTGCTTTTATCATACGGGTATCTGGCTATTTTTTCGTGAGTATTTTTAAGCCGCAGGGAAACTCCTTCCCTAATTAAGGCATTTATTTGATATGTCTTTGCTGCATGTCTGGTAAAAGCGCCACCAATATCACCACAGACGCCGGTTATTGCTAATTTCATATGATTTCAATACACGTATTAAAACGCATGTATAAAAGAGTAAGAGGGTACACTCTAATGTTATTCAATGTCGTTTGTTATTGACGACTTGTTAGTAACTGTAAAACTATTATATACATTTAGTCCCTGTTGATGCAACAATGACATCAACGATAAGAAGAAAATACATCCGGAGATTTTTTAGTAAATTTGAAACAAATTTATGTATATATTCCTAACAGATCTTAAATACTTATTTTCGAAGGTATAGTATTTGTTTGTAAGGAGGATATGTAGGCATTTTGAATAAATTTAGATTTCTTAGTTACCCGGTACTTTCTGACTAACGGAACCATCTCACCTAATGAATCTATAGTATAACTTACCTTTGGAAATTCTTTTAATCTCGTTTGTGAACCTAAAGCAATAACTGTTCCTATTCCAGCACTTAATGCAGCCTGGACACCTGAGTGTGCATCTTCTATCACAAGACAGTCTTTCGGGTCAGCATTAAGTTTTTTGGCTGCCTTTTGATAAATATCAGGTGCAGGTTTACTCGGGAGTGAGCCATCATCATAAACAATTGAGTCAAAATCAAACCATTTATCTAAATGTAAATGTTCAAAAAAGAATCGCATATTCGTTTTACCGGCAGATGTTGCAATTGTATGGGGTATATTATGTGTAACCAGTGTATCAAGTAATGCTACAGCACCTGGGGAGAGTGAAAAATTATCTTTCATAGCTTTTACAAGCTTTCTGTACCGTTTTTCTCTCGCAGCTGTTAATTGTTTGAGTTCCGTATCAGTTAATTTTCGTTTAAGTATATATTCGAGACACGCTTTAACAGATCTACCTTCAAAATGTTCTAATAATTCTTCATGAGTCAATGGAGTTTTTCTCAATTTAAGAGTATATTCTTCCCAGACTTTTTGGTGGATATGGCTATCCCATAAAAGAACACCGTTAAAATCGAAAATTATATTCGGTTTCATTATTTCAAAAGAATACCGCTATTATACATCCATATTAAACTTAATCAACTTTTCTTAAATACCACAAGCGGCAAAGTACTTGTATCAATTACTATATCCGCTACTCTTTGTGTCTGGTTTCGTAAATATGCTGCATGGGGTACATCTGTATTTTGATACCTTTCCAATAAATAGTCAACTGTCAATTGAGACTCAACAGGCTTTTCTTTTTCTCTTGAAACGACTCTATTTAAAAGTATTTTGGTATTATTTACATCAACCCGGATACTCAAATCAAATAATTCTTTATGATATAAATGAATTCCAGTACCTTCTGTTATTACGATTCCTTGTGGTACAACCGTACGTGTTTCATTTTTATCACGTTTTCCGCTTTTTCGGCTATATGCGTTTTGAATTGAAATATGTTTGATACTGCCTGATTTTTGTTCAATGATTTCTTTTAGCATCTTAAGGTACTGTAAATAACGCGGGTGATCCCAACCGTGAAGTGAATATGAATCGATAGGTATAATCCCTTGTGCAATGTCATTGTTCAGTTTACTTCTCACATTTCTATCACTCATAAAAAAATCTAACGGAAGAACAGTAACAGGAATATTCTTAGCTGAATAGTATTTAGTAAGTGCATCGGTAACAGTAGTTTTACCGCCGCTTGCAGGGCCATCTATTCCGATACTATATGGACCAGCGGGTGGTACTATTTGCGAAAATATAGACTCAAAATTTTGGAATTCACCAATCTTTATATAGTTTCCAGCATGGACATATGCTGTTATATTATTTGATTTTTTCATGCGGAATAATTTTTTTAAGTATATTTGCTAATTTTGCAGGATCAGGTACATATATAGTATTCTTTGGCAATACGTGGTTATTTATACCATGTATATCATTCCCCACAAAAATAGGTACACCTAACTCAGACAACGTTAATAATGGTAAGTCATTTACATCATTACCAGCTCCCATCGCTTGAGACAGAGAGATTTTTTCTCTTTCAGCTATAAATGTTGTTGCTTTTCCTTTATCTATACATTTGGGTACAAAATTTATATTTTGACCTCGGGTATAAAAGGAAATGCCTTTTGGCAAAACGGGTTTTGTGCCCTTTGGTGCGCGGACGGTAATTGTACAGGGTTTTTCATATTCAAATGCCTGAAATAACTCAGTTAATTTCTCTATATACCTGACACCGGTTGTATATGCCGAACTTAATCCGAGTTGTTCAAGCGGAAGCCCGGACCAGATAACAGTTGGTTTATTCATATCTTTGGGGTAAAAAGAAACAGAATTTAATGAGTGAGTTTGAATATACTCAATAATCATTGATATATTCTCATTTGTCAGAGATACATACTGTATAGTTTCACCTTTATCTGTAACTATTCTTGCACCATGTTCTAAAGCTATATATGGAACGTTATTTTTTAAAACAGAGTTTTTTTCTATTGCTTCTATATACCGGGGATAGCCTCTGCCGGTTAAAATTACTAATGTAAAATTTCGGTGTTTTCGATCTAAAATAGATTCCAATCCTGGATAGAGTTTTTCCTGGGAATCAATAAGAGTTAGATCAAGATCAAAAAAACCTGCTGAGATCATAATGATTTAAAATTTAAAATATTGAAAATGTACTATACAATACAGACTTTATTTATGTATTAATGGATAAAAGCAATGCTTCAACAAGTATACCATGACTACGAATTTATACCATTTAGATACCAATACGAAAATCTAATATTTTATAAACAAAGTAAACTCTATCTTTCAGTATCGTAAATCGACCTATAGTTGTTTTTACCAGTTTAATTTAGTATAATCATCCTTGATATGGCGTTAGAAAGAGACAAACCCGATGTTCCAGATAGAACAGTAATAATACCAGGAATTGCACCGGGTGCAGTAACTCAACCTGCCTCAGGTGAAATAACAGGTCACAATCCTGGCGTTAATCTTATAGTAGGTCTTGAAACAGGTGGAAGTCCCACAGATCCGGGAAGCGCAAAAATTGCTAAAGTTTTTAAAGTGTTTGAACCAGAAAGTCCTGAAGGAGTAGCTGCACGCGCTGTCTTAACATATTTCTCTACGCCTGCCGAAACAAGAGGAGATCTACCTGAAGAACTCGTTTTACCTGATTTTTTAATAAAGAGAAAAGATTTTAATGAGAGAAATACTCTGCAGCAGTTAAGCGTCGGCGCTGCCGAATATCAAGCACATCTTGCAAGAGTACAAGCTAAACCAGACGAAGAAGAAAGACCACCCGAAAGACAAAGAAAGCCGAGAAGTTCCGGAGGTGGTGCAAGAAAAGCAGTAAGAACAGGCCCTCCAACAGCTGCAGACATTATATCAATTGCACCTGTCGCTTCTAAGTTTGCTACTGAAGAAACACTTATAAGATTTACCGATGCGTTGCGTAGAGCAAGAGACGGGGAAGCCATTGGTGATATATTTGAGTATATTAATCCTGAAATTGCAGGTATGCCATTACCTGCTGAGCTTGGTGGGGGAACGGTTTTAGCAAGACTTATAACTGCAGTTGAAAATGAAAGAAAACCAGGTATTCCAGTGACGGCTGCTGCTAAATCTACTGAAAAACCAAAAGCGAGAGAACGATCACAATATTCACTTAATGATGAAAGCCTATCAATTGAAAGTATGCGCTCTGATGCGGTGTATGTATTAGGACCATCTTTTGATCCGCTCTTATGGGATGAAATAATGCTTACTTATGAAACTGTTTTTCAAAAAGACACTCCGATTTCCCCTTCCAGGTCACCCTATGCAGAAGGCATGGCCAGAATAGTTACAGCCAGTGATCAACAAACCGCAACACATATGACGGATGATGAGGTTGCCTACACTGCTGCCAGAGCGTATGTTAATGCAGAAATAGTTACTTTATTGGGTGCAACTGATGATACAGCTGAGGTAGCATCACTTCAGCATACATTGCGTCTTTTAAATTCATTAGCAAAAGCCACACCTAATGAACGCCCGGCACTACTTGAAGAACTTGAAACAAAAGAGGGTAGTACAAATCCTCGGTCAATACGTATCGATCAAATGGCACACCGATTGGCACTTTTTACCCAGGGTCACATAGTTGGAACTCGACTTACTGCTCTTGATGATCTGGCATTAATTCCACTTCTCAACCCATCCTATCAGCAAGAGCAAGCTGGTATAGTTTTGTCAAAACTGCCTATATTATCTTCTGCAAAAGCCGTGAGCGTTGTATCTGGTGAAAGACCGCATAGGGAAAGAGATAGATTAGAAACGGAATTCCCATTATCCGAATTAGATTTTTCAGATCTTATGGCTTTTTATTGTAATAATTTAGGGAAACTGCTGGTACAAATGAGTATGGAATATGGTGTTGAATATAATGAATCGCTTTTTGGCCGGACAATTGAAGAACTGCAGGAAGGACCATATGGATGGCCGAATATGGACGACGGGAAAAATGCAATGTACTATGCAAAGAAACCGTATAAATGGGCCGAATTAGTTGATGAAACTGATGATGGGAAAAAAGTAATATTAAATGATTATGGTTATGAAGTAGGAAGAGCAATAGCCGGGTATTTAGCAGATATAGCGCTGCGGTATCCGGAATTTAATTTAACTGATGTATTCGGAAAATCAGGAACTCATCACAACGCGAGAATAACAACTGCTGTAAAACCGTCAGGTGAAATAAAGGAATATACAAGACATGCCGCAATTCTTAGGTTTAAATTATATGAAGCATTGCTTGCTAATAACGGTGAACCGTTAGCACAGCACGAACTGGCTGATATTCTTGGCCCGGATTTCGAAAGAAGTACATTGGGGGCAACTCTTAGTAAAATAGCAACGAAAGGTATTATTGAATATATAGCAAGACCGGCAAATACGAGATTTACATTTTTTGAATTGGCAGATCCAGATGTTGAACCAAAGATTCCTGCTAATAAAGAACCAACAAGAATTATAGCTGAATGGGTAAGGACACAGGAAGGTCCTTTCAACTTAGATAATTTTGCAAGTGTTCCAGAACATGCATATTTAATAAAAGTATATGGCAATCCCATATCTGAAGTTTTTGCGGAGTTTGTACGACAGGGATTATTAAAACGCTCCGGTACAGGATTTGATTCCGAAACGCAAAGTGCAGCATCATTAACTGAAAGACAAGCGGAATTTCTAACAGAAGTAACTGAAGCGCTCAATCGGGTAAGAAATGGACGATTAGAAGATTTACAAACAGGGTGGGATTTAGCTGACGCGATTTTACAAAATAGGGAAGCATATACGACATTGATGCGTAAAGCAAAAAAAGATTCACACTTAGCAAATTCTCAGCCCAAAAAAACAACAACAGCGCAAGCATTAGAAATAGTCACTGCCTTACCAGGCGTTGGGTCTGACAATATTGTCTCTGCTATTAGTCATATTCACAACAAAAAATATACTCCGGCATATATTTCTGATGTGCTGCAGGATTTATGTGAAGCAGGGATTGTACGTATTGATAAAATAGGAAATAAATATTATTACTATCCGCAAACAGTTCAGGGAGTTGAACCTGCGGCAGCCGGACCAAAAGTACAAGTAACAGCAGAAGTTGATAAAAATGCATTACCGGGCAGATGGTTAGCAGTAGCCGATCAACTTATTCATAACACGTATGACGGCTCAACGTTGCCTGATGCCTTACGGGCTCAATTAATTACTGTGGGTAAAAGAAGATTAGACGACCCATCGTATGTTGAGGCAGTGTATGATGCTATTAGAACCAGTCCCGGTATAACTGCAAATATAATTCACAGAGGTTTTGTTGAAAAGGGTTTTGGTATGAGTACATCTTTGGTTACTAATATAGTAGGATTTCTGATCGATAAGGGATATATTCAAATTGATCCTACCATAAAAGGAAAAGGCAAGCCTCTTGTTATAATAGAAGGAAAAGAATAAAAAATATATTCAATTAATTATATTTTTGCTGTTCAGGTTGACATATTTTATAAGCTGTGCTACGGTAAATTATAGATTGTTTTTGTATGCTAAAACATGTATCTATACCTATACTATCATTAGTTATTACTCTATTTAGTTTTTTTATTATTCCCCAAACAACTTTTGCATCAACAAAAATTACTATTTCAGGAAACGGAGCTGGATCTCATAACTCTGTAACTGTTACAAACAATAATACGTTCAATACAATTCAGACTAATATTTCTTCTTTTTTTAACTCAATTTTTACCAATGTAAATACGGGAAACAATAACAGCAATGGGAATACGAATGGAAATACATTTATTAAAACAGGAAATGCAAAATCAGATGTAACTGAATCATTTTCCGGAAATACCAATATAATAAGTGTTCCTGAATTCAGTATCTTTCAAGGATTTATTGTAGGCGGAATATCACTAATTGGGTTTCTTTTTATAAAAAAACGCTTCATATAATATATTTTTTTATTGTAACTTCTGA
>Ga0206821_10220_pt1 | contig 12302 bp, 12 predicted proteins | sample Alteio_BWOrgCont_85_FD_152860 | JGI IMG/M metagenome (GOLD analysis project Ga0206821, IMG submission 152860) | Enriched cells from forest soil in Barre Woods Harvard Forest LTER site, Petersham, Massachusetts, United States -... | ecosystem: Environmental > Terrestrial > Soil > Temperate forest >...
ATATCTATAGAATATGTCAAACATGTCATTTCAAACCATACTTGATGCTGCTATCGAAAAAAACAATTCTCTTGTTTGCGTCGGATTAGATTCTGACATGAACAAACTTCCTGACATCATCAAGCACCAAGAAAATCTGCAATATATGTTCAACAAAGCAATCATTGATGCCACACATGATCTTATTTGCTGCTACAAACCTAATCCTGCATTTTATGAAGCAAAAGGCCCTCAAGGAATTAAAGAATTAAAACAAACTTGTGACTATATACGGGGCATCTATCCTGAAATTCCCATCATTATTGATGCAAAAAGGGGAGACATTGGCAATACAAACGAAGGTTATGCAAAATATGTTTTTGATTATTTTCAAGGCGATGCCATTACTGTTATGCCGTATATGGGTATAGAATCATTGCGTTGTTTTTTTGAGAGAGAGGGCAAAGGTATTATCGTCGGTTGTCATTCTTCAAATCCAGGTGCAAAAGAATTTCAGGAATTAGAAATAAATGGTAAGCCTTTATATGAAATCGTTGCGGAGGAATTGATGAGACAATACGGCGATAATCCGAACGCAATGATATTTATGGGCGCAACGTTTCCTAAACAGCTTACAGACATAAGAAAAATCGTCGGTGACATGACACTTCTTGTTCCGGGTGTTGGATCACAAGGAGGAGATGTCGAATCTTTCGTCAAAGCAGGTCTCAATTCCAAAAATGCAGGCTTGATTATCAATGCCTCACGAAGTATTATATTCGCATCAAAAGAAGACGATTTTGCAGAGCGAGCACGTGAAGAGACAAAGAAACTGAGAAATGAAATAAATAAATATAGACAATAATAACAAGCTAAACTATAATATATTCATGACTTCTGATAGCAAAAAAATTGCAAAACTCTTACTCTCAATTGGCGCAATGACATTCCGTTTTGACCCTCCATATGTTTACACAACAGGTCTAAAAAGTCCAATATACCTTGATAATCGTCTCGTCATGTCATATCCAAAAGTTAGAAAACAAATAGTAGAAGCATATATCCAGACAATTAAGGAAAATATCGGATTAGAAAACGTTGAATGTATTTCCGCGACAGCAACAGCAGCAATTCCACAAGGAGCATGGGTTGCTGATAAATTAAATTTACCAATGGTATTTGTCCGCCCTTCAACAAAAAAGTACGGGAAAGAAACAAAAGTTGAAGGTATATTTGAGAAAAAAGCTAAAGTACTCATCATCGAAGATCATATCTCAACCGCGGCAAGTGTTGCCGGTAATGCACAAGCCATAAGGGAATTGGGAGGAATCGTAAAATATTGTATTGCTACCACAACATATGAAACAACGAAATCAAAAGAAATACTTAAAGAGAATAAAATAAACCTACTACCGTTAACAACAGGAAAGGTCGTTGTAGAAACGGCACTTAAAGAAGGGCTCATAACAAAAAAAGAAAAAGATTCAATTGATGCATGGTTCCAAGATCCACCAAGTTGGGCAAAAAAAATGGGACTGGAATAACAACCGCTTCTTACCCAATTCATACAAGTGTTGAGTTATTTATTTGCTATAAATACTCTATGTTAAAGTTCAATTCTCTTCTTCTTTTTTCAGAAAAGCCTGACACTCTTGTAGAATTTTACAAGAAGGTTTTTGACAAAGATCCTGACTTTTCCGATGGCGGCTATAGTGGTTTTCAGTTGGGAACAGGAATGATTGTGATTGGTCCACATGACAAAATCAAAGGCGAAAACAAAACCCCAGAAAGAATGCTTATTAACTTTGAAACAGAAGATGTTAAAGGTGATTTTGAAAGAATAAAAGGTGAGGGAGCAAAAATAATAAAAGAGCCATATAATCCCGGCGAAGGGGAAGACATGTCAATCGCAACATTTGCAGACCCTGACGACAACTATTTCCAACTGACATCACCAATGAAAATGGACAACTGAAGCTTTTAATACGCTCATTTTCATGCTAGAATAACAGTCTATGTCCGATATTATCTCCGTCAAAAACCTCATTAAAAAATATAAAGACTTCACGGCAGTTAATGACATTTCATTTAGTGTAAAACAAGGAGAAATTTTCGGTATTCTCGGACCTAACGGGGCCGGAAAGACCACCACACTTGAGATTATGGAAACACTCAAAACCTTAACAAGCGGTGAAGTGCTAATCGATGGGTATGACGTCTCAAAACATCCCTGGGAAGTCAAACGCCGCATTGGCGTCCAACTGCAATCCTCAGCCTTTTATCCAGAAGTACGACTGACAGAACTTCTTGATATGTTTGCAGCTATGTATGATGTTAAAATCGATCCTATGGAAATGCTCCGTGAAGTAGAATTGGAGGACAAGGCAAAAAGTTATGTCAAACAATTGTCAGGAGGACAGCAGCAGCGTTTTTCCATAGCATCAACACTGATCAACCAACCTAATGTCATTTTTCTTGATGAACCGACAACCGGCCTTGACCCGCAAGCAAGAATTCATCTATGGGAAATGGTACGAAAAATCAACAAAAACGGTGTCACGATCGTCCTCACAACTCATTATATGGACGAAGCCGAACAACTTTGCGATAGGCTGGCAGTTATGGATCATGGGAAAATCCTGAAGATCGGCACACCGAAACAATTCATTCAAGATTTGCTCAAAACCGGATTTAAAAAAGAAGTCAAGCAAAAACAAGCCAATCTTGAAGATGTATTTTTAAATCTTACCGGTAGACAGTTGAGAGAAAATTAAATGAAAAAACGTTATTCTAAACCACATCAAATCCGTGCATTCTTCGTCATGATGAAGTATTTCTTTCTGGCACAGACACGAAATCCCGGAACATTCGCGTTCGGATTTCTTTTTCCGGTTGTTTTTATAAGCATCTTTGGACTGATAGGCAATTCTACAACACCACTTTCGATTGGATTCCCGACAAATTCAAATCTCAATAATCCAATTATTTCAACAATTAAAAAACAATCCTACGTCAAGATACAAACCGGATCTGAATCCCAGCTCGAAAAAAGTATGAAGCAAGGCAATCTCTCAGGGATAATTAATGTAAAAGGGCTCTCACAGAATCCTCCTAAATATCAGGTTGGCATTATCACATCATCAGCCAATCAACAAACAGCATCAGCCATTACCTCCATGGTGACGGAAATCGTTGATCAGCAAAACCTTCAGGCGGCAGGAGTGACGAACCCAGCGATAACTATTGTTAACCAACAGCTTGCTGGCCAACAAATCCGTTATATTGATTTTGCACTGCCGGGACAGATCGGGTTTGCTCTTCTTTCAACAGCAATTTTTGGAACCGTCTTTGGCCTTATTTATCTAAAAAAAGCATTGGTACTGAAAAGAATGTTTGCAACTCCGACGCATGCGATTACTATACTTCTCGCACAGGGGGGAAGTCGTCTTATTATGGCAGTTCTGCAAACATTGATTATTCTTATTCTTGGGATTGTCTTATTCAAATTCTATCTTCCTCATGGCTGGATTACTTTTGTAGAATTGCTCTTCCTTTCAATCATCGCACTTATCGCATTCTTAGGTTTTGGCTATTTTATGGCTGGTCTCGTGAATGATGAAAATGCTGCAGGACCAATGGTCAATTTGATAACATTGCCGCAATTTCTGCTCTCAGGAACCTTTTTCCCAACAAGCGAACTTCCCAACTGGCTCCAACCAATCGCAAACATTTTGCCGCTATCGTTTTTTAATGAAGCCGTGAGAAAAATTACCACAGAAGGTGGAAGTATCGAACAAACAATTCCTTATATGCTAGGACTTGTTCTCTGGGGAGCAGTCATGTACCTCCTCGCCGCAAAGACTTTTAAGTGGGAGTAAATTGGAGGAAGAGATTAAGAAATTTACTGTTGCCGCGGCCGCATTTCTATTCTAGGGCGTTCAGTCGTAACAATCATTCCATTTGGGACGAGAATTACCAACAGTTCAACAGGGAATTGAGATGTACAGAACTCGATACAATAACTAAAACCAGTTAACGATTCTTCAAAATATTTCTATTGACAGAGATACATAAACACTCTACGATAAAAGTATGAAGTCATCTGAGAATAAACTTTGGGTAAAAACTGCACTTCTTTCTGCCATTTTCACCGTCCTCTTATTAATGCTCGTCAATTATTTTTTCAATCACTCTTGGAACTTTTTTGAAAATAGCCAGATAAAAACACAAACATTCTCCGTTCAGGGGACAGCAAGTGCTACTGGCACGCCTGACCAATCGGATATTTCGTTTACTGTTAGCAAAACTGCAACAACAGCACAAATTGCTCAACAACAGGCAAATACTTCAATGAATACAATCCTTAGTGATTTACAAAAAAATGGTATTACAAAAAAAGATATTCAAACGAGTAATTACAATTCTTCACCAAACTATGCGGATGATGGAACAACAATCCAAAATTATACAGTTAGTGAAGATGTTGATACCACAGTGCATGATAATGCAAAGACTAACGTCGTTATTGACACTGTCACCAAAGACGGAGCAGAAAATATTTCTGGTCCTAATCTTACGTTTTCAGATACACAACAACAAAAACTACAAGATCAAGCAAGAATACAAGCAATAACTAATGCCAAGCAAAAAGCACAGAGTCTGGCAAATGCAGCAGGACTTCATTTAGGAAAAGTTATTAACGTCCAAGAAGATCAAATAAGTCCTATTGTTTATCCCTTCCGTCCTATCCCGATTATAATGAACGCTAAAGCTGCAAACACTGCACAAAGTGTCCCGACACAAATTAATCCAGGACAAAATACCGTCACCTCAACAATTACTCTTACATACCAAGTAAATTAACCTTTATTTCCTGAATGAAAGGCCTTGTGGACATCACGGAGTTGTTTGTTAGTGACGTGTGTATAGATTTGTGTTGTCGCGATATTTTTGTGTCCAAGCATCTCTTGAACTGAACGAAGATCAGCACCATTGGTGAGTAAATCCGTTGCGAAACTATGCCGCAACGTATGCACTGTTGCATCTACCGGAAGACGAGCCATTTGTGTATATTTCTTTACAATCCGCTCAACACTTCTCACAGTCAAGCGCATTTTCTCACCATTATCTTCATCATTTGTCTCACGCGAATAACGGATAAATAATGGTTTAAAAACATCAGTCCGCATTTTCATATAACGATCAATCCAGTCAGCTGCGCGGTCTGAAATAAAAACAACACGCGCCCGTCCACCTTTCCCAATGACACCAAACTCTCGACGTTCGATATTTATTTGCTCATGGTTGAGATTCACGAGTTCTGAAACACGAAGTCCAGTCGAAAATAATAGTTCCAAAATTGTTCTATCTCTGACACCGAATTCTTTTGTAGTATCAGGCATTGTCACAAGTCGATCAATTTGTTCTCGCTCGAGAAATTTTAGACTTCGGCTTTCAGTCTTTGGAAGGTCAATTTTTGAAGGCTCGAGCGTTTTATAATCATTTTTTATAAGAAATCGCAACAAAGAACGAAGGGCGATAACATAATAATTCTGAGTGACTTTTTTAAGCGTTTTTCCTTTCACATCAACTCGATTTGCTAGATATACACGGTATTTTCGCACAGTTCCCAAATCCAAATCAGCAATCGATTTTTCAGGTAGGGTAGAGAAGTGCCATTTTGCAAAAGTCTCTAAATAATGCCGGTAATCACGGATTGTTAATTTACTGGAATTTTTTTCAACTTCCAGATGTTCCAAAAATTCATTAATTTGTTTTTCAAGTTCATTTTGCATAGGGCAGGGGAGTAATATTAATATTGTACGACATAACTTAAAACTAATGCAAATAAACAATACTTTATACTTAAAGCGTAATACTTTATACTGAAATTATGCTGACTGAAGAATATAAAGACTGTCTTGAATATATCGACACTTATTGGGATAGAATAACGTATAAACCATCAAGGATGAAATTGCGGTATCGAATCAATAATCTTCCTTACAAACTCCCTTATGGAGACAAAATATCTTTTGGCAAAACAAAGAATATTAAAAATCAAGATATTAACCCCCGCTCGATAAAATTACCGCATTATTACTTCGTACCCAATGATAACAAATTTCGATATATCTATTATTGGGACAGCTTTTTTATGTTTAGAGGGCTTATGGGCACCAAACGAGAATGGCTCATGCAGGAAATGATTGAGAACTTTATCTATCTTTTCAAGACATTCCAAATTATTCCAAACTTCAGCGCACCAGCTTCAATTGGACGTACACAGGCACCGTTTTTCTCTTCAATGATTTTGGATACATACTTTAAGAACCTCAATCCAACAAATCCATATAAATCTGTTACCGGTTTAAAGCAGAAGTGGTATGAGCTGTCGATGAAAAAATGGCTGAAAAGAACGATAGAAGTCGCCAAAGAAGAGTATGAGACTGTTTGGATTGATACTGAAAATGCGCACAACCATCATGTTCATGACTCAATTCTTTCTCGCTACGGAGACCGTGATATCGGTTACGCACATTCATCAGAACTCGAATCCGGCTGGGATATGACTTCACGTTTTTATAATCGTTGTGATCAATTTCTCCCTGTGGATTTAAATTCATATCTATATACATATGAAAAAAATTTTGCACTCGCAGCAGAAATTTTTAATGATAGGGAAGAGGCCGAAAAATGGAATAAGAAAGCCGAAGAAAGAAAAAAAGCCATGCAAATTATGTGGGATAAAGATGAAGGATTTTTTTATGATTACGGATACGGATTCCAAAGAATTAGTCACTACTTTTCATTAGCATCATTCACTCCCCTATGGGCAGGTATTGCAACGCCTGAGCAAGCAAAACGTGCTTTAAAACATCTGCCTAAATTTGAAACTCAGTATGGATTGACAATTGGAGCGGAAATGTCGCTGGCAAAACCAATTGATCTTTCTAAAATCCAACGTCGATATCATCCAGCAATTGAAGATATAATCAAACCTAAGCAATGGGACTACCCTAATATCTGGTCGCCTCTTGAATATCTTACTGTCATAGGCTTTTTGAGATACGGATTTAAAAAAGAAGCCAAACGAATCATGGAAAATTCTGTGAAAACTCACGCAAGATTATTCAGAAAATATAAAACCTTTTTTGAAAAAATTGATGGTAGCACTGGTGAACCTAGTGTTGGATATAAATATGCCATGCAGGAAGGTTTTGGTTGGACCAATGCAGTCTTTTATCGGTATATCCAAATCCTGGATGCAATGAATAGCGATCAAGAAATCTATAAAGATCCATCAATAAAAGAACCACCGTTTGATTTGGCAATTCTTCATTGAAAATTCTGTTTTTAAAATCTTTTATTTCTAGTCAACTATTTTGAGATGACCAATTACTCGTCTTTAATAGAACACAGGCCTTAAATCGCATTACATGACGTTCTGCTTGAGGCTGATTTTTAGGTATTACTTTATAACGCTAACTTATTAACTTTTCGAACTTTTAGCCTTCAAAACAAATTTTGTCGGTTGAGACATGCAGTTTTACAAATCGTGGAAAGTCTCTTCCCTTCTGTAAATATAACAAAGGGGAGTGATTGATACTATTTACGTTCCATAGAATCACATATCGTGCTAATTAAACTAATTCGACAGGCTAAATTAATGGAACCACAGTATTAAAAACAATAATATATATGACTATGGGATGTTAAATATGAAGCTAGAAATCGAACTGAGATTAAAGAGGCAATAAGACAAAATAAGCCATGCTACACAATGGCATAAGATAAAAAGGAAGTAATAAATTTTTTAAAAATAGAAAACCAAAGCCCTCCCCTGGGTATTTCTAAACCGCCATGTCGTAAAAGTTATATTGTGCGACATAATCATTTCATCATCTAGGCTGCTAAAAGAAGAGAGACATACGTGACACACATATATGAACATCTAAAGAAAAGCATAGGGATACTTAATTACAAATTAACCTCTCTATGCCTCCTCCTCCAATGAAGGGTTAAAGAATAAAGTGTAAGAAAATCGATGACAAAACTAAACATAATTGTATTCCTCAAGAAGAATAGAATAATAGGAATTTAATTTAGATTGATTTATCGGTCTAAATTATGCTTTTTAGCCTCAGAAAACATAAGAAAGCATGTTCGTATTTTTTTCATTTATATTTCTTTTATACTCATGTCAGTAGAGGGAACGATATGCAATTTTATACAGTATTTTTATGTTCTATAAGTATATACTTCATAAACAACGTCCTTTACAATAATAAAAATATATGATCAAACTATATCATTTGAGGCTGTGAAAAGTCGCTTTTATTTCTTGTGAAAAGTTATCCACATACTATAACAAACTATATCAATAATTATATAGGACGTTACGCTACTATTCCTCTTCCCTCTCCTCTATTCTTGCTATGGTATCTAAAATTTTCCTTTTTTAGGTTCAAAAAATAATATTTTTTGTATTTCTATCCATGGATTTGTTACTTAATGTTACGTAATTTCTTTCGAAAACACCTACTTCTCCAAATAAGGCTAATTTTAAAAAAATTCGTGGCTAATTGAGGCTATTTCCCCCATTGGGTAAATAATAATAAGACAAAAAAGACAATAGTTCCGACCCAAACGTACTCCCAGAATATTCCTTTAAAAAATCTCTTTTCTAACCAAATATGGCTCAAGCCAATAATCGCATAAAAAAATCCTGTGAGAAAAAGTGCCGTTACTGTCGGACTTGCTGGCCAAAACCAAACAAGCGACGTAATTTCTATGACACAAACAGTTAGCGCAGAAACCCATATCATCAAGGGCTGTGAATATTTTTGAAGTGTGTAGGTCCATAGTGAATGGTATGTTAAAAGATACGTATAAATAGCAATCACTAGCACTACTGGAAAAATAATGACATGAAATGAAAAAACAATATTTGTCAAAAAGAAAAAAGAGATAAGTGTTATAACGAAGGATACGATTCTAGCACCCGAAAGTAATTGGATTGTTCTCGAAGAAGAAACCACAAAAATATTTTGACTCAAAAATAATGAATATAACCCAAACGCATAAATTGCGGTTAAGAATAAACGGTCAAAAAATGAAGTTGGTGTTAGTAAGTAAAAGAATCCAAATGCAAAGGTGTAAATAAATGGTAAAATAACCACTTGGTATAATTTATTTTCTTTAAGATCTGCAAAAACCGCCCACAAAAGGAAAAATACAGTGAAAAACGGTAACAACAAGGTCACAATCAACCCCCATCGTGTCAATTGATATTCCGTGAAGAATAATCCAAGTGATAATATACAAACCGCAAGGACAAATTTCTGTCGTTTACTGATGGCAAGATGCGGTAATCGTATCCCCTTTTTTGCGGTTGATGCATGCCTTTGTCTGATATTCATTCCCTATTTGCCATCCTCTACTAATTCATCTGGAATATCAAAATTTGCATAAACTCGCTGTACATCGTCGAGTGATTCAAGTTTGTCAATAAAAGAAAGTGCTTTTTCAGCTAAGACTTTATCTGAAATGGCATTATTTACTACAGGCCTAAATATAAGCTCGAATGTAGTTACTGTCAGTCCGTTTTTGCTTAATTCGTCTTTAATTTTTGTAACATCTTCAGGTTTGGTATACAGTAATACTTCAGAACCCGCATCCTCAATATCGTCAACACTACTATCAGCGGCGATAAGAAAAATATCATCAAGTGATTTACCATTTTTTTCAACAGTGATAACTCCTTTTTTCTCAAACTGATACATTACGCTTCCTTGTGCACCCATACTACCACCATTTTTATTAAAAACGTTTTTGACTTCTGAAACAGTTCTTAATTTATTATCAGTAAAGGCTTCCACAACGACACTAAATCCACCGGGTCCGAATCCCTCATACGTCGCTTCTTCCAGAGCTACCTCTTGTTTGCCACTTGCACGTTGGATTGCTCGTTCAATATTTTCTTTAGGCATATTTGCCGTACGTGCTGCTTCTATTGCCAATCGCAAACGAAAATTACTTTCAGGATCCCCAACTCCTCCGCCTTGTCGAACTGCTATTGTTATCGCTTTTGAAAGCTTGGTGAACAACTGTCCACGCTTTGCATCATTCGCGCCTTTTTGTCTTTTAATTGTTGCCCATTTAGAATGTCCACTCATATGTCGTAGCGTATATTATACTCTGGATATATTGACATTTGCAAGAAATATTAGTAGAATAACTTTCAACTCAAGTTGCTCTTCTTATGCCAACTATTAAAATTCAAGCAATTCAAACAGCACTCGTAGGAGATTGGGAAAGGGCAATAGATCTTAACCAGTTAATTCTTCAAGAAGAGCCAGATGATATTGATACACTCAATCGTCTCGCATTCGCCTTTTTAAGCTCTGGTAATCCAAAGGATGCAAAAAATCTTTATGAAAAAGTATTATTGCTTGATATGCAAAACCCTATCGCAATTCGAAATCTGAAGAGACTTCATGACGTTAATACAAGAAAGACAAGTATTACGATAAATAATCTTTTTATAGAAGAGCCGGGGAAAACAAAAGTAATGGACCTTATTAACATAGCCGATAAAAAAGTGATAACCCACTTACGATCAGGAGAAAGACTTGATCTCCGGATAAAACGTAATAAAATTTTTGCGTACGATCTTGAAAATCAATTTATTGGTATGCTCCCTGACGATCTTTGTCAAAGACTTATTAAATTTATGGAAGCAGGCAACGAATATGAGGCATATGTCAGAACAGTTGACAGCAATAAAGTCAGCATATTTATCCGTGAAATAAAAAGAGTTAAGAAATTTAAAAACCAACCCTCATTTGTATCAGGAAGCGATAAACCTAAACTCTCCTTTCCTAGTACTGCTAATGGAAAAAGTAAATCTCAACGCGATGGTGATTCATCTGATGATGATGAATGATGATAAATTACCCTTTTCTTTTTCAATTCCCTATTAACAAAATCTACTTCTTTAGATTTCTTTTGTTTTGAAAAAGACCACAAAGCTAATAAAAATGAAATGAAAAGAATAATAATTAAAACAAAATAATTCATACTATAGGACTATATCCTCTATTTACTAAAATGCATTTGTATTACTGTTATCTGTACCAAGAGTTATGATTATATCAGCAATTTGCTGCATATTAATTTTTGTTGGGATTGCTCCTACCAAACGTTCTACACGGTTAAGCGTATACGAATCATCACCAAAATATTGTATAGTTGTTTGTTTTTGTGTATTTTGAGCCGTTGAAACTTCAACAACATTAGCCCCCATAGTGGTTAATACATTAGCTAATCTCTGCCCAAAACCAGTAATATTGGTAGCATTGATTATTTCTATGCTAATATTTTCATCTGCTATATCCTGATCTGTCAGTGCGTTTGTAATTGTTGTCTGAGTAGTTGAATCTTGATTAATCAACGAAATACTTTCATCTGTTTTATTATTTGTCGTAACGCTTTTTGAAAATAATATCAGACGGATTTTATCAAGTGCAGTCAGATTGGTTTGCCAAGAAGTAGTATGTAAAAGTGACGACCAGATAAAAGCTGTTGCGTCAGTACTGATATCTGACGCATTGTTAACTTGTATGTATCCATCTGTCGCAATACCATAATCTTTCGCCAATACTGAATAAGGAATCTTATTATCTTGAATGCTTAATACTCCAACTGCCGGTACTTGCGGATGAAAAGCAATGATTTCTTTTACATCATTATTTTCCGTAACCGCGAGAGTAAAATCATGTGATGAATCGAACTTACTATCCTTAACAACAATAACTCCTTTTATCAATAAAGCAGCTGCAATCGCTAAAATGACAATAAATAAATACAGATAAAATGTTTTTAAGCTTTTATTTTCTGTTTGGGCAGTTTTTTTCATTATAATCGTCTTCCCCTAACAAAATAAAGTATATCAGACGATTTATATAATAAGAAGTCCTGCCTAAGAAGTTACTTTTTCAAGTATCTGTAAAAAATCATTGAGTTCTTTTGGCAGAGGTGCCTTACAAGATATAGGTAAGCTTGTGAAGGGATGTAAAAAGCTAATCTGTGATGCATGTAAAAAAACTCGAGGCAATGCTTTTCTATCAGATCGAGCCGTTTTTCTTCCGGCATAAAGGAAATCAGCAAATATTGGATGATTTATGTATTTTAGATGTACTCGAATCTGATGAGTTCTCCCCGATTGAGGATAAAGTTCGACAAAAGATAGTTTCTCCTTTGCATCCGGCAACTGATAGTATGTCAAAACATTATAAAGAGTCTTTGATTCTCTGCCGCCG
>Ga0206821_10221_pt1 | contig 12290 bp, 11 predicted proteins | sample Alteio_BWOrgCont_85_FD_152860 | JGI IMG/M metagenome (GOLD analysis project Ga0206821, IMG submission 152860) | Enriched cells from forest soil in Barre Woods Harvard Forest LTER site, Petersham, Massachusetts, United States -... | ecosystem: Environmental > Terrestrial > Soil > Temperate forest >...
GTACAGCGTATTTATTGACAAACTTCATAAAGCAAATATTCAGCTTGATAGAAAAATATTAAGTAATCTTGTTGTTGAGGATCCACAAACATTTAAACAAATTGTTGAAAAAGTAAATAACTCTTAAATTAAGTTAGTACAATAATTTACCTTCATTTTCATAATTTTATTGAACCCTCAAAGATATTACCCCTTATACTATTTAATCCCATAGGGTGTTGACATATAACACGGTAACGTATACAATATGAGTTAGTTATGAAAAGCAATCAGTCAACTTATTATTACTTTTACTTTACTTCCCAACCCGGGAGGTTGAGTGGTGGTTTATAAACCAAAAGTAAACCTAAACGAGACACCTCCCAATAGGGAGGTTTTTTTGTGTTTATAGACTTATTTTATATAGAAAACGAAGCGAATAATATATATGAAAGTTTTAGGTATAGGGGAATCAGTTATAGATAAAGTAGTCAGAATAGATGGTGAAGTACCAAAAAATTTTGATGCAAAAGGACTGCACTCTGAAAAACATGTAGGCGGTCCGGTACTTATTGCAATGATTATCCTGGCAAGGATGGGTATAGCTTGTACCTACATGACTTCAGTTGGAAGAGACAAAGATGCTGATCTTATTCATAGTTTGATGCGGCACGAAAATGTTAGATTATTACCAAAATATCAGCATAAAACAAAAATAAATACTATGGTAATAAATAAACGCACCGGGCAAAGAGTTAAACTCAGAGGCTCTATTCAACATGATTCGATTAAAGACATCAGCCGTAATTTTCTCCACCAATTTGATCTTATAATTATAGATCGACACGAACAAAAAGCATTCTATGAAATATTAAAAAAGAAAAAAGCATCAACAAAAATTATTATTGACCCATCAACCGAAATATCTAAATTTACACTTGATATGATAAAACATGCAGATTATCCTATTATTCCTATTGAAACGGTAACTCCTTCATTTACCGGATCACTTAATAATATAGATCATGTTCTCAGACGTCTTTATGAATGGTCAAAAAAACCATTGATCATTACAGCAGGTGATATTGGCAGTTTTATTTTTAATGGTGAAACTGCAGACCTTCTTCCCCCGTTACCTGTTAAAACTGTAGATACTACCGGTGCAGGAGATATTTATCGTGGTGCATTTGCCTATGGTGTATTGCAAGGATGGGATTTGAAGAAAACGGCACGATTCAGTAATATTGTAGCAGCCCTGCAATGTACAAAACTGGGAAATGCAGCGGCAATCCCGACAAAACAGGAAATTATGAAAAACCATAAAATATTACTTGAGGGGAAATCCTTAACCTCTTGTACACTTAACAATATTTGTTTACAATTACAAGATAAATTATGAATAACAAACAATATGATCTTGAAATAATAGCAGGTCCTTGTTCAATAACCCTTGAAAATACTGAGGAGGTTATCAATGTCACTGCGAAAATAAAAACACCTCTTGGGTCTCGTGCGATCTTTGGAACACGTGTTGTGGGACTTAAATCACGAACTGCTCTTGACTTGCATGGAGAAGGCATGGGTATTGATTCCCAAATCATGCAGCAGGCAATCGGATTACCAATAAATGAACGGTTAAAACTTACTGTGCCAAGTGTTGAACTAGCAAACCGTATAGTTAAAGAAACTGGTTTAGTCATTTCAACGGAAGTTATGATTCCTCATATTCAACTTCCTTATTGGGAACAAAAAGAAGCACTGAAAAATAATGTTATGGTATGGAATCCGGCAGTTGATCAATTGGGATGGCATGTTTTGGAACTTAATAATTTTGCAAAAAGGAACGGATGGACAGTCGGTATCAAACATGGTAAATTCTTGGGCAAAGAGCCGCTTGATGTAGCAAATCATCCTGATTATAAGGGAGAAACATCTCTTGAAAAAGTACTTCTTGGCTTAACTACATATGTATACGATAATGATAATGATTTAGTTATTATACACAGGGGTGTAGATGTACCGGGACGGGGAGATTACAGAAATGCAATCACTCATGAAATTATGAAACGTGTAAAACCACGTCTTCCTAAAAATTCAAAACTATTCTTTGATCCTACACATAGCATAGGTCCGGTTATGCGTCATAAAATAATAGATGAAATAATGGTAGCAATGAACATTAAAATAGGAGACGCATTCTTATATGACGGGCTATTAATGGAAGCTGGAAGCACATCACCCGTTGATATTGGTGAACATTTGTCTCTAAGTGAATTACAGAATTTAGTAAATGATTTAAGTACCTTTAGGAAAATCCGTCCTCCGAAAACTCAATAATCCAATATATGGAAAAAATTATAATTACTATACCTGCAATCGCACAAAAAAAATATCCTATTTATATCGGTAAAAATTTACTTGATAAAATCTCAACACTTATTCAATTTGAATCGTATACTAAAATTATAGTACTGACAGACGAAATTGTCGCACCTATATATTTAAACACTGTACTTACTTCTATACCAAACACAGCCAAAAGTATAATAATTCCGTCAGGAGAAAATAATAAAAATATTGATACTCTTCAATTTATCTGGAAAAAATTATTGCAGATTGGAGCAGACAGAAAATCCCTGCTTATTAATTTGGGTGGCGGAGTTATTGGTGATATAGGTGGTTTTTCTGCTTCAACTTTTATGAGAGGCATTGATTTTATAAATATTCCTACAACGCTTCTTGCTCAAGTTGATGAAAGTGTGGGAGGAAAAACAATGATAGATTTTGCTAATATAAAAAATATTGTAGGCACTTTTTACCAGCCGACTGCAGTTTTATTCGATATCCAAACGTTGCAGACATTACCCCAAAATCAATTTTTATCAGGTTTTGCAGAAATAATTAAACACGGGATTATTAAAGACAAAACATATTTTGATTTGGTTACGAGTAAAAAACCAACAGCTTTCACAGATGATGAGATTATTGCCATAATTACAAAGTCGTGTGAATTAAAAGCCGAAATAGTACAAGAGGATGAAAAGGAAAGCAGCACAAGAAAATTACTGAATTTTGGTCATACCATAGGACATGCTGTTGAAGCAATTTCACTTGAGACTGATAAACCGCTGCTCCATGGAGAAGCGGTTAGCATTGGTATGGTAGCTGAAGCTGTACTTGCAAATAAAATAGGATTACTTGCTACAAGTGATACTGAAATAATTAAAAAATCGTTACTGAATGCAGGATTACCAACTGATATACCTGACTATGAATTAGCACAGATTATAAAAAAAATGAGATCAGATAAAAAAAACATTGACGATATTATTAATTTCACCTTGATAACTCAAATTGGAAACGGAATAATTAATCAATCAGTATCAGATAAAATACTTACAGAGTGTATCAAAAGCCTTCAAGCAAATAACATAAATAGTAAAAAATAATTATATGAAACAAATTGTACTTCATCCATTAGAAAAACCAGTAAGAAAAACAATAGAAATTCCCGGCTCAAAAAGCTATACAAATCGCGCACTTCTAATGGCAGCTCTAACAAAAAATGCGGTAACTATTTATAACCCGCTGATAAGTGATGATACTGTTGCAATGGTAGAATGCCTTAAGAATCTTGGAATACGAATAGAAGAAAAGGCAAATGTAATCAAAGTAATAGGATCATTTCTTGATGTTAAAAATAATAACTATATGCTTAACACAAACCTGGCAGCAACCGCTATCCGTTTTTTACTGCCTCTACTTTGTATAGTACCAGGAACAAAAATTTTACAAGGTAAAAAAGGATTAAATAAGCGCCCCATTGGAGAACTTGTACATGGACTCAGACAACTTGGTGCAGAGATAGAGTATCTTGATAAAGATGGATATCCACCATTAAAAATTACATCATCTAAATTGGCATCTACAACTGTTCACATGAAAGGTGACGTCAGCAGTCAATTCTTTTCAGCATTATTTATGATTGCTCCAGTCATAGGTGGTTTATCAATTGAAGTTGACGGTATACAAATTTCAAAACCATATATTAATATGACAATTGATACATTAAAAAAATTTGGTATTGAAGTAATCAATAAAAAATATCAATTATATATAATTAACGCAAATCAAGAATATTCCTGCAATGAATATAGTGTCGAAGGTGATTTCTCAAGCGCAGGATATTTCATTGCTATTGCTGCATTAACGGGATCTACATTTGCACTTAAAAACCTGAATGAATATTCTTTTCAAGCAGATAAAAAATTATTTTCTGTGGTTAAAAAAATGGGAAGTAAAGTAACTACAAAAAAAGACGAAATTATCATTTCAGGTAAGGGTGTAAAAGCTGTTACTGTTAATATGATTGATTTTCCTGACCAAGCGCAGACTGTTGCAACACTCGCTGCATTTGCTGCTGGTAAAACAATTCTTTCAGGACTGCAATCTCTTCATGTTAAAGAAACTGACCGGTTAAAAGCCACAGAGACTGAGCTTAAAAAAATGGGAATAAAAACTGAATCAACATTTGATACTTTAACTATCTATGGAGGAAGCCCGAAAAATGCAACAATTGATACCTATGGAGACCAACGTACAGCAATGTCATTTGCAATTGCTGGAACAAAAATTGATGGTATAAAAATTAATGATCCCGATGTGGTAAATAAAACGTTTCCTGCATTTTGGGAAAAGTTGCAAGAAATAGGAATAAGAATTGAAAGGACTGAACAATGAATATAATATTAATAGGCATGAGGGGAAGCGGCAAATCAACAATCGGCAAAATTCTTTCTAAAAAAACGGGTAAAACTTTTTATGATTTAGATACTTTGCTTGTACAAAAAAATGACATGTCAATTCCTGAAATGATAAAAAAATTTGATTGGGAATATTTTAGAAATAAAGAATCAGAAATTGCCAAAGAAATATCAAAAATTAATAACGCAGTGATTGCAACTGGCGGCGGTATCATTTTACGTCAAAAAAATATTACGGAGTTAAAAAGAAATGGAAAATTTATTTACCTGCATACATCTGTTGAGGAAATTATTAAAAGAATTGGCAATGATACAAATAGACCTGCTCTAACTAAAAATAACAAACTGGAAGATGAATTAGTTGAAGTTTTAGAACAAAGACAAAAAATTTATGAACAAACTGCAGATATTACAATAGAAACTAATAACAAATTTCCAAAACTAATTGCAGAAGAAATAATACAAAAGATATGAATATAACAGCTCGTACAAAAATATGCATGGTTATAGGTGATCCTATTGAACATTCATTGTCACCCAAGATGCATAATGCAGGTTATAATGCACTTTCTATTGATGATAAATACGTCTATGTAGCAAGTCATGTGAAAGTTGCGGATATTAAACATTTTATAGATGGAATAAGAGCTATGAACATTCATGGAGTTAGCTTAACAATCCCACATAAGATAGCTGTCATGCCCTATATAGATAAAATTGATGAAATTGCTCAAAAAATCGGAGCAGTTAATACGATAATTAATGAAAATGGTGTTCTAATAGGATATAACACTGATTGGCTAGGGATTCTCAAACCATTAGAAAAATTGACAACTCTTAAAGGTAAATCAGCTGCGGTACTTGGTGCCGGAGGGGCAGCAAGAGCAGCAGTATATACTCTTTCGACTAAAGGGGTAAATATATCAATATTTAATAGAACTTTTGAAAAAGCACAAGAACTTGCAAACGATTTTGGAGCTGTAGCTTACCGATTAGATGAGTTAGAAAAGATTAAAAAAATGGATATTATAATAAATACTACCTCAGTAGGATTAAAAAATACCAATGAGTCATTAGTACCAATGGAATATATAGAAAAACACCAGATCGTATTTGATGCTGTTTATGGAAATGAAACACAATTAGTAAAGTATGCAAAAAATAAACATGCTGAAACAATTACCGGCGTAGAAATGCTTTTATATCAGGGGACCGAACAATTTACTTTATTTACAGGTTACGAAGCACCGGTTGTAGAGATGAGAACTGCATTATTATGAAAATACGATATTGTTTACCAGTTTTAAAAAAGTCGAAAAAAGAAGTCATTCAATGTATTGAAGAAAACAGTAATAATTATGACTATTTCGAAGTGTGGCTTGATTATATTACCGATATTGACAACATATTTGTAAAGGAAATTGTAAATAAGTATGAAAATAATTTAATATGTTTATTTCAACGAGGCAATAAAAAAATTCCCGGCATTAATAATGCAAAAAAATTACAAATTATTGAATTGTTACAAAATACTGCGTGTTATATTGATTTGGATATTTCAGAAATTAACGAATTGGATTATATACAAAAGAAAAATATTGCTGTTAAGAAAATAATTTCTTATCACAATTATCAAGAAACACCAAATAACTTACCAGAAATTGTAAAACAAATACAAGAATTCAAACCTGATATTTATAAAATAGCAACATTCTGTAATACACCAACTGATGCTTTGAAATTGCTTTTATTACAGCAAAATTTACAATTGCAAAATAAACATCATATTATTCTCGGAATGGGAAAATTTGGTACAATAACAAGAGTGTACGGAACTTTGTGGGGTAATGAACTCATTTATGCTCCACTGTCAGTAAAAGAGGTATCTGCTCCCGGACAATTACAAAAAAAAGAACTGGAAGAAATATTTAAAATATTACAATAATTTTTTTGAAAGGATAAAAAAATGGCAGGTAATACATTCGGACAATTATTTAGAATAACTACATTTGGAGAATCCCACGGTGGAGCAGTGGGTGTTGTTGTTGATGGTTGTCCTCCGAATTTAGAAATATCTGAAGAAGATATACAAATTGATCTGGACAGGAGAAAACCGGGACAAAGTTCAATAACAACGCCGCGAAAAGAGGAAGATAAGATACACATCCTATCAGGTATTGTTGATGGCAAAACTACGGGAACACCAATACTGCTTATTGCTTACAATAAGGATGTTAAATCAGAAGATTATGCAGATTTAAAAAATCTATTCAGACCAGGTCATGCAGATTACACTTTCCAAATGAAATATGGAATCAGAGATTATAAGGGAAGTGGCCGTGCTTCTGCAAGAGAAACATTAGCCCGGGTAGCCGCAGGTGCAATCGCAAAAAAATACTTAAAAAATACTCTTGGAATTGAATTCTTAAGCTATGTTGAACAAGTAGGATCGATCAAAACTGCAATCAATTACGAATCTGTAACCAGTGATCAAATTGAAAAAACGATTATACGGTGTCCCGATCTAGAAATTGCAGAAAAAATGATTCATCTTGTGGAAGAAGTCAGAGATGATGGTGACTCTATCGGGGGTATTATAAAAGGTGTCATCAAAAATGTACCTGTTGGTCTAGGTGAACCAGTATTTGATAAATTATCTGCTGATCTAGCAAAAGCTATGTTAAGTATTAATGCAACAAAAGGTTTTGAATTCGGATCCGGTTTTGAAGGAGTACAACTTCGGGGAAGTCAGCATAATGATATATTTTATACAGATTCCAATGGGAAAATTAGAACAAAAACCAATAATGCCGGAGGAACACTTGGAGGGATTTCATTTGGTGAAACTGTGCATTTCAGGGTTGCTTTTAAACCAGTGTCGACTATTAAAAAGAAACAACAAACTATTGATAAAGATAAAAACACAGTAGAGATGGAAGCAAGCGGTAGACATGATCCTTGTGTATTACCTCGCGCTGTACCAATTGTAGATGCTATGGGAGCTTTAGTAATTATGGATCATTATTTAAGACATAAAGCACAAAATTTATAATTTTGTCAGTATTTTTTTGTTAAATAATTCATAAAAAATGAAAAAAACAATAATAGAATTACGTAAAGAAATTGATAACGCAGACGAACAAATACTATTAGGTCTTTCTAAACGTTTTGCGGCAGTAAGAGAAATAGGAAGAATTAAAAGTGAACAACATCTTACACCGCTTGATGAAACACGTTGGGCAGAAGTTTTACATAATATAATTACTTTAGCTACTAAGTATAAAATTCCTGTTAATTTAGTTAAAACTATATATAATGAAATACATAAAACAGCACTCATTGTGGAAGAATTTAATGAACAATAAAACTGTAACTATAATAGGATATGGCCGTTTTGGAAAAACACTCCATAACTTACTGAAAGATGACTTCACGGTTACTATTTATCGAAGGACAGCTGATATTCAAAACAACGATATAACATCAGATCTTAAAAAAGCATACGAAAGTGATGTTATACTCTATGCGGTTCCAATAGAATCATTTGAAGCAGTTATTACAGAGCATAAAAAATATATTCGTAATAACCATATACTAATTGATGTACTCTCGGTCAAAACATTCCCTGAAAAAATATTTAAAAAACATCTTTCCGGGAGTTCAACACAGGCTATTCTTACACATCCATTATTCGGCCCTGACAGCAGTAAACATGGCTTTGAAAATCTGCCAATAGTTATTAATAAATTTTTAGCGAAAGATGATACATATGAATTTTGGAAAAAATATTTTACCGATAAGAAATTGCGGGTTATAGAATTAACTCCCCAACAACATGATAAGATGGCAGCAAGTTCTCAAGGTTTAACACATTTTATCGGAAGACTTTTACAGGAATTTGACATAAAAGAAACTTCAATTGACACTGTTGGCTCTAAAAAACTTTTTGAGGTAATGGAACAAACATGTAATGATACATGGGAATTATTCAATAATTTACAGCATTATAATCCCTATACTAAAAAAATGAGAATAGATCTTGGAATTGCGTATGACAAATTGTATAACAAACTAATTCCTAAGCAACTAAGCAAAGAGTATATTACAATTGGTATCCAAGGTGGAAAAGGAAGTTTTAATGAAGAGGCTATTGATTATTATTTACAAAAAAATGATATTAAAAACGTTAAAATAATGTATCTTCATACAACTGAAAATGTACTGCGGTCACTTCACGAAGGTGATATAGACCAAGGAGTATTTGCAATGCATAACTCAGTCGGTGGAATAGTTATGGAATCTGTTATTGCAATGTCAAAATATAAGTTCAATATTATAGAAGAATTTGCAATTATAATTTCCCATGCACTTATGATCAGAAAAGATGCCAGTTTAAATGATATAACTACAATTATGTCTCATCCACAAGTTTTTGCCCAATGTAAAAGTACTCTGGACAAAAAATATCCTGCTTTAAAACAAATATCCGGCAAAGATGAACTAATTGATCATGCATTAGTAGCTAAAGAATTAAGTGAAAATAAACTTCCCAAATCAATTGCTACAATGGGAAGTAAAATTCTTGCGAAGATTTATAATCTTCAAATTATTGAAGATAATCTGCAGGATGCTAAAGAGAATTACACCAGCTTTCTTCTTGTTGGAAGATAAAAACCGGCAGTTAGCTAATTTTGTTATAATGCATATATGGAAGAAAAATTAATTACTATAAAAAATAACGCTATCTCACTTATCCTTGAGGCAAAAAATCTTAAAGAAACTGAGGAAATCAGAATACAGTTTTTAGGACGAAATGGAGAAATTACTCAATTACTAAAAACTCTTCCGAAACTATCTAAAAATGAACGGCCTAAATTAGGAAGTCTTGTTAATGAAGTTAAAAATATTATTGAGGATACGTTAACAATTAGAGTACGTGATCTGAAAAATAATAAAAGTAACAATGTAAACCTTTCAAAATTTGATATTACCGAACCTATTACAGAATCAGATCGTAAGTTAGGACATCTTCATCTTGTTACTCAAGCAATCCGTGAAATAACTGCAATTTTTAATGAAATTGGTTTTACCCGAGTCCGTTACCCAGAAATAGAATGGGATTGGTATGCATTTACTTCACTCAATTTTCCGACTAATCACCCTGCAAGAGATGACTGGGAAACATTTTTTATCGAAGCACCAGTTGATGAAAAAAAGGGGCCTGTACTATTAACACCTCATACTTCCTCCGGTCAAGTTCGTGAAATGAAAAAAGGCAAATTGCCAATTAAAATGTTAAATATAGCAAAAACATATCGTCGCCAATCCGACGTAAGCCACACACCGATGTTTCACCAATTTGAAGGGCTTGTTGTCGGAGAAAACATTGCAATATCTGATCTTAAGGGTACATTGAATTATTTTGTTAAATCATATTTCGGTGAAAATCGTAAAAGCAGAATTCGTCCTTACCATTTTCAATTTACTGAACCGTCATTTGAAGTAGATATAACTTGTGGCGTCTGTCTCGGAAAAGGATGCAGACTTTGCAAAGAAGGGTGGTTAGAATTAGGTGGAGCCGGAATGGTACATCCTGCTGTTCTGAAATTTGGTAATATCGATCCTGAAAAATATTCCGGGTTTGCATTCGGTTGGGGTGTAGAACGAGTTCTTATGATGAAAGAGGGAATCAAAATTGATGATCTTAGAATCTTATATTCTAACGACATGGACTTTTTGAAACAATTCTAGGTATTTATTATTTAATTTTTTTTAAATACAAATACAAATAAATTCTTTCTTTTAAAAACTTACTATGAATATTAAAATACTTGACAGTTGGCTTAGAGAATTTTTGAAAACTTCTGCAAACTCAAAAACGATTGCTGAAAAATTATCATTAACCAGTGTTTCTGTTGAAAAAATCGAGAAATTTAAAAATGATTATATTTATGATATTGAAGTAACTACAAACCGTCCCGATTTGATGTCTGTTATCGGCATAGCTCATGAAGCTGCAACTATATTGCCACAGTCAGGAATTGATGCAATATTCCTTAAACCAACATTGAAACTCCCGGATGCAAAGCCACAAAAAAGTCCAGACTTTCATATTTACTATGATTCAAATTTGGTAAACAGAATTTGTGCAGTAATTATTGAAGTATCTATAAAACAATCTCCACAATTTATTAAAGACAGACTAGAAGCATCGGGTATTCGAAGTCTTAATAATGTAATTGATATTACAAATTATGTTATGAGAGAAACCGGACATCCTACTCATGTATTTGATTACGATAGACTCTCACATCATACCCTTAGTATAAGAGAATCTAAATTAGGTGAAAAAATAAAAACGCTTGATGATAAAGAATATACACTTATTGGAGGAGATATAATAGCAGATAACGGGAAAGGAGAAATTGTCGATTTGATTAGTATCATGGGAACTGCTAATAGCGTTGTAACCAATACCACCAAAAGAATAGTTTACTTCATTGATAATGTAGATCCGCATCGACTGAGAAAAACCTCTATGACACAAGGTATTAGAACTGAAGCAGTAATACTTAACGAAAAAGGTATTAATCCTGAACTTGCAGGTGATGCACTTGCAAGAGGTATTGAACTATTCCAAACTCTTGCTACTGGTGAAGTAATTTCACAAATTTTTGATATATATCCTCATCCACCGGTTGAAAATACAATAACTATTACTGAAGAAAAAATTAATAAAATGGTTGGAATTGAAATCCCGTTACATGTTTCAAAAAATATTCTAACTAATCTGGGATTTATTCCAAAGGAAGAAAATAATTCTCTTATAGTTACGATACCTAAAAATAAAAGTGGTGAAGATATGCAAATTCCTGAAGATCTAATAGAGGAAATTGCGCGAGTATACGGGTATGAGAATATTCCGGATACACTGCCTTCTATGGCAACAGCAACGTATTTACATCTTGAGAAAAATGAATTTTATTGGGAAGACAGAATAAAGGATGCGCTAAAATATTGGGGTTTTACGGAAGTATATACGTACCCGATGGTTTCATCAATTCTATATGATGAAACAACTGCTGAAAACTTACGCGTTAAAATTCTTAATCCCCTAAATGACGATATGGTTTATATGCGCTCAACATTACTGCCCAGTTTATATGATGTAATTGAGAAAAACCAAGAGTATGCGAAAATTAAAATTTTTGAAATTGGAAATGTGTACACCAAAAATGGGAATAGTCTTCCTAATCAAACATTGATGTTAGCCGGAATTATAAAGAATAAAAAAACAGAGAAAGATATGTACTATGAAGTTAAACTTCTTTTAGAAGATTTATTAAACGATTTAGGAATAACAGATATTCATTTTATAAAAAATAACTTCGGTGATATTAGTATACTCTGCTCTAAAAAAAACAATTTTAATATAGGCACAATTAAAATAGCAGATGGGTCTATTGGCTTTGAGATTAACTTACCTGACGTGTTAACCAATGCAAATCTTAAGAAAGTATATACACCAATAAGCAAATATCCGCCAAT
>Ga0206821_10217_pt2 | contig 12277 bp, 9 predicted proteins | sample Alteio_BWOrgCont_85_FD_152860 | JGI IMG/M metagenome (GOLD analysis project Ga0206821, IMG submission 152860) | Enriched cells from forest soil in Barre Woods Harvard Forest LTER site, Petersham, Massachusetts, United States -... | ecosystem: Environmental > Terrestrial > Soil > Temperate forest >...
CCTTCTGGCCGGTTTCTGTATGTAAACCCGGCGTGGAAGCGCTGCTTCGGCCTGGACGATGCGGCGATGCTGAACCTGACGTCGTTTGAAGACCTGTTCAGCGTAAGCGCGCGCAGCGAGGTGGCCTCGCTGTTTCGGCGCGCCTTGCAAGGCGAGATTATCGACCGTGCTCCCCTAAGGCATCACACACCCGACGGCCGGGTGCTGGAATTTGAACTCAGCCTCAGCCAGCGTTTGAAGGCAGGCGATCCGCTGGCGGTACGGTGCCTGTTGCGCGATATAACGCAGCAAAAACAGCGTGAGAATCGGCTCGCGCTGCAAATTGCCGTTGGCCAGATTGTCGGCGAAAACGCGTCACCTGAAGTTGCATCCATGCGCATCCTCGAGTCCCTTTGCATCTCGCAGGAGTGGGACGTGGCAATTGAGTGGCTGGTAGACGCCAAGGGCACGAGGCTCGAATTCTCGACCGCATGGGGAGCGCCGGGGCGACGTCCCGAAGCGCTGATTCAGGAGAGCATGGGCCTCACGCTGGAGTTGGGAAGAGACCTGCCCGGGCAAACATGGAAAGAGGGTCGCCCGCTTTGGGTTGAAGACCTGAATTCGGTGACCCCCACTCCGCGCATCCGGCTGGCGATGGGCCAGCAAATGGTTTCAGGCTGGGCGGTGCCGGTTCGCTTTGGTCAAAAAGTGCTGGCGGTGCTCGAGTTCTTCAGCCACTACCACTTGCGCGAAGATCGTGAGGCTATGGCGGCAATTGAGACAGCAGGAGATTTTGCTCGATTCGGTTGCCGATGGCATTTTTGGCGTGGACAACCGCGGCATGATCAGCTTTGCCAATCCGGCGGCGGCTCGCATGCTGGGCGCAGAGGCCGACGCGCTCAAAGGCAAGCCGGTTCACGAAGTGCTGCACGGTGCCGCGAAACCCGGCAAGAAATGCGGTGACGATTGCGTCTTGAAACGCAATAGCGCGCATGCGCGTGCCGCGGCGGGCGAAGACTCCATCTTCAGAACCGATGGCAGCGTCTTCCCTGCTGAATATGCATTGACGCCCATCGCCAATCAGGGGCGATTCGCAGGTTCGGTGCTGAGCTTCCGCGATATCAGCCAGAGGTATGCCCTCGACCGGCTGAAAGACGAGTTCATTTCAACCGTGAGTCACGAGCTGCGTACGCCGCTTACCTCAATCCGTGGCGCGCTGGGCCTGCTCTCGTCGGGAATTCTGGGCGACGTGAACGACAAGGCCGCCAACCTTCTGAGGATCGCGCTCACCAACTCTGACCGCTTGGTGCGACTGATTAACGACATTCTGGATCTTGAACGCATCCAGAGCGGACGCGAGCCGCTCATGTTCCGCGCAATCCAACTGGCTGAAGTGGCCAGGCAGGCGATTGACGGCATGCAGCCGGTGGCCGACGCCGCAGGCGTCCAGCTTATCCACGACACCACCCACGTTGAGCTTGCAGCCGACCCGGACAGGTTGCTGCAGGTGCTTACCAACCTGCTTTCGAACGCCGTCAAATTTTCGCCGCCCAATTCAACTGTCTCGGTGATGATGCGCCCGGGCCTTACCGGCGTCACGCTGTCGGTCATCGACCAGGGCCGCGGCATTCCCGCCGACAAGCTTGAGGCCATCTTCGGGCGGTTCCAGCAGGTTGATGCTTCTGACTCCCGCCAAAAAGGCGGCAGCGGTCTCGGCCTGGCAATTTGCCGCACCATTGTGCTGCAACACTCGGGCCGCATATGGGCTGAGCGCAACCCGGTGCGTGGTTCCACCTTCCGCGTGTTTCTGCCCTATCAACCCGCGACGCCGGAGCCGGGAACACCGCTTGAGCCAGAAGAAGCTTCCCAAAACGGAATCGTGCTGCTGGCTGGCGTGGCCGGCGAGTCTCAGACCCGCATTGCGAGCCAGTTGATGCGCCACGGCTTCAAAGTAATTACAGCGTCAACCATTGAAGAAACCCTGGCGGCGGCGCACGATCCGGTGCAGGCAATTTTGCTCGATACTTCACTTGACGGAATGAACGGCTGGGAGATCCTGCCCAAGCTGCGCGAAGTTGACCCCGAGGGACGTACTCCAGTGGTGTTGCTTTGCGTCGAAGGCTTGCAGGGATCGGCCGAGCTGCCCGAAGGCGTTGAAGGCCGCGTGACCGAGCCGCTTGTGGAAGACGCGTTGTTGTCAGAGCTGGCAAGGGTGTTGTGCGGTCCCGGAGAAAAGGCGCGCATCCTGGTTGTAGAAGACGATGAAGACCTGGCCGGGGTGATAGGCGCGGTGTTCAAACGCGATGGCATTGAGGTGAGGCTGGCGCACACATTGCACGAAGCTACGGATTGCTGCTCAAAATTTGAACCGCATCTTATGGTGCTCGATATTGGATTGCCCGACGGCAACGGATTTAACGTGGTTGACTGGCTGCGCCAGCGCGAGAACCTGGCCCGGCTGCCCCTGGTGGTCTACTCGGGACGCGATTTATCTCCGGCCGAACGGCGCATGCTGACGCTGGGGCCCACACATTTTTTGGCCAAGGCCCGCGTTCAACCCCAACAGCTTGAAGCACTAGTGCTTACCATGCTGCGGCAGACGCGATTGATGGATGAGACCGCGTCGTCAGAACCTACCGTGCCTAACTCCTAACCATTTAGTAACTTCGGCAGCCATCGACAAGCCGAGTCAGGAGTCCGACAATGGACTTCGAGGAATAATGAATTGACCCGTAAGGTCCTCATCATCGACGACGAAGACGATATCCGCGAAGTAGCTGCACTGAGCCTTGAGAGTGTCGCCGGCTGGGAAGTAATTACCGCCGGATCTGGCGCCCAGGGACTGGCTCGCGCAGCCGAGCAAATGCCCGATGCCATTCTGCTGGATGTGATGATGCCCGGCATGGACGGGCCCACCACTTTCCGAGAGCTGAGAAAAAATCCTGTCACGGCCAATATTCCGGTGCTGCTTCTTACAGCAAAAGTTCAGAGCTCCGACCAGCGCCGCTTTGCCGATTTGGGCGTTCAGGCTGTGCTTTTCAAGCCATTCGATCCTATGACCCTTTCCACGCAGATTGAAGAAGCGCTAGGCTGGAGCTGAGGTGCCTGTCGCCGTGGACTCTTCGAATGAAAGAGAAAACACTGACAAAGCGGCTGCGATTTCAGCGGCGATTGAGCACATGTGGGTGCGCTTTCTGCCTCAGACACGCGCCCGCGTCCAGATTCTTGAGTCAGCCGCACTCGCACTTGAACGCGGAACACTAACTCCCGATGAATGTGAGGCCGCAGCCGGAGCCGCACACAAACTCGCCGGCACGCTGGGCACGTTCAACCTGGCGCGCGGAACTGTAGTGGCGCGAGAGCTTGAGCAGCTTTACGGCAGCGGCAAATTGCCCAGCCCCGAAATTGCCGCGCAGCTGGCCAGTGAACTGCGCGAGATGATTGAGGGGCGGAGCGGCGGTCAGGGCAATCGCATTTGAACTTCCTTGGCAAATGATCGTCCCCGGCTGCCGCGAAGACTCCATCGCGGCAGGTTCTGTGTCGGGGCACGAGTTTACTCCGGCCAATAAGAGCTCTAAAGTGGAGGGTTTTACAGACTGCGGAAAAACTCATCCAGGCACGAACAAAAGGGCTTTGTAACAAGGGCACGGCTTCAGCCGGGCCAATAAAGCTCCCAAAATGAGTCGGGCTTTGCAGGCTGCTCAAAAACTCAATATTGGCCACAGTTTTGAAAGGGCACGGATTTATCCGTGCCGCTAAGGCTCATAGAATTAGTCCGCAGCTTTAGCCGCCGAGGGAAGGTTTTCGGATATTTCGCGAACTTGGTGAATTTTTCCGCAGCCCCTTCAGCCCTTGCTGCGCTGACTCTTAAGCAATGGCCTGATTAAACGACTTTTTTCGCAACCTCTTTAACCCCTGGGGGACGGCCTTCGCCATTTCGTCGAACTTGATTGGCGCTCTTGTCGGAAGGAGATAACCAGGGTGAAACGCAGACCGAAGATGGACGAACTCGAACTCCTGGCAGCTGTGGCTGGAGGTTTCCTCTCATTTGTTGATGTATTTATCGGATTAGGCGCTATGCCATTTGCTGGTGCAGGGCCCATGGGATTTCTTAGAGTCCTCTCAATTACATTGGGATTCGAGCTTCCCGTGTACATCGTTTTCTTCTTTGTATCGCGCAGGGCGCTGATGTATGCATGTTGGTCGATGTACGCGGTAATTCATATTGAGGATTGCGTGTTTGTGCTTCGTGAGAGATGGTTTCCCGTCGATGTATTTGGAATCTTGAAAGCATTTTTTGTGACAATCGTGTTTTCTTCAGAGGGGTTGGTTAGCCTTGCAGTCGCGCTATTGGCGACCTACTTATTTCGAGAAGATCGGCGAGCGGCCCAGGCCTTTAAAGATGCTGACTGAATCACGAATCGAGGGTGGCAGGTCGCCCCGGTCCCGATGATTGTTCCTGGCCACGCTGAGGGTGCCCATGCCCCTCGCATTTGGGGGCCGGGGATGGTTCTACACAGAGCCCGTTGCTCCCGACCAATTAAACTTTCATACGATGTTGTCTCGCGATCCGCAAGCGCCCCAACTCGGCTTGAACTTTGAAGAGCCCATCCGCGCCCGCCGCATTTGGCCGGTGCGCGAGCTCGTAGCGCAGGTGCGCCAGTGGGTTGAAAAGGAATACAGCGACGTATGGGTGGAGGGTGAGATTTCAAATCTCCGGCCCGCTCCATCGGGTCACGTTTACTTCACCCTCAAAGACGCCGAATCACAACTCCCCATCGTGCTGTTTCGCCGCCAGGCCCTGCTGCTGCGATTCAAACCTGAAGACGGCCTCCACGTGCTGGTGCGCGGACAAGTGAGCGTCTACGAACAGCGCGGGCAGATGCAGCTGGTTGCCGAAACCATGGAGCCGGTGGGCGTGGGCTCGCTGCAGCTTGCCTTTGAGCAGTTGAAGCAGCGGTTGAAGTCCGAGGGCCTGTTTGACGCCGAGCGAAAGAGGGCGTTGCCTGCATTTCCACGCGCGGTTGGCATTATTACCTCGCCAACCGGCGCCGTGATTCGCGATTTTCTCAACATCGTCAATCGCCGTCACGCGGGACTGAGCATTTTTGTTTATCCGGCGACCGTGCAGGGCGAGTCAGCTCCGGCGGAAATTGAGGCGGCGATAGAAATGCTCAACACATCCGCCATCGTTGACCTTATCGTGGTTGCGCGCGGCGGCGGCTCGCTTGAAGATCTGGCAGCCTTCAACTCCGAACGCGTGGCGCGTGCGATTGCCGCATCAGGGCTGCCCGTGGTTTCGGCGGTCGGCCATGAGACCGACTTCACGATTGCGGACTTTGTGGCAGATTTGCGCGCCCCAACTCCCTCGGCCGCTGCTGAACTCATTACCGAGGCACAGCATAAAATTGCCGAGCACCTGGCTGAAGAATCTCATCGCCTTGAGCGCGCCACGCGATTCCAGTTGCTCAAGGCTCACCAGCGATTCGGCCGCGTGGCCGCAACCAGCGCCGAGGCGCGCATTGCCACCCTGCTGCACCGGTCAGCACAGCAACTCGATGAGCTGGGCTTCCGGCTTGAAGGAGTGATGGCCGCGCAGGTGCGATCGTGCAGAAACCGTGTAGCCGATCTCGCCGCATCGGTTTTGCGTCACGATCCACGCCAGCAGGTGGCCCATGCCCGCGAACACCTGAACGACTTTCGAACCAGGCTTGCGCGAACCATGGAGCGGCAGGTGCAAACGGCCTCTTCCCGCCTCAGTTCGCTCGACGCACGGCTCCATTCGCTTTCGCCACTGGCCGTGCTCGAACGCGGCTACGCGCTGGTAATTGCCAGCGATGGCGCGATTGTAAGATCGGCCGGCCAACTTTGCGCCGGCGATTCCGTCACCACGCAAGTCGCGGACGGCAGCTTTATGAGCCACGTCACCAGCGTGGCCCTCAACAATTCAAAAGAAAATAGGAAACAATGACGGCAGGCACGCGCAAGCTATTTGGCACTGACGGAATTCGCGGCATTGCAGGCGAGTTCCCGCTCGACCCTGGAACCGTATATGCCGTCGGCCTGGCCTTGGGTCACTCCCTGAAAAAGAAAGAGCCGCGGCCCCGGGTTCTGTTGGGGCGCGACACGCGTGAATCAAGCCCCTGGATAGGGGCGACGCTGGCCGAGGCGCTGCGCCAGGCCGGTGCCAAGGTTGAGAGTGCGGGCGTTGTGCCCACTCCCGCAGTTGCCTTTCTTGCCCGCGCACACGGTTTCAACGCCGGCGTTGTGATTTCAGCCTCGCACAATCCCTGGAACGATAACGGCATCAAGCTTTTTGGCGGCGACGGATTCAAATTGCCTGACGCGCTGGAGCTGGCAATGGAAGAAGAGATTCTCTTCCACGCCGCAAAAGGCATTGAGGTTGACGTAAAAACTCTGCCCAGGCTTGAAGACAAGCCGGCGCTGCAGAGCGATTACATCCAGTTTCTTCGCACCTCGCTGCCCAACCTTTCCCTTGGCGCAATGAAGCTGGTAGTGGATTGTGCCAACGGCGCAGCGTCGGCAATCGCGCCAGAGCTGTTCAGACGGCTCAATCGCGACGGGCGCGCCAAGGTGACGCTGCTGAATGTGACTCCCGACGGGCGCAACATAAATGCCAACTGCGGCGCGCTGCACCCGAACGTTGTTGCCGCGGAAGTCAAAGAGCGCAAGGCAAACATGGGCATTACGTTTGACGGCGATGCCGATCGCTGCATGCTGGCCGGCTCGCGCGGCAACGTGATAAACGGCGACGCCATTCTCCTCATGGCCGGACGTGACTTGAAAGCCCGCGGCCTGTTGACGGGCGATCTGGTTGTTGCCACCACCATGTCAAACATGGGGCTTGAGGCAGCCCTCAAACGCAGCGGCATAAGAATGCTGCGCGCGCCTGTGGGCGACCGCTACGTTCTTGAAGAAATGCAGAAGCATAAAGCGGCACTCGGTGGGGAGCAATCGGGACACATCCTACTGCCCCACCTGGCTACAACCGGCGACGGAATGCTGACCGCACTCATGATTCTTGAGCTGATCGGGCGCACCGGCAAAAGTATCGATGAGCTAACCGCGGACTTGAAGGTTTTTCCGCAAGTAATTGTGAACATAAAGGTGCGGGAGAAGAAGCCGCTGGCGGCAATTCCAGCGGTAGCCACGGCAATTCACGCCGCAGAGAATGAACTGCAAGACACCGGCCGCGTAGTGATTCGCTACTCAGGCACCGAACCACTTGCCCGCGTAATGATCGAAGCCGAAAACAGCGAAGCCATGAAGCGCCACGCCGACGCCATTGCCGCCGCAATACGCAATGAGCTGGGAGTGTGATGTGGCTGGAAGCCAGCAGCCGCCAGCTTGTATCCTCGACTAATGCCCCGCTACCCCGCCGGACAAACCCTCCTCATCGACGCCGACGACACCCTCTGGGAAAACAACATCTACTTCGAACGCGCCATCGCCGCCTTCATCGGCTTTCTCGACCACCGCGACTACTCCCCAGCCGCCGTCAGGCAAACGCTCAATGCCGTCGAGCGCGACAACATCCTCGCCCACGGCTACGGACTCTCAAGCTTTACGCGCTCTCTGGTGACCTGTTTTGAACGGCTCAGTTCCGAACCGGTAACCGAAGAAAAGCGCGAGCAGGTCCGAAGCTTCGCCCGCTCCATTTCTGATCAGGAAATTGAGTTGCTGCCGCAAGTGGTCGAAACGCTGGCCGACCTGGCCTCGCGCCACCGCCTCATCCTCATGACCAAAGGCAACCAGGCCGAACAGGCTGACAAATTGGCCCGGTCGGGCCTGGCCAAGCACTTCTCCGCAGTGGAAATCGTGGCCGAAAAAGACCCCGCCACCTACCGCGAAGTCCTCAGCCGGCACCAGCTCGCGCCCCAAACCTCGTGGATGATCGGCAACAGCCCCAAAAGCGATATCAACCCGGCCCTTGCCGCCGGCCTCCACGCGGTTTTTCTCTTCCATAAAGACACCTGGGTGCTGGAACACGCTGAAGTCGCCGCCGCCCCCGAAGGCCAAAACCTCATAGAACTGGACGCGTTCGCCCGCCTGCCTGAAATCTTCTGAAACGGCATGAAATACAGGCATTTACGGATTGACCCCGCTCCAGCTCCGCCCTACTATGAGCCTTGCCGGCGTCACTTCGGCTAGCCTTTCGGTCCCTCTAGAAGCCTTCGTAACCTGGGAGCAACATAGGATGCCGATCTCCAAAATCACCGTGTGTCTGGGTTTGGTTACCTGTGCGGCCATCGCCGCGGCGCAGGCGCCTTCCCCCACCAGCTACACAGTGACCCAGGCAGGCGGCACACCGGGCGCGCAAACCACCATCTACCGCAGCGGGTCAAAGGCGCTCACGGTGATCTTTATGCCCGCCCAGGGGGCAACCCCGGCCACCAAAACCTATAGCCTTTACGACCTTGCCGCGGGTAAAAACTGGACGTGGAACCCAGCAGACAAGCAGGCGGGCTGCAGCGCTGGCAGATTCTCGGGCGACTGGGGAGACCCGTTCGCCATGACCGCCGAGCTCAACGCCTCCGTTGCCAAGGGGGAGCTCAAGCCTGGCGGCACCGCGATCATGAACGGCATCCCTACCCAAATTCTTACCGGAACCGACCATGACAGCGGCGCTGCCGAAAAAATCTGGTTCGACAGCAAAGACGGCCTGGTTGTGCGCGCCGACGCCGCCATGCCCGGCGCCCAGCCCATGACCTTTGCCAACGTAACCAAGCTATCCCTTGCGCCGCCGCCCATGTCCATCCTCAATCTTCCGCCCATTTGTGCGGGAGTAGAGCCTGCACCCACCCCTGAAGAAAAGTTTGCCGATGAAACCGGCGACAGCGGTTCAAATTACGCGAGCGCCTGGAACGGCCCCGGCTCAGCCAAAACCTGCCAGGTCATTCTGAAAGCGGTCGACGCCAAAACCATGGCCCCCATCCCCCACATCCAGGTCGCCATAGACACTACATACAATCAAAACGATCCAAACCCGCCCCACTATACCTACGGAGTAGGCAACGACGGCCGCATGACCTTTGCCGGCGGCGGCCTGCACGAAATTACAAACACCGCGCACAACGGCGTGGTGTTGCTCAATAACCTGCCGCCTTACTTCAACCTCGATGTCAACGTGGTTGAGCAGCCCGGCCGCGCCAATACCTCCGGGCTGGTTTACCGGCAATGTTTCGCTCCCAAACAGGTTTTGCTGTGGGTAATTAAAGATCGCGGCAAGCCCAATGAAAGCTCTGATGTTCTATGGGTCAAGAGCGGGAAAAACGCGGCTCCCTGACCCATTGATGGCTTTTAAATTAATCATAAAGTTCGTCCAATAGACTCCCCTAAAGCAAGTAACCAGCCCGATTCGTGCAGCACGCGCGCGAATCGGGCTGTTTTACATTCTGCACTCGCACTTTCCGCCAAAATCGCGCGTATGAGAAACTGGAAGAGTAGAAGCTCTCCGGGCCGCCCAGTTGGCACGGCCCAAATCCCGCGTCAACCCGGATTGTTCAGGGGTGTGCGGTTACGGCCGCACTGCGGCAGGAGTGCGAAAATCCACGAACTTTCAGCTTCAGCCCTCAAGCGCAGCGCCCTGCACGTTGGTCCTGCCGCTGCCGGCTGAATGCTGAGAGCTGAAAGCTAAAAGCTCATAACTATGATCAGCGTTAGCAGTGTAACCATGCGGTACGGCGCCAAGGTGCTGTTTGAAGATGTAACCACCACCTTTACGCCGGGGCGCCGCTACGGGCTTACCGGGCCAAATGGCTCCGGTAAGTCAACATTCATGAAGATTTTGACCGGCGAGCTTGAGGCGCAGAAAGGCATAGTCGTTCGTCCGCGAAAACTCGGCATCCTGCGGCAAGACCAGTTCGCCTTCGACTCCTATCGCGTCATCGACACCGCCATCATGGGCAACAAGCCTTTGTGGGCCGCGCTTGAAGAACGCGACCGCATCTACGAAAAAGCCGAGATGACCGACGAAGACGGCATGCGCCTGGGCGAGCTTGAGGGCATCATCGGCGACGAAGACGGATACACCGCCGAAGCTGACGCCGCCGTGCTGCTTGACGGGCTCGACATTCACGAAGATCTCCACGAGCGCAAAATGGGCGAGCTGCAGGGCGGACAAAAAGTGCGCATTCTGCTGGCCCAGGCGCTCTTCGGCAAGCCCGAGGCGCTGCTGCTCGACGAGCCCACCAACTATCTCGATCTCGACTCCATCCACTGGCTGCAGGATTTCCTCACCAACTACGACGGAACCCTGATCGCCATCTCGCACGACCGGCATTTTTTGAACAGCGTCACCACCCACACCGCCGACATTGATTACCAGACCATCATCACCTACACCGGCGGTTACGACGACATGGTGATGGCCAAAACGCAGATCCGCTCCACGCTTGAATCGCAGAACGCGCAGCGCGATAAAAAGATCGCCCAGCTCAACGAGTTCATCGCCCGCTTCGCCGCCGGTACGCGGTCGAGCCAGGTCACCAGCCGCCGCAAAGAGGTTGAGCGCCTGCAGACCAACGAGCTGGCGCGCTCAAACATTCAGCGCCCCTACATCAAGTTTGACCAGGTGCGGCCCAGCGGCAAGCACGTTCTCGAAATCAAGGGAATTCAGAAGTTCTACGGCGACCTTAAGGTGCTTGACGGTTTTACTGCCAACGCTCTTCGCGGAGACAAAATCTGCCTCATCGGCCGCAACGGAGCCGGCAAAACCACGCTGCTCAAAAGCCTGCTGGCCAACTATCCCGGCCTTGCCGAGCCCGGCTTCACCGTCGACGCCGGATCGGTCTTCTGGGGCCACGAAGCGCAGATCGGCTACTTTCCGCAAGACGTAGGCTCAACCATCGACGCCGGCAGCGAGCCCAACCTTACCGTGGCCGACTGGCTGCATCGCTGGAACCCTGCCGCCCACGTTGAAGACATTCGCGGAATTCTCGGACAGATGCTCTTCAGCGGCGAAGAGGGCGCCAAGCCCATCAAGGCCCTGAGCGGCGGCGAGCAGGCGCGCCTGGCCTTCTGCAAGCTCATCCTCACCAAACCCAACATTCTCATCTTCGACGAGCCAACCAACCACCTCGACCTTGAAGCCATCAACGCGCTCAACATCGCGCTGCAGCGCTACGAGGGCACGGTGCTCCTGGTAACGCACGACCACGACCTAATCGACGAAGTGGCAACCGGCTTTGGGTCTTCCACGATGACGGCGCCGGCGTAGAAGACTTCCAGGGCCCATACACTGAGTGGAAGGGCAAGCACAGTTAAAAACAGTTGTCAGCGGTCGGTGGTCAAAAGCCTAAAGACTTTACATCACGCGTTCTCGCAACACGGCACGAGTTTAAACATACCGCAAACGCATCCCTTTCAACGTTGGGCTCTATTGGGGGCTTCGTCAGCAATCTGAGCGCGCCGTAGGCGCAATGTATGTTAGCCCAGCGTTTCAACGCTGGGAAAGCGTCCCCAAAAACCTCGCAGTCCCGTAGGGACGGCAGAAGGGCTGGTCTCATAACCAGCCTTTTGAAACGCCACAACTCCACAGCCCGCTGAAAAAACTCCCGCGCGACGGAGCCCGGTATCAGAGCGCGAGTTTACTCTGCCGATAATGGCCTAAGAGGGTGGGGTTTTACAGGCTGCGGAAAAACTCAGCCAAAAGGCACGAAGTGTCTCAGGGCGCGAGTTTACTCGTGCCGATAACGGCTTTAAATGGTGGGGTTTTAACCCCTGCGTTCCGTTTTCTCATGGCTTTCACTCCACACCATGCCTTTCTCCGCAGCCTCTACAGCCCAAGTTGTACCGCCGGTCGCCTGACCGGCTGTAGTGTGGGTCTCCTGACCCACGCTTAAACACTTGCCAAGGCACTCGCCAGCGAAGCTTTGTAACAAGGGCACGGCTTCAGCCGGGCCGATAAAGCTGGCAAAAATCGGCCGGGCTTCAGCCCCTGCTGCGTCTCACGCGCCTGGAACCACTCTTACGCCAACCGCAAACGCTCCGAATTCAACATCGGGCGCTAATTTGGAGGCTCAGTCAGCACTATGAACGCGCCGTAGGCGCAACGTATGTTAGCCCAGCGTTTCAACGCTGGGAAAGCAGCCCCAAAAACCTCGGAGCCCCGTAGGGGCGGCGGAAGGACTGGTCACATAACGCCACAACTCCACAGCCCGCTGAAAAACTCCCGCGCAACGGAGTCTTGTATTAGGATACGAATTCACTCGTGCCGCAAACGCTTCCCTTTCAACGTCGGGCCTCAGCCCCCGAGGAACTTCTCTAAGCCGTGCAA
>Ga0206821_10222_pt1 | contig 12270 bp, 14 predicted proteins | sample Alteio_BWOrgCont_85_FD_152860 | JGI IMG/M metagenome (GOLD analysis project Ga0206821, IMG submission 152860) | Enriched cells from forest soil in Barre Woods Harvard Forest LTER site, Petersham, Massachusetts, United States -... | ecosystem: Environmental > Terrestrial > Soil > Temperate forest >...
TGGGGCTTGGAGCTGCGGTCTTGGGGATTATTCTGAGACTTTAATAATTCCCGAGCCTCTTTTCTATTTCGTTTGCTTCGCTTAGACATAGAAATCAAAAGGCAACGCCATAATTCTTAACATCTCAAATGTCTTTATATAGCCAGCCTGTTCGGATGCGCCTTATCTGCGATGTTTTCGGGGGCGGTTTACCACACCCCGTTAGGGATTGCAATGCGTTCAAGAAAAAAGCGAAAATTACCAAACGAACCCATCTTGAAATTCACAAAGTACTATATGAAAATAATTTACGATAATTTCGAATTTCCGCATTGCAAAAAGCAAACCCATTTTACGAGTCCCGAGAGTTTCTGTTCAAAGCCTTTCAAAGCGTTTCAAAGGACCTGGAGAAAAATTTATTTTTTATCCACCCGAAGCGTTTGGCGTTTCAAGACCCATTTGTGCGGTCAAGCCAAGTCCAACCAAGTCCAGGCATTTTCGAGAAAAAAGTTATTTTTATCCGCCTCAAAAGATCTTGGAGTTTCTCCAACCCCCAAATCGTCATGCCAATCGTGAATCTTTATCTGTGTTTATCTGTGTCCATCTGTGGCTAAAAACCAAACCAACCAAACAAAAACTATGAAAAACAAAACTGAACTCCTATCCGACGCCGGCCTCGTCCGCGACATCGAAGCCTGGTGCCAGGTCAAATACCCCGCCGACGACACCGAACGCAACTTCCGCGACGCCCTCTTTCGCAAGACCTTCGCCGACTTGCCCAACATGGAAATCCAGCACGTTCGCCGCATCAACGAGGCCCTGTGTGACATGGAATTTCCCACGCCCACCGCGCTTGGCCTCCGTCGCGAAACCCTCAACCAGCTCGCCCGCCATCACGACCTCAAAAAATATCGCCAAATTAAAGTCCCCATCATTCCCATCCCCAAAAAAGAAAACGCAAATTAAACATGAGGCGCACGATTCTTTTCCCTCGCCCCCTTGGGGGCTCTAACGAGCGGAGCGAGTGCCGTTTCGTGTGTTGTTCTGGCGTGGGAGTAAGGGTGAGGGGGAAGATGAACTTTGCCCAGTGGGTGCCTCGCCAGTTGAGGTTCACTGGGAAAGTGAACTAAAAGCGAATCAATCCTCTGTGCCTAAACTATCATTTCTTCCTGGCCTGTGGGTCCTTCAAAAACCACGCCAGAAAGCCAATCACCGGCGCAACCGCTATCAGGTAAGGCACCACTCCGCTTTCCAAATCCGGGCTGTATTGGTCCAGCACTCCTCTGACCATCCAATAACCAATAAAAAAAATGATGATGGAAAAGAAAACCGCCCCGGAAAAAATCGCCCGTGGTGTCTTACGCCGCCATAAAAACACTATCAATGCGCCCACCAGACAAATCAGTACGAGGATGTTTAACATAGTTCGTCGGTTAACCGGTTCCCTGATACATCTCCCTTACCGACGGCCGGGTAAGCACTATTATCGTAAAGATCCCAAGGATAGTTCCCACCGGCACCTGCACACAATTGATTCCTGCCACGACCAGCGAAAACGTCCGGTTCTTTCTTGCGTGCAGGAACCAACCCGACAACACATTTAAAACCGATGAAAGCATGATCAAAACTCCCAAAATGATATAAAACATAATTAAAAAGGTAAGAATCTCCCGCGGAGGCGGCCCTCCTTTTTGGTTCTGCCAAAATTCGGGATTCGTAAAGATAAAATGCATCACGGCTGAATCCGCGATTAGAAATAGAATACCCAACAACCCCAGCCCCGCGCTTACAAAATGAAAAATCGAAAGCAGGTTCAAATGATCCGCGTCAATGTTCCGCTGGTCTCTCGGAAGTGGAGCCATCGGCGGCATTGGCGGCGGTTCATTCATAATGAAATTGATCGGCGGATCTGCTTAAACAAAAAAAATAAAATTACCCCAAAGACTATTCCGATCAGGCTTGCAACCATAAATCCCCAATACCAATTCCTTGCTCGAATCTGCGAAATCGCGATGGGAATGCCGTCAATCCGAAGCTGGTATGGAAATGAATACCAAAGCGCCATACCCCAACTTAATTCCGCTTCGTGAGCAGAGCCCCCATGATTAAACGTTGTGACACATGAGCCTGTAGGATTCAACCGCCCGCCCGTTTGAAGAATACATTGGCCATCCAAATACACATCAATGGACGTTGTGGTCAAAAGATATCGGGGAACTTGGCGGGCCTCAACATGAACGGTGTTGCCATGCCACTTTACGATTCCTGTATCATGCGGAGCGACTGGAAGTATTGGCGGCGGTTCGTTCATAAGTCATGGCACTGTGTGCGTGCCGAAATTCACATTGACCGGATCATCCTCCAACCCCGCGTCATCCGGCATCAAATCCTCTTTAATCCTTTTGGCCTCCGCCAATTGCCCCTTCCCGTCATAACGCAACTGTATCACCCACCCAAAAACATCCTCCGGCCATTTTCCTTTGGGCAGGAGCTTCTCCGGCTTGGCCCCGAGCGCCTCGAGCAGGGCGGGAATTTCTCCATGATGCCAGCAAATCACCATGTGCCTCCCGTGCGGTTTCGCCCGCAATTCGTTCGCCAGTTCCTGAAATTGTTTGTTGGTGAACCGCTGGTCAATCGTCAGCCCCGCCGCCTGGCTCAATGGCGTCAGCGTCAGGCGCGGGCGTTTGCTGCCTTTGGAATCCGCCGCTGCAAACAGGTAATCTACGGTTATCGGTTTCGAATCTATCGTGTAGCTTTGGAAGTAATGGACGTAAGCCTTCGCTCGTTCTTCACCTGCTGATGTCAAACTATCACCACTCCCCGGCTTTTCCGCGTGCCGGATGATTAAAACGACCGTGTCCGAAAGTCCCGGAGAATCCTGGGCGAAGACCCGTGCGGCTGCCAATAATAATAGCACGCACAACCAAAGTCTGGATTTCATGCCCGCCATCATAGTCCCGTCGCCGGTAACCGGTCAATGATGAGGAAAGGAAAGGGGCTTGCTGAACCAGCGTTTCTCCGGCAGTTCGGGTCCTATTCGCCTCGCGATTGCATCCGCTTCTGCAACTGGGTTATTCTCGATTCCAGCTTGGCATTCTTGCGTTCCAATTCCGCCTTGTTCTTTTCAATCCGGGCATCCAGTTCAGCCAGTTTGACGTCAAGAGAGGTGATGCGGCTGCGATGGTCGCGCGGGTGTTCCCCAACTTCTTGAGCATCATTTTTCATGGGCGTTTTAAAGCATTTGGAATACCAACCCACGATGTCCGGAAACCCTTGCTGCTAAAGGAATTTGCAAAGAACTGCCTCTTTCACCTCCGCAACCGCCTGATTGTCCCTTTTTTGCCGAAACGTTTCTTGATTTTTTTATATCAGATGGCAAACTAACCAGCTTGATTGATTTAAAAATGCAGCACATACGCAACATCGCTATCATCGCGCACGTGGACCACGGCAAGACCACTCTGGTGGATTGCCTCCTGAAACAATCCGGCACCTTCCGCGCAAACCAGGCCGAAACCCAGGGCGAACGCCTCATGGATTCCATGGATTTGGAACGTGAAAAAGGCATCACCATCCGCGCCAAAAACGCCGCCTTCAAATACAAAGACTACCACATCAATATCGTGGACACCCCCGGCCATGCCGATTTCGGCGGCGAAGTCGAACGCATCATGAATATGATCGACGGCGTGCTGCTCGTCGTGGACGCCGCCGAAGGCCCCCAGGCACAAACCCGGTTTGTCTTGCGCAAAGCCCTCGAAGCCGGTGCCAAGCCTATTGTCGTTATCAATAAAATTGATCGCGAGAACGCCAATCCCAAAAAGGTCCTGGACCAGGTCTTTGAACTTTTTATTTCGCTGAACGCCACGGACGAGCAATTGGATTTTCCGTTCATCTATTGTTCGGCCAAGGCAGGTTACGCAAAACTGGAGCTTACCGACCCCAGCACCACCATGGAGCCGTTGTTCGAAACGATTGTTAAACACATTCCTCCTCCGCGCGCGCGCGCGGGCGTTGGTTTTCAAGTGCTTGTCGCCAATCTGGATTACAGCGATTACCTCGGCCGAATCGCCTTCGGAAAAATTTACGAAGGGAAAATCAAAGTGGACGACCCCGCCATTTGTCGCCACGGCAGCGGCAAAACATCCCGTGGCAAAGTCACGATGATTTATCATTTCGAAGGCATGAAGCGCATCGAAATCAAAGAGGCCCACGCCGGCGACATCGTCGGCATCACCGGTTTCGAGGAAGTCTTCATCGGCGAAACCATTTGCGATAGCGATGCGCGTCCCGCCTTACCCTACATCCCGATTGACCCGCCGACGATCCAGATGGAATTTGCCGTTAACGACGGCCCATTGGCTGGCAAAGATGGCAAGCTCGTCACCGCGCGCCACATCTGGGACCGGCTGCAAAAGGAGATTCGCACCAATGTCGCCTTGCGCGTCGCGCAAACGTCTGATCCCAAAGTCTTTGCTGTCAGCGGTCGTGGCGAGATGCAGATCGCAATCCTGGTCGAGCAGATGCGCCGCGAGGGTTACGAAGTCCTTGTCTCGCGTCCCGAAGTCTTGTGGAAAAAAGGCCCCAATGGCGAACTGCTTGAGCCTATTGAAAAATTGTTCGTTGAAATTCCTAACGAAAATCTCGGCTCGGTCATGGAAAATCTTTCCTTCCGCAAAGCTCAAATCACCAACATGAACCACGTGGGCGTTCACGTCTCTGTTGAAGCTCTCGTTCCTATGCGCGGGCTGATTGGTTTTGAAACCGATTTGGTGAACATGACTCGCGGGATGGGCGTGATGAGCCATTTGTTCCACGAATACGGCCCAGACCGCGGCGAAATTGCGGCGCGCAAAAATGGCTCGCTGGTTTCCATGGACGCTGGCGAGGCCACCAGCTACGCATTGAACATGATTCAGGAACGGGGACGTTTGATGGTGCAACCGGGAGAAGAAGTCTATATTGGAATGATTGTGGGCGAAAACGCCCGCGAGAACGACATCCCGGTCAACCCGGTAAAAGAAAAGCGCCTGACCAACATGCGCTCGCAAGGTGATGGCAAAGGCATCCAACTCGCGCCACCGCTCAAATTGAGCCTGGAACGCGCGCTGGAATATATTGATGTGGACGAATTTGTTGAGGCCACTCCCAAGCATCTCCGCTTGCGCAAAAGAATCCTCGATGAAAACCAGCGCAAACGTTCCGAAAAATCGCGCACCATTAAATTCGTTGAGAATTGAACCGGCGGCTTTTTGTGCAACCGTTTCCGGGCTGGTTACGGTTGCTTTTGCGGCCTTTGGGCAAAGTCCATGCCGACTAGGCACACATCATCCTCAAATTCGTGGTTGACCGAAAAGTTTCGGACAAATCGTAACAATTCGTCGAAAAGCTGGCCGGCGGGTTTGGCAATGAGCGCTTTTACGTCCAGCATCAATCGTTGCTGTGAATAAAGCTCTTCGTTGGCGCCCTGCACTTCATAAAGACCGTCAGTAAAAAGCATGATGAGATCGCCGGGGGCAATGTGGGCTTCCGACGTTTCGTAAGGCGGGTCTTCAAAAAGTCCCAGCGCGGGCTGGCTATGACCCGAGGCATTGGCAAGCGTTTTGACCGAATTTTCCGGACGGCGCACCAGCAATGGCTTGGGATGGCCCGCGTTGGCAAAACGCATGGCCCCGGTCTTCCAGTTCGCCACGAAATAAAAGGCCGTGGTAAGCATCGGCGAGCCGGTCGTTTTGAGGATATTAAATAAATCCGAATTGAGTTTTCTCAGGAAAAATCCCGGGTCGTGGGCGCAAGGTTTCAATTCCTCAGCCAGCGCCCGGATCATGGCCGTCACCAATGCCGCGCGGATGCCGTGCCCCGTCACATCGCAAATCAAAACCCCAACTTCCTCGTCCGAAAGCGCTGAGACGCTGAAAAAATCCCCGCTCACAGTCTCGGCAGAATGATAACGATGCGCAAATTGAAACGCGCTTTGTTCTGGCGCAACCTCATCGGGAAATACCGGATATTGTTGCGGCAGCATCGTAAGCTGGATTTCACGCGCCATGCGGAGGTTTTCCTCCATCACTTGGTGCCGGGCACGCAACTCCTCGCGGCTGCGGGACAGTTCCTGGGTTGTGCGCCGGATTTGTTCCTCCGCATACTTGCGCTCGGTGATGTCTTCCACGGTGCCTTCGTAATAAAGCACCTTTCCCCCGTTATCGCGCACCGCGCGGCAGTTTTCAGAAATCCAAATGATCGTTTGGTCTTTTCGGTAAATACGGGATTCAAAGCCGGTGATAACATCATTGCCCTGCATCAGCTCGACGAATTCATTACGCCGGCTGGGCTCGACGTAAAGTTTGTGCGCAATATCAGTAATGTTGGCCATCAAATCGGTTGGTGAGTTGTAGCCGTAAATGCGCGCAAGCGCGACATTGGCCATGATATAATGTCCGTCCGGCGTAGTGCGAAAAATACCTTCAATCAGATGGTCAAAAATTCCGTAATAATTTTCCTTCTCCGCGACCAGCGCGACGCGTTCTATTTGGCGTTCCATGGCGCAGCGGATCGTGCGTCGCACCAAATGCGGTTCAAATGTCTCCCTGGCAAGATACCCCTGTGCCCCCGCGTTGCTTGTTTCAATGGCAAACCCTTCATCATGGATCGAACCCACGATAATAATGGGCACATGAGGGGCTTGAAAGGTCAGCGAGGTGATTTGAAACAACCCGGCGGCATTCGCTGTGGCTGGCTCAAACAAAATGGCACTGAAGGAGTTGACCTTGAGCGCGGAAGCCGCATGCTCTAAATCAGTCTTCTCGAGCGTTCCGCCTGTTTCCCGCAAAACCTCGGCGGTGTCACTTGCAAAGCGCTCATCACGGCCAATAAACAATACTTTTAGTGCCTGGGAGTCCATAATACGACTTTGGCGTCTGCAACCAAATGGGTTGCTCTTAGAAAGATACAATTTCCGCCGCGCGCTGCAAGGGTGGATGAAAAGAACGCCATGGCGGTTTTTGAATCCTGAAAACAAAAAATTGCTTTCATGTCCACAATTGCCTGTCCAGCGATCGATACTGCACAGCCTCGGAGACATGTTCGCTCAAAATCTTGTCCGATTCCGCTAAATCCGCAATCGTCCGCGCCACCTTCAAAATCCGGTCATAGGCGCGCGCGCTGAAATGTAAATCCGTCATGGCGTTTTTTAGCAGTTCCTTTGTTTCGTCATCCGGCGTGCAAAATTCCTTCAACTCTTTCGGCCCCAATCGCGCATTGCACGTAATTTTTGGTTTATGCGTGTAACGTTTTTGCTGCCGTTGCCTCGCGGCGACGACTCGCTCGCGGATTTGTGCCGATGTTTCCCCGGTGCGTTCCCCGCTGATTTCCCGGAATTTCACTTGCGGCACTTCCACGTGCAAATCAATTCGGTCCAGCAGCGGTCCGGATATCCGGCCCAGATAATTTTGAATTTCTCGCGGCGAGCTTTTGCTTTCGTGCGGCATTTTTCCATCGGGCGTCGGATTCATCGCCGCTACGAGCATGAATTGCGATGGAAAAGTCATTGTTCCTGCCGCGCGCGAAATCGTGACACGCCCTTCCTCGAGGGGCTGGCGCATCGTTTCCAAAACGTTGCGTTTGAATTCCGGCAGTTCGTCCAGAAACAAAACGCCATGATGCGCCAAAGAGATTTCGCCGGGCGTGGGATTGATATTGCCTCCCAGAAGCCCCGCGTCGCTGGCCGTGTGATGCGGCGCGCGAAACGGACGCTGCGTCACCAGTGCCTGCCCCGGCGCAAGCAATCCCATGATGCTGTGGATTTTTGTTGTCTCAAGCGCCTCGTTTAAAGTCAGGGGAGGCAATATCGTCGCCAGTCGTTTTGCCAGCATGGACTTTCCGGTTCCCGGCGGGCCAATGAGCAGAATGTTGTGTCCCCCCGCTGCGGCAATTTCAAGCGCGCGTTTGACATTTTCCTGTCCTTTGACTTCGGCAAAGTCAACCTCACCGTCCATCTCCTGCTCAAAAATTTTCCGGGTATCCACGCGAGCGGGAGCAATTTTGATTTCCCCCTCCAGAAACTGCGCCGCTTCGCGCAGATTCTGGACAGGAATCACTTGCAGGCCTGAAACAACAGCCGCTTCCGCCGCATTTTCTACAGGAACAAGAAGCCCGGTCTTCCCCGCCGACTTCGCCCAAATGGCAATTGGCAAAATACCCTTACTCTGGCGTACCGCTCCATTCAACGCCAGTTCTCCCACCGCTACGAATTGCTCCAACTGGTCTGTTTCAAACTGTTCGCTTGCTGCCAGCATTCCCAGAGCAATGGGCAAATCGAAACTCGGGCCTTCCTTTTTCACGTCCGCTGGCGCCAGGTTAATGGTCATCCGCCCCATCGGGAGCGAATATCCCGAATTGATCAGTGCCGTCGTCACGCGATCTCGCGATTCCTTGACCGCCGCGTCCGGGAGCCCGACGATAACAATGATAGTATCGCCGTAGCCGGCATTGACTTCGACTTCCACGGGATAGGCTTCTATGCCGGTGAGCGCGGCGGAACAGACCTTAGCAAGCATCAGTGTCTTATGGCTGGGATTGGCAAAAATCGCAATTAAATTTCGCCTTGGTCCGCTGAGGAGACAAGCAGCGTGCAGTGATTTGGGCAGCAGAGGCAAAAAGTTTCAAAAGTCAAAAAAAGCTCAATCTGTTGTGCTTAAGAGAGAGCTATGTCCTATTAGTGCCCCTTTTTGTCCTGAATGAGCATAGACAACCTTACGAATGTTTTTTACTGTTTAATGTCTTGAGTCGTGTAAATAATTTAAGGTTTATAAGATTGTCAGAGTGCGTGAGTAAGTCGCGTATTAGCCGTGGCGCAGCCTGAAATGGATAACAATTAAGATTAACTAATTTGTGGAAAAAATAGCGACACCTCGAATAAGAACCATCTTGCTCGTTGACGATAATGATGACATCCGCGTTTTGACAAAATGGTTCTTTGATAATATCGGATATGTTGTGGATACGGCGCGGAGCGCAGAAGAGGCGCTTTCCCGGTTCGATCCCAAAACGCACGACCTGATTTTAACGGACAATTCCATGTCAGGGATGTCGGGTGCCGAATTGGCCCACGTTATTAAAATGCGTTCTCCGTCCACACTCATCGTCATGTTCACCGGCAATCCCCCCCAGGACCATTCCTGTATAGATACTCTAATTCCAAAACCCGCAAGCCTGCTTGACGTCAAGGAAGCAATGGATAAACTGCTGGGCAAAGAAGAAACAGAGCCGTCGTAAAAAGCCCTGATTTTAAATAGGATTTTCAGGGATAGTTTCACAAAAAATGAGAATGGCCTGATAAACGGTATTACATGTCCCAAAAATGAATGGCGGTGTCCGAAAACGGCTGGATTTTTGGGCAGAATCGTAGTTTAATGGGACAAGAATTTGAACTTAGGCATTTTGAAAAAATCAATTATTTGTATTTATTATTTATACTTGAAGAGAATGCCAGTGCTTGCCAGCGTGATGATATTGCCGGCTATGACATGAATTATGCTTGGGGACGACCATTTTAAATTGCGATTGGTCCGCTTGCAGCCTTCAGAATTGTGGATTAACCCATCCCAAAATGAAGACGAATTCACGTTTGTATTTTTAAAAGGAGGCATTGCCAAATATGTCTTCCCCAATGCCACCCAGCGGCTTGTGCCCGGAAACATTCTGGTCTTAAGCAAACATTCCATCGGCAGGCTATATGCCGATGAAAAAAGCGAATGCGTGTTTGCCACGTTCTCACTCCTTTTTGAGCATTTGTTTCCCCTTTTTGCGAGCAACGAAATCGGCTTGCTGCATAATGTCATGGCTAATTTCAAGGCCGGCAAAATTTTTATGCCCGGCAGCAGCGTCGCCGCGGAATGTCAGCCAATCCTTGAAATCGCCTACACACAATCCAGGCTCCAGCAACGCAGCCAGCTCCTGCGGATTGTCGCCGCCATTTTGAGTGACGAATTTAAGACCGTGCATAGCCAGCGAAGCGGCCTTGGCTGGGCGGAAGACCACATGATTCAGGTTTTCGAAAAACTCTCTTCCGCAGAATTGTTGAAACTTTCGGTTGATGAGCTTGCGGCCAAATTCAGTTGTAGCCGGCGGCATTTAAACCGCTTGTTTCATCAGCATTTTGGCCTGTCCATAACGGCTTTGCGCATGGAAATACGCCTCTTGAAAGCCGTTTCTCTGTTGCGGAACCCGCGTGAGAAAGTCATTAACGTAGCCGAACAATGCGGCTTCAATCATCTGGGCCTCTTCAACACATGCTTTAAAAGACGATACGGAACCAGTCCCGGTCAATGGCGTAAATTATCCCTTGGTGGGGAGAGCGCCGCAGCTCGCAAGACAGAAGGCAGACCCGCCTGCCCCCTCCATGCCAATGGATTATGCCCGTGGGGTGGCCAGTCGGAGATATCCCCCTCGCCGGCAAAAATGCAAGCTTCCGGAAAAGTCGCTGAACTTGCCGGCAGTTCTGCAGGCCAGGGTCGCCGGGAACCGGGAATTTCTTCAACCTCAGGTATTCGGCATGGCGCATCCAAACCACAGCCGGGCAACCCGCTCTAAACCTTCCAGCTTTTTCCCGTGAAAATTATGGCTTACCAAATACAATTAGGCTGTCGCTTGTTAAGCCGCAACCACTCTTCATCGGTGCCGTTGCCTTTATTGTCGGCGGCTAAATCGGCATGAATAAATTACTGGTTACCGGTTCATCCGGGCTTATTGGCTCGGAAGTCGTCGAGTATTTTTGCAGACTCGGCTGGGATGTCCACGGCGTGGACAACAACATGCGTGCTGACTTTTTTGGCTCTGGCGGCGACACCCGTTGGAATCAGCAGCGCCTCCTGGCTGGGCATAAAAATTTTCACCACCACGAACTGGATATCCGCAACCGCGCCGGCGTGGACGAATTGGTTTCCACCCTGAAACCTTTTCTTCTTGTCCACGCTGCCGCCCAGCCCAGCCACGACCTTGCCGCGTCGCGGCCGTTCGATGATTTTGATGTCAACGCCGTCGGCACCTTGAATTTGCTCGAAGCCGCGCGCCGCCATGTCCCCGGCACTGTGGTTGCCCACATGAGCACCAACAAGGTTTACGGTGACCGGCCAAATACCATTCGGCTAAAGGAACTGCCAACCCGCTGGGATTATGACGATCCTGCCTATGCCAATGGCATTACTGAAAATTTTCCCATTGACCAAAGTAAACACAGCATCTTTGGCGCTTCCAAAGCCGCTGGTGACGTAATGGTGCAGGAATATGGCCGCTATTTTGACATGAAAACCTGCTGCCTGCGCGGTGGCTGCCTTACCGGCCCAAATCACAGCGGCGTGGAACTGCATGGTTTTTTGAGTTACCTCATTAAGTGCAACGTTGAAGGCCGCCTCTACAAGGTTTTTGGCTACAAAGGCAAGCAGGTGCGCGACAACATCCATTCCTTCGATGTCGCCCGCTTTATCCACGCCTTTTACGAAAAGCCCCGTTGTGGTGAGGTCTATAATATCGGCGGCGGCCGCGCCAATAGCGTTTCCATTCTCGAAGCTTTCGACCGCGCTGCGGCGTTAAGTGGTAAAAAAATGAATTACGAATACGTGGACCAAAACCGCGCCGGCGACCACATCTGTTACATCAGCGACCTCGCCAAAATGAAAGCACATTATCCCACTTGGGATATTACCAAATCGCTGGACGACGTTTTCCGCGAAATCTATCTGGCGACCATCGATAAACAGAAATAACTAGAGCGTTTGAAGAAATACTGTAGCCATTCGGCAGCGAGGAATTTTGGCGTTTTGGCGAGGCTGAGCGAAGGAGCATGCCCGCAAGCGGCCTGTGACAGAGCGAAAACGAAGCCAAACCCCAAAAGAACCGCTGCCTCTTTCTCCTCAACCGGATGGCTACAGTATTTTTGAAAATGCTCTAAACAGTTGCCGCTTTCTGGCTCCTATCTTTGAAAGCCGCCAGCCTAAAACCTAAAAGCGCCAAAGCGATTCCCGCGCAACCCCACCCAAACCAGTCGCCATGGCGGGTGTAAAAAGTCGGTTCATGCTTTTTTAGCGGTAAATCAAAAACCATCGCGCCGGCGCCATAAACGCTGCCGTCCTCATCTCGAAAAATTTCACGTTCGCGGCCGTTAGCGTCAACCCAACAAGTTATGCCGTTGTTGCAGCAGCGCAGGAGCGGGACGCCGTTTTCTACGGCGCGAAAAATGGCGCCAATCTCGTGCTGCCATTGTTCGGCGCTTTGGCCAAACCAGCCGTCATTCGT
>Ga0206821_10224_pt1 | contig 12265 bp, 10 predicted proteins | sample Alteio_BWOrgCont_85_FD_152860 | JGI IMG/M metagenome (GOLD analysis project Ga0206821, IMG submission 152860) | Enriched cells from forest soil in Barre Woods Harvard Forest LTER site, Petersham, Massachusetts, United States -... | ecosystem: Environmental > Terrestrial > Soil > Temperate forest >...
CGCGGTTTATCGAACGCGTATTTGCGATGAATGGCGTGATTCTCTACATCTGCGACCAGGAACAGTTTTACTCGTCAGTCTCTGATATACCGGCCAGCGTGCGCGCATCGATGGTAGCGGCGGCCGAAAGCATGAGCCCAACACAGAGCTCATTTGCCGGCTACTACACCATGGCACTGACTCTGGGGCTGCGGCCGGTGGGCGCGCTGGCATGGCAACCTGATACGTGGTCACACGAAGTGGCGGCAGCGGTAGGCGCACAGGTGGCGATTGCGGTGGCGCGCGCCGTGGCCACGGAGGCCACTACACGCGCTGAAGCTGCGCGAGAAAGCGAGCGTCTGCGCTCAGCGCTCATCGACTCACTCACTCACGAATTGCGGACTCCACTTACTTCGATCCGCGCAGCCGCAACAACTTTGCAGGAGTCAGGCGAAGACCTTGACGCGGACGGGCGCAAGGACCTGGCGGCCATAATCGACGAGGAGGCGTCGCGGCTCAGCCTGCTGATTGGCGAGGCAGTGGAGATGGCGGAGATTGACGCCAACGTGGTGCAGGTACACATGGAGCCGCACTATCCGCGCGAGTTGCTTGACCACGCGGCGGAGGGACTTGAGAAGTCTCTCGCCTCGCATCGCATCAACATTTCAACCGGGGGCCCGGGCGGCCAGGAGGAGGACGAACCGGCGTGGTTCGATCCGCATTTGCTGGGCCGGGTACTACGCCACCTGCTGGAGAATGCGGCATCGTACACTCCGCCCGGCAGCCGCATCAGCTTGGGTTGCCGCAGGGTTGGCGACCGCCTGGAATTTATGGTAGAGGACAACGGTCCGGGCATCGACGCCAACGACCTGCCGTTGATTTTTGAGAGGTTCTATCGCGGCAGGAGCAGGAGCAAGTCGCGCAAAGGTTCGGGAATGGGCCTGGCGATTTCGCGTGCCCTGCTGAAAGCGCACGGCGGCGAAATTGAGGTGACAAGCACGCCAGGAAATGGGGCGGCGTTCAGATTCTGGGTGCCGCTGATTGAGAAGGAGCCGGGCGTCAAGACGAAGTAGTCGAGAAGGGCTTAGTAAAACAGCCCGCCGCCGTTGACGCCAATCGTTTGGCCGGTGATGAAGCCGTTATCCATGAGCAGCAAAACTGCCTGCGCGATCTCATATCCAACCCCGGCGCGACCCACTGGAATGCGGGAGACGACGCCTGCCTCAATCAGCGGCCTGGCCATCTCAGTATCGATCAGGCCAGGCGCAATGGCATTCACAGTAATGCCCTCACTCGCGAGGCGCGAGGCGTATCCGCGTGTCAATCCCTCGAGGCCGGCTTTTGAGGCGTTATATGCAACGCTGACTGCGCCCTGCCCACGCGCAGCAATCGATGACATGTTGACGAGACGACCCCAGCGCTGTGCTCGCATGTGAGGCAAGACAGCCTGCGTGCAGAGAAACGCGGATTTCAAGTTGACTGAGATCGCAAGGTCGAAATCCTCTTCAGTGATGTCCTCAAGACTGCGTATCGCAGCCATGCCGGCGTTGTTGACCAGGATGTCGATTGGGCCGAGCTGTTTTTCGATCTCATGGACCATGCTTTCGACTGCGGCGCGAAGCGAAACATCGGCGCCGAAAATGGCAGCGCGGCCTCCTGCTTTGCGTATGGCCTCGGCAACAGCCTGCGCCTGTTCGCCGCGCTCGCGGTAATTGACGGCGACTGCCGCACCTGCTTCTGCTAACGCGAGGGCAACAGCTTTGCCAATACCGCGTGAACCGCCAGTGACCAAAGCCACGCGATTTTTCAAGTCAGACATTCCGAATTCCTCGCTTGCCAAGATTTTTCGGTCTTTGGCAGCCCGTTGCAATAGTGCCCTACACCGGTTCCCCGCCCCAGTCGCAAACAATCTCGCAGCGTTTTTTCTGGCTCTCTTGCGCCCACTCGATGATTCGCAGACCGCGCCATGCGTCGATAGCCGCGACCGGCGCGGGACCATTGCCCAGCAGCGCGTCGCGAATGTCTTCGTAATAGCGCCGGTAATCGCCAGGAATTGGTTCGATGGGTCTGGCCACTTCGCCGCCTTCGATGCCGACATGCAACACACCCCAGTTGGCGGATGGTTCGCGGCCCCAATTCGGGTCGCTGATGCGCGTCAGTTTGGCCAGTGCCACTTCCTGCTGATCGAGGCCGTTCTTCCAGTAGTTGCCTTGCGTGCCGCGCAGATGGAAGCGCAACCTTGGCGGCAAGGTCAGGCTATTGCTGGCAAGTTTTACGATCTGATCGTGGTACCGAAGACGGATATCAAAGGAGTCGTTGGCCGTGGCGCCCTCGCGCTCCGATCGAATCTCGGCACTCACCGCCAGCGGTTTGCCGAAGAGCACGAGTGCCTGGTCAATGAGATGGCTTCCGAGGTCGAGCAGTGCGCCGCCGCCGACAGAGGGGTCGACCTTCCAAAGACGGTCAGTGGGCATGGTCGGACGCCAGCGGTCGAAGCGAGATTCAAGCTCGACCAGCCTGCCCAAAGCACCTTCAAGCAATAGTTTCTGAATTGTCTTGAAGTCGCTGTCCCAGCGGCGGTTATGAAATGGGGCGAGGATTAGATTTTTCTCCGCGGCCAAACTGATGAGTTGAGCAATTTTCGCCGAGGTGATTGCCATTGGCTTGTCGACGACTACATTCCGGCCGGCACTCAGAATTTGGTTGGCAAGCTCAAAGTGGGTTCCGTTCGGAGTGGCGACGACAAACAGATCGAGCGAAGCGTCGGCCAGCATCTCGTCGAGCGAGCGGTGGGTGACGATGCCCGGATAGCGTTCGGCGGCTTTGTTTGTGGCGCGCTCGAGAACAGCGGCGAGCTCGAGCCCTTCGACTGAAGAGATGAGCGGGGCGTGAAAGACGCGCCCGGCGAGTCCGAAACCGATTAGGCCTACGCGAATCATAGCCAACCTTGAAAGGCCGGCAGCGATCCGCCGGTCAACCTTCGAGTTTATACTTCGTCTCGGCGAGGCGGTAGAGCCTGCGCCAGACCAGTCGATTCATGGTGACTACCATTAACGAGATCATGATGGTGGCGAGCAGGATGATGGGGAAGCGGCCGCTGTCGGTGGCTGAGCTGATCTCAGAGCCCAGACCTATGGTTTGGAGCGTGCTGTCTTTGAGGTGAGAGTACTCCGCGTAGACTGAGGCGTTCCATGCTCCGCCCGAGGCCGTGACCATGCCGGTGATGAGGTAGGGGAAAATGCCGGGGAGAATGAGCTTTGTCCAGCGCTGCCAGCGCGTGAAGCGGTAAAGCGAACTGACCTCGCGCAGATCGGACGGGATGGACATGGCGCCGGCGATGACGTTGAACAGGATGTACCACTGCGTACCGAGCAGCATGAGCGCAATGGAGCCGATGCCCAGGCCGCCGCCGATTTTGACCAGCCCGATGAGGATGATGGGAAAGAAAGCGGTGGCAGGGATGGAAGCAAGGACCTGAGCGGTGGGCTGAACAATGCGGGAGAGCTTGGGATTGAGCCCGATGGCGACGCCGACTGGGATGGTCCACGCGGCCGAGATGAGAAGAGCGCAGTTAACGCGCAGAAAGGTTGCGGCTGCGCCTTCAAAAAGCAGTTTCAAGTCAGGCCAGGTAACCGATTGCAGCATGATGACGGCCTGCAGCGCTCCCCAGGCCACCACGGCGACCGCCGCAACCGCCAGCATCCATAACGCCAAGGTGGGCCGGCTCGATTTCTCTTCGTCGACGGGGTGGACAACACGGCACTCGGTGGTGCGGGAGAGACGGCGATAGATTGGTTCCTCAATGCTCGTCCACACGCGGCCGGGCAGGGCGCTGAGCAGGTTGGAACGGCGCAGCAGGGTCAGGATCGGCGAAGTGACACGGTCGGCGGACTCGACCTGCTCGAATTTAAATTTGTCGCTCCAGGCAATCAACGGCCGCCAAAGCAGCTGATCGGTGGCAACCACAATAAGAATGACGGCGCCGATTCCGAACATAAGCGCTTTGTAATCGCCGGAGTTGGTTGCGACCTGCAGGTAGCTGCCCAGGCCGGGCAGTTGATAGGTGTAATTGGCGAATGGGGAAATTTCGCAGGCGATGAGCGCGAACCATCCGCCGGCCACGGAGACAATTGAGTTCCATACCAGGCCGATGGCCGCGAAAGGCATTTCAAGCTGCCAGAACCGCTGCCACGCCGAGTAGCGATAGATGCGCGAGGCCTCGAGCATTTCGCGTGGAATGGATTTGAGCGACGAATAGAAACTGAATGCCAGGTTCCACACCTGCCCTGTGAAGATGAGCAGAATGACGGCCATTTCGATTCCCAATTGATGGCCGGGAATGAGGGCGACCATGAAGAGGACAACTGGGGGCAGGAAGCTGAGGACCGGGATGGACTGCAAAATATCGAGGACCGCGACCATCCACGGCTCGACGCGCGGATTGTAAGCGGCGATGTAGCCGTAGGCGACGGCAAATATCAAGCTGAGCAGGTAAGCGAGTCCGATGCGAACGATGGAGTAGAAAGCGTAGACGGGGAGTGCGCCGATTGAGTGCGAGATTTCTGCTATCGGAGCGGGCTTGCTGAGCCAGTACTTTCCGGTGCTGACAATGGCAAAGAAGATGGCAAGACCGCATGCGGCCACTCCCGCATCGATGACGACGGGCCAGGTGCGGGCTGCGACGAGCGAGCGAGCAAACGTGTGTTGAACTTTCACTCGCTATCCCCGGCTGGTGAAATTTCTTCATCGCGCGCGTCAGGCAGCATAAAACGCCGCCGGGCTGCGTCGAAGTCGAACAGCTCGGCATAGCGGCCCCATGCCACTGCGGTTTCCATCTGCCGCTGGCTCTCATCGTCGCTGAATTGCTCGTCAAGCAAGTCGAGGAAAAAGTCTTCGGGGACGGTGTGATCGCTCTTGGCTTCGAGAGCCCGCGTAATTTGCCTCAAAAGCAACACGTTGCCGACTGCGGCGTCGCGGAAGAGCTCTTTTTGGCGCAGAATTTCTGAGTTGGCAAATTCCGTGCCGGCCGGCGTAATCACCGCGTCGCCTTCTTCCACCTTGAGGAAGCCCAGCAACTGAGCCGCATCCACAATCGGCAACAGGTCGTCGATCTCAAAGGCCAGGTCATCGGCCATGCGATAAAAGTCGTCGCGGCCGCCCTTGTCAAGCAGCAGTTCAAGCAACCCGGCCACGCCTCCCGGCCGGGCATGAGGCAGCATTTGATATTTCATGTGGCGCTGGTCGCGAATTTTGGGGCCGGGATGCTGATGCTCGGGCGCTTCATCGGGCGATACGTCGGGCCGAGTGAGCACCTTGTAGATGTAGTCGACCAGCTGTGTGAAACCTTCGGCCTTGCGGTCGCGCGGATGGGGAATCTGCACCTTGAAGTCGGTGCGAATGTGCCCGGGATTACGGCCGAGGACGATGATGCGATCTGCCAGCAACACTGCTTCTTCAATGTTGTGAGTGACGATAAAAACGGCGCGCGTGGGCATGGTTTTGTTGGCCCATAATTCGAGCAGTTCGCTGCGCAGGTTCTCTGCCGTGAGCACGTCGAGGGCTGAGAACGGCTCGTCCATAAACAACACTTCAGGCTCTACAACCAATGCGCGGGCAAAACCTACACGCTGCCGCATGCCGCCCGAAAGTTCCTTGGGATACGCGCCTTCAAAGCCGTCGAGGCCGACCGTATCGAGCATGCGCATGCTGCGTTCGCGGCGTTCCTCGGGAGCTACACCGCGGGCCTGCAGTGGCGCCTCAACATTCTGCAGCACCGTGAGCCAGGGGAACAGCGCAAAACTCTGGAAGACGATGGAGACGTTGATTTCTGCCTGGGAAATCGGTTTCTCATGCCAGTAGACCTCTCCGGCCGACGGCTTTGACAGTCCGGTCAACATTCGCAGCATGGTCGACTTGCCCGAGCCCGACGGGCCAAGCAACGCTAGAATCTCGCCCGGAACGATGCTCAAATCGGTGGCTGAAATCACCTGGATTCGATTCGCGCTGGGTTGGGCGTAATACTTCTCAATTTTTTCGGCGCGGATGATGGCGTCGGTGGCCGGGGCCGCAGCGGCGGTGTTGGAGATTGCGGTTTCCTGCATGTAATTCTCCCCACTGACTTTACGGTTGGCGCAGTGTGGCCCGAGAAGGGCCCACAACTGCGCCGATTTGAGCTGACTTGAGGTTTGGCGGCACCCTGCCGCCCGGCATTTGAAGCGAAAAAACTGGGGAATGCGGTCAGAGGTCAGGCTGCACCATTGCAGCCAGATTTCCCTACCCGGTTTCGCCATCGTTCCATGAGCTGTGTGATCTTGGCAAGTCTAAGGCGAATTCGTTGATTTTAGATGAATTGAGTTGGAGGCGATGAACAAGAACTTAGTGCTTCAAACGGGGTTAACAAGATATTGAGTGCTAATCCCCGCTTGAGGTTATCATTCAGTTAGACGTTCCAAGAAATTGATGGATGCCGTTCCCCGCTCCCCACACTGGAGCCAGACGACAGACCGTTCGACAGGGTTCCTATCTACGAAATATTATGACCGACTCGAAGACCAAGCCGAAAGTTCTTGTGGCCGACGATGAAAGAGTCATTGCCGACACGCTGGCTATGATTCTGAATCAGAGCGGCTTTGAAGCGCGCGCTGTTTACTCCGGGGAGAAGGCAGTAGAGCTGACTTCGACTTTTGAACCGGACATGCTCATCTCTGACGTAATTATGGCTGACCTTAACGGAATCGATGCAGCAATTAGAATTCGCGAACTGAGGCCGGGAATCAAGATTTTGCTGTTCTCAGGACAGGCGGCCACCGCCGACTTGCTGGAGAAAGCGCGCGCCCAGGGTTACGAGTTCGAAATCCTGGCGAAGCCCGTCCATCCCCAGGATCTGCTGAACCGGCTGAGGGGCTAGTTACGCGGGAGCTGCTGATTTCCAGGGTCTGATTTCCAGGGGCCCGAATTTCGCCTGCGTCAGCGGGAAAATTACGGCTGCTTCGTCTCGCAGCAAATTTGCAATCAAAAACTGTATCCAGCCTGCACCTAAAGGGCGGGCGTAACGAGCGCATTTAATTCTCCCGCTTGCCCTCAAGCTCCCCGACCGGCGAAATTAGATACATCATGGCGCGTGCATTCCGATCTCAACGCGTGCTTACCCCTGAAGGCATTCGCCCCGTCACAGTTGTTGTTGAGGGCGAGCAGATTGCCTCGGTGCGTGCGTGGGGCGATGTGCCACCCGACGCCGCGCTCAATGACTATGGCGACCTGGTCGTGATGCCCGGCCTCGTCGACACCCATGTGCACATTAACGACCCAGGGCGCAGTGACTGGGAAGGCTTTGAAACAGCTACCCAGGCCGCCGCCGCTGGCGGGGTAACCACGCTGGTGGACATGCCGCTGAATTGCATACCCGAAACCATTGACGCCGAGGCGCTGGAAGCGAAGCGCGTCGCTGCGGATGGGAAAACATGGGTTGATTGGGCTGCGTGGGGTGGTGTGGTGCGCGGCAACGCCGATTCCCTTCCCGGGCTCATTGACGCCGGCGTTCCAGGATTCAAGTGCTTTATGATTCACTCCGGCATTGACGGCTTTGCCTGGGTGGATGAAAACGACCTGCGCCTTGCCCTTGAAAAGCTGTGCGGAACGGGCTTGCCGCTGCTGGCGCATGCTGAGGTTGCGGAGCCGATCGATGATGCGACCAAAAAGCTGGAGCCTGCGGGTGATGGCTGGCGCAGATATTCGACCTATCTTGCATCGCGGCCACAAATGGCAGAGAGCGACGCGATTGCGTTGCTTATTGGATTGGTTGAAGAATTTAAAACGCCTATTCACATTGTTCATCTTTCAAGCGCGGGAGCGGCATTGGCGCTGCTGGAATCGGCGAGCAGACAGGGTCTGCCTATCACGGTTGAAACCTGTGCCCACTACCTCTGCTTCTCAGCCGAAGAGATTCCCGATGGAGCAACGGAGTTTAAATGCGCGCCGCCGATTCGCAACGCCGACAATCGAGAGCGGCTGTTGGAGGCGCTTGAACGGGGCGCGATCGACATGATTACTACCGACCACTCCCCTTGCCCGCCGGCCATGAAGTGCCGCGATGAGGGCCGCTTTGACAAAGCATGGGGGGGAATCTCAAGTCTCGGCCTGGCGCTGCCTGCGGTGTGGAAAGTGATGCATGGCCGCGGCGTAAACCTTGAATCGATGGCCAAGTGGATGGCCTCAGCACCTGCGCGGCTGGCAGGCTTGGAAGGCCGTAAGGGAGCGGTCGCTGCCGGCGCCGATGCCGATCTGGTTGTATTCGATGATGCGGCCGAGTGGACGATTTCAGAATCTGACTTGCGCTTCCGCCACAGACTCTCTCCCTATGTTGGCGTTGCTGCCCGCGGCCGCGTTCGTGAAACCTGGCTGCGTGGCGAATTGGTTTTTTCTGCCGACGAATTCTGTGGCTCGCCGCGTGGCATAGAGTTGGTGCACGGGTGAAAGATCGCGCTCAAAACGCAATTGCGGAATGCCTGCGGCTTGCCGCCTTCACTGAGGAACCAGGCCGCATCACGCGCCGCTTTCTCACCCCGCCTATGCAGGGCGTTCACGGCCGGCTGCGCGAGCGGATGAAGGAACTAGGCATGAGCGTCACGGTTGATGCAGCTGGAAACATGCGCGGAGTTTGGCAACCTGAGGGGGCGAGCAAGAAGCGCCTGGTGATCGGCTCGCACGTCGATACCGTTCCCGATGCGGGCGCTTACGACGGCGTGCTGGGTGTCTGTCTGGGTCTGGAACTCGTACAAATAGCAGCAGAGCGCAAGATCACAATCACGATTGAGGTGATCGCATTCAGCGAAGAAGAAGGAGTGCGCTTCAGTGTGCCCTTTATTGGCAGCCGCGCCGTTGCCGGACGTTTTGATGGGGCACTGCTATCGCTCATAGACGCTGAAGGCGTCACGCTTGAAGATGCGATCCGCGACTACGGACTCGACCCCGCGAAGATTGCCGAAGCCGAACTCGACGAAGGCGCTGTCGCAGTGCTCGAGATTCACATTGAGCAGGGGCCCGTGCTTGAATCAGAGAAGTTGAGCATTGCAGCGGTCACCGATATCGCGGGCCAGACACGTATGAGTCTCCTCTTCAGGGGCCATGCTAACCATGCCGGCACCACGCCCATGCATCTGCGCCACGATGCGCTGGCCGGCGCAGCCGAGTGGATCGCTGTTGTTGAGAGGCTTGCGCGGGAGACCGACGGCCTGATCGCTACTGTGGGCAAAATCGAGGTTGATCCCAACGCCGGCAATGTCGTTCCCGGTGTGGCGGCAGTGAGCCTCGACCTGAGGCACTCCTCTGACTCACGGCGTGCGGCGGCGCTTGAGATGCTGCTCACGCGTGCCAACGAAATCGCGAGGCGGCGCAACCTCCGATTTGAATCGAAACGGCTGATGGACCAGGCCGCAGTGCCCATGGACGAGCGGCTCACGACTTTCCTCGTGGAAGCCATGGAAGCCAACAATTTGCCACCCCGGCGTATGCCCAGCGGGGCCGGCCACGACGCTATGGTGATGGCCGCGAGGGTGCCGACGGCCATGCTCTTTCTGCGCAGCCCGGGCGGCGTCAGCCATCATCCCGATGAGGCCGTACGCGAAGAAGATGTTGAGAATGTGTTGCGCGTCGCCTCCACCTTTATTGAGCGGATTGCCGCCGATCTCAAGTAAAATCGTTGCACGAAAGCCGTTCAATTTCCCTTGCTCGAGGTCGCAATTGCCCCGTCCGCATCTGCATCATCTTGGCGCAACGCGCAGCAGTCTCAAGTCTGACCACTTGCTGCAAACGCCCGACACTTTCATCCGCACGCCACTGCCCGGCGCCGACAAAGTGGACTTCATAATCCATGCCGCGCCGCGGCTAGGAGCTGCGTTTACGCAGATGACCGCCGAGTTCGCGCCCGGCGGATCGCTCGGACCAACACCTGCGCAGCGATTCATCTACGTACTCGAAGGCAAGCTGAAACTCAAGGCCGGCGGAAAAACATACATGCTTGCCGCGGGTGGCTACGCGTACTTGCCGCAGGGCACGGAGCACACAGTCGCCTCGACCTCGAAAGCGCGTGCCGCAATTATCGAAAAAATCTATCAGCCGGAGCCGGGCACAAAAGAACCGCAGATCGTAGTGGGTGAAGAATCAAAGGTCGCGCCGCTGTCGCTGATGGGCGATGACGGCCTGCGTGTGCGTTCGCTTATGCCTGACGGACCCGCCTACGACTTCGCGGTGAACACCATGACTTACGATCCGGGCGCAGCTCTCAGCATGGTTGAGGTGCATGTAATGGAGCACGGTTTGCTGATGCTTGAGGGCGGCGGCATCTACCGGCTCGGCGATGCGTGGTATCCGGTCGAGGCGGGCGATTTTATCTGGATGGCGCCCTATTGCCCGCAGTGGTTCGGCGCGATCGGCAAGAAGCCCGCAAAGTATCTCATTTACAAAGACTGGCGCAGGCACCCGCTGGGAACGGTGAGCCTATGAGCACCACGCGGCCCAATCTGAGCATTGACCGCCTGATCAGCGAATTGCAGGCGCTGGCAAAGATTTCTGAAATGGAACCGCCGGTCGTGACGCGCATTGTTTTCAGCGAGGCCGACATGCGGGCACGCGCATACGTCCGCGAATTGTGCGAAGATGCCGGCCTGACGATTTCAAACGATGCGGTCGGCAACACGTTTGCGCGCTGGCAGGGCACGGAGCCTGGCTTGGCGCCTATCGGCACCGGCTCGCACATTGACGCCATTCCCAACGCCGGCCTCTATGACGGCTGCGTTGGCGTGCTGGGCGGCCTTGAGGCTATTCGCGTTCTGCAACAGCTCGGATTTAATCCGCGGCGCTCCATCGAACTCGCAATTTTCACCGCTGAAGAGCCCACCCGCTTCGGCATTGGCTGCCTGGGCAGCCGCATGATGGCCAACGTGCTCACGCCCGCGCAGGCCCGAGCATTACGCGATAAGGAAGGCCAAGGCCTTGAAGAGCTCCGCGCCAAAGCCGGCTTCAGCGGCGCACTCGAATCGGTCGCGGTTGCGCCCGATCGTTTTCACAAGTTTGTTGAGCTGCACATCGAACAGGGTCCGTATCTTTAGCAGGAGGGCCTCGACGTTGGCCTGGTAACGCACATTGCCGCTCCTGCCAGCCAGCGCATTGTGATTGAAGGTGAAGGTGGCCATGCGGGTGGAAAGCTTATGCCCGGACGCAAGGATGCGCTAGCCGCTGCGGCAGAACTGATTCTTGCACTTGAAGCGGCAGCCCTTTCGACAGGCGCAATTGATACCGTGGGCACGGTGGGAGTGTGCGAAGTCTTTCCCGGCGCAGTCAACAGCATTCCCTCGCGTGTGACGATTACAACCGACGTGCGCGATGTTGACCGGGAGCGGCGCGATGGCGTGCTTGACGCGCTGCGCCAGGCGAGCGACGACTTGGCTGCGCGGCGTGGAGTGAAGATTGTAACTGAGTTGATTAACGCCGACCCGCCCACTACATGCGACCCGGAGATTCTCGAAGCGCTGGAAGATTCGGCGCGCGCCGCAGGCAAGAAATACAAGCGCATGGTGGCTCGCGCCTATCACGACTCGTCGTTCGTCTCGTGCTTTGCGCCCACGGCGATGCTCTTCATACCCTGCCGCGGCGGTGTTAGTCACCGGCCCGACGAGTACGCATCGCCAGAGTGGATTGGCGGCGGTGTGCATGTGCTTTCACGCACGCTGGCTACGCTGGCATCGTGACTCTCCCTTTGAATCTTTCGAGCGCCGTTGTATCCTATGCCACAACCCGCAGGTGATGATTGCTGAGTTTTCACCCGTGAGTTTTGGACTTCTGTAGCCATGAGTGCAACTGCGACAACCCGCATTGTTGGCGCCTCAGTTCCTCGCAAAGAGGGCATCGACAAGCTTGTGGGCCGCGCCGTGTATGTTGACGACATTCAGCGCGAGGGCCTGTGGTTTGGCACCACTATTCGCAGCACCATTCCCCGCGGCCGCATTCGATCCATTGCTTACGACCCGCGTATCGACTGGAGTGAGTTCACCATCGTGACCGCTGCCGATGTGCCGGGCAAGAATCACATCCAGCTCATTGTTGCCGATCAGCCCTGCCTGGCCGACGGCATGGTGAATCACTGCGACGAGCCGATTGTTCTGCTCGCCCACCCCGACAAGCACAAGTTGCGCGAAGCCGCCGCAGGCGTGCGCATTGAATACGAGCCACTCCCGGCAGTGCTCAGCATTGAAGAGAGCGAACTGCAGAACCCCGTCATCTGGGGCGAAGA